>RCUR01000339.1_pt1 | contig 16802 bp, 11 predicted proteins | sample 2166151 | NCBI WGS metagenome assembly RCUR01 (sample SAMN09932785, study PRJNA488358) | compost metagenome | isolation source: compost soil in an enriched community | place: Germany: Experimental Botanical Garden
CCCGGGACCTGTTCATCAGCCAAGCGGTCCTGACCGGTGAAGCCTTGCCGGTCGAGAAGTACGACACCCTGGGCAACGTCGCCCAGAAATCCGCCTCCGCCACGGCGGCCGACCAGGCCAACCTGCTGGACTTGCCCAACATCTGCTTCATGGGCACCAACGTGGTCAGCGGCACCGCCCGGGCGGTAGTCGTCGCCACGGGCCCGCGCACCTACTTCGGTTCGCTGGCCAAGGCCATCGTCGGCTCGCGGGTGCAAACCGCCTTCGACCGGGGGGTGAACAGCGTCAGCTGGCTGCTGATCCGCTTCATGCTGGTGATGGTGCCGGTGGTGCTGTTGATCAATGGCTTCACCAAGGGCGACTGGAGCGAAGCCTTCATGTTCGCCCTGGCGGTCGCCGTCGGCCTGACCCCGGAAATGCTGCCGATGATCGTCAGCGCCAACCTGGCCAAGGGTGCGGTGGCGATGGCCAAGCGCAAGGTGGTGGTCAAGCGCCTCAATGCGATCCAGAACTTCGGTTCGATGGACGTGCTGTGCACCGACAAGACCGGCACCCTGACCCAGGACAAGATCATCCTCGAGCATCACATCAACGTCGACGGACAGCGTGATGACTCGATCCTCGAACTGGCCTGGCTCAACAGCCATCACCAGAGCGGCATGAAAAACCTGATGGACCAGGCGGTGGTGCAGTTCGCCGAACGCAACCCGAAGTTCCAGCCGCCGTTCGCCTACAGCAAGGTCGATGAACTGCCGTTCGACTTCATTCGCCGGCGCCTGTCGATCATCGTCAAGGACAGCCGCGACGATCACCTGTTGATCTGCAAGGGCGCGGTCGAGGAGATGCTGAACATCGCCAGCCACATCCAGGAGGACGGCGTGGTCGTTCACCTGGACCCACAGCGACGCGTCGAGTTGCTGAACAAGGCTTGCGAATACAACGAAGACGGTTTCCGCGTACTGCTGCTGGCCACCCGCAAGATCCCCAAGGCCCAGAGTAAACACCAGTACACCACCAGCGATGAGCGGGAGTTGGTGATCCGTGGCTTCCTGACCTTCCTCGATCCGCCGAAGGAAACCGCCGGGCCGGCGATTGCCGCACTGCGTGACATGGGCGTAACCGTCAAGGTGCTGACCGGCGACAACGCCGTGGTGACCTGCAAGATCTGCCGCGAAGTCGGGCTGGAGCCCGGCACGCCCCTGCTTGGGCAGGACATCGAACGCATGGACGAAGCGACCCTCAAGCGCCGGGTCGAAGAGCGCACGGTATTCGCCAAGCTCACCCCGCTGCAGAAATCCCGGGTGCTCAAGGCCTTGCAATCGAACGGTCACACCGTCGGTTTTCTCGGCGACGGGATCAACGACGCCCCGGCCCTGCGGGACGCCGACGTGGGGATCTCGGTCGACAGCGGCACCGACATCGCCAAGGAGTCGGCGGACATCATCCTGCTGGAAAAGAGCCTGATGGTGCTCGAAGAAGGCGTCCTCAAAGGCCGCGAGACCTTCGGCAACATCATGAAGTACCTGAACATGACCGCCAGCTCGAACTTCGGCAACGTGTTTTCGGTGCTGGTGGCCAGTGCCTTCATTCCGTTCCTGCCGATGCTGGCGATCCACCTGCTGCTGCAAAACCTGATGTACGACATCTCTCAGCTGGCACTGCCCTGGGACAAGATGGACAAGGAGTACCTGAGCAAACCGCGCAAGTGGGACGCCAAGAACATCGGGCGCTTCATGCTGTGGATCGGGCCGACCTCGTCGATCTTCGACATCACCACCTTTGCCCTGATGTGGTACGTGTTCGCCGCCAACAGCGTGGAAATGCAGACCCTGTTCCAGTCTGGCTGGTTCATCGAAGGGTTGCTCTCGCAAACCCTGGTGGTGCACATGCTGCGCACGCAAAAGATTCCGTTCTTCCAGAGCACCGCCGCGTTGCCGGTGATCCTGATGACCGGATTGGTGATGGTGCTGGGCATCTACATTCCGTTCTCGCCGCTGGGCACGCTGGTCGGCCTGCAACCGCTGCCATGGTCGTACTTCCCGTGGCTGGTGGGCACCCTGCTCAGCTACTGCGTGGTCGCGCAGTTGATGAAGACCCTGTACATCCGCCGCTTCAAGCAATGGTACTGAGTGCCTGAACCCCGCCAACGATACGGCATGGGCCGCCTCGCGGCCCATGCCCCAGGGCACTTTCATGGAGCAACCACATGAAACAGGATCAAGCGCCATGCGTGTGCTGATGTGCGCCGGGCGTCACTACGCCGATCGCCAAACCTGCCGCCAGGTCCTCAACGCCTTCCAGCGCCTGCACAAGATCAGCGTGCTGATTCACGGTGGCCATCCGCTGCTGGGCGGCGAGGTCGAAGACTGGGCCCGGGAACAGGGCGTCGACATCGTGCGCTATCCCCCCAACTGGCAGTTGCACGGCAAGCAGGCCGAACGCCTGCGCAACACCTTCATGCTCAACGACAGCCGACCGGACACCGTCATCGCCCTACCCGGCGGTGAAGACACCCAGGCATTGCTGGCCCAGGCCAACGCAGCCGGCATTAAGACCCTGTCGATCAACGAACGGAGCTGACCCCGTTCACTCCCTGAATCAAGGAGGCACCCGCGCGCCCGCGCACTGCCTCCCTCCTCGAATGCATCACGCAGAGGTCAACATGCCAAAGCACCCTTCCCATCGCCGTACTCACTCATTCACCCACGATCTGCCGCCTGCCAAGCGCCGCATGCTGCGGCGCAATCTGATGTTCGTCGGTATGACCCTGACAGCCATTGCCGGCCTGTCACTGATTTCCAAAGCCAACGCCGCTGGCGGTGCCTACGTGGTCGACGACGGTGCCATCAATGCTCCCGGCGAATGCAACGTCGACCTGTGGAACCAAAGCGGCCGACACAACCATTCCACCCACAATCTGGTGCTGTCTCAGGCCTGCACCTTCAAGGGACTTCCCGGGATTCAACTGGGCGCCGCCATCGAGCACGGCCGTGACGATGGGGATGGCGAAACCCAAGTCAGCCCGCAACTCAAGGCGCAACTGCTCGACCGCGAAGACCTCGGCCTGCAATTGGCCCTGGCCGCCAACGCCCACGTCGCCATCAACCGGGGGCACGCCTTCGACGGCGCCGACCTGAGCCTGCCCCTGACCTACACGCCGATCCAGACCCTGCGCCTGAACCTCAACGCCGGCTGGGCCCATGCCTATGACGAAGGTGAGCAGAACCACCGCTGGACCTGGGGCACAGGTGTGGAATACGACCTGGCCGACGCCCTGACCCTGATCGCCGAGCGCTTCGGCCAGAGGGGCGGCCAACAGGCGTGGCAGGCGGGGCCGCGGTTGCACATTGGCGAACGCCTGGATCTGGATTTAGTGGTCGGACGCGACCTGACCCAGGACCGCGATCAGTGGCTGACGACCGGGGTGACACTGAGGTTCTAGGCGCTCCTCCTTGCTTTTATTGCGCGGGAGGCAACGCAATAAAAGCAAAGGGGGCGGGCAGCAATACCGGCACGTCGGGGCCAACCGTCAATCGCACTATCCGCTCCATCGGCTTGCCGTTGAGCAACGGAATCATTGTCTGCCGCCGGCTGGCCGGGTCATTACCAAAGAAGTTCTCCCAGTGACCAAGCAATACCATCCGAGGTTGGGTCAACTGCAACAGTCGCAACGGGTAACCATCCACTTCACTCCACGACCCCACGCAAAGAATCTCGACATCTATGCCCTTGCCGTCTGCTAACGCGGGTGGAAACCCGTAAGGCGCAGGGGCTGCAGAGTCTTGGTAGTGAAGGCGATGAACCGGTTTGCCGTGTTCGTCCAGCAGGTCGATCAACCAGGCCATCGACTGCCCCAGTCTCCAGCTCAACATAAAGGACGGGGTGCTGGTCAGGTCGTAGTCATAGCTGCCGGGGGCCACCAGATGACCGGCGACTTGTGGGGCGTGCCGATTCTCGATAGGCATGACCCGGATGTTTTTACCCAACGATGTGATCCACTCACCGGGGCGTGAAGACGCTCGCGGACCTTGAGCCGGATCGACCCTGGCCATCGCCCACTCGGCGCTGACCACCCTGGACGCTGGCACCATCGCCCGCAACATATGCGCCACCGACCTCGACCCGTACACCTGAGCGTTGGGTGTGTAGTTTTGCATGACCCACGGCACATCCAGCAAATGGTCATAGTGCCCGTGCCCTACCAACACCATGCTGACGTTCTTGGCGGCTGGCATCAGGTGATCAATCCGCGCTTTGTCCGCCTCGACCCAGAGCGGCGGAATACCAGGTATCCCCAACCACGCAGGATTGCTGAAGGACGGCGCCATCAGCACCCCCTCCCCGCGCCAGTGCAACAACCAGCCACCGACGCCGAGAAACTGGATCTTCGGCTCGCTGATATCCGGCCCGCGCCAAACGGCAAGCCCTTGCTCTTGCGGGGTTTGGGTACAGGAACCGACTGTCACCAGCAACGCGAGTAACAGCAGTCCAGGTTTCATGACACACGCCTGACGACAATCACTGAACCGCACTCACCGGGAGCTTCTTCCCGGACTCGTCAGCACCGGCCGTCCTGAACACATTCAAAGGCTCATGACCGATATTCACGGGTTGATAACGGCCACCAGGCTCACGCGCTTGATGGGGATCCTCCAGTTTGCCGATGTCCATCCGCTGGTAGACGCTGATATGAACACGATCCATTTCTACTGGCTTGCGACGAAATAACCCGGCATTTTTGTATAACCAGGAAAGTGCCGATGGGGCATCGAAGTACTCGTCATGCAGATGCGCGCCAATACACGCGGGAGGCCAGGGATCGTCAGGAAACAACTGCTCGCTCTTGAGCTTTTCCAGCATCCAGCGCAGAGGAATACTCTCAAGCCCGACGGCCCCTTCAGGGTTCTCGCCGTAGGGACTCTTTCCACAGCCCGCAAGGTTTTGCTTGTTCAGGTAACCGCCCCCGACATCCGCATGCACCCCGGCAAACCACACCTCCTCCAGTGTCTGACCCTGGGTTTGCGGGACGCCGAACCTGAGCAAGCGGAAGGCCTCTCGTTGCTCATCAAGGGACATGGCCTGATAACCGGCATCTGCATAAAGCTCCAGTCGATGGCCATCGGGATCTTCGTCCAGCCCCCATCCCACCGCTGGCACCGTGTCGAATACTCCGATGACCTTCACCACCACTTGCTTTCCGGGAATTTCATTGCCGTCGGCGTCAATACCATAGGCATCAATACCGTGGGATGTACGATACGCGTGGAGCGTGGCTCTCAGATCCTGGTAGAACCTTGGGTTCCCAGTGTTCTTGACGTGATAGAGGTCATACATGTCCTTGACCACGTTGTGCATATGCCCAGCCCAGCCAAACAGTGGCGTAGCGTCCAACCCGTTTGCCTTGAGGGTATCGAACTTCGCCAGGCCGGCGAATTCAATAAAGCCGTTGAGCGAGCGAGCGGTAAACGCCCCTCGGCTGAAACCGAAGAGATAGATCTGATCCCCGGGCTGATAAGCCTCCACCAGGAATCGATAGGCTTGCCGAATGTTGATACTGACTCCATTGCCAAACGCCGCACCGCTGATGGGTGTCACAGGGCTGGTTCCCACCCCTTTGTCATAGTAGGCAATGACCGGTTCGCCGCCCTGCCCGGTATCGGCCAGTGAGCGAATCAGTGCCATGTTGTACATCTGCCAGATGTTGGTGCTGTCATCCTTGTCATTGGCCGTACCGTCGAGCAGCACCACCAGTTTTCTTGGTTTTCCATTGCTGTGGATGCAGTTGAGCAGGCTCCAGCGCGCTTGCACCTTGAAATAGCCATCATTCGCTGCATTGGGGTCGAGTTGGTCGATGCCTGGGCAATTCGCAGCCCTGGCTTTGCCAATCAGTATGTCGTCAAGCGACGTCTTGGTGGCACTCACTCTCACCTTCTCGGTTCCCAGACCGCGATCACTCAAATACTGAGGTGGCGATGAACAAGCGGTGAGCAGTCCCATTATCAACAGCAGTGCGATACGCATCGTGAGCTCCTTTCAACCGTGAACCGACTGTGTGTGGATTCCGCTAAAACGCCTTATCAAGGGGGACCTTGGTCGAGGGCGGTAGCCAGACCTCGATGACACCTTTCTGGCCCTTCAGACCATCAGCCAAGGGCGCGATACCCCAGGATTTTGCTGCTTCGATGGAGATGAGTTTTTCGGCACAGCCCTTTGACGCTGCATTGTGGTAGATCACGATAGGGCTCGGGTAAGGTGTCGGGGCGCGCCGGTTTGCCCGTCGTGCGCTGTCCACCACATCCTCCACCGGTGGCACCGACGCACCGAAGCTTCGCCAAGGCCCACGCAGCGTCCTGGCGAAATCTCGAAGCTCAGGGCCATGGATTTGCAGGTAGACCGTCTGGCCCTTGCAAATATCTGTGGTGTCCTCGACCGGAGTGGCTTCAACCGATGCAGTGTTGTGCTCCTGAATCGTGGCTTCATCAGGCGCTGGCGCTGGCGCTGACGATTCCAGTTCCAGTTCCGGCATCGGTGCAGGTGCAGGTGCAGGTGCAGGTGAAGATGACGCCAGTTCAAATTCACCCTGATCAACATAGTCACGCGCAGGCGCCCAACAGTTCGCTGATATCAAGGTTGCAGACGAATAATCACGAATCCAGTACTGCGGCTCGCACTTGCCCCTTGGCTCATCTTGCAAGCACGCCGATAGCGAGAAGTCATCCAGCAGCACTGCGCAGGAGGGATGCGCAGATACTGACTGCCTGCACGCCTCCTTGGTTCGACTAACCATCAGTTTCATCAGCGCAGAGTGCCGAAACGCGTCGAGGTTGTAGGCTGTACACGCCTTGTCACCAACGCGTAACAAGGCCGTCGCCATTTCTCCTAGCGGATCATTGCTCGAAGGGGCCGATTGCCTGCCGAGCGGCGGTAGCTTGCCAAAAATATCGGTAAGTTCCTTGAGTGCACCAGGCTCAATCTTCTGCTGGTCCACTCGGTGAGTGAGCTCGGAGTTGATCGCCTGCCAGCCAGCCAATCCGATAGAGGTAATGGCCCCCAGGCTGATGGATGCCGACACAGCACCTGTAGAAGCTATCCGCGATGAGAGTCGTTTTGAGGAAAAACGCAGCACCATGGCGCCGTCGCTTTCCTTGATCAGGATGGCGCCGTCGTCATTGACGAAATAGTTCTTGGCAAAGGCTCGCATATCCTGCAATTGCTCCAGATCGAGATTGCGTCCCAGGGTTTGCCCGAGCTGGAAATAACTCTCCCATTGCGCCTCACTGAAGGACTGATCCGTGGTCGGTTCTTGGGGGAACAGCGGGTTGTCGGACTTGAAGTTGACCAGATCAACCGGTGCACCGTTACTCATGTTTGGCTTGACGATAATCATGTAGCCGGAGCGCCCGGAGCGGCGATAATCGACTCGTGCCAAAGCCAGGCACGCCTCACTGTCCGGCGATGCCAGCTCATTGAGCGAGCCAAATACCGCAGGCAAATCCCGATCCGGCTGCCGGGGACGCAAAAAAGTTATCTCGGCCTGTAAATCGATACGCGCCTTGCGCACTAGATTTTCCAGATCACCGAAGGCGTAACGTGGATCGGCACCACAGTCAGCCACCACGATGACTTCGCATTCTTCACGTAACAACGCATAAGCCGCCGTGTTCTCGAAGTGCCCACCGTCACTGAGAAACCAGTCCTGACGCCGATCACCATCGAAACGCCCACGCAACTCGCTCAACAGCTGGCCATATTTGCCAATTCGCTTTGCCGGAGGCTGGCCACCCATGCCATGACTGTCCCACCAGTAACCCAAACGGATGCCGGACATCATCAACAAGGCCGCGATGCCGGAACGGGTCGACTTGCCGAGCCCGGGAGCAACGGCAGCACCGGAAATCGCTACCCACGCCCCCAGGCTCAAGGACTGTGCCTGGCTCCCTGGATGCCAGGTATCACTACCGTGTAACAGACAACCACCAGGGCCAACGGTCAGTAGCGAGCCTTTTCTGTCCTGATTGAACAGTCCCCCCATCGGGTCTTCTGTCTGGTTGACGCACACATTGATCAGGTGCACCGGTCCGCCGCCTTTATGGGGCTGATAGGCAACCATGGTCAAGTCATCGCCATCATCCACCTGCGTGACCCGCAACGGCAGTGTCTGGCTATTGGCAGGTGCGACACAGGACATGGGCGAAGGCGTTGCCGCTTGAAATCTGTTGGGGTTGGCGGCACCCAGATAGCTGCGGATCAAACGGGCACGATAAAATGCATAGAGTGAAGAGCGGTTGAGAAAGTCGCGGTTGGCTGCCGAAACCAACACCATCAACAGCGGGGGAATGGTCAGCCAGGCCAGGTATTGCCACGCAAACGAAAAATGCAACGCCCCCAGGGAAGAGTCAAACAGCACACTGGTGGTTGCCCGGTGCAATACGCTGATCCAGAACACCAGCAATGCACCTGCCAGGGCAACCCCCAACACATTGATCACCTCCATGACCACACGCCGGGTGCCCGGGACCAGACTTTTTGGCAGATCGGCAATCATCGGCATGGCGGCCCGCAACGCGATGGCGATCAGGGCGAGCATGCCTCCTAACTGGCCTTGCGATGTGGTGTTCGAGTTGGTCAGCGACCAGGCCAGATAATCGACCATGCCGAGCACAACGAATGCCAGGGCGACCTTCAATGCAACAGCCAGCCCTTGAGTCAGGCCATTGCGGGTGCGGTCCGGGTCTTTCTCGGACTTGATGCTCAGGCACATCGCAATGAGGATGCCCAGCACCCAGGCGACCATCAGTGCCAACGCCAAAACGACCAACCCACCGGGAAGCTCCAGAGTGCCCGTCCAAAGTGGTATGACGTTGTTCAGAAAATCCGTGGAATGACGCAGTAAAATCACGATACCCGCACTGGCCATCAGCGCCGTCAGCAAGCGCTGCACACCTAAGCGCTGTCCTTTGCGAGTGGGCAGCGCCCAATACGTACAAGAAAGAATCGCACCGATCCAGGCGACGGGAACCAACCCTAGCCAAATTGTCGGCCAGTCGGAAAAAAAACCGATCAAACCCATGTCCAGCCATGGCATGGGAGCGCAACCGCCACCGGGTGCCAGGCAATCAACCCACTGCCAGACCGCCAGATCCAGGCTGACTAGAAAGCCGCCAAGGATGAACGCAAGAAACGCAAGTTCAACATGCACGCCCAACAGATTTCGACCGAAGTTTGCAGCGGCGAACAGAATATCCTTCAGGCCTCTGGGGATCAGGTAGCGTCCGTTGGCACGCAGCCAAACCGCGAACCAGCGCGTCTGAGCCTGACCCAGCTCTCGCTCCAGCCTCATAGGATCCGGCGCACCGGACTGCCCTTCGTTGTGAAAAAGCTTGCCGATGGTCGAGCCGATGTAACCGCCACCGGACACGGTCGACATCAAGTCGAAACGATGCAGTAACTCCTTCTCCGCCAGCGCCTTGATCAATCCAAAACAGAACGTGGCGCTACGGATTCCGCCACCCGACAACGCCAGGCCCCAGGGTCGTGCCGACAAGGTCTTTTGAACGTCCTCGGGGAGTCTTTCGCGCCGGGTTTGATACAGGGCCTGGAGATCCACTTCACCGATTTTGCTCTGCGCGGACCTATCGTCAGTCGTCATATTCTCGTTCCTTGAAGACGTGGATGAGCGAAAGCCATTCCAGGAACAATGGACGAGCACTCAACATTAGACTCCCGGCGCGCGCCTCAAGATTGAACGCCGCTCAAACATCACGTGCGTAAGCCCAACTAAAATCCAGGAAGTATTTAAGCACCTCGCTTGACCCAGTAAATATCTGCACTCAATGCGCCCTTCAACAAAACACCCTACATGCACACTGCAAACATCTGTCTAAGCGCTCAGCGTAGACTCCCGAATAATCGTTAACAGCTTGAACTGACAATAGCTCAAGCACTCGCAAAGGTATAAATCCATTAAAAATCTTATCGAATAATAAAAATAGCTGAAGGCTATAACCGCATACCTACTTGACCACTATGAAGCAACGGTCAATCGACAGTTATGATTCACCTGTTTAGAAGTCAAACTTCCCAACATTTACATGACAGATACATTCCTGCCGCCTCACTCACGCAACATCAACCAGCGGATTTAACACATCCCGGCCACCGCCTTCATCAGTGCCTCTTGCAACACACATGAAAGCGTACTTTTAGTTTGCGGCGGCCATTGTGAATTCGCGCGTAGACATGAAATTTTCTCCACGACGTCATGTCCGGCCGGCGTGCCCGGCGATCCGATGTCGTCTACGATTGTTGCATCCGTAGAGGCCCTTGCGTCGTCGTAAGCGTTCGTGGCGTGGGGTTCGCTATTCAGTGCGCCCACCCATGAGACGGATCGCAAAGACCTTGCACATCGTCAACGATCCGAAAATGGACGACAGCTCAGGTGCGGCCAGGAAGCCCGACACCTCCCACGGTGGCTTTGACAACGACATCAACGTCATGACTCGGGTTCTGTCGATCATCCTCGACCTGGCACCCGACGTGAAGTTGCCGCGATCAGTGATCAACCTCGATTACTGAATCCACCTGCCAAGGAGAGAGACCATGCCAGACACGATCATTGCCCCCTTGGGCGCACAAGAATGCCTCTATCGCGGCCCCGTGCCCGCAGGCGATCCATGGTTCAAACCTTCTGTGCAACTGCACGCGGGAGAACGCTATTTCTTCCGCGCATCCGGGCAGTGGTTCGACTGGCACACCCCCCACAGCGCCAGCGGCGAAGACTCCCCATCGCTCGCCTTCGCCCACCCCATGCTGCGTTGCAAATCCGAGGGGGCGACCTGGTTCACCCTCATAGGCTCGATTGAAAAAGACACCGACAGCTTTTTTGTCATCGGCGACGGCCTGCGTTGGCCAACGGGTTGGGTCGCCCCGGCATCGGGGCAGTTGTACTGCTTTGCCAACGACGTAAGGATCATGTACTTCAACAACTCACAAGCGATCCAGCTTGAAGTGTGGCAGTGAAGCCCTCAGGTGCTGATGTCACCATTGGGAAACACCAACCGAAACACCGTCACACTCCCCGGCAGGCTCTGCACCTGGGCCAGGCCCTGGTGCAGGCTCATGATCGAGCGCACGATCGCCAGCCCCAGGCCAGTGCCGCCTTCAGCGCGCGAACGGCTGTGTTCGACCCGGTAGAAACGCTCGAACAGGTGCGGCAAATGCTGCGCTGCAATGCCGGCGCCGGGGTTGCCCACCAGCACCGAGACCTGCTCGGCATGGGACTCGATGACGATGGACACCTCGTTGCCCGCCGGGCAGTGGCGGATGGCATTGGACAACAGGTTGGACATCGCGCGCTGGATCATCAGCCGATCACCCAGGGTATGCCCGGCGCCCGAGACTCGCAGGCTGATGCGTTTTTCTTCGGCCGTCAGGGAAAACAGGTCCACGACCTTCCGCGCTTCGTCTTCCAGGGTAATCCGTTCAAACGGCACCAGGGCCGCCGGATGGCTGACCTGGGCCAGGAACAGCATGTCGGACACGATCCGGTTGACCCGCCCCAACTCCTCCGTGCACGACTCCAGTACCGCCTTGTACTCGGTGCTCGGCCGCTCGCGCGACAACGTCACCTGGGCCTTGCCCATCAGGTTGGTGATCGGCGTACGCAGTTCGTGGGCCAGGTCATCGGAGAACTGCGACAACTGCTGCACGCCGCTGTCGAGCCGGTGCAGCATGAAATTGATGCCATGGGCCAGTTCGCTGAGCTCCTGTGGCATGTTGACTTCTGACAGGCGATGGCTCAGGTCCTGGGCAGATACCATCGCCGCCACCTTGCGAAACTCGCGCAGGGGCGCAAGCCCCCGCTGGACAATCGCCCATGCACTGAGGCCGATCAGGATCAGCAGCAAGGGCAAGGCAATCAGGGTCGAACTGAGGTAGGCGCTAAGCAGCGCTTCGTCATTGGAGCGATCGATTGACAGCAGCACCGGTACCGAGTCGCCATTCTTCAACGCCATCAGTTGGGTCGCGGTGAGGAAGTGCCGGCCCTCGCCGTCCGAGCGACTGAAATACGAGACCCGGTCCAGGCTCGCGGTGGCGGCTTTGCGCCGGGCGAGCGCCGGGGTTGGCGGTTCGCTGCCGACACTGAGCAGCGGCGTGGTCGGGTTGTTCTTGTCGAGGATCGTCAGGTTCAGGTTGTCATGGCCCATCACCTGGTCCAGCAGCGAGTGCGGCTTGAGCGCGATATCGCTGGCAGTCATGCCCATCGACAGACTGTGCTCGAGTTGCTGCATCTTTTTCTCGAGGCTGTTTTTCGCCATCGAGTCGAGTTCATGGGTCAGCGCCAGGAACGCCAGCACCGCCAGCAACACCACCAGCACCGCACCCAGGACGCTCACCGTCAGCCCCAACCGCATCGACAGGCTGGCCGGCTTCATTCCCTCGCCTCCAACACATAGCCGACGCCGCGCAAGGTGTGAATCAGCTTGCTGTCGAACGGGTCGTCGATTTTTGCCCGCAAGCGCCGGATCGAGACTTCGACCACGTTGGTGTCGCAATCAAAGTTCATGTCCCACACCAGGGAAATGATCTGGGTGCGTGACAGTACTTCACCGGACTGGCGCATCAACAGGTGCAGCAACGCGAACTCCTTGGTGGTCAGGTCGATGCGTTGTTCGCCGCGATAGGCCCGGTGCCGGCCCTGATCCAGTTCGAGGTCCGCTACTTTCAGTACCTGTGGCACCGGCATCTGCTCGCTGCGGCGCAACAAGGTACGCACCCGAGCCAGCAACTCGGGGAACTCGAATGGCTTGACCAGATAGTCATCCGCCCCCAGGTCCAGCCCCCTGACCTTGTCGGCCAGGCGCCCCCTGGCGGTCAACATCATTACCCGGGTGTTGCCACTCTTGCGGATCAGTTCCAGCACGCCCCAGCCATCGATCTCGGGCAGATTCACGTCCAGTATCACCAGGTCATAGGCCTGTTGCCGGGCCAGGTGAAGTCCATCCGGACCGGTCGAGGCACAATCCACGACATAACCACTTTCACTCAGACCTTGATGCAAGTACTCGGCGGTTTTTAGTTCATCCTCGACCACAAGGATTCGCATAAATATTAACCCTTAAATAAGTAACGATTGGATAACTTCAGAAAATGAGTGCACGTTAATTATTGAACTTCCTGATCGAATAACAGCGATTTACACGACGACATAGAGGGTGGTTTTCCTACGCAACAGGCCTGCCACGGTAAAGCCTGAAGTGGCTTCAGGGTCAACGCAAAGCCCCGTGCCAGAGGGTCAAAAGGCAATTTTGCGACGAAATGCCGCAGCCGATTGTTGAAACGGACCGGTTTCCGCATGAATAAAACAAACTAGCAAGAGCACTTCAGCGGATAACCCTGGAGTTTTTGTTTCGTCATGTTGCATATCCTTCAAGCGTCACCGCCTGACACTTCATATCCTAATGCAAAAATGACCGACAAACCGCGGATAACGTATTTGTAATTATCCAGTCACCTTGCTGATAAGTGCGGACTACTACATTCACGCCAATCAATTTTCGCTTTGAAGGAAAGACTAAAGTGCATGGGTATAGTGCAGTCATCCACCCCCCCAGAGTCAGCAGTTTGATATCCCTTCCCGGTGTCCTGCTCATCACCGCGATGCTCCTCGGTACTTCGTTGCCTGCCGTCGCGCAGGGACCGACGCTGACCCTGGACCAGGCCCTCGACAGCGCCTTCGCCAACAACCCGGAGCTGGCGGCCGCGCAGTGGGACGTGGGTATCGCCCAGGGTGAACGCCAACAGGCCGGGCTGATCCCCAACCCGGAACTGTCCTGGGAAGCCGAGGACACCCGGCGCGAATCCCGCACCACCACGATGATGCTCAGCCAGCCCCTGGAACTGGGCGGCAAACGCGGCGCCCGAATCGAAGTCGCCAGCCGCGCGCAGGATGCGGTCAATGTGGACCTTGAGCGCAAACGCAACGGGTTGCGAGCCGATGTGATCGCCGCCTTCTATGGCTCGTTCACCGCACAGCAACGCCTGCAACTGACGCAACAATCCCTGCAATTGGCCGAGCGTGGCTTGAGTGTTGCCCAAGGGCAAATCAACGCGGGCAAATCGTCGCCCGTGGAAGCGACCCGCGCGCAGGTGCAATTGTCAGAGGTGCGCCTTGAACTGCGGCGTGCCGAACGGGACCAGGCCAACTCCTTTCAGCAACTGGCGCAAGTCACGGGGGCGCCACAGGCCGGTTTTTCCCGCGTCGAGCCCCCGGCTACCCCGCCGCCCGCCATTCCGCCTTCCCCGCTGTTGCTGGGCCGCCTCGCCGAGACCGCCGAGATGCGTCTGGCGCGGTTGCAAATCACTGAGAAAGAAGCCGCGTTGGACCTGGAAAGAGCCCGGCGCATTCCCAACCTGACGGTGAGCGTGGGTAGCCAGTACAGCGAAACCGACCGCGAGCGGGTCAATGTCGTCGGCCTGTCCATGCCCATTCCCTTGTTCGACCGCAACCAGGGCAACGTCCTGGCCGCCGCCCGCCGGGCCGACCAGGCGCAGGACCTGCGCAACGCCGCCGAGCTGCGCCTGCGCAGCGAAATCCAGTCCAGCCTTGACCAATGGGCCACCGCCAGCACCGAAGTGAAAGCCTTCAACCAGGTGATCCTGCCGGCCGCGCAAAGTGCCGTCGACACCGCCACCCGTGGCTTTGAAATGGGCAAGTTCAACTTCCTCGATGTACTCGACGCCCAGCGCACGCTGATCAGTGCGCGTAGCCAGTACATCCAGGCCATGGCCGATTCCACCGACGCCTGGGTACGCATCGAACGCATCTACGGCGATACCCGCGCCCTCACCCCCTGAATCCTTTTCAACCGACGTTTTTTCTCACCCGCGCAGTCGAGCCATGCCCGCTTGACGCCAGGGTGCAAGGAGTTTGCATGGACAAAAAAATTTTCCTGGCCATCGCGTTGACCCTGATGGCCGGCGTCGGCCTGGGCTCATTGCTGACGGGCAAGGCTCAGCCCCCCGCCACCAACGAGCAGGCCCAGGCCGACCAGGGCGCTGCAGAGCCCGCCGGTGCCCACGATGAAGAAGAGCCCGAGGGCGAAGGTCACCTGGCGCTCAGCGATGAACAGATCAAGGCGGCCGGCATCGAGTTGGCCGAGACCCGGTCGCAGGCCATCGGCCTGGCATTGCCTTTCCCCGGTGAAGTCCGTTTCGACGAAGACCGCACCGCACATGTGGTACCCCGCGCCACCGGCGTGGTCGAGCAAGTGCTGGTCAACCTCGGGCAGTCGGTGAAAAAAGGTCAGCTGCTGGCGGTGATCGCCAGCCAGCAGGTCTCCGAGCAACGCAGCGAACAGGCCGCGGCCCAGCGGCGCGTGGAGCTGGCGCGTACCACCTATGAGCGTGAACGCCAGTTGTGGCAGGACAGGATCTCCGCCGAGCAGGACGTCCTGCTGGCGCGTCAGGCCCTGCAAGAAGCCGAAATTGCCCTGAACAACGCCCGACAGAAAATCAGCGCCCTGAGCGGCAGTACCACCGCCCAGGGCGGCAACCGTTATGAGCTACGCGCGCCGTTCGATGGCGTGGTGGTGGAAAAACACCTGACCCTGGGCGAAGTGGTCAACGACACCACCAACGTGTTGACCCTCTCCGACCTGTCGCGGGTCTGGGTGACCTTTGGCGTGTCGCCCAAGGATTTAAACCGTGTGCTGGTGGGCAAGTCGGTCACGGTCAATGCCCCGGAACTCAAGGCCGAAGTGACCGGCACCGTGTCTTACGTCGGCAGCCTGCTGGGGGAGCAAACCCGCACCGCCACGGTCCGGGTCACCCTGGAAAACCCCCAGGGCGCCTGGCGGCCGGGGCTGTTCGTCAACGTACGGGTGAGCACCGACACCCGCCAGGCCAGGGTCGCGGTACCGGAAGCCGCGATCCAGACCGTGGAGGACAAACCCACGGTGTTCGTGCGCACCGAAGACGGCTTCCAGGCACAACCGGTGGTGCTCGGCAGTCGCGCCGCCGGCCAGGTTGAAATCACCCAGGGACTGGAGGCCGGGGTGCTCGTCGCCACGACCGGCAGCTTCGTCCTCAAGTCAGAACTGGGCAAGGCTTCGGCCGAGCACGCTCACTGATCCGCCACTGGCACAAGAAGGTCTCTATGTTCGAACGCCTGATCCAATTCGCCATCGAGCAGCGCATTATCGTGCTGCTCGCGGTGCTGCTCATGGCTGGCCTGGGTATCGCCAGCTACCAGAAACTGCCGATCGACGCGGTACCGGACATCACCAACGTCCAGGTACAGATCAACACCACGGCCGCTGGCTTTTCACCGCTGGAAACCGAACAGCGCATCACCTTCCCCATCGAGACCGCGATGGCCGGCTTGCCGGCCCTGGAGCAGACGCGCTCGCTGTCGCGCTCCGGGCTTTCGCAAGTCACGGTGATTTTCAAGGAGGGCACGGACCTGTTCTTCGCCCGGCAACTGGTCAACGAACGGCTGCAGGTGGCCAGGGAGCACCTGCCCGACGGCGCGGACCCGATGATGGGGCCGATCTCCACGGGCCTGGGGGAGATTTTCCTGTGGACGGTGGAAGCCGAGGACGGTGCGCTCAAGGAGGACGGCACCGCCTACACGCCCACCGACCTGCGGGTGATCCAGGACTGGATCATCAAGCCGCAACTGCGCAACGTCCCCGGCGTCGCCGAGATCAACACCATCGGCGGCTTTGCCAAGGAGTACCAGATCGCGCCGGACCCCAAACGCCTGGCCGCCTACAAGCTGACCCTCACCGACCTGGTGACCG
>RCUR01000342.1_pt1 | contig 16789 bp, 13 predicted proteins | sample 2166151 | NCBI WGS metagenome assembly RCUR01 (sample SAMN09932785, study PRJNA488358) | compost metagenome | isolation source: compost soil in an enriched community | place: Germany: Experimental Botanical Garden
TGCAGGGGGCCGTCAACCCGGACGAGTTCTATGTGCACAAGCCGACCCTCAAGGCCGGCCGCCCCGCCGTGGTGCGCAAGACGCTGGGCTCCAAGCTCATCAAGATGACCTACTCCGAGGACGCCGGTCACGGCCGTCAGGTGAAGATCGTCGACACCCAGGATGCCGAGCGCAACCGCTTCTGCATCAGCGACGACGAGGTGATGGCGCTGGCGAAACAGGCGCTCATCATCGAACAACATTACGGCCGCCCGATGGACATCGAGTGGGCCAAGGATGGTCAGGACGGCCAGCTCTACATAGTCCAGGCCCGTCCCGAGACGGTGCGCAGCCGTCAGGAGGCAAACACCCTGGAGCGTTTCGCGCTCAAGCAGTCCGGCGGCAAGGTGCTGATCGAGGGGCGTGCCATCGGCCACAAGATTGGCTCTGGCCCGGCGCGGGTCATCTCCTCCATCAGCCAGATGGACGAGGTGCAGCCCGGCGACGTGCTGGTCACCGACATGACGGATCCGGATTGGGAGCCCATCATGAAGCGGGCCTCGGCCATCGTCACCAACCGCGGCGGCCGCACCTGCCACGCCGCCATCATAGCCCGTGAGCTGGGCATCCCGGCCGTGGTGGGTTGTGGCGACGCCACCGCTCGCATCGAGGCGGGTCAGCTCATCACCGTCTCCTGCGCGGAAGGGGACACCGGCTTCATCTACGACGGCGAGCTCGACTTCGACGTGGCGGTGACCGAGGTGGGCAACATGCCGCGCCTGCCCATCAAGATCATGATGAACGTCGGCAACCCGGACAGGGCCTTCGACTTCGCCCAGTTGCCGAATGCCGGCGTGGGTCTGGCGCGCCTGGAGTTCATCATCAACCGCATGATAGGCGTGCACCCCAAGGCCCTGCTGGAGTTCGATCAGCAGAGCCCCGAGCTGCAGGCCACCATAGCCAAGATGATCGCCGGTTACGACAGCCCCCGTGAATACTATGTCGCCAAGCTGACCGAAGGCATCGCCACCCTGGCCGCCGCCTTCTGGCCGGAGCGGGTGATAGTGCGGATGTCGGACTTCAAGTCCAACGAATACGCCAACCTGGTGGGCGGTCGTGGCTACGAGCCCCACGAAGAGAACCCCATGATCGGCTTCCGTGGCGCCTCCCGCTACATCGCCGACAGCTTCCGTCCCTGCTTCGCCCTCGAATGCGAGGCGATGAAGCGGGTGCGCGACGTCATGGGCCTGACCAACGTCGAGGTGATGATCCCCTTCGTGCGCACCGTGGGCGAGGCGGAGCAGGTGGTGGAGATCCTGGCCGAGAACGGCCTGCGCCGCGGCGAGCGGGGCCTGAAAGTCATCATGATGTGCGAACTGCCCTCCAACGCCCTGCTGGCGGACAAGTTCCTCGAGCACTTCGACGGCTTCTCCATCGGCTCCAACGACATGACCCAGTTGACCCTGGGGCTGGATCGGGATTCGGGCCTCATCGCCCACCTGTTCGATGAGCGCAACGAGGCGGTCAAGGCGCTGCTGGCGATGGCCATCAAGGCCGCGCGCAAGGCGGGCAAGTATGTCGGCATCTGCGGCCAGGGCCCGTCCGATCACCCGGACTTCGCCGCCTGGCTGGTCGAGCAGGGCATCGACTCTGTATCGCTCAACCCGGATACCGTGGTTGACACCTGGCTCTATCTGGCCGAGCAGCACCAGGCCAGCTGAGCAGCTCTTGCGGATGCCATACGGCGATAGTGCCGCACAGCGATAAATAAAAACGGCGCCCGAGAGGGCGCCGTTTTTATGTCGGAATACGGTGCATTTCTATTTTGTTTTTTGTCCGATGCCGGCTGCCTCCTGCGCCAAAATAGCGTGCCAGATCGTGGTCTTACACTCCGTTACATCGGCGGCCTTCCTCATCCCCCCATAATGAGTCTGCCACGTCATGGACAGGCTGGCGGATCCACATTTTTAGGTCATGCCGAGCCGGGTTGGAGAAAGAGGTTCCGCCTGCGCTCGCCCATCAATCAGTTGTTGGTGTTTTATGAGGCCAGGGTAGGCAGATGGCACAGAGCGTAGCAAATCAAGTTCTCAGGAGAATGCTGACGGCCTGTCAGCAACAGGGGGGAGATCCGGATGCCCTGCTGCTGGCCGCCGGTTTGACCCCATTCGATATCAACCGTGAGCATGGCCGGATCCTGGCCCAGAGCCATTACCGCCTGCTGAGTCTGATGCAGGGCCATCTGAGCGGATTTCACGAGGGCATCTTGTCCTATGAGATCGCTCAGCTCTATGAGCACTATCCGGTGCTCATCAGCCTCTGCCTGAACCAGCCGTCCCCTCGCGCCGCCATCGAGTCCCTGCTGCGCTATCGCACCGTCATCGGTAACTGCGACGATTACCAGGTGAGGTTGGGGGCGCTGCATACCCAATATGAGTACATCAATCAAGGACCTGCCGCCCTGGGGGCGAGCCAGGCCATCCCCAATTTTGTCATCCTCTTCCGGATCCTGCGGGCCTATGTGCCCGCCCTCGCCGTGTCGGTGGGGTTCGTCGGCAGGCCGCCTGCCCATCACCGCCAGCTGGATCACTTCTTCGGTACCCACTGCCGCTGGGATCAGCCGGGCAACACCCTGCTCATCGCCAATGCCCTGCTGGATACCCGCGTCGATAGCTACAACGGCTTGCTGTGCCGCTTGCAGACAAGTCAGCTGGATAGCATCTGCGCCGACATCGATGAGCGGGTGCCCTTTGCCAATCTGGTGGCGGATCTTATCCGTCACCGGATCCGCGGCGGTGTCATGGACAGCGATGACCATCTCCTCAAGGACGTCTGCTCGGCCATGAATATCAGCCGCTGGACCCTGAACCGCAAATTGCAGGGGGAGGGCAGCAGTTTTTCCGCCATCCTGAAGCGGGTCAAGATGATGGAGGCCTGCCGGTTATTGGGGGAGAGGGAGCAGCCGCTGCAAAATATCAGCGATCTGGTGGGCTTCTCCTCCCAGAGTGCGTTCAATCGCTTCTTCAAGGCCAACGCCAATATGACCCCGCTGGCCTACCGCAATACCCGCCAATAAGAACGGGACCAGGCGCAGGCCTGGTCCCGTCAAGGTGCTCGGATCCTCATGGGAGCGCGCGCCGGGGCGCCGCTCCCGCCCTCTTATTTTGTCACCGTGGTGACGGTGGCGGCATCCACGCCGCTTGGCAAGGCCAGGGCGCCCGCCGTGGTGTTGCTCACCACTATCTCCTTGCTCAGCTTGAAGGTGACGGGGGTGGTGGCGGAGACGTCCGATGAGGGGCTGATGTAGGCGCTGTAGCTGCCCGGCTCCAGGATCCACTGGTTGCTGGCCTCATCGAAGCTGGCGAGTATGCTGGCCGGAATGGTGAAGCTCAGCTGCTCGGTGGCGCCAGGGGCCAGCTGTTTGGTCTTGGCGAAGGCCTTGAGCTCTATGGTCGGTTTTTTCAGTTTGACCTCGGGGGCGGTGATGTAGACCTGGGCCGCCTCCTTGCCCGCCACTGCGCCGGTGTTGGTGATGGTCGCCGTCAGCACTATGCTGCCGGCCGCGCCATCGGCCAGGGTATTGCTGGCGATGGCCGGGCTGGTGTAGCCGAAGCTGGTGTAGGAGAGGCCAAAGCCGAAGGGGTAGGAGACGGCCTTGTCGAAGGTGCTGTAGTAGCGATAGCCGACGTAGATCCCCTCGTTGTAATAGAGATCGTCCGGCTCGCCGTCGCCGTCGGTGTCCTCACCGGGGAAGCTGGTCGAGGAGGGGACGCTGGCGTAGCTTTGCGGGAAGCTCTGGGCCAGCTTGCCGCTCGGGTTGACCGCGCCTGAGAGCACATCCGCCACCGCGTGGCCGGTCTCCTGACCCGCCATGTAGGCCAGCAGGATCCCGTCCACCTTGTGACTCCACTCTGCGGTATCTATCACCCCGTTGACGTTGAGCACCACCACCACCTTTTTACCCTGGGCGTGGAAGGCGTTGCTCACCGCATCGATGAGGGCGGTCTCGTCATCGCCGAGCAGGTAGTCGCCCTTGCTGTTGCTGCGATCCGCCCCCTCACCGGCCTGACGGCCCAGGCTGATCACCGCCACGTCCTGCTCGCTGGCGGCCGTGGCGATCAAGCCGGTCAGCTCGGGGCCGACGGCGGCCTCTGCGCAGCTATAGAACCCCTTGGAGCCGAATTGGCCCTCGTGATAGACCTTGTTGGCCTCATAAAAATCGCCGTAGTAACTCTGCAGCGCCCCGTTGACCGGGAAACGGCTGGCCAGCCCCTGGGCTATGGTGGTGGTGCCGGTTGCGTTCACGTCCCCGCTGCCGGTGCCACCCTTGTAGGTGTTGATCTGGTTGATGCCAAAGCTGGCGACCTTGCTGGTCGCGGCAATCGGCAGGGCGGCGGCTTCGTTGCGCAGCAGCACCATGCTCTCGGCGCCGGCCTGGCGAGCCAGTTTGGCATGGGCGGTCAGGTCCGGGCTGTTGCTGACGGCCAGCTGGCTGTAGGAGGGGCTCTTCATCACCTGGGTCAGGATATGGATGGCGGCCTCGGTCACCTTGGCCTCGCTCAGATCGCCGTGGTCGATGGATTGCTGCAGCTGCTCCTTGACGTTGCCAGGCTCGATCAGATCTTGCCCCGCCAGCACCTGCTTGTAGGCGTTGTTGGCCACGTCGCCGGCGAACCAGTCGGACATCACCAGGCCGTCAAACTGCCACTCGTCGCGCAGCACCTCGGTCACCGCATCCCTGCGCTCGTTCACATAGGTGCCGTTGACCTTGTTGTAGGAGGTCATGATCGCCCAGGGCTGGGCCTCGTCCACGGCGATCTGGAAGCCGCGCAGGTAGATCTCGCGGAAGGTTCTCGGCTCGCCGATGTCGTTGATCTGGTTGCGGTTGGTCTCGGAGTTGTTGCCAAAGAAGTGCTTGATGGTGGTGCCCACCCCGTTGCTCTCCACCCCGTTTACCATGGCGGCGCCCATCTTGCCGGTCAGCAGCGGATCTTCCGAGTAGTACTCGAAGTTGCGGCCATTGAGCGGGTTGCGCTGAATGTTCATGCCCGGCGCCAGCAGGATATCCACCCCGTACTGCCTGACCTCATCCCCCATGGCTTCCCCCACGGACTCGACCAGCTCGACGTCCCAGCTGGAGGCCAGCAGTGAGCCGATGGGCCAGGCGGTGGCATGGTAGGTGGCGCTGTCGTCGTCGCGGTTGGCGCTGATCCTAAGGCCCGCCGGGCCGTCGGCCAGCTTCAGGGCCGGGATGTCGATGCCGTCGGCGCTGCGGCTCACCCCGTTGATGTAACCCGCCACCCCGGCGACATCCTGCTTGACGTTGACGGCGCCGTTGGCGCTGCCATAACCGGGGCCGGAGAGCAGATCCAGCTTCTCGGCCAGGGTCAGCCTGGCCACCATGGTTTCGGCCTGAGCACGGTAATAGGCGTCATCCTTGACGATGGGGGCGTCGGAGTCGTTCTGGTTGCAACCCACCAGGATCCCGGCCAGGGCCAGGCTGACGGAAAGTGAAACCGCTTTCATTCTTGTGGTGGTGATAGGCATGAATGCCTCCTCGTAACTGTCTGAATAAAAAGGTAAGTGTGATACCGACTCCGGGAGCTGACCGGGCCGCTCTGCTGGCGGCTTGCCATGGATATCGATGAAGGCGTCGGGCGGGCCGTGCGTGACCATGAGCCCGGGCCGCAGGCAGGTTAGCAAGTCGGCGTCGGCCCGCCTTGCCTCGGCGGGGCGCTAAATGTGCAGTTGGGGGCAAGGGTGCGAAGTTGTGACCGCGGTCGCATCGGAGCCTTGGGGGGCTACCCGGTTTGTCTCCATCGGGGGAGATGAGAATGGAGAAAGGGGGCCTATGACCCCCTTGATACATGACTCGTTCAGTTCAGGAAGCTGTTCACCTGGGTTGCTGCTCGGCGCCGGCCAGCTCGACCTGCACCTTCACTCCTTCCTGCTTGAGCCGGGTGGCGATATTAGAGTTCGGTGACGCTATGTAAAGCACACAACGGCCGAGCGTTATTTGCGCAGTCATCAACATGCCAATGGATGCTCTGTATGCGCGTTCACACCCGATCGTCAAACTATCCTCACTGATAAAGCCATTGCTTAATCCAATGGCTTCCCGACTATCAAGTATTTCATCGGTCTGGCCGCCGCTATGGCCGTCATTGTTTTGTTATTTTATCGAGTCAAAGCTCTATCATTTTATTTAACAAATGTAATAATTTTAGGTTTTAATATCGCAATGATATGATTGGCTGGTGATTTACTCCGACTCAATGGGGTCTTTGTTGGTGATTGATGCTACCTATGTAGTTGTTATTAATCATTTTTTATTTATTGTGAATAAATTATTTTATTATCATTAATTCACCTGTTAATTCTGTGAGAATAACGTTGTTCAGCCTGAAAATGGTAATTGGGTTGGTAATGACGGAACTCATCGAAGATGCAGAGTCGTCAGTTACTGGTTAACACGGAGGCTGGTCATGCTTGAACTGGAAGTAATAAGAAGGCACACAATGATAACGTATCTTGTCAATAAGGATGGTAGCGTTGTTATTGATTTAACTCATGGCACATTTACATTCCTTAATTTTGCTGGCACTGAACAGTTGCAAGTTATAAAGATGGGGACAAGGGAGGCCAGTGTTTTAAGATATTTGGTCCGCAATAGTGGCTATCTGGTGTCTAAAGATGAAATTCTTAATAGCGTTTGGAGTGGTCGAGTTGTCTGTGAAAACACAGTGTCGGTCGCATTGTCCAATATCAGGAAACTGCTAAGGAGGGTTGATCAAGATTGCCGCTGTCTGGTTACAGTAGCTCGCGCCGGATACATTTTTTATCCTTATCGTTCAGGATTGACTATCGAGAATAGCCATGACGATCAAGACATATGACAAACATTCTAAATATATCAAGCATACGCTGGAGCCTATTGTTGAGCTCAACACTGGAAATATAGTGTCATTTGAAGTGGTTTCACTGAGTGCCAACAAGACGGTATTGAGTGAACATTATCCAGGCGATGTAAGACAGCATACCCTGGTCTCTCTTTTTATGCGGCAACTGGAGTTTTTTCAGAAGCTGAACAGGCATGATGAACATCTTTACCACACTGTGTTCATCAATATCAATCCCATCATCTTTAGCAAGATGGTCTCTTGGGAAGATTTCCTGCCTTTCGTATTCCAGTTTGGGATCAACATCGAGTTTGATAATTCAAGTGTTCTTGATGGCATCTCTGATGCAACACTGAAAAATATTCTTCAGCTTAGAAAACTCGGTGTGAAATTCTGGATAAACAATGCCGATGAAGCCGTTCATACGATTGCAGATGAGTTGCTGCAGGCTTTTGATGGTATCAAGATAAACAAGCACTTCTTCTGGCAATGTTTTAACAGAAATGATGCCAGCTTCATCGAAAATACCTCTGCAATATGGGGAAGTGAGCGCGTCCTCGTCGAGGGAGTTGAAAACAGACATCATCTCTCTTTTGTGACGGCACAGGGTCTCGTCCAAGGGCAGGGGTTTCATTGGCGAGCGAGAGCGGCACGACATACGACCTGGCATTAATAGCATGAGCGGATCCTGGCTACCCGACATCAAGCTCCCTCACCTTTGCGATAGGCACCTATAAAGGATCGAAGTGATTGAAGGTGGAGGTCATCTTATTTAGCCAATACGGCTAAAGACAAGGGGGCCAATGGCCCCCTTGGTGGCATGAGGTGTCAGATCACCTGGGTTGCTGCTCGGCGCCGGCCAGCTCGACCTGCACCTTCACTCCTTCCTGCTTGAGCCGGGTGGCGACGGCGTTCAGATCGGTGCCGGACTGGGCCTCCAGCAGGGCGATGCCGCCGCTGCTCTGCTTGAAGCGCAGGCCGTGGCGCGTGGCCAGTGCCCTGGCCTGATTGTCGTCGGCCTCCACCAGCAGGGTGCCGCTGACGGTGAGCTCGGGGCTGGCCGCTCCTTGCAGCAAGATGTCGCCGCTGCGCAGGCTGGGTTGGGTTGCCTGGCCGTCCAGGCTGCGGGAAACCCGTTTCTTGCTGCCGTTGTCCGGCGTCAGGTAGGTCTGGCCGTTCACCTCTATGGTGCTGTACTGCTTGCCGTCGATCAGCACCGATTCCCCGGCCATGGCCTGAGCGGAGAGCGAGGCCAGCAGGCCTGCCAGGGCAAGGCTGAGTAAGCTGTGTTTCATGTTGTGACTCCTGTGCAATTAGAGAGGGGCGGCGTCATGGCCGAGCACCCGCAGGGACCAGTTGAGCAACTGGCCAGGCTGGCTGTTGTTGCGCTCGGTCAGGGTGCTGCGGGCGTTGGTGCTGAGGTTGCGCAGTGCAACCTGGCGGTTGCCGCTGGCGACGTCGGTCACCTCCAGTCGCCACTCGCCCTGGGCCTGCTCGCCGTAGAACTTGTGGGAGAGCATGCGCATGTCGCGCAGTCCCCGGGTGCGCACATAGCCCAGCTGCTGCCGGTCGAGGGATTGACCCACCAGGCTGTTGTTGGGGTTGAGCAGCACGCTGCGGGTGCCGGAGGGGGAGACCAGCTCGATCAGCAGATCGGGCAGGCGCTGGTGATCCAGGCTCACCAGCACCTGCACCGCCTCCACGGTCAGGGGTTGATCGACCCGGATGCCGGAGCGGGTCGGGGCGCTGCCCAGATCCGGGATGGCCCCGGCGGCGCGATCGCGCACCGTCACCTGCTGCCACGGCAGCTGCACCAGCGGCGGCAGGGGCTCATGGGTGGCGGCATCGACCAGGGCCCGGTTCACATCCACCAACCCGAAACCATAGGTCGGGCTGTACCAGATGCCGGCGGCGTTGCGCTCCCAGCCTTCCAGCCCCGTCACCTGACGGCGCTGGCCATCGGCGGCGGTGTAGCTCAGCTGCACCGCCGCCTGATCGGCATCGAGGCGGGTGGCGCTGCGGGCCAGCAGATCGCGCAGATCCCGCACCGACAGGTCCGGATAGGCGGACATCAGCAGCGCCATGGCCCCGGCGGTATTGGGGGTGGCCGAGGAGGTGCCGTTCATCACGCCGTTGTAGTCACAGCTGGCATCCAGTTGCGGGTTGCCGTGCAGCCGATTGGTGCTGGGATCGTCCAGCCGGTTGTAACCCATGTCGCAACCGGGCAGATCCGTGGTCACCATGGCTGGCGCGTCCGTGCCGTATTCCCCGCCGGGGGCCGTCAGGAATACGTTGCTGCCGACGCTGGAGTAGGACGATCGCACTCCGTTCGCGTTGCTGGCGCTGACCACCAGGTTCCAGAAGTTGCTGTTGGAGGGATCTATGTTGCTGTTTTCAAACGGCAACCTGAGATCGCCGCCGCTGCGGTTGAGCGCATAGTTGCCGGCGGCAATCCGGCTGAAGCCGTTGCCCGCCGCCTTGATGTAGGCCGCTCCTTGCGCCTGCTGGGTCATCCGCTCGAACAGGCGATCCAGCTGTAGCTGATCCAGCCCGTCTGCTCTTTGCGGATCGACCAGGCTCATGCCGTAGCTCTGATTGAAGACCCGGTTATCGCCGCTGGCCGGGCTGTCGCCGAGGGCATAGAGCCAATCCTGCTGCAACTGCTGGCTGTCGTTGTCGAGCAGGTTGAACCCCTGCAGCTGGGCGCGGGGCGCCACACCTCTGGTGCCGATGGCGTTATCCACCGCGGCTATGATGCCGGACACCGAGGTGCCGTGGGCACTGTCCGGATCGGTTGGCGTCGGGTCGTCGCCGCCGGTCACCACGTTGCGTGAGCCGGGGCGGACGTTGTCGACCAGATCCGGGTGGGCGATGGCCAGGCCATCGTCCACCACGGCCACGTTGATGCCCTGACCGAGCACCTCGGTGCGGTGGGCCCACCAGAGGTTGAGGTCATTGCCTGCCACGCCGGCGCGGGGGCTGAAGGCATCCTGGCCACTGTTGAGCAGGTGCCACTGCTGATCCTGCAGGGGGTTGATGCCGGGCAGGCAACGCGCTGCGCTGCCGCGACTTGTATCCATGCCGGCCTCTCTGCCGGTGAGGGGGGGACAACTCTCATTGGCCTGAACCGAGACGGCAGGCAGGGCCGAGAGCAGGGCCGTGATTGCCAACGCTAACGATGTCTTTCTCATTGATAAACTCCATCTTAAGGGCGCACCGTCCGAGGTGCGCTGGCATCTATACATGAGAAAATACGATTCAAAAGACTCTCAATTCAGAGTTGTGAAGGGGTTCATATAAACCCCATTTGAGCCCATATGGGGGTATCAATGTGACGACGCTCGTGTTTTATTGAGAGCTATTCGCATCTGTCATTAGTGATCTTTTTGTCTATAGATCATTCTGTTGTTAGGTGTGTCCCTGCTCGCCCGCAGGGGGGAATCGCCATGGCTGTGGTCTGATGTGAACCCTGTTAAGGTAACGGCAGACAGACAATCAGGATGGATCCATGACCCTATTGCAGTGGCACTCGGCCAGGCTGGCCCTTCGCGGTGACCGTACCCTCTTCATCCCCGAACTCACTCTTGCCCAGGGAGAGTGCTGGGCCTTCGTCGGCAGCAACGGCAGCGGCAAGACGGCGCTGGCCTCGGCCCTGTGCGGCGAGCTGAGCCTGCGCTCGGGGCAGGCCCTGGGCCAGCTGAATGCCGTGCGCCTCTCCTTCGAGTCGCAGCAGCAGCTGGGGGAGCAGGACTGGCAGCGGCGCAACACCGACATGCTGGGGGAAGAAGAGGAGGCGGGGTATCGGGTATCGACCCTGATGTTGGAGGTGGGGGAGGCGCCGCAGGCACAGGCGCTGCTGGCGCGCTTTGGCATAGCGGGGCTGTGGGATCGTCCCTACCGTTATCTCTCGAGCGGTGAGGGACGCAAGCTGCTGCTGGCCCGCGCCCTGCTGGCGAGGCCCGAGCTGCTGGTGCTGGACGAGCCGTTCGATGGCCTGGATCAGGGCTCGCGCCTCGAGCTGATGGCGCTGCTGGCTGATCTGGTGACACAGGGGCTGCGCCTGGTGATCATCGTCAATCGATTCGACGAGATCCCCCCCTTCGCCAGCCACCTCGGCCTGCTCGGGGAGCTGTGTCTGCTGCTGGCGGGGCAGCGCGACGATGTGCTGGGGAGCCCGGAGGTGGCCCAGCTGGCGCGGGTCGAGGGGCAGAGTCCGCGGCTGCCGCCGCCGCTCACGGCGCCCACCCCCTTGCCCGCCGGCCCCCGGGTGCAGATGCGCAACCTGCGGGTCGCCTATGGCGAACAGCTGGTGATCGACGGGCTCGACTGGACCATTGGGGAGGGGGAGCACTGGCAGCTGGTTGGCCCGAACGGTGCCGGCAAGTCGACCCTGCTCGCCCTCATCACCGGCGATCATCCGCAAGGCTACAGCAACGATCTCGTGCTGTTCGGGGTACGCCGTGGCAGCGGCGAGAGCATCTGGGAGATCAAGCGTCACATCGGTCTGGTCAGCCCGGCGCTGCACCTCGACTACAGAGTCAATGGCTCTGTGCTGACGGTGATCCTGTCGGGGTTTTATGACTCCATCGGCCTCTACAGCCGCCCCGGCGATCGCCAGCTGGCGCTGGCCAACCAGTGGCTGAGCCTGCTCGGGCTCGGTGCGCAGGGGGCCTTGCCATTTCACTCCCTCTCCTTCGGCCAGCAGCGGCTGGTGCTGATCGCCAGGGCGCTGGTCAAGCATCCACCGCTGCTGATCCTGGACGAGCCGCTGCAGGGGCTGGATCCCCTCAACCGCCACCTGGTGCGAGAGATGGTGGTGCGCCTCATAGGCGAGGGTACCCAGTTGCTGTTCGTCTCCCACCATCCTGAGGATGCGCCCCCCGGCCTGACCCACAGGCTGAGCTTCGTGCCCGACGGCGCCGGTGGTTATCGCTATCTGCAGGAGAGGCTGGGGGAAAGTGAGTCATTGTGATTGGCCCGGGCCTCGGTGCTCTTTATTGGGACGGCGTTGACCACCCCTCGGGAAGGAGTGGGGGGTAGCCCAGGAGCAGCCACCAGAGTGTGTAAAAGAGCATGGCACCCATCCAGAGCCAGCCCAGATAGAGACGGGTAGCCGCCATGCCGATCATGGTCACTGCAAGTGCGACTTGGAAAGCGACCAGACCAAACATAAAGGGCGCCATGTTATCCATCATGGCGCTTATCTCACCAGGGCCAGGATCTGGCGAAATGCCGGATGGCGGCAATCCCCCAGCAGCTCATAGAGGCACATCTCCACCGAGCTGAGCCGTGCCCCCAATGCCGCCAATTGATCGACGGCCACCGTCTTGTTGGCGGCGGTGCGGGACGACACCGCATCCACCACCAATGACACCTGGGCGCCCCCGTCCAACAGCCCCTGCACCGTCTGATAGACACAGATATGGGCCTCGATGCCGCATACCAGCCAGTGGCGGACGCCGCTCTGCCGGATCGCCGCCGCCACCTGCGGCTCCCCCAGGGCGCCGAAGCTGAACTTGGGCAGCACCTGTGCCCCGGCTTGCAGCGGCTGCAGCTCGGGCACCGTGGCCCCGAGCTTGTCCGGATTTTGCTCCAGCCAGATCACCGGCAAGCCCAGCGCCTGGGCGCCTTGCACCAGCCGGGCGGTATTGGCGATGAGGGGCTCGCTCTCTTCGACGAGGCGGGCCAGCTTGCCCTGAATATCGACGACCAGCAGGCCTGTGGTGGAGGTGATCAACATGGTGACTCCTTATCAAGGGATCGCGTGCTAGGTGGCCCGCGAACGGCATGGGGAGCGGCGAGCAGGCTCGGCGCGATACCCCTTTTTATATAGAGAGAAACAAATTGTTACCAGAGCGCCAGTGACGCACCGGGCGGACGGCGCTAGAGTCGGGCCATGAAAAAGCACCTGACAGTGCTAAGACCAGTGTCGCCAAATTTGGCAACGAATCCGGCCGAACGAGTGGGAAGATCTTGTTATTAAAGCAGTTCCAGCCCTTGTTCAAGAGTGCGCCGCGATTAACTTAACGATGGGAATCACCATGAAGAAAATCATTCTGCTTATGTCCGTCGCTGGTCTGATGGCCGGTTGTTCCAGCCCTGCCCAGCGCATGGCGGACTGCCAGGCGCAGGGGATCAGCAAGGATACCTGCTACCTGGCAGAGCAAAATCGCCAGACTGCCATCCTCGGCGCCGCCGAGAAGCAGGCGATGGAGAATGCCAGCAAGGCGGTCAAGTAAGGCGTTGTCGGTTCAATCCGTCGGTGTATTCCCAAAGCCCTGGTGTCGATGACGCCGGGGCTTTTTGCTATGGAGGGCATGGCGCCCGCACGGTCGGACTGCGCTACTCGTCGCCCAGATAGGTGACCGCCTCGATATTGTTGCCATCGGGGTCGAGCAGAAAGGCGGCGTAATAGTTGGGGGCATAGTGGGGGCGCAGCCCTGGCTGCCCATTGCAGCGAAAACCCGCCTCGATACCGGCCTGATGGAAGGCATCCACCTCGGCGGGGTGTCTGGCGCGAAAGGCTATGTGGCCGGGGGTGCTCTGCTCGCCGCCTTCTATCAGAAAGCTCACCTTGTCTTGCTCAATCTGGCCAAACCCCGCAGCTTGCTCATCCGCCCACTTGAGCTCTATCTGCAGGGGAGTGAAGACAGCTTCATAGAAGCGCCGGCATGCCTGAAACCTGACGGTCTTGATTTCAACGTGATCGAACACAGCCACTCCTGTTGCTGACTGGGCGGGCAAGACGCTACCGCCCCTGAATAATGCCTGCGCTCACAGGCCCGCTCTTGGGTACCCGGTAGAAAAAGGGCACCAAATGACCATCCTATGCCGGATGAGGCCGGGATGGCGAGATCCTGCTCATCATTATTGTGTGGCTTATCAAAGATTTTCGCGCGAGGAGCGGTGACGGGCCGCGCCTCGGCATCGGCACTGGTGCTCGCCATCTTTGCGCAAGCTCAGCCGATTTTGTCGCTTGGCGAAGGGCGGAGGCTCTGTTATGGTGAGCTTAATTAGCCATTTGGATGGCTAGATGGTTGTGGTGGTTCTGCTCGCAGGGCAGAAGTCGCAACCTGGCCACCGTTTCGACGATCATTTTGACAAGGAGTCCCCATGCAGCGCCGTTCCCTCTTCAAGCTCTCCGCCCTCGCTCTGCTCGCCAGCAGCCTGCCATTGTCAGCCTTTGCCATTGATGAGGCGAAGAAAGAGATAGTGATCGGCACCACAGTGGGGGATTTTGCCGACATGGTGACCGACTCCATCAAGCCGCAGCTGGAGGCCAAGGGCTACCAGGTGAAGCTGGTGGAGTTCACCGACTATGTGACCCCCAATATCGCCCTGGCCGACGGCTCGCTCGATGTGAACTGCTTCCAGCACAAGCCCTATCTGGAGAGCTTCGCCAAGGATAGAGGGCTGTCGCTGGCCCCCATCACCCAGGTGCCGACCGGTCCCATGGGGCTCTACTCGGGCAAGCTGAGCGATCTGAAGGCGCTGAAAGAGGGGAGCACGGTGGCCATCCCCAATGATCCCACCAACCAGGCGCGGGCGCTGCTGATGCTGCAGGATCTGGGCTGGCTGACCCTGAAGGAGGGCATCAACCCGCTCAAGGCGAGCGAGTTCGACGTGGTGAAGAATCCGCACGACATCAAGCTGGTGCTGCTGGAGGCGGCGCAACTGCCGCGCTCAAGGGAGGATGTGGACTTCTCGGTCATCAATGGCAACTTCGCCGCCTCCAGCGGCATCCCGTTCAGCGAGGGGCTCTTCCTCGAGCGCAGCTACGACTTCATCAACTGGGTGGTGGTGAAGAGCGCCGATGCCGACAAGCCGTTCGCCAAGGATGTGATCGCCGCCTACAACTCCCCCGAGTTCAAGGCCTATGCCGCCAAGCGCTTCGCTGGCTACAAGTACCCGCAGGGCTGGCTGGGGCAGAGCGCCAGCAACTGAGTATGACCATAGGTATGTGACGCTATCGCATCAACAAAAACGGGCACCAGAAGGTGCCCGTTTTTGTTGGCGTCGTCACAGGCGTCAGTAGTGGTGCAGCCACCAGCGGGCGGCAAACAGCGCGGTCAGACTGCCGAGCAGGGCGCTCGCCAGCACATCCAGCGGCCAGTGCATGCCGATCAGGGTGCGTGACAGGGCGATGCCGATGGCCCAGAGCGGCAGCAGCCAGACGCCGCGGGGGGCGCGGGCCAGCCAGATCAGGCCGAAGAACTGGGCGAGGCTCATGGCGGCGATGCTGTGGCCGGAGGGGAAGGCGTAGTTTACCTCCGCCTGCCAGTGGTTGCCGAGCCACCGGGGCAGCGCCAGCAGCTGGCTGGCCGCATGCACCTGCTCGCTGCGCTCCGCCACGCTGGCGGCGTAGAACTGCGGGATGGCGGGGATCAGGTTCTGGCTCTCCAGCCAGAGCAGATAGGGGCGCGGCTCCTGGGTCAGCTGCTTGATGAGGCTCTTGATGGCCCAGTCCCCCGCCAGCACCGCCAACAGGGCGCCACCGAGGGCCAGCAGGGCGGGTTGACTCAGCGTCAGCTTGTGTCGGGTCAGCAGCAACAGGGCGGCGATGGTGACGGCGAGGCCGGGCAAGTCCACCATGCGGGTGAGGGCGTAGGGCCCCCACAGCCAGCCCGATTGCAGGGCGTTCGTCAGGAAGGGTTGCCAGGGCAGGCAGGTCAGCAGCAGCAACGGCAGGATCAGGGCGGCGCTGAAACCCAGCACCTGGCGGCGCGGCAAGGAAGAAGCATGAATCGACATAACAGGGCTGGTCACGGGGCGGTTCGGTGGCGGTGATGGAAGAGGCGCCATTGTGCCAGCCCAGGCTCGCCGGTCAAGCCGCGGGGCCGGGGGGCAACAGCTTGTTACATATCCGCCTCTGAGCTCGATGGCATGGGGCACCATTGCCTGAGCGCGGAGGGCGGCCCGGGCAGCGGAGGCTGGAAACGCCCGTCGTCTGGGCTGGGGCGGGGCGCCGGTGGCAACTGCCGGCCCGAGAAGATGCCTCTGAAAACTTGCGCCATATGGGCTAGAATGGCGCGCCTGTGGCCGGTTGCGCGCATTCAGTTACCAAGAAGAGAGCCCGATGAAGATCGTCGTTGATGAAAACATGCCCCACGCCTGCGAGTTGTTTGCCGAGTTTGGCGAGGTGGTACCCCTGCCGGGGCGGCAGATAGCGGCGGCGGATCTGCAGGATGCCGAGGTGCTGCTGGTGCGCTCGGTGACCCGGGTCGATGCCCGGCTGCTCGCCAGCTGTCCGCGGCTGGCCTTCGTGGGCACCGCCACCATAGGCACGGATCACATCGACAAGGCGCTCTTGGCCGAGCGGGGCATCCCCTTCTTCAGCGCCCCCGGTTGTAACAAATATTCGGTGGGGGACTATGTGCTCTCCGCCCTGCTGGTGCTGGCGGAGCGCCACGAGCTCAACCTGAGCGAGATGAGCCTCGCCGTCATCGGCGCCGGCAACACCGGCGAATGCGTGGCGGGCAAGGCCGAGGCGCTCGGCATGCGGGTGCTGCGCTGCGATCCGCCGCGGGCCCGCCGCGAGGCGAATGCCATCACGACTGCAAGCAAGGGTGCCGAGGGGGCCGCGGGCTTCGTCGATTACCAGACGGCGCTCTCGGCCGATATCGTCAGCTTCCACGTGCCCCTCACCCGCGAAGGCGTCGATGCCACCTTCCACCTGCTGGGGGAGCGCGAGATAGCGGCAAGGCCACAGGGGCAGTTCCTCATCAATGCCTCCCGTGGCGAGGTGTGGGACAATCAGGCCCTGCTCGCCCGTCAGCTGGGTGGCGAGCCATTGCGGCTGGTGATGGACGTGTGGGAAGGGGAGCCGGAACCCCTGCGCGCTCTGGTACCCCATACCGAGCTCGCGACCCCGCACATCGCCGGCTACAGCCTGGAGGGCAAGGCCCGCGGCACCT
>RCUR01000343.1_pt1 | contig 16748 bp, 16 predicted proteins | sample 2166151 | NCBI WGS metagenome assembly RCUR01 (sample SAMN09932785, study PRJNA488358) | compost metagenome | isolation source: compost soil in an enriched community | place: Germany: Experimental Botanical Garden
TCAGCGCCAGGTGCGGCACGTTGCGGATCATCTGCACCGAGCTGTCGAGCAGGCGCTCGCCCCATTGCGACAGGCCAGTGATGAAGCCGAGCAGCAGGCCGAGGCTGCCGCCGATGACAAAGCCGATGCTGGCGCGCCAGCCGCTGATCGCCAGGTGCTGCCAGATCTCGCCGCTGCCGAGCAGGTCCCAGCCGGCGGCGAGCACGGCGCTGGGCGCCGGCAGGATGCGGGTGGACAGCCAGCCGCTGCTGGCGGTCAGTTGCCAGACGCCGAGCAGCAGGACCGGCAGCGCCCAGGGCGCCAGGCGCAGGAGGAGTTTTTCGGTAGTATGCGTACTCATGATGCCAACTCGTGTAGGGGCGATTTCATTCGCCTTGGACACGCTGCAGGGGCTAATGAATTCACCCCTGCAGCGTGCTCCGGCGAGCGTGGTTGGCAGCCTCAGCTCTGTGCGGCCGCCTTGGGCAGGATGTCGCTGGAGATCATCTCGCCGAACGGGCTGACGTAGCCGCGGCTCTGCGGGCGCTCCGGTTGGGCGATGTCCAGGTGCGGGAACAGCAGCTCGGCGACCCGGTAGGACTCCTCCAGGTGCGGGTAGCCGGAGAACACGAAGGTGTCGATGCCCAGCTCCGCATACTCCCTGACCCGTGCCGCCACGGTAGGGCCGTCGCCGACCAGCGCGGTGCCGGCGCCGCCGCGCACCAGGCCGACCCCGGCCCACAGGTTGGGCGACACTTCCAGATTGTCCTTGCTGCCGCCATGCAGGGCGGCCATGCGCTGCTGGCCGACCGAGTCGAAGCGCGCCAGCGAAGCCTGCGCCTTGGCGATGGTGTCGTCGTCCAGGTGGCTGATTAGGCGCTCGGCGGCGGCCCAGGCCTCCTCGTTGGTTTCGCGCACGATCACGTGCAGGCGGATGCCGAACTTCACCGTGCGCCCGTGTTTGGCGGCGCGCGCGCGCACATCGGCGATCTTCTCGGCCACCGCCTGCGGCGGCTCGCCCCAGGTCAGGTACAGCTCGACCTGCTCGGCGGCCAGCTCGTGGGCCGCCTCGGAAGAACCACCGAAGTACAGCGGTGGGCGCGGCTGCTGGATCGGCGGGTAGAGCAGCTTGGCGCCCTTGACCTGGATGTGCTTGCCGTCGAGGTCGACGGTTTCGCCTTCCAGCACCTTGCGCCAGACATGGGTGAACTCCACGGCGGCCTCGTAGCGCTCGGCGTGGCTGAGGTTGAGGCCGTCGGCCGCCAGTTCGTCCGGATCGCCACCGGTGACCAGGTTGAACAGCGCGCGGCCGTTGGACAGGCGGTCGAGGGTCGCCGCCTGACGGGCGGCCACGGTCGGCGAGATGATGCCGGGACGCAGGGCGACGAGGAACTTGAGGCGCTGGGTGGCCGGGATCAGCGAGGCGGCGACCAGCCAGGAGTCCTCGCAGGAACGCCCGGTGGGAATCAACACGCCGCCGTAGCCGAGGCGGTCGGCGGCCTGGGCCACCTGGGTCAGGTAGCCGTGGTCGACGGCGCGGGCGCCTTCGGCGGTACCCAGGTAGTGGCCGTCGCCGTGGGTGGGGAGGAACCAGAAGATGTTCAGACTCATCGCAATAATCCTTGCTGCGGGCGTGCATGGGGCTTGGCTCATGCGCGCGATGATTCGGTGATCGAGAGGGGGCGGGCGGCCTTGGGCGCGCCCGCAATGGGGGCTTACTGCCGGGCGACCTTGGCCGGCGGCGTCCAGACCACGTCCTTGATGTTCAGGCGCCTGGGGATCAGCTTGAGATCGGCGAAGGTGTCGGCGATCTTCTGCTGGGCCGCGACCACTTCGGGGGTCAGCGGCTGGGCGCCGTAGCCCTGGCGTTCGACGGCCTTGCGGGTGATCTCGGCATTCAGGCCGATCAGCGGTGCGACCTGGGCGGTGACCTTGACCGGATCGGCCTTGGCCTCTTCGCCGACGGCGCGGATCTCCTCGATCAGTGCGCCGACCACCTGCGGGTGCTGCTGGGCGTAGCTGCCGCTGGCCAGGTAGAACTGGTGGTTGTCGACCAGCCCGCTGCCGTCGCGCAGGGTGCGCGCCGACAGCTGCTGCTCGGCGGCGGCCTGGAACGGATCCCAGATCACCCAGGCGTCGACGCTGCCGCGCTCGAAGGCGGCTCGGGCGTCGGCCGGCGGTAGGTACACCGGGGTGATGTCCTTGATCGACAGGCCGGCATCCTCCAGGGCGCGCACCAGCAGGTAGTGCACGTTGGAGCCCTTGTTCAGGGCGACCTTCTTGCCGGCCAGTTCCTTGACCGACTGGATGGGCGAGCCCTTGGGCACCAGGATCGCCTCGCTCAGCGGCGCGGGCGGCTCATAGGCCACGTAGAGCAGGTCGGCACCGGCGGCCTGGGCGAACACCGGCGGGGTCTCGCCGGTCACGCCGAAGTCGATCGAGCCGACGTTGAGGCCTTCCAGCAGCTGCGGGCCGCCGGGGAACTCGGTCCACTGTACCTTGACGCCCTGGGCGGCGAGGCGCTCCTCCAGGGTGCCCTTGGCCTTGAGCAGGACCAGGGTGCCGTATTTCTGGTAGCCGATGCGCAGGGTGTTGTCGGCATCATCGGCGGCGAGGGCGGCGGAGGAGATCGCTGCAGCCAGCAGGGCGACCAGTCCTCGACGCAGGTAAGTAGTGCGCATGGCGCTCTCCTTTATGCATGTCGGTTGTGGTGGGTGCCTGCTGGTCCGTTGGCGGACAAGTAAGGGCTTTCATGAGCCTCGCCCCGTGTGGGGGAGGGCAGAAAAGGCTGGGCTGCGCGGTAGCGCTCGCCTGAAACAATCACGACGGGCCGCTGTGGCCGTGTCGTCGCTTGCGAATAAAAAGGAGCCTGTCCTGCCGTTCAGGCCCCGAACCCCATCGTGGCTTGAGGGTTGAAAAATCAGCGATTCGGCTGCGGGGTCAGGCGCAGGTACGGCTTCACCGCGCGGTAGCCTTTCGGGAAGCGCTGCTGGAGCTCGGCCTCGTCCTTGAGCGAGGGCACGATCACCACCTCGTCGCCGTCCTGCCAGTTGGCCGGGGTGGCGACCTTGTGGCTGTCGGTCAGTTGCAGCGAGTCGATCACCCGCAGGATCTCGTGGAAGTTGCGCCCGGTGCTGGCCGGGTAGGTGATGATCAGGCGCACCTTCTTGGCCGGGTCGATGATGAACAGCGAGCGCACGGTCAGGGTGTCGCTGGCGTTCGGGTGGATCAGGTCGTAGAGGTCGGACACCTTGCGGTCGGCGTCGGCGAGGATCGGGAAGTTGACCTGGGTGTCCTGGGTCTCGTTGATGTCCTCGATCCACTTCAGGTGCGAGTCCACCGGGTCCACCGACAGGGCGATGGCCTTGACGCCGCGCTGGGCGAATTCACCTTTCAGCTTGGCGGTGAAGCCCAGCTCGGTGGTGCACACCGGGGTGAAGTCGGCCGGGTGGGAGAACAGGATGCCCCAGCTGTCGCCCAGCCACTCGTGGAAACGAATGCGGCCGGTGCTGGAGTCCTGTTCGAAATCGGGGGCGATGTCGCCGAGGCGGATGCTCATGGGTCTGCTCCTCAGAATGGGTATGTCCTTGCTGGGAGCCACTATGCGCAGGATCTTTCAGGATTAAAAAGAATAAATAATGATTTATTAATTCCTTTTGAGGATATGAGGTGTGCCCGCCAGAGACTTCTTGATTTATGCGACCCAGAGCTAAGCAAGTAACTAAATATTCTTTTATGGAATAAAAACGATTTCCTATAGTCCGGCATTCTTGTGTCCAACCCCCCAGGGATTGCCCGATGAAGCGACTGCTTACCTCTTCCCTGCTGGCCGCCAGCGTGGCGCTGGCCTCCGGCGCCGCCCAGGCTGCCAGCCTGCTCAACGTCTCCTACGACGTGATGCGCGACTTCTACAAGGAATACAACGTCGCCTTCCAGAAGCACTGGCAGGCTGAAGGCGGCAAGCCGCTGCAGATCCAGATGTCCCATGGCGGCTCGAGCAAGCAGGCGCGGGCGGTGATCGACGGCCTGCCGGCCGACGTCATCACCATGAACATGGCCACCGACATCAACGCCCTGCACGACCATGGCCAGCTTATTCCGCAGGACTGGGCCGCGCGCCTGCCGGACCACAGCGCACCCTTCACCTCGGCCACCGTGTTCATCGTGCGCAAGGGCAACCCCAAGGGCTTCAAGGACTGGCCGGACCTGCTCAAGGACGGCGTGCAGGTGGTGGTGCCCAACCCGAAGACCTCGGGCAACGGCCGCTACACCTACCTGTCGGCCTGGGGCTACGTGCTGAAGACCGGCGGCGACGAGGCCGCGGCGCGCGAGTTCGTCGGCAAGCTGTTCCGCCAGGCGCCGGTGCTGGATACCGGCGGCCGCGCGGCGACCACCACCTTCATGCAGAACCAGATCGGCGACGTGCTGGTGACCTTCGAGAACGAGGCGGAGATGATCGCCCGCGAGTTCGGTCGCGGCGAGTTCGAGGTGGTCTACCCGAGCGTGTCGGTGCAGGCCGAGCCGCCGGTGGCGGTGGTCGACAAGGTGGTCGACAAGAAGGGCACCCGGACCGAGGCCGAGGCCTACCTCAAGTACCTATGGTCCGACGAGGGTCAGCGCATTGCCGCGGCCAACTACCTGCGCCCGCGCAACCCGGCGATCCTCGCCGAGTTTGCCGACCGCTTCCCCACGGTCGAGTTGCTCGATGCGGTGCAGACCTTCGGCGAGTGGCCGCAGATCCAGAAGACCCACTTCAACGACGGCGGCGTGTTCGATCAGGCCTATGGCGCGCAGTAACCTTGCGTGCATGACCAAAGCCCGACGGGTCTCTCCCCATCGGGCTTTTTGCTGTCGGGTTGCCTGGTGATGGATCCCGAGCGCCAGGGTCGACGATGACTGCGGCAATCCCCATGGATGGCAAAAAGCCCGGCGGGATATCCCGTCGGGCTTGGGCGCAGCTTGCCGCATGGCAGGCGGCAGAGGGATCTGCCGCCCGTGGGCGAGTTACAGCAGCGGCAGGGTGTAGCTGACGATCAGGCGGTTCTCGTCCCGGTCGGCCGAGTCATTGCCGCGCAGCGAGGCATTGCGCCAGGACAGGCCCAGGCCCTTGAGCGCGCCGTCCTGCAGCACGTAGTCGAGGCGCAGGTCGCGCTCCCACTCCTTATTCTCGCCATCGGGCGCGTCGATGTTGTCGCCGCTCAGGTAGACCACGCTGGCTTTCAGGCCCGGCACACCGACCTTGGCGAAGTCGTAGCCATAGCCGGCCAGCCAGGTGCGCTCGCCGGCGTTCTGGAACTTGCCGATCTGGCGGTCGGTGATCAGGTAGGAGCTGGAGCCGTCGCCCTGGTTGAGGAAGGGGAAGTCGCTGTCGCCGTCGACCTGCTGGTAGCCCAGGTCTAAGGCATGACCGCCCAGGGTGTAGGTGAACAGGGTGCTCCAGGTCTGGTTGTCGACCTTGCCACTGTTGGCATCGCCTGCGGCCCAATAGCCGCTGCTGCGATAGCCCTCGCTGCGACCGGTAGCGCTGGCGTTCTTGCCGTCGGAGCTGCTGTCGAAGTAGCGCAGGTCGCTCTTCAGCGCGCCCACCGGCAGCGCCCAGTTGTGCACCAGGCCGACGAAGTGCTGCTCGTAGAAGTCTTCCAGGTTGCCGAAGTAGTACTGCGCGGTCAGGTCCTTGCTCAGCTTGTAGTCGCCGCCGGCGAAGTAGAACTTGTTGGTGTCGGCATCGCCGCTCGCGCCGCCGATACGCAGGCCGGTGTCGTCGGTGGAGCTGCGGCCCTTGGCGTGCTCCAGCTGGCCTGCGGTCAGGGTCAGGTTGTCGATCTCGCTGGAGGTGATCTGCCCGCCCGCGAACAGCTGCGGCAGCAGGCGGCCGTCGTTGAAGGTCACCACCGGCAGCTTGGGCTGCAGGGTACCGAGGCGCGCCTCGGTCTTGGACAGCTTGACCTTGGCGGTCACGCCGGCCTTGCTGTACTCGTCCACTGCGCTGCCGTCGCTCTCCAGCGGGAACAGCTGGCCCGGAGTGCGCTCGCGGCCCGCCTTGGTGTTGGTGCCGCCGGAGTCCAGCTTGACGCCGAGCAGGCCGATGGCATCCACGCCGAAGCCCACGGTGCCCTCGGTGTAGCCGGAGGCGTAGTTGAAGATGAAGCCCTGGCCCCATTCGCTGGCCTCGCCATTGTTGTTGGCGGTGTTCTTGGTGTTCAGGTCGTAGTAGAAGTTGCGCAGGCCGAGGCTGGCCTTGCTGTCTTCGATGAATCCTGTGGCGGACGCCTGCTGCACGAATGGCAGACCCACGATGCCCGCCACGATGGCCAGGGCCAGAGTGGACTTGTTCATTGCTCGATGCTCCAAGGCTTGAGTGCTGGATGAGCCGGCCGTGCGGGCGTTTCGTGGTCGAATGGGCGGTCACGGGCCGACAGTCACGGGAAGGGACATGCGCATGTCGGTGACGTGAAGATAGGTGAAAGCTGATAAATCCAAAAAGAATATATTTTTATTTTTATATTCTATTTTTTTATAATTGGTGGCGCGGTGGCGTCACGTCTCGACGAGAGGACAGGGCCTGCTCGCCGGACGCCATGGGCCGCGCCGAGCTGGCGCCCGCCCTCGGCGAGGCTGGACGGGCGCCCGCATCCGGGCAATCCTTGCTCCTCGCCACCCCACCGAGCTGCCGCGCAGGATCGCCATGAAAAAGAACGTCTTCGTCTTCAGCCGTCTCAGCCCCGAGCATCAGCAGCGCCTGCGGCACAATTTCAACGTCACCCTGCTCGACCCTGCCGGCGACATCGACGCCCAGTACGCCTCGGCACTGCCCGAGGCCCACGGCCTGCTCGGCGTCGGCCGGCCGTTCGGTCGCGCCCAGCTCGAACGTGCCGGCCGACTGGAAGTCATCTCGACCATCTCGGTGGGCTACGACAACTACGAGCTGGCCTATCTCAACGAGCGCGGCATCCTGCTCACCAACACCCCGGACGTGCTGACCGAGACCACCGCCGACCTCGGCTTCACCCTACTGATGGCCGCCGCGCGGCGGGTGCCAGAGCTGGATGCCTGGGTCAAGGCGGGCCACTGGCAGGCACCGGTCGGCCCGGCGCAGTTCGGCGGCGACGTGCACGGCAAGACCCTGGGCATCCTCGGCCTGGGCAACATCGGCGCGGCCATCGCCCGCCGCGGCCGTTTCGGCTTCAACATGGAGGTGCTCTACCACGGCAACAGCCGCAAGCCGGCGCTGGAGCAGGAACTGGGCGCGCGCTACTGCGGCTTCGACGAGCTGCTCGGCGAGGCCGACTTCGTGGTGCTGGTGGTGCCGCTCAGCGCGCAGACCCGCCACTTGATCGGCCGCCGCGAGCTGGCGCTGATGAAGCCGAGCGCCATCCTGGTCAACGTCGCCCGCGGCCCGGTGGTGGACGAGGCGGCGCTGGTCGAGGCGCTGCAGAACGGCCAGATCCGCGCCGCCGGCCTCGACGTCTACGAGAAGGAACCGCTGCGCGAGTCGCCGCTGTTCGCCCTGCCCAACGTGGTGACCCTGCCGCACGTGGGCTCGGCCACCCACGAGACGCGCCAGGCGATGGCCGAGCTGGCGCTGGACAACCTGGAGCGCGCGCTGCTCGGCGGCACGCCGCGGCATAGGGTCAATCCGCAGGTGCGGGCGCGCTGAGGCAGCGCTAAAGCGCAGCGCAAGGAGGGGAGCAGCGCAAAGCACGAGGGCGAAGACACCAGCAGTGTCTTCGCCCTCGTGCTGTTGACGGTCAGCCTTACAGGCTGAAGTCGCCTTCGGCGGCGATGGCCCCCAGCGCCAGGCGCGGGCTGGGGGTTTCACGGGCCTGCAAGGGCTCGGGCAGGCTGGCGGCGTCGCCGCGCTTGCCGACGGCGACCATGGCGTGGATTTCGTAGCCATCCGGGATCTTCAGCTCGGTCCGGGCCAGTTCCTTGTCGAAGCCGGTCATGGCGTGGGTGTGCCAGCCGGCCAGGTGGGCCTGCAGGGCGAAGAAGCCCCAGGCTGCGCCGGTATCGAAGCCATGCGAGGGGGCCGGCTGTGCTTCGCTCTTGCCCGGCGGTACGAAGGTGGTCTTCGAGACGATCACCAAGAGTGCCGAGGCATGCTGCGCCCAGCCGCGGTTGAACTCGATCAGCAGGTTCAGATAGCGCTGCCAGTCGGCGCCGTCGCGGCGGGCGTAGAGGAAGCGCCAGGGCTGCGAGTTGTAGGCCGAGGGCGCCCAGCGCGCGGCCTCGATGAAGCCGAGCAGGGTGGTCTCGGGGATGCTCTCGCCATTGAAGGCGCGCGGCGACCAGCGCTCGAGGAACTGCGGGTCGACGGCATGGGTGGCGACGCGGGAGTTTTTGCTCATGGGGGCTCCTGGGTAGTGTACGACTCGCTGACTCGAACCCACTCATCTTGCCGCATTGGCGGCCGCAAAGGTTGTCCGTGAGCGGACAATCGGTCCGCAGGGACGTGGGGGCATGAACCTGAATCCGTGGAATGGTTCCAGCGTCGATGGTTCTGCAAGTCGGCAAACAGGCCTGGTGTTCTGCACGGCGCAGCATCCTCTCAGGCGCTGGCCGGCAGCTCGAGGTGCTCGGGATCGATCGACTCGCCGCACACCAGCAGGGCGAAGTGGATGACGCTTTCCAGCTCGCGGGTATTGCCCGGCCAGCGGTAGTTTTCCAGCAACTGCTGGGCCTGGGGGCTGAGCAGCGGTGCCGGCAGGCCGAGGCGCTGGGCGTGCATGCCGAGGAAGTAGCCGGCCATCGGCAGGATGTCGCCCGGCCGCTCGCGCAGTGGCGGCAGCAGCAGGCGGCCGTCGTCCAGGTAGCGCAGCAGGCGCTCGTCGAACTTGCCCACCCGCGCCGCACGGCTCAGGTCGAAGCTGGTGGCGGCGACCAGGCGCACGTCTACCGGATGGGCCTCGCGGGCGCCGACGCGCAGCACCTCGCGGGTTTCCAGGGCGCGCAGCAGCTTGCCCTGCAGCGCCAGCGGCAGGTCGCCGATCTCGTCCAGGTACAGGGTGCCGCCGTGGGCCGAGCCGAACCAGCCGGCGCGGCTGCTGGCCGAGCCGTTGAACACCCCGGGGGCGTGGCCGAACAGTTCGGCTTCGGCATGCTGCGGGCTGAGGCTGGCGCAGTTGAGGGCGACGAACAGGCCGGGGCGGCCGCTCGAGCGGTGGATGTGGCGAGCCAGCAGCTCCTTGCCGGTGCCGGTCTCGCCGCGGATCAGCAGCGGCTGGTAGCCGGGGGCGAGGCGCTCGGTTTCCTCGTGCAGCTGGCGCGAGCGCGGGTCGACGAACACCAGCGCCTTGGCGCGGATGCTCAGCGGACTGCGCTCGGCGTCGGCGAAGGTCAGGATCGGTTGGTTGAGGGGATGGTGCGGGTTCATGACAGGCTCCCGGCCGGAGCCTGGCTCCAGCCGTTCAGAAGGATTCGGCGCCCGACGCATAGCAGGTCATGGGCAGGGGCTCAGGCCCGGCGCCGGGCCTGTTGCTCGATCAGGGTCTGCAGGCGATACAGGTAGGCGAAGCCCTGCTCCCACTGACCGTGGCCGGACTTGACGTTGATGTGTCCTACGCCGCTCAGCACCACCGGCTCGGCGCCCCACTGGCGGGCCAGTTGCAGCGCCCGCTCCGGGGTTGCCGCCGAATCGTTGTCGGAACCGACCAGCAGGCTGGGGAACGGCAGCGACTGGCGCGGCATCGGCGCGAAGTTCTGTAGTTCCTGCGGGCAGCCGGGGCGCTCGACATCCGCCGGCGCCACCAGCAGCGCCCCCCGCACCTTGGCCAGCAACGCCGGGGCGGCCTGCGCCGCCCAGTGGGCGAGGGTGACGCAGCCCAGGCTGTGGGCCACCAGGATCAGCTGGCCGGAGGCTGCGGCGATGTGCTGCTCCAGGCGTGCCACCCAGGCTTCGCGTTGCGGATTCAGCCAGTCGGCCTGCTCGACCCGGCTGGCGTCCGGCAGGCTGCGTTGCCAGTGGCTCTGCCAGTGCTCGGCCGGCGAGCCCTGCCAGCCCGGCAGGATCAGGTAGTGGATGGCGTGACGGCGCATGGGGGCAGCCCTCGTGTCTGCGGTTGAGTTGTGCAGTCTAGAAAGCCGAAATAAGAATGTTAAGTAATAAAAAATTATTTATTTATGCTTTTTTGTCTTTTTTGAGAGTGTAATGAAAGCGCAGGCACGCGCTGCCTGCTTAGGTTTTTTAGGAATATAAAAATTCTTAAACAGTATTTTTAAGAATATTCTGGCTCTGCCTAAGATGCGCCACGCCACCCCCCTGCCGTGGCAAACCGATCAAGGAGCATCAGCATGAGCGCCACCCTTCGCAGCATCGAAGGCCAGGACGAGGCCGGCCTGTTGCGCGAGATCCACAATGCCCTCAATGGCCTGCGCTACGGCGCGGTGGAAATCACCGTGCACAACGGCCAGGTGGTGCAGATCGAGCGCAAGGAAAAATTCCGTCTGCAGTCGCCGACCGGCAGCAAGCAACCCTGATCCCGCACAGGCCCGACTGGACCACCAGAGGGCGTGAGCATGAAGTCTGATCCCGACCAGAGCATGAGCACGCACATGACCACTCGAGCCTTCCGCCGCTGTTGCTGGCGAATGTGTCGCTGAAGTCCCGCTACGACCTTCACCACCTTCGCATCGTCTGGCGTGCCGCCTGAGGCACGCCCAAGGAGCAACAGCATGTCCATTCGTCGTTTCGCCCTGGCCGCCATCGCCGGCCTGTCCCTCAGCGCCGCCGTGCAGGCGCAGACCACCCTGCTCAACGTGTCCTACGACCCGACCCGCGAGCTGTACAGCGAATTCAACACCTCCTTCAACAAGCACTGGCAGGCCCGGGGCCACGAGGCGGTGACCATCCAGCAGTCCCACGGTGGCTCCGGCAAGCAGGCCCGTGCGGTGATCGACGGCCTGCGCGCCGACGTGGTGACCCTGGCCCTGGCCGGCGACATCGACGAGCTCAACAAGCTCGGCAAGCTGATCCCCGAGGACTGGCAGTCGCGTCTGCCGCAGGCCAGCACCCCGTACACCTCGACCATCGTGTTCCTGGTGCGCAAGGGCAACCCCAAGGCCATCAAGGACTGGGACGACCTGGTCAAGCCGGGCGTGGAAGTGATCACCCCCAACCCGAAGACCTCCGGCGGCGCGCGCTGGAACTTCCTCGCCGCCTGGGCCTACGCCGAGCAGAAGTACGGCAGCGAGGCCAAGGCCAAGGAATTCACCGAGCAGCTGTACAAGAACGTCCCGGTGCTGGATACCGGCGCCCGTGGCTCGACCATCACCTTCGTCAACAACAACATCGGCGACGTGCTGCTGGCCTGGGAGAACGAGGCGTTCCTGGCGCTCAAGGAGGAGGGGGGGGAGAACTTCGAGATCGTCGCACCGTCGCTGTCGATCCTCGCCGAGCCGCCGGTGGCGGTGGTCGACAAGAACGTCGACAGGAAGGGCACCCGCGAGGTGGCCACCGCCTACCTGAACTATCTGTACAGCGCGGAAGGCCAGCGTATCGCGGCGAAGAACTTCTACCGTCCGCGTGACGCCAAGGTGGCTGCCGAGTTCAGCAAGCAATTCCCCGACCTCAAGCTGGTGACCATCGACAAGGATTTCGGCGGCTGGAAGAGCGCGCAGCCGAAGTTCTTCAACGATGGCGGCGTGTTCGACCAGATCTACCAGGTGCAGTGATTCGTAGGATGGGTTGAGCGAAGCGATACCCATCGGTTCCAAGCCTACCCAGAGATGGGTATCGCAAGCTCAACCCATCCTACGGACTGTTCAACCGCTGGCGTCGCCAGCTTGCTTGAGATCCAGAGGATCCTATGTCCCGCCGCACTTCCCCCGTCATACCCGGCTTCGGGCTGACGCTGGGCTACACCCTGGTGTATCTCGGCCTGTTGGTGCTGATTCCGCTGGGCGCCATGTTCGTGCATGCCGCGCAACTCACCTGGAGCGATTTCTGGGCCATCGTCAGCGCCCCGCGGGTGCTGGCGGCGCTCAAGCTGAGCTTCGGCACGGCCTTCGTCGCCGCGCTGATCAACGGCCTGATCGGCACCCTGCTGGCCTGGGTGCTGGTGCGCTACCGCTTTTCCGGGCGCAGGATCATCGATGCGATGATCGATCTGCCGTTCGCCCTGCCCACCGCGGTAGCCGGCATCGCCCTGACCGCGCTGTACGCGCCGAGCGGGCTGGTCGGCCAGTTCGCCAGCGATCTCGGTTTCAAGATTGCCTACACCCCGCTGGGCATCACCCTGGCGCTGACCTTCGTGACCCTGCCGTTCGTGGTGCGCACGGTGCAGCCGGTGCTGGCCGACATCCCCCGCGAGGTGGAGGAGGCCGCCGCCTGCCTGGGTGCCAGGCCGCTGCAGGTGTTCCGCCACGTGCTGCTGCCGGCGCTGCTGCCGGCCTGGCTGACCGGCTTCGCGCTGGCCTTCGCCCGTGGCGTCGGCGAGTACGGCTCGGTGATCTTCATCGCCGGCAACATGCCGATGAAGACCGAGATCCTGCCGCTGCTGATCATGGTCAAGCTCGACCAGTACGACTACACCGGCGCCACCGCCATCGGCGTGCTGATGCTGGTGGTGTCCTTCGTCCTGCTGCTGCTGGTCAACCTGCTGCAGCGCCGCATCGAAACCCCGTAAGGAGGAGGTCGTCATGTCATCCATTACCGCGGTCACCTCCGCCAAGGCGCACGGCAACGCCAATGCCGCGCGCTGCGGCCACGCGCTGGGCCGCAACCTGCTGATCATCGGCGCCTGGCTGGTGTTCGCGCTGTTCCTGCTGCTGCCTCTATATATGGTGCTGAGCGAGGCGCTCAAGCAGGGCCTGGGCGTGTTCTTCACCGCCATCCTCGAGCCGGACGCGATTGCCGCGCTCAAGCTGACCCTGCTCGCCGTGGCCATCTCGGTGCCGCTCAACCTGGTGTTCGGCGTCGCCGCCGCCTGGTGCGTGAGCAAGTACGAGTTCCGCGGCAAGAGCCTGCTGGTGACCCTGATCGACCTGCCGTTCTCGGTGTCGCCGGTGATCGCCGGCCTGATCTACGTGCTGCTGTTCGGCGCCCAGGGCTTCTTCGGCGAGTGGCTGCAGGACCGCGACATCCAGATCGTCTTCGCCGTGCCCGGCATCGTGCTGGCCACCCTGTTCGTCACCGTGCCCTTCGTCGCCCGCGAGCTGATCCCGCTGATGCAGGAGCAGGGCACCCAGGAGGAGGAGGCCGCGCGCCTGCTCGGCGCCAACGGCTGGCAGATGTTCTGGTACGTCACCGTGCCGAACATCAAGTGGGGCCTGATCTATGGCGTGGTGCTGTGCACCGCGCGGGCGATGGGCGAGTTCGGTGCGGTGTCGGTGGTCTCCGGGCATATCCGCGGCTACACCAACACCCTGCCGCTGCACGTCGAGATTCTCTACAACGAGTACAACCACGTCGCCGCCTTCAGCGTCGCCAGTCTGCTGCTGGCCCTGGCGCTGTGCATCCTGCTGCTCAAGCAGTGGAGCGAGGCCCGCCTGGCGCGCCTCCAGTCGAATGCTGCCGAGGAATAAGCCATGAGTATCGAGATCCGCAACGTCAGCAAGCGCTTCGGCGCCTTCCAGGTCCTCAACGACATCAATCTGGATATCCGCAGCGGCGAGCTGGTGGCCCTGCTCGGTCCGTCCGGCTGCGGCAAGACCACCCTGCTGCGCATCATCGCCGGCCTGGAAAGCCCGGACCAGGGCAGCATCGTGTTCCACGGCGAGGATGTCTCCGGTCACGACGTGCGCGACCGCAACGTCGGCTTCGTGTTCCAGCACTACGCGCTGTTCCGCCACATGACGGTGTTCGACAACGTCGCCTTCGGCCTGCGCATGAAGCCCAAGCGCGAGCGGCCGAGCGAGACGCAGATCGCCGCCAAGGTCCACGAGCTGCTCGGCATGGTGCAGCTCGACTGGCTGGCCGACCGCTACCCCGAGCAGCTGTCCGGCGGCCAGCGCCAGCGCATCGCCCTGGCCCGCGCGCTGGCGGTGGAGCCGAAGATCCTCCTCCTCGACGAGCCGTTCGGGGCGCTGGACGCCAAGGTGCGCAAGGAGCTGCGCCGCTGGCTGGCGCGCCTGCACGAGGAGATCAACCTGACCTCGGTGTTCGTCACCCACGACCAGGAGGAGGCCATGGAGGTCGCCGACCGCATCGTGGTGATGAACAAGGGCGTGATCGAGCAGATCGGCCATCCCGGCGAGGTCTACGAGCAGCCGGCCAGCGACTTCGTCTACCACTTCCTCGGCGACTCCAACCGCCTGCACCTGGGCGACGAGGGGCACATCCTGTTCCGCCCCCACGAGGTGTCGCTGGCGCGCGAGCCGCTGGCCGAGCACCGCCGTGCCGAGGTGCGCGACATCCGCCCGCTCGGCGCGATCACCCGGGTGACCCTCAAGGTCGAGGGGCAGGGCGAGTTGATCGAGGCCGAGGTGGTGAAGAGCCATGCCAGCCTGCTCGGCCTGCAGCGCGGCGACCCGCTGTATTTCCGTCCCGCTGCCGGCAGCCTGCGTTCCGCGTCCTGAACCCGCTCGGCCATCCCGGTCTGCGCCCGCAGGCCGGGCTGGTCGGCCTGGCCGGGCTCTGCCAGACTGCGCTTTTTGGCCTGGCGTATTGCCCATGTCTGCCGTCAGTCACCCGCTGGTCGAACGCTTCCTCGAATCCCTCTGGCTGGAAAAGGGCCTGTCCCGGCATACCCGCCTGGCCTACGGCACCGACCTGGCGCTGTTTCGCGACTGGCTGGTGGAGCGCGGCTTCGACCTCGAGCGGGTCGATCGCGAGCTGATTCTCGAGCACCTCGGCTGGCGCCTCGACCACGGCTATCACGCCCGCTCCACGGCGCGGCTGATGTCCTGCCTGCGCGGTTTCTACCATTACTGCATGCTCGAGGACTTCATCGCCGAGGACCCGACCCTGCTGGTCGCCCTGCCGCGCCAGTCGCGGGCGGTGCCGCACACCCTCAGCGAGGCGGAGGTCGAGGCGCTGCTGGCCGCGCCGGACACCGCCGAGGCGCTCGGCCTGCGCGACCGCGCCATGCTCGAGGTGCTGTATGCCTGCGGCCTGCGGGTCAGCGAGCTGGTCGGCCTGACCCTGGAGCAGGTCAACCTGCGCCAGGGGGTGGTGCGGGTGTTCGGCAAGGGCGCCCGCGAGCGCCTGGTGCCGCTCGGCGAGGAGGCCATCGACTGGCTGCTGCGCTACCTGCGCGAGGCGCGCGGCGAGCTGCTGATCGGCAAGCCCAGCGATGTGCTGTTTCCCAGTCTGCGTGGCGAGCAGATGACCCGGCAGACCTTCTGGCACCGCATCAAGCTGCACACCCGCAGCGCCGGCATCGACAAGCCGCTGTCGCCGCACACCCTGCGCCACGCCTTCGCCACCCACCTGCTCAACCATGGCGCCGACCTGCGCGTGGTGCAGATGCTGCTCGGCCACCGCGACCTGTCGACCACGCAGATCTACACCCATGTGGCGCGCGCCCGCCTGCAGGCGCTGCACGCCGAGCACCATCCGCGCGGCTGATCGTCGGCCTGTGTAGCCGCTCCGCAGTCGCGGCGGGCGGGTATGTTAGGCTTTATCAATAGTTCAAGCCGCTTCCTCGCGCTCAAGGAGTTTCCATGCGTCTGTCCCGTTTTATCGTTGCCGCCGCGTTCGGTCTGGCCAGCTCCATCGCCCTGGCCGCCGATCCGGACCTGGCGATCCGCCAGACCCTGAAGTCGCTGCAGCCGAACCTGCCGATCGAGGCGATCAGCGAAAGCCCGATGCCCGGCCTGTACCAGGTGCAGCTCAAGGGCGGCCGCCTGCTGTACGCCAGCGCCGACGCGCAGTTCGTCCTGCAGGGCTTCCTGTTCCAGGTCAAGGACGGCAAGACCGTCAACCTCACCGAGCAGGCCGAGAGCAAGGCGGTGGCCCAGCAGATCAACGCCATTCCCGCCAAGGAGATGGTGGTGTTCCCGGCCGATCCGAAGGCCGCGCAGAAGACCCACATCACCGTGTTCACCGACACCGACTGCGGCTACTGCCAGAAGCTGCACAGCGAAGTCGCCGAGCTGAACCGCCGCGGCGTCGAGGTGCGTTACGTCGCCTTCCCGCGCCAGGGCACCGGCAGCCATGGCTACAACACCCTGGTCAGCGTGTGGTGCGCCAAGGACCCGCGCGAGGCGATGAACCTGGCCAAGGCGCGCAAGGAAGTACCGGCGGCGCAGTGCGAGAATCCGGTGGAGAAGCAGTACCAGCTCGGCCAGATGATCGGCGTGCAGGGCACCCCGGCCATCGTGCTGGCCAATGGCCAGTTGATCCCCGGCTACCAGCCGGCGCCGCAGCTGGCCGAGGCGGCACTGGCGGCCAAGTGAGCGACGGGCAGCTGGCGATTGACTAACCACCAGCCGCTTCGTAATGTGCGGATCTTTTCATCGGCCGGAATTTCCGGCCGTTCTGTGTAGTGATGATGGGGAACTTAGCGTGAAACCGGTGAAAGTAGGTATCTGTGGGTTGGGAACCGTCGGTGGCGGTACCTTCAATGTGCTCAAGCGCAATGCCGAAGAGATTGCCCGCCGTGCCGGGCGCGGCATCGAAGTGGCGCAGATTGCCGCGCGTGACGCCAACCCGCAATGCGATACCACCGGTACCCCCATCACCGGTGACGTGTTCGAGGTGGCCAGCAACCCGGAAATCGACATCGTCATCGAGCTGATCGGCGGCTATACCGTGGCCCGCGAGCTGGTGCTCAAGGCCATCGAGAACGGCAAGCACGTGGTCACCGCCAACAAGGCGCTGATCGCCGTGC
>RCUR01000345.1_pt1 | contig 16699 bp, 27 predicted proteins | sample 2166151 | NCBI WGS metagenome assembly RCUR01 (sample SAMN09932785, study PRJNA488358) | compost metagenome | isolation source: compost soil in an enriched community | place: Germany: Experimental Botanical Garden
GGGAGCGTCGTGCCCAAGCGAGCCAAGAGCCTGATGGTTCCCTCCACGAAAGCGCTCAAACGCAAGACCAAGGCCATGGGGATCCGGCGCGTGCTGGACGATTTGAAGGAGGCTGGCTGGCGCATCGTGTGGCGGCCCAAGTCCGTACTGGGGGCACCGCCCGATGGCGCGACGGTTCAAGGCCTGCTGCTGAAAAAGAAAGCCGGGGAGCCCAAGAAGAAGGCCGCGAAGAAGAAACCAAAGCGGCTTTGCCTGCTGTACTACCGACTGGCTGAAATCAAAGTGCCGAAGCGGGAGTTCATGGTGCTGCATCCCGAGCAGCAAGAGGTGCTGCTGGATGAAGCCAAACGCCTGATGGAGAGAGCCAAGTGATTGTACTCGACAAGCTGGAGCAGGCCCTGCTGGCCCAGTTCGGGGGGGGAGATCGCCCCATCCATATCATCACCGAGCCTTCCAACGCCATGGCCCGGCGGGAGATCCGCATCATCGTGACGGCGCAGCGACTCAACAACCTGGACCTGATGAGCGATGAGGTGGCGTTCACCCCCTATGAGCTGATGCTGGACCTGTTGATCTCGGTGCGCCTCTCCGGTGGCAACAGTAACAAGCTGCTCAGTGGCCAAGCCGTCTTGCACTCCACCGTGCTGGCCGAGTTCCTGGCCAAGCGCCTGATCGTGCTCACCGAGGTGGATGAGGTGCTGCCGGACATGAGCGCCGAGCTGATGCCGGGCTGGGAGCTCAAGATCGTCGGTGATGCCGAACTGGTCCAGGCCAAGCGCCTGCGCAGTGGCTTTGCCGGCGAGCAGGCGGGGGAAGAGTATGAGCAGCACAAGACCGATCTCTATACCTGGCGGGAGGACTGGCAAGCCAGTCTCGCGATGACCGTTCATCGCGTGTTCCCCAACCCGACATTGCAGCACATGACCTTTATCAATGACAACACAGGGAGCGCCATCGAGGTGCCCCCACAGGAGGCATAAATGGACCACATGGCAGGTACTCTGTTTGGTTATTCCGGCGATGCGCTGTTCCCCCCGCGCCAGGTCAGTCATGCCCAGTGGGGCGCCTTTGGCGAGGTGCTGTTCAAGTCGTTCTTTGTGCCAAAGGATTTCCAGGATAACCGCCGCTGGCGAGTGCAGGCGCAGCAGCTGATCCAGGGTTACCCCTCGCACCAACTGACCGGCGAGGAGGAGCGCACCATCCGCATGACTATCGACCTTCATAACGAGTTCACCGACCTGACCAAGGCTCATGTCGACTTGACCGACATGGCAGAGCAGCAGATCCCGCGTGGCCTGGTGGTCGGTACCGAGACCCTGGGGATGTTCGTCATCCGCGAGATGCCCCGCACCATCACCGAAACCACGGCCTCCGGCATCATCGTGGCCATGAGTTACCAGCTCACCCTGGTCGAGATCCGCGAAGAGGAAGCCGGTCAATGAGCGCCCTGGTATCAGTCCAGGGGGAGCGCTGGGATGCGCTCTGCCAGCGGGCCTATGGCTCTGTCACCCAGCAATCCCTGGACACCCTGCGGGCGGCTAACGTGGGGGCATGCCGTTTGACGGTGGGCTTTGTGCTGCCACCTGGTCTTGTCATCACCGTGCCCCCGCTGGAGCGCGGCGCCATCACCCCCGTGGAGATAGCCCCATGGCAGCGTTAGGCCTGATTGCATACGCCTCCACCCTGACCTGGGCAGACCGCGCCGTCTCGCGGGACTTGGCGCCTTACGTCAAGTCGCTGACCTACGTGGACAGCTTGCGCCAAGGCAAGAGCGAGCGCGACCAGGTGAACCTGACGCTCGATAACCGCGAGGGGATCTTCACCGAGGCCTGGTTCCCATCAGAGGGGGACATCCTGTCCCCTGGGGTTGCCTGGCAACACCGGCGGGCCGCCGGCGTGGAATCAAAAACCTGGGGTTGGGGCGGCTTTGAAATCGATTCAATCCGCTTTCGATTCGGCCCAGATGAGGTGGTGATCGGGGCCTTGGCCACAACGGCCAAGCGCAGCGCCATGGAGACAGCCCGCTCACGCGCTTTCGAGAATATCCAGCTCTCCGCCCTGGTCAGACAGATAGCCTCCGAGGCTGAGATGCAAAGCACGTTCACCGGCACTGATGTCTTGATTGAACGGGTGGAGCAGCGCGCCGAGAGCAACCGGGATTTCTTGGCGCGCCTGGCTGATCGGTACGGTCTGCCCATCGCCCAGAAAAATCAGAGCCTCTATGTCGGCACTCCGACACTGCAGCGCCTGGTCCTCTCCCTCAAGCAACGGAACATCATCACCCAGGCCGATTTTCCGCTGACAAAGCGGGACACCTATAACGCCATCGTGATCGACTACTACGATGCCGAACAGCGCAAGCAGATCACCTATCGTTCTGGAAGCCCGGAAGCGAGCGAGGGGCGCACCTTGCGCCTGTATGACGTGCCGGTGCGCAGCCTGGAAGAGGCCAAGCTCTATGCCGATAGTCAGCTGTCGAACGGCACAGGCAGCGGCAAGCAAACCGCCTTTGGCCAACTGCAGTTGATCAACACGCCGGTGGCTGCTGGTCAAGAAATCGAACTCAAAGACGCAGGCAAGCTCCCCCCCATCTGGAAAGTGGTCACCCAGACCACGAGCCTCGGCGGGCGCTGGATCTGCAACCTCAAACTGGAACGCGCTTCATGAGTAAAATCCCGCTCTCCCAACTGCCAGAGCCCCAGATTGTCGCCCCCGATTATCTCGGCACCCTGACCCGTCTCAAGAAGGGCTACGAACAGGGCACCGGTCATTATCCGCTGGTGTCAGATCCCGAGACCTTCCTGCTGGAGCAGACCGCCTATGAGCGCGAACTCATCGTGGATGACATCAACCGGGAGGCCAAACAGAACCTGTTGGCGTTTGCCGACGATGCCATGCTTGATCACCTGGGGGCGCTGGTGGATTGCCAACGCCTGCCCGCCAACCCCGCGCTGACCACGCTGCAGTTGACTCTCACCACCCCGCATCCCGCCCTGGTGCTGCAAGCCGGGATCACGGTGCGGGCCGTGGATGGCGAGACCGTGTTCTCTACCACGACCACCATCAGCGTGGCGGCCGATGTCACCACCGTCACGATCTCCGCCGAGAGCACCACTCCCGGCACCCAGGGCAATGGCTTTTTACCAGGTGAAATCCACGAACTGGTCTCGGCGCCGGCGGTTGTCCTGGCAGCCGTCAATACCGAGATGAGCCAGGGTGGCAGTGACATCGAAGACAACGACCGTTACCGCTACCGCATCTACCTGGCCCCGAGCAAATTCTCGGTGGCCGGCCCCTATGATGCCTATGAATACTGGACCCTGACGGCCAACGGCGCGATCACCAGCGCCAAGGTGTGGAGTCCGGTGCCTAACGACATCTCCGTGTGCGCCCTGCTCAGCGGCGGTGAGCCTGCCGGTAACGCCATCAAACAGGAGATCCTGGACACCCTGTCTGATGACAAGGTGCGCCCTCTGGGGGACCGGGTGACGGTCGAGGATGCCACCCAGGTGCTGGCAGCAGGCACGTTTAGCTTGGAGATATTCAGCGATTACCAGGCGATGGCCAGCAACATCGAGACCCAGTTCTCGGCCGCCCTGAGTGCAACGCTCGCCGCCTGGCGAGAGCAGCTTGGCCGCGACATCGTGCCGGAGGCGCTGACGCGACTCGGCCAGCAGATCCAGGGGGTGTATCGCTGCACCACGGACCTCGCTTTTATCGCCCTGGAACGCAACCAGAACCCGATGATTACCATTGACGCCATCAACGTCAGCATCACCACAGAAGCATCCCTCGGGGGATGATAAGGAACGACATGAAGCCCTGCCAACTCTGTCCATGTGACCAGCTCACACCGCCAGCCCCGGCTGCTCGCTTTTCTCTTAAGGCGTATCAGACCCGCATTGCAGCCACGCTGTTCAGCGGCAAGATGGATGCATCGCAGCGTGCCTGCATCGGTGGATTCACTGCAGCAGCTGCCTTACTGATACACATGGGGCACGATATCCCCATCCAGCACCTCGCGTATGTGCTGGCAACGACCTATCACGAGACCGCCTTCACCATGCGCCCCGTGCGCGAATATGGCCAAGGCGAGGGATACCCCTACGGTGAGCCAGATCCGGCCACTGGCGAGACGTACTATGGCCGGGGGTATGTCCAGTTGACCTGGAAGGACAACTACGCCCGGATGAGTGAGAAGGTGGTCTCCATACTGCTGGAGCCCGTTGATCTGGTCAGCAAGGCGGACTACGCCCTGGCGCCGGCCTATGCCGCGCAGATCGCGGTCATCGGCATGAGCGAGGGGATCTTCACGGGCAAGAAGCTGTCTGACTACTGGCTCGCCAATGGCGAGTACGACTACACCGAGGCCAGGCGCATCATCAATGGCACCGACCGGGCCGAGACCATCGCGGGCTATGCCGCTGAATTTGAGCTCGCAGCCCGCCTTGTCCAAGGGCAGCCCATCGAGCGCAACACCGTCAAAATGGGCAGCAAGGGGGCCGATGTTGCAGAGCTGCAGCTGGCGCTCGGGAGTGCAGAGGTTGACGGCGCATTCGGCAATAACACCGACGCCCTGGTAAAGGCATTCCAGTCGGCGAACGGGCTGACTGCGAATGGCGTCGCAGACCAAACCACATGGGAAGCATTGGAAAAGCAGGTGTACGGACTATGAAATTTATCAAAGCGGCCATCATGGCCGGCATGATCATGCTGCAGGGCTGCGCAGCGTCTTACATTCAGTACGATGTTTCCGGGGGCGGCAACTGCCCCCCCATTGTCATCGCGGATGCGGGGATGGGGGTGAGTGTGCGCGTGAACGATGGTAGGCCGGGGGATCGCTGCCATGCGCCGGAGTAATCGCAACCGGGAGCGGATGACCCTGACCAGCCTGGCGCCCTTCACCATGGCGATGTGCTTGATGCTCGGTGGGTGCACCAGCATCATCACCTACATTCGCAGCGACAACAGCACTGGCACGGATTACTGCGAGCCGGACAGCGGCGGGGTCATTTCCGTGCGGCGTGACTGCATCATCAATCAGCCCAGCAGCAGCCCCGGCGGCGTGACCACCTCGACGCAGCAGCCAGCAATTTCCCAGCAGCAAAAACAAGAAGGCCCGCAGTGATGCGGGCCTTCTTGTTTATCAGGGGAGTCACGTTGCTGGCATCCAGGAGTCGGGGTCTTCCCAGATCGCCTGCACAGCCTCCAGTATGGCCTCGCGCTCCTCGTCGGTGGTGCGCTTGATTTCGATTTCAGTGCGCAGACCACGGATGACGTCAATGGTCAGCTCCGGCCAGCGTTCGTGCAGACGGCGGGCGGCCTCTTGTTGCAAGGATTCAGTGGTGCCGTTGGGTAACTTCTGTGTCTTGTCGATGATGATGCGAAGAATCATGATGGCGCTCCGATAGCTGTATGCATGCACAGTTATTACTGTATATAAAAACAGTTAAATTGCCAACCACTCTTGTTTAAGCGATCAAGCGTGGGTTCATATCGCTACAAATATCGCGTTTCTTTATTTGAGTATATTTTGCACTTCTTAAGGTTCTGTATATGAATGCGGGGGAGTAGCGCGGGTAGTATTGATGGGTAGATCATTTATGTTACCTTAGCTGGAGATGGATATGTCGATTAAAGACGCGCTGGAGCCTTGGCTTTCTAGGCCAACCTGGTTCAGCCTTCACCCCTCTGACCAAAAGCAGTTCAGCCTGGCGATGAGGCAGCTTAGAAAGCTCCCAGACATCCCAAGCGTGGAGGAGCTAGAGCGGGCAATTTTCCAGCGAGTGGAGCACTTGCCCGTCATGCTTGGTACCCCAAGTGATATTTCTACCGTTGCTAGAAAGCTGGCCATCAAAATCCACGCGAAATTGTAAGTATTGCAGATACAACAAGGCCCGCTATTGCGGGCCTTTGTCGTCAAATGGAAGGGAGATCTGCCTTGCTGCCATGATGTGATCCAGCACTTCGTCAATCTGATACTCAAATCTCAACTTTGGACCTTCCAGCCACTGCCTTTTCGTGTAGCGAACCCGGAACGTATCTCCATTGGCAAAGCTCTCTTGCCCACTAGACACTCGTTCCAAGAAGGGAAGGTCAGCGACCTGTGCGTAGAAATCTGCCCCCCCTTCATTGAAACGCCATTTGTTATCTTCTTTGAAAGAAAGAGATACCAATCGGAACAGACCTGTACCAGAAGTCGTTTCTTGCCATACCTCGGTCTGGCTTGGCGCCTGAAACCACTCGCGTTCGGATTTATTCACCTTAACCGCATGAGTTACGTTGTCAGTTGAGGTGGCGAACAGATCAATACCTTCCTCAGCCAATGGTGCCATCACCTCCTCCAGTGCTTGGCGCACCTCGTAAGAGCGAAACAGGTCTAGCACTGGCCTATCTACCTCCAACGATTCACGTTGAATGATGACGAGAACCCTGTCATGGCTGATGTATTCAACCTTATCAATTGTTCGGTTGCGAACCCATTTTACTAGCTGGATAAGTCCTTTAACACCCGCACCAGTAATGCCCAAAAAACCAACCAAATTGAGTACTGCTGTTGCTGAGTTTCCAGTTAGTAGGTCTTTGGTTTGTTGCCACAGGTCAACGGCATACACACCAAGGTCGACGCCAAAGGAGCCCGCAACAAAGGACGCGTTAACGCGAGCCTGGACTTTAAATTTGGGCCCATTGACCAACTTGTTTGATGTCTCGAGTAAATGCCCCATTGCCAGCATTGCGGGAGCAATGACTTTCACATCCATTTGATGCTCTTGCAGTGCTGGACCATCGTATAAGAATCTGAATTTCATATCCTGCTCGTCAGTCATCAGGTGCTCGATATTAGTTTAATGGGATCAAAGTCGCAGATGGTATACGCCTACTGTCTGAATTTTCAATCGACATCGATCCGAACTTTGACTAAATACACATTTAGTTTATGTAACCGGCTTCACGATCCCGGTAAATTAAAACAAGCTCAACTGCTCACCACGCAAAGCCTCACTCTCCGGCACCTCCCGCACGAACATGAACCATCCACTCAGGCGGAAAGCGAAGAAGTCCTCCCGCTTGATGGCCTCATGGGTTGCCCGACGCTGCAGGGACAGAACGTCCCGGCAGGGCTTGATGCGCAGCACCTTTTCACTGTTCGTCATCATGGAAATTACTCCTCTGCCATAACCATTCGGCCAGCTCGTGCGTGTTGTACCAGGAACGATTTAGCCCAAGGTGACTCTTGAGGATGCTTCGGTCTGGCGTGTTCATGTCCATCAGCTCATGGAACTCGTGGGCGGGGATCCGCTTATCCGGCCACATCTCCTCCAGCAGGGCCTGCAGCTCCTCCTGGGAACTCGGCGATACCACCTCATAGCGCGGGTTGATGCGGCTCACTGGGCCCCTCCTGCAATCCATCGTTCCAACCCGGTGATGACCTGGCTGGCCAGCCTCTGGTTAAGGAAACGGGCCTTGCTGATGTGCGCAGTGCGCTGACAGAACTGATCGAGGGCTGGATCATCAAGCCCGCCTTGCCAACTCAGCACCTTGCACAGCGCCGCCAGCTTGCGCCACTGGGCATCAGTGGGGCGGTCAGGTGCTCGGCCACCCGGCCGGTAATCCGGCAGGCAGCCGGCCCGTTTCAGCTCGCGCACCAGGGCAGCCAACTGCATCTCGGTCAGTCCCTTGCATGACCGCTGCCCAGTGCGCTGAGCCAGCCAGTCGCGATAGGCGGGCTCCCGCTCGTCCTGGGGGAGGTCTGCGAATTTCACTCCGGCCCCCTTATGCACCAGGCCATACAGTGTGTTGAGTGCGGTCATAGCACCTCCTTCTCGATGGGGAGCACGAACTCCGGCCCCAACCACTTGCGCCCCGCCACTTTGAGCAACATGGCTGCAAAAAAATCCGACTGCTCTCGCCGGCTAAAGTGACTCTGCTCCCGCAGTGCGTGGAACAGCTCGGCCGTCTCGGCATCTACCAGCAGGCGCAGCTCTTTGGTGCCATCAGCCTGGCGCCTGGCGCGTACCCGCTTGCTGCGGGTAGGCCCGTCCAGGGTCTTGGCTTTCCGGGGGCGGCCAGGTCCTCGTTTCTCTGAAATCAATTAATGTTCCTCCGCCACATAAATTAATTATACCAACGTGACGGAAAATGTGTGCGCGAAAATGCGACCAATTGAAGATGGTGAAGGGCTCTACATGGAGCTCTTTGTTGAAGAGGGGGTGGGGCAGGAGGTGATCACTTGACTAGCTCGCGGGACTAAAGATTTTTTTGGCGAAAAAATGCACCAATTCGGAAAAACCCCCGGAGGATATTCCGATCCAGGGTGGCGACAATCCTCCCTGCAGGCAAGGGGAGCTCAGAAAAACCTGGTGTTCCAGTCTGCGACGATCGCCTTTCAGAAATTTTTAAGAAGGATAAATTATGTTCGAATTACTACAGGCTCTCGTTGACAACACTCCTCGCGAGAATTTTGCCTTCACTTGTGTAGTGCTATCTCTATGCCTTTTAATGTGGATAAGGATTCAAAAATAAGCTGGTCACAGCATTACTGCATCGCTATTTCTTAGGTGATCAGCCTAAAAAGAGGCGCCATATAGGCGCCTCTTTTGAAGGGGGGAAACAGCAAGCGATCTATCCGAGAGATTGCTGCTGTGCCTGCATGATTTTCTGGTTAACCTCCCTCGCCAAGGGAATTCAAATGGGCTTTTAACCCTTGATTTTCTTGGTGCAATGCGACGACCTGAGACCCCAGGTTTACGATCTCTTGGTAAAACATCTCGGTGCCGATCTCCAGGGCGATCAGGTGATCGAGGTTTCGTTTCTTGTTGCAGCTGGACCCGCAACACAGATCGATGTCGTGGCGGCCGGAATGCTCGATGGCCTGTTTAAAAAGAACCACAAGCGGGCTCTGCGCTGGGGTGCCTTGCGCATGAATTTCCTCCAGAAGACGCTTTAAGTCATGATAGGCGTGGGCATTGCTGGGCAAGCTCATCACTAGGTCAGTCAGTTTAGTTTCAGCCATGTTGGCCTTGCGGGCCCCCATTGAGGCGAACGACAGCACATCGGTGATCACCTCATAGAGCTGCTGCCCCAGAGGGGTGGTGTACTCGGCCAACGCCGGGAACTCTCGCCGACCCAACCAGGTGACGATCTCGGTCACCTCTTTCTCCTGCTCAGTCATGATGAACTCCACTGATACGATAAATATTGACCCAGCCACGGCGAGGATAGTGGCCCAGGTAGAGATGGGTTTCGGGGATCTTGGTTGCACTCACCGGCCAAGATGTGTCGCCGCACATCTCGCACAGACAGGTCACCAGGTTCTCCCTGCCGGAGATGCCCAGCTCCTCAAGCACTCTTGCCTCGATCATCTGGCTGGCGGTCATCGGCGGGCGCTGTTGCATCCAGGCCAGCAACTTGGCTCTCATGGCTGAGCCCTCTGAATGTCTCGCCCAAGTTGACCTGCAGCCAGGAAGGCCTCACGGGCCAGAGCATGCTGGTGGACGCGGCGAGCCCTATAGGCAAAACGCATCAGACGTGCACGCACCCTCACCATGTCCCGAACGGACAAGGCTATACAGTAGGATTCAAACAGCTTGGTCAGCTGCATAGATAGATTGTGGCAAGTCATTGTCCTCTCCTTTGTTTGGGAGATGACAACCGGGATCCAGGCTGCTCATCAGTGCCCGATCACCACATCGGGCAGACCATCCCGCCAGGGGGCGGGAGGTTTCGCTTACTTGGTTAGACGCTTGCGCGCCTTGCTGATGATGCTTTTCAGCATCGTTCGACGACTGGGTTGGTCATATTGGAATGCAACCATGGCCGTCAGCACCGCTTCGGCATCGGCAAGCGCCTGCTGCGGATCACGAATGAGGGTGCATTCCAACGTTGATTTGGCGTCTTGGACGCTGGTAAAAACCAGATCGTTAATATGCTTCATGCGACCTCCAGCCTTGCTTGTTCTTGGCCCTTCACTCCGGCATTAAGCTCCACCTGTTTCGCTGCAACCCACCCCTGCAGAGAGGCGGACTGATCGCGCTTGGTGGCCTTGGCTTCACGAGTCTTACCGGTGGTCAGGTTCGGGTGATGCTTCTCGATGTACTGGGCAACCAGCTGGTTTTCCTGCTCGGTCGGCACCAATGCAGTGACCTTGTTCCACACCCCATGGCACCAGCCTTCACAGAACAGATCGGCGCGAGCCGTCTTGGTGCTGGTCTTGATGCGCTTGTTCAGGGTGCCGACGTACTCGCTTCGGGCTGCCTTGAGCTGGCGAGCCAGCACGGTGTAGACATACCCGGCGATCTCAACCCGTTCGGCGGGACCGATAAACATCACCTGGGCAGTTACATGCCCCATCAGACGAGCGCGGCTGAATACGGCCTCAACGCCGAAGGCGCCTTTCACCACGCCGATCAGCATGGTGCTCCACTTCGGCTGGCTCTCACCGCTGTTGGCGGCCTTGACCTTGGCGGTATCGATGCCACTCAGAGCCACGTCTTCGCTGGAGAGCTGATGCTCGGTCATCAGCGCCTGCACCTTCTTGAGCGCGTTGGCTGACTCGTGCGGATTGCCGCGTTCCACCATGGCCATCAGCTTTTTGATCTTGGCCAAAATGCGTTGCTGGCTCATGCCGCTTCCCCTTTCACTCTTACCTGGATTCTCCCCCATCGATTCTCCTTGCCCTTCTCACAGACGGCGATCCGAGACGCTGCCCAGGTCGCATTCTGCGGTCGGCGGGCCACTTTGGCCGCGTCGCCCCACAGGGCTATCGCGTGATCCCACAACCCCTGGCGCTCACACTCAGCGGCGCGGGTGGCCAGATCCATGTAACCGTTCAGGCGCTCCCCGCTGAATTTAATATCTTGAATTCTCATAACGTTTCCCGTTTGCTGCTCATCAGTACCCGGCCACAACACCGGGCAGACCGGCCCCAATGCTGGGGCGCGGTTTCGCATGGATTACAGGGCTGCCAGATCCAGCGGGATGGAAGACATACCCCCGTCCTCGCCCTTAACCAGGAACCGGACATAGGCCTTGGTGCCCGATACGATGATCGAGTCGGCAATCGCCTGCATGGCCGTTGGCCAGCGCGCGTCGTCGATATTGAGCTTGCGCAAGGAGAGGATGCGCCCGGTGTTCACCTTGCCTTCACGGTCCACCTCAAATGCGTCCTGAATGATGGCCACCAAGTTCTGGTTAGCCCCGGCAGACCACTCGCTCAGGCACTCGTCGATAATGTCCTTGGCCACGTGCAGCTCCGGGCCAAAACGCAGTTGGTCAGCCATTTGAATCCGGATCTGCTTTTTGCCGTCAAAGGTGCTGAACGTCACGTTGCCCTTCTGGCCACCAGGCTGGCGACCATACTTCTCAGCCATCAGATCCAGCCAAGCAGCGCAGTCACCAAAGGTGGTTTTCTTGAACCGCTTCATGGCATCGTGGAGCTCTTGCGCGGCTTGGCACTGCTCTTTCACGAACGCGTCCATTTCCAGATCGTAAGGGTCAACCTGGTTTTCCGGCACCAAGCGGTCCTTGCGGTCTTTCAAGTAGCCGGCGGGAATGGTCATTTCTTGTTGTACGGTCATCGGATTGTCCTTTTACTTGGTCGTTACAATTGATAGGTATTCGAGCGCCAGATAATCCGGCATCCGTTATGACTGACGACCCACGCCTTGCTTGGCTGGCCATCAATCATCTCGTTTATCTCGATGGCGGCGCCGCGCAGTAAGCGAGGAGGCTCATCCACAATCAGCAGTGGAGTGGCAAAGCCGAATCGAGCGTCGAGCACTCTGGAGCCCATGGCCTCCAGGTAATGCAAGACTTCAGAGGCCATGCTGATACGGGCGCTAGACATCGTGTTTTCAAGGCTCATTTCGCAACGACTCCTATGTGGTTCCAGGCCGCTTTGATATGGATCAATGAGAGCGTCTGGCTGGTGCTGGTGGCGATGGAGGTCGCAACCTGCAGCAGGCGATAGAGCGAGCGCAGCGCCCCTACGGATTGCGGGATCTTGTCGCAGGCAAAGCGCACAACTTCCTGGTCTTCTATGTCCCAGACCTTCAGGTAGTTAGCGATGTCTTCCCGGCCGACGGTCGGCAGCTCCAGGCAACTGATGACCCGAGACCATACCGGGTTCATGTCCACGGCTGTGCGGGGAGCACTCATGCGGGTTTTCACCACGTCGTTACCCAGCAAAACTACCCCGATCCGGTCATCTGTTAGCACCCGAATACCGTTGAGGATGCGCTCGGACAGGTACTGGGCCTCGTCGATGATCAGCAGGCCGTTGGTTCCCTCGACTCTCTTAACAATCTCCTCGCTCATCCGGGCACGGGTCAGGCCTTGGTTGTCGATCTTCAACTGAGCACACAGCCCTTGCAGCACGGCCATCTCGTTATTGCGGAACGGGTCAGCAGTGAAGATCCACACGTTACTGTTCTCCGACTGGTAGTGGCGGGCGGTGGTGGTCTTGCCAACCCCTGCCCCCTTGTAGACCAGTCCCCACGCCCGCAGGCCTTGCGCCTTTTTCATCACGTTCTGGATGCGCACGGCAGTGGGCAGCGGCAACCATCCATCCTTTGGGCCACGCACCAGACCTTGGGTCTTGGAGCTCTCCGCACGGGTCTTGAGCCATTTCCCCAGCTTGGCGAGATTGCGCTCTACATTGCCCTTGTAGGTGCCTGCCATCAGGGCACTCAGCACGGCCTCGGACATGCCAGCCTGCTTGGCCACCTGCACTTGGGTCAGTTCGCTATCGCCCACCAAGGCGTTGTTTACTCGGTCAATTACACTGGTTTCGGTGGTTATCATGAATTCGTCCTCTTGCCGAAAAGCTCAATCAATGTGTCGGTAAAGTCGACGTTGTCGGCCGGGCTTTCCGGCACAGAGTCACATCCAACTGCACGCTTAAATTCCATTTGTTCTGGCAACCTCGGCAGCTCTGGCATCATCTGCATCAGACCCGGTGCCAGGGTATGCGCGGCGCTATCCGCTTCGCGTTCAATCCGCTTTGCGGCGGCATCACTCAACAAGTCGGCGACTTCCGTTGGGGTCATCATCTGAGCTGCCTGCTGCATCAGTTCAACCCGCGCTATCGTCTCGTCTTGTGCCAGTCGCTGCAGACGGGCCCCGCGCTGGTCGTTGTAACCAACATCCTCCAGAATGGGGATGAGGCCGATTAGCGATCCCTTCTCGTCGTAGGCGTACACCCCTGAATGCAGATTGAAGGGGTCAAACCGCAGTGAAACCTTGGTGCCGATGTAGGGGTAGAGCAGGGCGCTGTGATAACGGTTCTTCTCGCCCAGGAGCGTCTGACCCGCTTTCATCTCGATCAACCCTCCCTCGTGCACTCGGCACTGCTCGGTTCTCATCAGGCACAACAGCAGTTGCTGTTCGGTCGCCTTGCGCACCGTTATCTGCCGATAACTCTCCTCGAACACCTGCCGGTAACTCGCTCCCCCAGCTTTGGCCGCCATCTCGCTGCGTCGGCCAGTGCGGGCGTTCCAGGCTTCGATCTCCTCGGCCAGCACTGCCAGAAACTTGGCCAGTGGCACGGCCTTCTTCTGGGCATCGACGTAGTGGGCGGGCTTATTCTCAACCGAATCCCCCACCGTAGCCCCGGCAAAGGCCGGGTGTTTATCAACCCGATCACCAAGACCACTCTTGCTGTGAAAGGCGCGCTCAATCGGCTTGGCCCGTGCGTTCCCCTTGTTGCCGGCGGTATCCGCCTCGACGCGGGTCCAGGTTATATCGGTGATCCCCAGCGCGGTCATCGCCCCCTCGACCTCGGCCGAGTCAAACTTCTTGTGCTTGCGAGCCTGGCCGCCGGGGCGGTGCATCCGGCCAGTCATGGCCTGACTCAGGGCTGCACTGCCTCGGTCAAGGGTGCAAGCCCCTGGCACCCCGTAGCGACTCACCATCTGGTGCAGGGCCAGCCCCAGCATGTCGGTGTTCTCGCTCACATCGACGCAGTAAGAGAGCAGCATCGAGCTGTACACGTCCTGGAAGAACCAGGTGGTGGGGCGAACGATCTCGCCGTTCGGCAGGGCCACCCAGAGGTTGTGGGTGTAGCCGTCACCATTCACATGAGCCATCGCATGCAACCCGACGCGGGTCCGGCGCTGCGCAGGCACCAGCGACTGCTTGGCCTTGAACAAACCGCCGCGCATTGCCACCTGCAGCTCAAGCGGGATGTGCGTTTTAACGCGCCGCTTGATGGTGCCGATGCAGGGCACCGACCACCCGGTGTGCTTGCTTGCCTCTACCAGCCGGTCATAACAGGACTGCATGGAGGGTTGATCGGTACGCAGCCAATCTCCCTGGAAGAATGACCAGGCCTCCGGATCTATTTCTGCAGACCGCTTGTCATTGGTGCCGTTGCTGTCGACCAGTGCCGCCAGCCAGTCACCCCTCTCGATATCCTTCAGCCGCGGCTTGACGTAGTACCACCCCTTGATGCTGGAGGCAGACACCCCGGCCTGCTCGGCCACCTTGGCTATTGCCGCAGCCATCCCGACACCACGTTTTTCAACCAGATCCACCACCATCAGGCAGATCTGAAATCGGCGTTCTGCCACTTGGCGCTTCTTCTTGCTGGTCTCCTGGTAGTTGAGCCACAGCTCTTCGCTACCGGTCGAGGCAGGGATAAATTCACCTTCCAGCGCCTCGCTAACCTTGACCTTTACCAGCTCGCCTTTCTTCAGCTCTTTCACCTGTTGCAACAGCAGGTGGGCCCGCGTCTCTGGTGGCAGGCAGTCGATGTGGTACTCGATCCCCTTTACCCCCTTTGCCTTGCGAGTCAGCTCATCGAGAACCGCCTTTAATACAAACCGAACCCCTTGCACGGTGGTTGGCATGCCTGGCAGGGCAACTAGCTCTGATGCGCGAAAGAACATATTCAAGCCCTCAGCGCCACTTTGATGGCCTCAACCCGCCCCAAGGCCTCATCCTGCCGAGCTTTGATTTCTTCACGGCGACGATAACGAGACGGCCAAATTTCAGAAGGGTCTACCCCCAAGAACTCAGCAATGATTTGCTCACCGAGAACGTACTCATCAGTGCGCAAAGCGTTATAAAGAGTCGCCGGCTTTCTCCCAGACTCTTCAGAGAGCTTGCGCATGCTCATCCCCCGCTCTCTGACCGCCTCAAGGATCCGTCCCCTCGACCAGTCTTCATGGCCCAGTTCTTTTTGATTCATTTTGAGATACCCTATGCAGTTACAACATTTAGTTACGACACTTGGTTACTACTAAATGCCTCAACATGTGGTAAGTATTGATCTCAATTGGTATCAGGACAAGGCTTTTTTTACTTTCCTTTCTATTTTTTGCGCTCAATCGGTTCCATTGTGAGGTTTTTGTTTAAAATCAAATAGATAGATGAAAGGAAAGTTGGACTCGATTTGTATCGAGAACTTTCCTTTCTGATCAAGAGGAAAGGAAAGTATGAAGGAGCGTTTAGAGAGCTTATTGCGAGGCCGGAGCATCAGGGCAGCGGCTAAAGATTGGGGCTTACCATTCGGTACTGTCAGAAACTGGCTGTCGAGAGGTTCTGTGCCGCCTTTAGACACCGCTGCGAAGGTTGCGAAGATAGAGGGAGTTTCCCTTGATTGGCTTTCCGGTAATTCTGACGGTCTCAATCAGGGTCAAAGCAGTGAGCCTGACACTTCTTCGATTAGTAAGAGTGCCGAGAATGTAGTGGGTGTGGCTAATCAGCATCACTATGACTTTAACGTAGACTTTGTGATGGTGAGCGACCTCAGCAACGTGGCAGCTGCTGCTGGAGGGGGGGCCTACGTCACTGATGAGGATACAACCGGTAGCATGGCGTTCCGTCGGGAATGGGTGGCGCGGGAAGGGCTAAAGGCCCAGGCCCTGCGCATTATCAGGGCTCACGGTGACTCCATGGAGCCGACCATTCAGGACGGGGCCCCAATTTTGGTCGAGGTATTCGCCTATGAAGATGACTATGGAAACGTCAGATATCTGCACTCAGGCAACACTCCACGTGATGTGGTAAAGCGCGATGGCATCTATGTGGTGAGGCTGGATGATAAGCTTCTGGTCAAACGCCTACAGCTCGACATGCTGGGCGGGTTGCTGGTGAAAAGTGATAATCAGACTTATGACACGCTCCATATCCCGGCAGGCCAAATTGAAGAGATTGCTGTGATAGGGCGCGTCGTATGGACCGGTCGCAAGCTGTAAAGCACAGATATTTGGATCCTTTTCGATTTTTTCGTAAAACACGAAATAAATGTGACATTTTCTTTAATATCAATAGATTAGGTATAAATTTTCTCAAAGCTCAAAGCTCAAAGCTCAAAGCTCAAAGCTCAAAGCTCAAAGCTCAAAGGAGCCAGAATCGTTCTTTTCTGTCTGTACGAAACAGCTGATAAAACATCGGTATGAAACAACGAAGGAATGTGTCAGAAACGAGGAATGACGCAGCCTAGAAGGCCGCCTGACTAGGGAATAGTAGGTGGCTGAATATGTCAAAAGCAGTTGATCCAACCCCCAAGATCGCACCATGATCGAGAAAAAGATCCATCCATTCCAGAACTCGGCTCAAAGCCTTATCGAATAAGGGTTTAAGCCGATTTAATCCATGTCAAAACTCTTGATCCACCATGTCAAAAGCTAATGATCTCTCTCACAGGCCCATTTGAACAGGGGATCCCGCGCCTCGGTGCGGGCGGTGGAGAAGAGCA
>RCUR01000346.1_pt1 | contig 16574 bp, 16 predicted proteins | sample 2166151 | NCBI WGS metagenome assembly RCUR01 (sample SAMN09932785, study PRJNA488358) | compost metagenome | isolation source: compost soil in an enriched community | place: Germany: Experimental Botanical Garden
ACCCGACTTATCGAGGAATAGAAATGTCCCAAGTCAACATGCGCGATATGCTGAAAGCCGGCTGCCACTTCGGCCACCAGACCCGTTACTGGAACCCGAAGATGGGCAAGTACATCTTCGGCGCGCGCAACAAGATTCACATCATCAACCTCGAAAAAACCCTGCCGATGTTCAACGAGGCCCTGGCCTTCGTTGAGAAGCTGGCTGCTGGCAAGAACAAGATCCTGTTCGTCGGCACCAAGCGCTCCGCTGGCAAGATCGTTCGTGAAGAAGCGGCCCGTTGCGGCATGCCGTTCATCGATCACCGCTGGCTCGGCGGCATGCTGACCAACTTCAAGACCATCCGCGCCTCGATCAAGCGCCTGCGCGATCTGGAAGTCCAGTCCCAGGACGGCACCTTCGAGAAGCTGACCAAGAAAGAAGCGCTGATGCGTACCCGCGATCTGGAAAAGCTGGAGCGCAGCCTGGGTGGTATCAAGGACATGGGCGGCCTGCCGGACGCTCTGTTCGTGGTTGACGTTGACCACGAGCGCATCGCCATCACCGAAGCCAACAAGCTGGGCATCCCGGTCATCGGCATCGTCGATACCAACAGCAGCCCGGAAGGTGTGGACTACATCATCCCGGGTAACGACGACGCCATCCGCGCCGTGCAGCTGTACCTGGGCTCGATGGCCGACGCCGTGCTGAACGGCAAGGCCAAGGCCGGTGCCGGCGACGTGTTCGTCGAAGCCGCTGCGTCCGAAGCCGCCGAAGGCTAAGCGCCCGGCGCGCCAAGCGTTTTGCGGTGCGCAAAAAGGGGGCTAGGCCCCCTTTTTGCCAACTCCGAATTGCCGCCCGGCCCGCCGGGCGAACTGGTTTAGAGCAACTCTAGAGGAATCCGAACATGGCAGAGATTACTGCAGCCCTGGTTAAAGAACTGCGCGAGCGCACTGGCCAAGGCATGATGGATTGCAAGAAAGCCCTGACTGCCGCCGGTGGCGACATCGAAAAAGCCATCGACGACATGCGCGCCGCTGGTGCGATCAAGGCTGCCAAGAAGGCTGGCAACATCGCCGCCGAAGGCTCCATCGCCGTCAAGGTGGCCGACGACAACAAGGCGGCCGTGATCCTCGAAGTCAACTCGCAGACCGACTTCCTGGCTCTGCAGGACGACTTCAAGGGCTTCGTCGCCGACAGCCTCGAGCAAGCCTTTGCCGAGCAGCTGACCGACGTGGCTCCGCTGATCGCTTCCCGCGAGTCGGCCCGTGAGGCCCTGGTCGCCAAGTGCGGCGAGAACGTCAACATCCGCCGTCTGACCCGCGTGGAAGGCGACGTGGTGGGTTCCTACCTGCACGGTCACCGCATCGGCGTTCTGGTCGTCCTCAAGGGCGGCAATGCCGAGCTGGCGCGCGAAATCGCCATGCACGTGGCGGCCAGCAACCCGCAGTTCCTGAGCTCGGCCGAGGTTTCCGAAGAAGCCGTTGCCAAGGAAAAGGAAATCTTCCTGGCGCTGAACGCCGACAAGATCGCCGGCAAGCCGGAGAACATCGTCGAGAACATGGTCAAGGGCCGCATCAGCAAGTTCCTCGCCGAGGCCAGCCTGATCGAGCAGCCCTTCGTCAAGAACCCCGACGTCAAGGTCGGCGAGCTGGCCAAGCAGGCCGGTGCCGAAATCGTTTCCTTCGTCCGCTACGAAGTGGGTGAGGGCATCGAGAAGGCCGAAGTCGACTTCGCTGCCGAAGTTGCTGCCCAGGTGGCTGCCACCCAGCAGTAAGATGCTCTGATGCCGTTCGAGAAAAGGCTGCCCGCTTCCGCGCGCAGCCTTTTCTTTGCGGCATGGCGGGCTTTGGCCTGCCGTACAAGAATGAAGGGAATCAGTTTTTTCGGTGCCATGGGGGCACGGGTTCTTGCCGTCGTGGTCAAAGCCGCGCCGGCGCGCGAAAAGAGCCGGTTATTCGCAACATCACACTGCCGCAGGAGATTCGTATGGCCCAGCTGAGTGGTCGCCAAGCCCGCTACAAACGTATTTTGCTCAAGCTCAGCGGTGAAGCGCTGATGGGCAGCGAGGACTTTGGTATCGATCCCAAGGTGCTCGACCGCATGGCCCTGGAGATCGGCCAGCTGGTGGGTATCGGCGTCCAGGTCGGTCTGGTCATCGGCGGCGGCAACCTGTTCCGCGGCGCCGCGCTGAGTGCCGCCGGCATGGACCGGGTCACCGGCGACCACATGGGCATGCTGGCCACAGTGATGAACTCGCTGGCCATGCGCGACGCGCTGGAGCGCTCGAACATCCCGGCCCTGGTGATGTCGGCGATTTCCATGGTCGGCGTGACCGACCACTACGACCGTCGCAAGGCCGTGCGCCATCTGCAGAGCGGCGAAGTGGTGATCTTCTCCGCCGGTACCGGCAATCCGTTCTTCACCACCGACTCGGCGGCCTGCCTGCGCGGTATCGAGGTCAATGCCGATCTGGTCCTCAAGGCGACCAAGGTCGATGGCGTGTACACTGCCGACCCGTTCAAGGATCCGAATGCCGAGAAATTCGAGCATCTGACCTATGACGAGGTGCTCGATCGCAAGCTGGGCGTGATGGACCTGACGGCCATCTGCCTGTGCCGCGATCACAAGATGCCGCTGCGGGTGTTCAACATGAACAAGCCCGGAGCCTTGCTTAATATTGTTGTCGGGGGCGCCGAAGGCACCCTGGTCGAGGAGGGTTGAGAATGATCAACGAGATCAAGAAAGACGCGCAGGAGCGCATGAAGAAGTCGCTGGAGTCGCTGGATCACGCCTTCGCCAAGATCCGCACCGGTCGTGCCCATCCGAGCATCCTGGACAGCGTCATGGTGTCCTACTACGGCTCCGACACCCCGCTGCGCCAGGTCGCCAACGTGATCGCCGAAGACTCGCGCACCCTGGCCCTGACCGTGTTCGACAAGAGCATGATCCAGGCCGTCGAGAAGGCCATCATGACGTCCGACCTGGGCCTCAATCCGGCCACCGCGGGCACCACCATCCGCGTGCCGATGCCGGCGCTGACCGAGGAAACCCGCAAGGGCTACACCAAGCAGGCGCGCTCCGAGGCGGAAAACGCCCGTGTGGCGATCCGCAACATCCGTCGCGATGCCCTGGCCCAGCTCAAGGATCTGGTCAAGGAAAAGGAAATCAGCGAGGACGACGAACGTCGCGCCGCCGACGAAGTGCAGAAGCTCACCGACAAGGCCGTCGGTGAAGTCGAGAAGGCCCTCGAGGCCAAGGAAACCGACCTGATGGCCGTTTGACGGTCGGATGACAGTCATGGACAAGACGAAGCAAACGGCCCCGCCCGGCACGCCGCGCCATGTTGCCATCATCATGGATGGCAACAACCGCTGGGCGAAGAAGCGCTTCATGCCGGGCGTCGCCGGTCACAAGGCGGGCGTCGATGCGGTGCGTGCGGTGGTCGAGGCGTGCGCCGAGGCGGGTGTCGAGGTGCTGACCCTGTTCGCCTTCTCCAGCGAGAACTGGCAGCGTCCGGCCGACGAGGTCGGTGCGCTGATGGGCCTGTTCCTCATGGCCCTGCGTCGCGAGGTGAAGAAGCTCGCCGTCAACGGCATCCGTCTGCGCATTCTCGGCGACCGCTCGCGCTTCCAGCCCGAGCTGCAGGCGGCGATGGCCGAAGCCGAGCAGCTGACTGCCGGTGGGGACGGCCTGCTGCTGCAGGTGGCGGCCAATTACGGTGGCCAGTGGGACATCACCCAGGCGGCCCAGCGCCTGGCGCGCGAGGTGGCGGCCGGCCATCTGCAGGCCGACGAGATCACCCCCGACCTGCTGCAGCGCTGCCTGTCCACCGGCACGCAGCCGCCGGTCGACCTGTGCATCCGTACCGGCGGAGAGCAGCGCATCAGCAATTTCCTGCTCTGGCAGTTGGCCTACGCCGAGCTGTATTTCTCCGAGCTGCTCTGGCCCGACTTCAAGCACGAGGCCATGCGCACCGCGCTGGCCGACTTTGCCCGTCGCCAGCGCCGGTTCGGCAAGACCAGCGAACAGGTGGCCGCGGAACAACGGAAGCCTACATGCTGAAACAGCGCATCATCACCGCCCTGTGCCTGCTGCCCATCGCCCTGGGTGGCTTCTTCCTGCTGCAGGGTGGCTGGTTTGCCCTGTTCGTCGCGGCCATCGTCTGCCTGGGTGCCTGGGAGTGGGCGCGCCTCGCCGGTTTCGAGGCGCAGTCGCTGCGAACCGGTTATGCCGCGGGAGTGGCGCTGCTGCTGCTGGGGCTGTACCAGTTGCCACAACTGGCCGGTCCGCTGCTGGCGCTGGCGGTGCTCTGGTGGCTGGCGGCGATCGGTCTGGTGCTCGGCTATCCGGCCAGCAGTCGGGCCTGGCAGGCGCTGCCGGTGCGTCTGCTGCTCGGTCTGCTGATCCTGCTGCCGGCCTGGCAGGGCCTGCTGCTGCTCAAGCAGTGGCCGCAGGGCAACAGCCTGATCCTCGCGGTGATGCTGCTGGTGTGGACCGCCGACATCGGTGCCTACTTCAGCGGCAAGCGTTTTGGTCGGCGCAAGCTGGCCGTGCAGGTCAGTCCCGGCAAAAGCTGGGAAGGGCTGTACGGCGGCCTGGCCGCCTGCCTGCTGCTGACCCTGCTGGTCGGCCTGTACCGTGACTGGGCGGCGCGCGAGCTGGTGGTGGCGCTGCTCGGTACGGCACTGGTGGTGCTGATCTCGGTGGTCGGCGACCTGACCGAGAGCATGTTCAAGCGCCAGGCCGGCATCAAGGACAGCAGCAACCTGCTGCCGGGGCACGGCGGCGTGCTCGATCGCATCGACAGCCTGACGGCGGCGGTGCCGATGTTCGCCGTGCTGCTCTGGCTGCACGGCTGGGGTAGTTTGTGAAACAGCAGATAAGCGTACTGGGGGCGACCGGCTCGATCGGCCTGTCCACCCTCGATGTGATAGCCCGTCATCCCCATGACTACCAGGTGTTCGCCCTGACCGGCTTCAGCCGGCTGGCCGAGCTGGAGCGCCTGTGCCTGCTGCACCGTCCGCGCTTCGCGGTGGTGCCGACGGCCGAGGCGGCGCGGCCGCTGCAGGCGGCGCTGGAGGCGAACGGTCTGGATACCCGGGTGCTGGTCGGCGAGCAGGGCCTGTGCGAAGTGGCCGCGCATCCCGAGGTGGATGCGGTAATGGCGGCCATCGTCGGTGCTGCCGGCCTCAAGCCGACCCTCGCCGCGGTGCAGGCCGGCAAGCGCGTGCTGCTGGCCAACAAGGAGGCGCTGGTGATGTCCGGCGCGCTGTTCATGCAGGCGGTGCAGGCGCATGGCGCCGTGCTGCTGCCGATCGACAGCGAGCACAACGCGATCTTCCAGTGCATGCCCGGCGACTATGCACGCGGTCTGGGTCAGGTTGGCGTGCGGCGCATCCTGCTCACCGCCTCCGGTGGTCCGTTTCGCAACTGGCCGCTGGAGCGCCTGGCCGAAGCGACACCGCAGCAGGCCTGCGCCCACCCGAACTGGGCGATGGGGCGCAAGATCTCGGTCGACTCGGCGAGCATGATGAACAAGGGGCTGGAGCTGATCGAGGCCTGCTGGCTGTTCGATGCGCGGCCGGCCCAGGTCGAGGTGGTGATCCACCCGCAGAGCGTGATCCACTCGCTGGTCGACTACGTCGACGGCTCGGTGCTGGCCCAGCTCGGCAATCCCGACATGCGCACCCCGATCGCCCATGCCCTGGCCTGGCCGCGGCGCATCGATTCCGGGGTGGCGCCGCTGGACCTGTTCGCCATCGCCCGGCTGGATTTCGAGGCGCCCGACGAGCGGCGTTTCCCCTGCCTGAAGCTGGCCCGTCAGGCGGCCGAGGCGGGCGGCACGGCGCCGGCCCTGCTCAATGCGGCCAACGAAGTGGCGGTGGCGGCCTTCCTTGACGGACGCATTCGTTTCGACGAGATTGCCCGGATGATCGAGGCGGTGCTGAACCGTATTTCCGCTATCGCGGTCCAACAGCTGGACGACGTGCTGCAGGCCGATGCGCAGGCGCGCGCCGTCGCGCAGGACTGGCTGGTCCGCTACGGGCATTGAGCCCCGAGGTTTCCCGATGAGCGCGCTGTACATGATTGTCGGCACCCTGGTTGCACTGGGCGTGCTGGTCACCTTTCACGAGTTCGGCCACTTCTGGGTGGCACGCCGCTGCGGGGTCAAGGTGCTGCGCTTCTCGGTGGGCTTCGGCGCGCCGCTGCTGCGCTGGCATGACCGTCACGGCACCGAATTCGTCATCGCGGCCATTCCCCTGGGCGGCTACGTGAAGATGCTCGACGAGCGCGAGGGCGACGTACCGCCGGCGTTGCTCGAACAGGCGTTCAACCGCAAGAGTGTCAAGCAGCGCTTCGCCGTAGTGGCGGCCGGGCCGATCGCCAATTTCCTGCTGGCCCTGCTGTTCTTCTGGATTCTCGCCATGCTCGGCAGCCAGCAGGTGCGGCCGATCGTCGGCAGCATCGCGCCGGGCAGCCTGGCCGAGCAGGCCGGCGTGGTCGCCGGGGCGGAAGTGCTGGCGGTGGATGGCCGGGCCGTCACCGGCTGGAGCGAGGTCAACCTGCAGCTGATCCGCCGTCTCGGCGAGACCGGCAGTCTGCGCCTGCGCCTGCTGGAGCCGGGCTCGACGGTGGAGAGCGAGCGCAGCCTGGTGCTGAGTCGCTGGCTCAAGGGGGCCGAGGATCCCGATCCGCTGGGTTCGCTGGGCATTCGCCCGTGGCGTCCGCAGATCGAGCCGGTGCTCGCCCATCTCGATCCCGAGGGGCCCGCGCAGGCCGCCGGGCTGCAGTTGGGCGACCGTCTGCTGAGTCTCGAGGGGCGGTCGTTGGACGACTGGCAGCAGGTGGTCGACGTGGTGCGCGAGCGTCCGGGGCAGCGGGTCGGTTTCCGGGTCGAGCGCGATGGGCAGCCCTTCGAGCTGAGTCTCACCCTGGCGGCGCGTGGTGAGGGCGAGGCGCGCACGGGCTACCTCGGTGCGGGCGTCGAGGGGGGCGAGTGGCCGGCCGAGATGCTGCGCGAGGTCAGTTACGGCCCGCTGGCTGCGGTGGGCGAGAGCGTCAAGCGCACCTGGTCGATGAGCCTGATGACCCTCGACTCGATCGGCAAGATGCTGTTCGGCGAGCTCTCGGTAAAAAACTTGAGCGGCCCGATAACGATTGCTAAAGTGGCCGGCGCTTCGGCCCAGTCTGGGGTAGGGGATTTCCTGAACTTCCTCGCCTATCTGAGCATTAGCCTGGGGGTGCTCAACCTGCTGCCGATCCCGGTCCTCGATGGCGGGCATCTGTTGTTCTATCTGGTCGAGTGGGTGCGTGGTCGACCCCTTTCCGAGCGGGTGCAGGCAATCGGTGTGCAGATCGGCATCAGCCTGGTGGTAGGCCTGATGCTCCTCGCGCTGTTTAATGACATCAGCCGATTGTAATTTGCTACGTATTGCGGAGCTGCCGCCAGGGGCGGCAGTTCCTTTTTAGTCAGTCTGAAAAAGATAGAAAGGACTTCATGAAACGCTTGCTGCTACCGGCGGTAATTGCCGCGCTGATCACCGCCGAAGTTCACGCCGAGTCCTTCACCATCACCGATATTCGTGTCAACGGCCTGCAGCGGGTATCTGCCGGCAGCGTGTTCGGTGCGCTGCCGCTCAACGTCGGCGATGCGGTCGACGACCGTCGTCTGGTGGACGCCACTCGCTCCCTGTTCAAGACCGGCTTTTTCCAGGACATCCGCCTTGGCCGTGACGGCGATGTGCTGGTGGTCGATCTGGTCGAGCGCCCGTCGATTTCCGCGATCGAGATCGAGGGCAACAAGGCCATCGCCACCGAGGACCTGCTCAAGGGCCTGAAGCAGTCGGGTCTGGCCGAAGGCGAGATCTTCCAGCAGGCCACCCTCGAAGGGGTGCGCAACGAACTGCAGCGCCAGTACGTGGCCCAGGGCCGCTATACCGCGACCATCGAGACCAAGGTCGAGACCCAGCCGCGCAACCGCGTGGCGCTGAAGATCGAGATCAACGAAGGTTCGGTCGCCGCGATCCAGCACATCAACATCGTCGGCAACAAGGTGTTCTCCAGCGAGGAGCTGACCGGCCTGTTCGAGCTGCGCACCAGCAACTGGCTGTCGTTCTTCCGCAACGACGACAAGTATTCGCGCGAAAAGCTGTCCGGCGACCTCGAGCGCCTGCGCTCGTACTACCTGGACCGCGGCTACATCAACATGGACATCGCCTCGACCCAGGTGTCCATCACCCCGGACAAGAAGCACGTCTACGTCACCGTCAACATCGACGAGGGCGAGAAGTACACCATCCGCGAGGTGAAGCTGGCCGGCGACCTGCGCGTGCCCGAAGAGGAAGTGCGCAAGCTGCTGCTGGTCCAGGAAGGTCAGGTGTTCTCGCGCAAGGTGATGACCAGCACCTCCGAGCTGATCACCCGTCGCCTGGGCAACGAGGGCTACACCTTCGCCAACGTCAACGGCATTCCCGAGCCGCATGACGAAGACAACACCGTGTCCCTGACCTTCGCCGTCGATCCGGGCAAGCGTGCCTACGTCAACCGCATCAACTTCCGTGGCAACACCAAGACCGAGGACGAGGTGCTGCGCCGCGAGATGCGCCAGATGGAAGGCGGTTGGGCGTCGACCTACCTGATCGACCAGTCGAAGACCCGCCTCGAGCGTCTGGGCTACTTCAAGGAAGTCAACGTCGAGACCCCGCAGGTGCCGGGCACCGACGATCAGATCGACGTCAACTACAGCGTCGAAGAGCAGGCGTCCGGCTCGATCACCGCCAGCGTCGGTTTCGCCCAGAGCGCCGGCCTGATCCTCGGTGGCTCGATCAGCCAGAACAACTTCCTCGGCACCGGCAACAAGGTCAACATCGGCCTGACCCGCAGCGAGTACCAGACCCGCTACAACTTCGCCTTCACCGATCCCTACTGGACCGAAGACGGCGTCAGCCTCGGCTACAACATGTTCTACCGCACCACCGACTACGACGACCTCGATGTCGATGTGTCGAGCTACTCGGTGGACAGCCTCGGCGCCGGCATCAACCTCGGCTACCCGATCAGCGAGACCTCGCGCCTGACCTACGGCCTGTCGGCCCAGCAGGACGAGATCAGCCCCGGCGACTACACGGTCGGCGAGATCAACGAGTTCATCACCGCCGAAGGCGATAGCTACACCAACTTCAAGGCCTCGATGGGCTGGTCCGAATCGACCCTCAACCGCGGCGTGTTTGCCAACCGCGGCCACTCGCAGAGCCTGGTCGGCGAGGTCACCGTGCCGGGCAGCGACCTGTCGTTCTACCGCATCGACTACAGCGGGCAGATCTTCGCCCCGCTGTGGAAGAAGGACTACGCCCTGCGCTTCCATAGCCGCCTGGGCTATGCCGACAGCTATGGTTCGACCAGCAGCCTGCCGTTCTACGAGCACTACTACGCCGGCGGCTTCGGCTCGGTGCGCGGCTTCGAGGACAACAGTCTGGGTCCGCGCAGCACGCCCAACGCGGCCGATCCGGATCAGGATCCGCAACCCTTCGGCGGTAACATCCTGGTCCAGGGCGGTGTCGAACTGCTGTTCCCCATGCCATTCGTCAAGGATCAGCGCTCCCTGCGCACCGTACTGTTCTGGGACGTGGGCAACGCCTTCGATACCAACTGCAGTGCGGCTCAGGAAGCGCGCGGCGAGGTGGGCTGCGATCTGAGCCTGAGCGACATGGCCAGCTCGGTGGGCGTCGGCCTGACCTGGCTGACCGCCCTCGGCCCGCTGAGCTTCAGTCTCGGCATGCCGGTCAAGGAGCCCGAGAACTCCGATACCCAGGTCTTCCAGTTCTCCCTGGGACAAACTTTCTAAGCCCGTCGGGCTGATTATCCAAGCGATTCGTAGCAGGAGTTCATCGTGCGCAAGTTGACCCAAGTTGTCCTGTTTGTTGCCGCCCTGGCGAGCATGCCAGCCTTTGCCGAAATGAAGGTGGCGGTACTCAACTATCAAATGGCCCTGCTCGAGTCCGACGCAGCCAAGAAGTATGCGGTGGATGCGGAGAAGAAGTTCGGTCCGCAGCTGACCCGCCTGAAGACCCTGGAAAGCGATGCCAAGCGCATCCAGGATCGCCTGATGAAGGACGGCGAGAAGCTCGCCACCAGCGAGCGCGAGCGTCTCGAGCTGGAGTTCAAGCAGAAGGCCCGTGACTTCCAGTTCCAGTCCAAGGAGCTGAACGAAGCCAAGGCCATCGCCGACCGCGACATGCTCAAGCAGCTCAAGCCGAAGCTGGACAAGGCGGTCGAGGAAGTGATCAAGAAGGGCAACTACGACCTGGTGCTCGAACGCGGTGCGGTGGTCGAGGTCAAGCCGCAGTTCGATATCACCAAGCAGGTGATCGAGCGCATGAACCAGTTGCGTTGATCCCATGAGTGCTCGCGTATTTACCTTGGGTGAGCTGGCCCAGCGTGCCGGCGCCGAACTGCGTGGACCGGCCGACCTGCCGATCAGCGGGCTGTCCGCCTTGCAGGAGGCTGGTCCGCAGCAGCTGACCTTCCTGGCCAACGCCCAGTACCGCAAGTACCTGCCCGGCTGCCGGGCCGGTGCGGTGCTGTTGACCCCGGCGGACGCGGAAGGCTATGCCGGCAATGCCCTGGTGCTGGCCAATCCCTACCTGGCGTTTGCCCAGCTTTCCCACCTGTTCGACCGCAAGCCGGTAGCCACTTCCGGCATCCACCCGAGTGCGGTGGTTGCGGAGGATGCCCTGGTCGATCCGAGTGCCATGGTCGGTCCCGGTGTGGTCATCGAGTCCGGCGCGCGGATCGGTGCGCGGGTGAGTCTCGGCGCCTACTGTGTGGTCGGTGCGCGCAGCGTGATCGACGAGGATGGCTGGCTGGCCCCGCGCGTCACCCTCTATCACGATGTGCATATCGGCAAGCGGGTGGTCATCCAGTCCGGCGCGGTGCTCGGTGGCGAGGGCTTCGGCTTCGCCAACGACAAGGGTGTGTGGGTCAAGATTGCCCAGATCGGCGGGGTGAGCATCGGCGACGACGTCGAAATTGGCGCCAACACCACCATCGACCGTGGCGCGCTGGCTGACACCGTGATCGGCAACGGCGTCAAGCTCGACAACCAGATCATGATTGCCCACAACGTGCAGATCGGCGATCACACCGCGATGGCCGGCTGCTGCGGCATTTCCGGCAGCACGAAGATCGGCAAGCACTGCATGATCGCCGGTGGCGTCGGCATGGTGGGTCATATCGAGGTGTGCGACAACGTGTTCGTCACCGGCATGACCATGGTCACCCGCTCGATCACCGAGCCGGGGGCCTACTCCTCGGGTACCGCGATGCAGCCGGCCGCCGAATGGAAGAAGAGTGCCGCACGCCTTCGCCATCTGGACGACATGGCCAAGCGCCTGCAGCAGCTGGAAAAGCGTCTGGCTGCCGTGACCTCCAGCGGTGAAGCGGCATCAGATGACTGATGCGTGCTTCCCCGCGTTCCCTATTTTGATCAAGGCCCCCCACAACATGATGGATATCAACGAGATTCGCGAACTCCTGCCGCACCGCTACCCGTTCCTGCTGGTGGATCGGGTGGTGGAGATGGATCTCGAGGAAAAGCGCGTCCGCGCCTACAAGAACGTCACCATCAACGAACCGTTCTTCAACGGCCACTTTCCGGGCCATCCGATCATGCCGGGCGTGCTGATCATCGAGGCCATGGCCCAGGCGGCCGGTCTGCTCGGTTTCAGTCTGATGGGCGCCAAGGCGGCCGCCGACACCCTGTATCTGTTCGTCGGCTCCGACAACCTGCGCTTCCGCTCGCCGGTGACCCCGGGCGATCAGCTGACCCTCGAGGCCCGTGTCCTCAGCGCCAAGCGCGGCCTGTGGAAGTTCGAGTGCCAGGCCAGCGTCGACGGCAGGGCGGTATGCTCGGGCGAGATCATCTGCGCGGAACAGAAAAAATGAGTTTGATCGACCCTCGCGCCATCATCGATCCGAGTGCCAGGCTGGCCGACACTGTCGAAGTCGGCCCCTGGTCGATCATCGGGCCGAACGTGGAAATTGGCGAGGGTACCGTGATCGGCCCGCACGTGATCGTGAAGGGCCCCACGGTGATCGGCCGGCACAACCGCATCTACCAGTTTTCCTCGGTAGGCGAAGACACCCCCGATCTGAAGTACAAGGGCGAGCCGACCCGGCTGGTGATCGGCGATCACAACGTGATCCGCGAGGGTGTCACCATCCATCGCGGTACCGTGCAGGACCGCTACGAGACCACCATCGGCAATCACAACCTGCTGATGGCCTACGTGCACATCGGTCATGACAGCGTGATCGGCGACCACTGCATTCTGGTCAACAACACCGCGCTGGCTGGCCATGTGCATGTCGGCGACTGGGCGATCCTCTCCGGCTTCACCCTGGTCCACCAGTTCTGCCACATCGGCGCGCACAGCTTCTCCGGCATGGGCACGGCGATCGGCAAGGATGTGCCGGCCTTCGTCACCGTGTTCGGCAGTCCGGCCGAGGCACGCAGCATGAACTTCGAGGGCATGCGCCGTCGCGGCTTCAGCGACGAGGTGATGCACGCCCTGCGTCGCGCCTACAAGGTGATCTATCGCAAGGGCATGACCGTGGAGGAAGCGCTGGCCGAACTGGCCGCGGACGCCGCGCAATACCCGGAAGTGGCGCTGTTCTGCGACTCGGTTCGCGGCTCTACCCGCGGCATCACCCGCTGAATCCATGACGCGTCCATTGAAGATCGCCCTGGTCGCCGGCGAAGCGTCCGGCGATATCCTCGGCTCCGGACTGATGCAGGCCATCAAGGCACGTCACCCTGATGTGCAGTTCATCGGCGTCGGCGGTCCACGCATGCAGGCCGAGGGGCTGGACTCGTACTTCCCGATGGAGCGCCTGGCGGTGATGGGCCTGGTCGAGGTGCTCGGCCGCCTGCCCGAACTGCTCGGTCGTCGGCGCCGACTGATCCGCACCCTGATCGACGAGCGTCCGGACGTGTTCATCGGCATCGACGCTCCGGACTTCAATCTCGGGGTTGAACTCAAGCTGCGCCAGGCCGGCATCCGTACCGTGCACTACGTCAGTCCCTCGGTGTGGGCCTGGCGGCAGAAGCGCGTGCTGAAGATCCGCCAGGCCTGCGACCTGATGCTGACCCTGTTCCCCTTCGAGGCGCAATTCTACGAGGCACAGCAGGTGCCGGTGTGCTTCGTCGGCCATCCACTGGCCGATACCATCGCCCTCGATGCCGACCGTGCTGCCGCGCGGAGCGCGCTCGACCTGCCGGAGCAGGGTGGCGTGGTGGCGCTGCTGCCCGGCAGTCGCGGCGGCGAGGTCGAGCGTCTGGGCAGCCTGTTCCTCGATGCTGCCGAGCGTCTGCGTGCCCTGCGCCCGGGGCTGCGCTTCTTGCTGCCGTGCGCCAATGCCGAACGCCGCGCCCAGGTCGAGGCCATGCTGGTCGGGCGCGAGCTGCCGGTGATGCTGCTCGACGGTCGCTCCCATGAGGCGCTGGCAGCCTGCGATGCGGTGCTGATCGCTTCCGGTACCGCGACCCTCGAAGCCCTGCTGTTCAAGCGGCCGATGGTGGTGGCCTACCGCGTGGCGCCGCTGACCTACCGCATTCTGCGCCGTCTGGTGAAGAGCCCGTACATTTCGCTGCCCAACCTGCTCGCCGGGCGCCTGCTGGTGCCCGAGCTGATCCAGGATGCCGCGACCCCCGAGGCCCTGGCCGCGACGCTGTCGCCGTTGCTCGACGACGGCCAGGTGCAGACCGAGGGCTTCGATGCCATCCACCGCACCCTGCGCCGTGGTGCCTCCGAGCGTGCCGCCGAAGCGGTGCTGCAACTGGCGGAGCGCGCCTGATGCAGTTGGGACTGGACTTCACCCTGGTCGAGGAGCTGGTCGCCGGCGTCGACGAGGTCGGTCGCGGCCCGCTGTGCGGCCCGGTGGTCACCGCTGCGGTGATTCTCGATCCGCTGCGGCCGATCCTGGGGCTCAACGACTCGAAGAAGCTGACCGAGGCGCGTCGCGAGAAGCTGTTCGACGAGATTCGCGACAAGGCGCTGGCCTGGTGCATCGGCCGTGCCGAAGTCGAGGAGATCGACCGCCTGAACATCCTCCAGGCCACCTTCCTGGCCATGCAGCGCGCCGTCGAGGGGCTGCACATCCAGCCGAGGCTGGCGCTGATCGACGGCAATCGCTGCCCTAAGCTGGCGGTGCCCAGCGCGCCGGTGATCCAGGGCGACGCCAAGGTGCCGGCGATTGCGGCCGCCTCGATCCTCGCCAAGGTCAGTCGCGACCGCGAGATGGCCGAACTGGACCTGATCTACCCCGGCTATGGGCTGGCCGGGCACAAGGGCTACCCAACCCCCGCGCACCTCGAGGCCCTGCGCCGCCTCGGCCCCACGGTGATCCACCGCCGCTCCTTTGCGCCGGTGCGTGCGCTGCTCGACGACTGAACAGGGCTTCCTCTCGCCGCTGTCTACACTGACTGTCGATGGTTGTCGTCGGCGGCGTTGTTGCTGTTGCCGTTGGCGATGCCGCTTCCATGGCCAGGCCCGATGACAGCTGGCCGCCAGCCGCGGTTGGGGGTGCGTATGCAAGAGATTGCCAATCAGGTCGTCGACCTGCTCAACGGCCTGATCTGGGGGAAGATCCTGATCTGGCTGCTGGCGGGAGCGGGCGTGTACTTCACCCTGCGCCTGGGGTTGATCCAGATTCGTCATTTCGGCCATGTGTTCAGTGTGCTGCGCGGCAGTCGCCACGGTGACAGCTCGGGAATCTCCTCGTTCCAGGCCCTGTGCACCTCGCTGGCCGCCCGGGTCGGCACCGGCAACATCGCCGGTGTGGCGGTGGCCATCACCCTCGGTGGTCCGGGGGCGATCTTCTGGATGTGGGTGATCGCCCTGGTCGGCATGGCCACCGCCTTCGTCGAGGCGACCCTGGCCCAGGTATTCAAGATCCGCGACGACAAGGGGCAGTTCCGTGGCGGTCCGGCCTACTACATGGAGCGGGGGCTGGGCGCGCGCTGGATGGGCGTGCTGTTCTCGATCTTCCTGATCATCGCCTTCGGCTTCGTGTTCAACTCGGTGCAGGCCAACACCATCAGCGGCGCCATGCAGGGCGCCTTCGGTATCGACACCTGGATCACCGGGGTGGCAGTGATGCTGCTTACCGGGCTGATCATCTTCGGCGGCCTGCGTTCCATCGCGCGCTTCTCCGAGCTGGCGGTGCCGTTCATGGCGGTGGCCTACCTGCTGATGGCCGTGGCGGTGATCCTGATGAACCTCGGCGAGTTGCCCGGTGTGCTGGCGACCATCGTGAAAAGCGCCTTCGGCCTCGAGGAGGCGGCGGCCGGAGGTCTGGGCGCGGCGATCCTCAACGGCTTCAAGCGCGGCCTGTTCTCCAACGAGGCGGGCATGGGCTCGGCGCCCAACGCCGCGGCCTCGGCCACGCCTTATCCGCCGCATCCGGCGTCCCAGGGCTACGTGCAGATGGCCGGCGTGTTCATCGACACCCTGCTGATCTGCACCGCCTCGGCGGCGATCATCCTGCTCTCCGGCGTGCCGGTCGGCGAGGCGCAGGGCGCGGCGCTGGTGCAGAACGCGCTGACGGCGGAGGTGGGCGGCTGGGCGCGCTATTTCCTCGCAGTGGTGATTCTGTTCTTCGCCTTTACCTCCATCGTCGCCAACTACTTCTACGCGGAAAACTGTCTGGTGTTCCTCGAGCACAACCACCCGGCCGGCCTGCTGATCTTTCGCCTGCTGGTGCTGGCCATGGTGATGTTCGGTTCGCTGGCCTCGCTGCCGTTCGTCTGGAACCTCGCCGACGTGTCCATGGGGCTGATGGCCATCACCAACCTGGTGGCCATCCTGCTGCTCTCCGGGCTGGCGCTGAAGCTGGCGCGCGACTACAACGAGCAGCGCAAGGCCGGCCAACTGCCCACCTTCGATGCCCGTCGCTATCCGGAGATTCGCGGCAAGATCGCGCCGGGAGTCTGGGGTGGCGACGGAAAACGCTGAAACCCACCTGTCCTCGGCGACAAGGCCCGGTACAATTCCGGGTCTTGTCGTATCTGCCCCACGGAATTGCCATGACTGCCTCCTTCGTTCACCTGCGCGTGCACACCGAATACTCCCTGGTCGACGGCCTGGTGCGGGTCAAGCCGCTGGTCAAGGCGGTGACCGGGGCGGGGATGCCGGCGGTGGCGGTGACCGACATGAGCAACATGTGCTCGCTGGTCAAGTTCTACAAGGCGGCCATGGGCGGCGGGATCAAGCCGATCTGTGGCGCGGATATCTGGCTGGCCAGCCGCGAGGACGACGGCCCGCTCAGCCGCCTGACCCTGCTGGCGATGGATGGCGGCGGCTACCGCAATCTCACCGAGCTGGTTTCGCGCGGCTGGACCGAGGGCCAGCACAATGGCCTGGTGATCATCCAGCGCGACTGGGTCAAGGCGGCGGCCGAAGGACTGATCGCCCTGTCCGGCGCCCGCGAGGGCGAGGTCGGCCAGGCGCTGCTCAACGGCAATCCGGCCGAGGCCGAGACGCTGCTGCATGAGTGGCAAGGCGTGTTCCCCGGGCGTTTCTATCTCGAGGTGC
>RCUR01000348.1_pt1 | contig 16552 bp, 13 predicted proteins | sample 2166151 | NCBI WGS metagenome assembly RCUR01 (sample SAMN09932785, study PRJNA488358) | compost metagenome | isolation source: compost soil in an enriched community | place: Germany: Experimental Botanical Garden
TGTAAATGCCAATTATACAGAAGGCAGTGTTGCAGTTCATTCGCTGACGGAGGATGGTAAAATAAGTCCTATTGTTCAAGTTTTATCCTATTCAGAGGGAAGTATTAATAAAGAAAGGCAAGATCGTTCACATGTTCATTCCAGTGTGTTTTCTCCCAATTATGATTTTATTTTTTTACCTGATTTGGGGGCGGATAAAATCAGATCTTATCAATTCGACAGTTTACAAAAACAACCGCTTCAAGAAACTCCATTTCCATTTACTCAAGCTGTATTAGGAAGTGGACCGAGACATTTTGTATTTCATCCCAATGGAAAATTTGCCTATTGTGTTGAAGAGCTCACAGGAACAGTAAGTGCTTATAAGTATTCAAATGGTAAATTAGATAGTTTTCAAAGAATCACAGCTCATTCTGATGAGTTTAAAGAAGGATTTAATAGTGGAGACATTCACGTTTCCCCAGATGGGCTTTTTTTGTATGTATCCAATCGTGGAGAAGAAAATAATATTGCCATTTTTTCGATTGAAAATGATGGAATATTAAAAACAGTGGGATGTCAATCCACCTATGGAAGAACGCCAAGAATATTTGCCGTTGATTCCCAAGGAAAATTTATAATAGTGGCAAATCAATCTACAGGAAATGTAGTGGTTTTTAAAAGAGATTCAGTTACAGGATTATTAAAGAAATGTTCAACAAATACAAAAGTAAAAAATGCTTCTTGCGTACAAATTAAAGAATACTTGTAAATTATAATGGGCTAGTTTTATAATAATTCACCATCAGATTCACAAATTTACTGTACCCTTCCATACCGTCTTTTTGCTGGTTCAATTTTAGGAAATTGTCATAAAAAGCGTGAAAACCAGTCTCAATGGGAGTTTCATATTGTTTCCAGAAATCCTCACTTTCCTGATAGTTTTTTAGAATGCCAGGATGAATGGTTTTTAGTAATTGCACGAATATTTTCTCGTCACGAGCTTGCCAGTTCCCTAAACAATACCGTAGGGCAAAACTATATCCTGAATATTGAAAGTATAAATCATCATTTTTTACCGATGCCATAAAGCCAATAAAATTGCATTCGCTTTCGCTGGCATATCCCATTTGATGTGCCATTTCGTGACAGCTTGTTGTTGGCGAATTATACATGGGCATTAAATAATTGACTTGCGCTTCATTGGTAAACGGATTCAAATAACCGCCAAAGCCCATATAGGTCAGAGGTAGGCTGATGATTGATTTTTTAGCGCTTAAATTTTCGTATGAAAAATAAGAATAGGCTTTTGATAAGTTTTTGTAGCCATTCAAATTCATCTCAAACACTTGTTCCTGCGTATAGGGAAATACTACTTTTAAACTGTCATTTTTTGTAATCTGACTTTGTATGGCATTGGTTTTTGCAATTAGCTTTTTGGTGAAAACCAATAAATCGGCATCGGTATAGTCTCTTTCTATTTTCATTTTTTCAAAAAGCGGTTGACGGTAATAATTGAATCCCCAAAGCAGATGAAACAAGAAATAAAAAACGGAAACAAAACTCAAAACGGTAAGCATGTTGTTTTTCCATTCGCGTTTCCAGGATTTTCGTTTACTCCAAAACCAGACCAAAATAGCAATAATCACCACGAAATAAATACAATCTCCCACAGAAAAAGGAATCTTACCCAATAGAATCCTTGAAAATCCTGAAATCATCGGGTATAGGCCGTTGCTATACATTTGTTCTGTGAATTCTGGAAAAAACGGAATAATCTGCAGAACAAGTATTTGGACAACAAGAAAGGAAGGAAGGAAATATTTTGATTGCACGCTATAAATTTTAATACTGTAAATATAATTACAATATCAATTAGTGCCGAAAAGAATATAAACTTTGTAACTTTGAAGCTTAGAAATGTTAAACCTGAAACAAATATAAATGAGCCAAGAAATTAGAAATCTGGAGCCTAAAGCGCTTTGGAATAAGTTTGCCGATTTAAACGCAGTTCCTCGTCCTTCTAAAAAAGAAGAACGTGTAATTGAGTTTATGAAAAACTTTGGAAATAGTCTGGGATTGGAAACTTTTGAAGATGAAATTCGCAATGTAATCATCCGTAAACCGGCAACTGCAGGAATGGAAAACCGTAAAGCAATTGTGCTTCAAGGGCATTTGGATATGGTACATCAAAAAAATGCGGATACTGTATTTGATTTTGATACGCAAGGAATCGATATGTATGTTGACGGAGACTGGGTACGTGCTAAAGGGACTACACTTGGTGCTGATAATGGTCTTGGAGTTGCTGCTATTATGGCAATTCTGGAAAGTACCGATATTCCGCATCCAGCTATCGAAGCTTTGTTTACTATCGATGAAGAGACTGGTATGACCGGGGCTTTGAATTTAAAAGGAGGAATTCTGCAAGGTCAGATTCTTTTGAATTTAGATACTGAAGAAGATGATGAAATTGATATTGGTTGCGCAGGAGGAATTGATGTTACCGCAACTGCCGAATATGACGAAGAGGAAACTCCGGAAGGTTCAGTAGGCTATACTATTACCGTGAAAGGATTAAAAGGTGGACATTCAGGAATGGATATTCATAAAGGTTTGGGTAACGCCAATAAAATAATGAACCGCTTACTATTTGATGGTTTTGATAATTTTGGTTTGCAGATTGCCGAAATAAAAGGAGGAAGTTTGCGAAATGCTATTCCTAGAGAAAGTGTTGCAAAAGTAATCATTGCAGAAGTATATGATGAAGCTTTCGTTTTTGATATGCAACAAATTGTAAATGAAATCAAAACCGAGTTCAAAACGACGGAACCTAATCTTGAAGTTGTTTTTGAAAAAATGGACGTGACTCCGGCGAAAGTAATGCCTTCAATCGCTCAGTTTTACTTTGTTAGAGCTATGTATACTGCCCATAATGGAGTGTACAGAATGAGTGCTGACTTTGATGATTTAGTGGAAACCTCTAATAATATTGCTAAAGTGGTAGTAGGTGGTGGACAGCTTTCAGTTCAGTGTTTAACGCGTTCTTCTGTAGAAACATCCAAATTTGATTTGGCTAACGCTTTACGTTCCGCTTTTGAATTAATGGGTTGTGAGGTGGAATTTTCAGGAGCTTATCCAGGTTGGACTCCTAATTCAAAATCTGAGATACTGGATGTTTTAGTGGGTATTTATGAAAAACAAAATAATGAGAAGCCAAAAGTAGTGGCTTGTCATGCCGGATTAGAATGTGGAATTTTGGGAACAAATTATCCTGATATGGATATGATTTCTTTTGGACCAACTATTCACGGAGCGCATTCACCAGATGAAAGAGCAAGTATTTCTTCTGCTCAGAAATTCTGGAAATTCGTATTGGAAATTTTAGCCAATATTCCGGTGAAGTAGTAATCAGTGTTCAGTATAAAAAAATTATAGTGTTCAGTTATAAACAAAACTGAACACTATAATCTGAATGCTGATGACTAAATTTTAGTCCCTTTTCGGACTATTCTTTTTCTCTCTTTTTTCTTCTTTCTTTTCCTTAGCCGTTTTAAGAGGTTCTTTTTTTACGGTTTTTTTTGCGTCTTGACTTTTTGCCATGGTAGTATCTTTTAATTATTAATCTTCAATTATTTAAGTAAATATAGCTGATTTCTTGGTGTAAACGAGTTTCCTTCCAAATAAAAAATCCTCAATTACTAAAGTAATCAAGGATTGAGTTGTTTTTGTACTTAAAACAGTAACAGAATTCTGAAGTCTAAAATATTATTTTTTCTTCAAGATCTTGTATTCTTCATAACAGGCGCTGATGGCGTCCATAATTTGTAAATCGTTAGCTGTTTGTATAAAGGATTCAGAGTAGTTGCAACGTTGTAATATTTCGGATATTTCCTTTACTTCGATTCCCAGAAGAACAGCAACGGTCTCTCTGTCGTATTTTGATTCCAGAAGTTTTCGGACTGTGTCGTCTTTCTTCATTTCTTTAAGTTTCTTGAGTTCTTTGGGGTTTTTACCAAAGAAATTATAAAGTACATCGGCAGGATTAAATATTGAACCCATAACTTTTCCGAATGCATCGGGGGAATATTCACCGGCTTCATATCCTTGTGTTAAACCTGAAATGCTGTAACGGTAATTTTCTTTTGTCGGTATTAATTTAGAATCGACTTCCAGATAGCCAGTTAGGTTAAACGGTCTGATGACAACTTCTTCCAGTGCAATTGCTTTTTCGGTAAGACGAATTCTGGTCGTTTTATTTTTTATCCAGTCGTTTGTAACTCTTACTCTTAATGATTGAAAGCCTAAAATGGTAAAATGTAAAGTATCACCTTGCTGGACGTTTATTTCAAAGTAGCCATTTATGTCAGAAGTAGCTCCTCTTACTTTATTGATATTAATAACGTTTACGTTAGGTAAAGGAAGGTTTGAATCGTCATTTATTATAGTACCGGAAACTTTTTGGGAAGGTTCTATCTCTTGTCCAATGGAGATTGCAGATAATAGTAGAAAAAAGAAAACTACAAAATATTTCATAAGCTAATTTAAAACTTTAAAAGTAATAAATCAGGATTAAATATTTTGTAGTTTTCAGATATAATTATAAGAAAATTAACAGTAAATGTTAGTCTCTTCTTGGTCTTCTTGGTCTTGGTGAATCACCAAAGCTTTCAGAACGTCTTGGGGCTCTTTCAGAAGAACCTTCTCTTGGAGCTCTTTCAGAAAAACCACCTTCTCTTCTTGGGGCTGATCCTCTGTCGCTTCTGAAACCGCCTTCTCTTGGAGCAGCGTTTCTGTCGCTTCTAAAACCACCACCAGAACCTTCTCTTCTTGGAGCGAAATTACCTTCTCTTCTAGGAGCTGAACTTCTTCCGCCGAAACCACCAGAACTTCTTCCGTTGTGGTCACGTCTTCCTCCACCGTCATTTTTAGAAATTTCAACATTGATTCTACGTCCTTCTAATTGTACGTTGTTCAATACTTCCATTACTTTATCAGTGTGTTCCGGATCCGTGTTAAAGAAAGAGAAACCTTCTTTTACGTCTACTTTGAAAACGTCATCACGACCTAGGTCTAATGTTTCTTTCAAGTAGTCTTTTAATGACATCCAGTCAAAATTATCTCTTGAACCAATGTTCACGAAATATCTTGTGGCACCACCATTATTGTTTTCTCTAGGAGCACCTTCTCTACCATCGCGTTCACGTCTGTCTGAACCTGAAGATTGAGAAGAAATGTCTCTGTTTTTCTTGTAGTAATTGATGAAACGGTTGAATTCTACCGATACCATTTTCTTGATTAATTCTTCTTTTGTCAAACCTTCAAGAACATTATTGATGGCTGGAAGATAGTTATCAATTTCGTGATCAACTTCTGTGTCTTTTATTTTGTTTGCAAGGTGCAACAATTGGATTTCACAGATTTCGATACCGGAAGGAATTGTTTTTTCTTCGAATTTTTGTTTGATGATTCTTTCGATAGAAGAAATCTTACGCAATTCACTTTTAGTTACAATTACAATAGAAGTACCTAATTTACCTGCACGACCAGTACGGCCAGAACGGTGGTTGTAGGTTTCAATTTCGTCAGGTAATTGGTAATTTACTACGTGAGTTACGTTGTCAACGTCAATTCCACGGGCAGCAACATCAGTAGCTACCAACATTTGGATTTGTCTTCCTCTAAAAGATTTCATTACACCGTCACGTTGTGCTTGAGATAAATCTCCGTGCAAAGCGGCAGCGCTGTAACCATCTTCAATTAATTTTTCGGCAACAGCTTGTGTATCACGTTTTGTTCTACAAAAAACTACTGAGAAAATGTCTGGATTAGCATCGGCTAAACGTTTCAAAGCTTCGTAACGGTCACGTGCATTTACAAGGTAAAATTCGTGAGAAACTGTAGCTGAACCTGAGTTTTTAGCACCAACAGTAATTTCTAAAGGATCATGCATGAATTGTTTTGCAATTCTTGCAACCTCTTGTGGCATAGTTGCAGAGAACAACCATGTGCTTTTTTCGTCTGGAGATGTAGAAAGGATGTTTACGATATCTTCGTAGAATCCCATGTTCAACATTTCATCAGCTTCGTCAAGAACACAATAGTTGATTTGAGAGATGTTTACCAATCCTCTGTTAATCATATCTTGCATTCTACCTGGAGTAGCCACAATAATTTGTGCTCCTCTCTTAATGTCTCTAGCTTGCTCTGTAATACTTGCTCCACCGTAAACTGCTACCACATTAATACCTTTTTCGTATTTAGAGTAGTTTTTAATTTCGTTGGTAATCTGCAAACAAAGTTCGCGAGTTGGAGATAAAATTAATGCTTGTGTATTTCTGTTGTTGGCATCAATTTTTTGAATTAGCGGAAAACCAAAAGCTGCCGTTTTCCCTGTCCCTGTCTGAGCCAACGCAACCATATCTGTGTCTTTTTCCAATAATAGGGGAATCGCTTTCTCCTGTACTTCGGTCGGATTTTCAAATCCTAGATCTAAAATCGCCTTCAGTAACGATTCACTTAATCCTAATTGTTCAAATTTATTCATATGTATTTTTAAAATAGGGTGCAAAATTACTGTTAATAATTCAGATAAACTAATGCTATTTTAAGATTTAGTGTTTTATTATGATTTGATTATCAGAAAGTTATATTTTCGCTATCTGATTTGCAATTTGTAAAATAAGAATTTGGCTTAAAATTACGTCCATAAATTTAAAGTTTAGAATAAAAAATGTTGTATTTCAAACAATTAATTCTGTTCTTTTAAAAAGTGGATTAATTGCTGTGTGGCTTTGCCTCTGTGGCTTATTTTGTTTTTAATTTCTAATGTTAATTGGGCGAAGGTTTCCTGGTATTCTTCCGGTTGAAAAATTGGGTCGTAACCAAAGCCCTGACTTCCTGCTTTTGCTAAAGTGATTTTGCCACGGGCAATACCATGAAAAAGATGTTGCTGTCCGTTTAGGTTTAACGCTATTACGGTTTTGAATTGCGCTTTTCTGTTGGTTTGGTTATGTAAGGCGTCTAAAAGTTTATTCATATTATCATCAGCATCGCGTTGTTCTCCGGCATATCGAGCGGAATAAACTCCCGGTTCTCCGTTTAAAGAATCCACTTCAAGTCCGGTATCATCTGCAAAACAGTCATAACCATACTTCTCAGTAACATAATTTGCTTTTAAAATTGCATTTCCTTCTATAGTAGCTGCGGTTTCTGGAATGTCTTCCGTACAGCCTATATCTTCAAGGCTTAGAATTTTGATTGTTTCAGGAAGCATACTTTGTATTTCCAAGATTTTATTCTTGTTATTGGAAGCGAAAACGAGTTGCATGTTTGTGTTGGTTTGTGATTCTGTGCAAATGTAATATTTTTTTAAGCTTGAACCGGGTCTGGGAAAGAGTGTAATTGTGCTGGTAAGTCTGGGAGGGTATTTTTTTTAAAGTTAATGTATTGAATGATTATTTTGTTTAATTTTTTGATTTTCAGTCATTTAAATTGTAAATTAGATGGGGTTTTTCAAAATGACAGTTTTAACTTAAAACAATTTGATTATGAAAAAGGTAAGTGTTTTATTCGTGTTGGTTTTAGCTTTTGCTATGACTTTTGTTTCTTCCTGCAGTAATGATGATGACAATGATCCAAATCCTGTGACAGCTACAGTGGAAGGGAAATGGAATTTCTCTAAAATTTCTGCTGTAATTGACGGAGTGCCTTCTCCGGAAGAAGATTATGATGATAATGAACCCGGATGTCCGAAAGATTTTATCGAATTGAAATCTGGAGGTGTTTATAATGATGGGGATTATTATAATTCAGAGTGTATGTTGGAAACTTCTTCAGGCACATGGTCAAAAAGTGGTGCTATTATAACCATTACAGGAGATGGGATTTCAATTCCTTTGGAAGTGGTCAGTGTTTCGAGTACTGTTTTAAAAGTGAAGTATTCGGAGACTTTCGAGGGAATTACCTCTGTGTTTAATGTAACTTTTACGAAAGCATAGTTTTATCTGTGATGTTTGTTCTGACTTTGAACCAATGCGGATTAGCCTAGGTAAATGTTGTTTTAGCGAAGAATGGAGAATGTATATTGTATTAGATAATGGCGTGAAAAAGAAAAATTAACTCTTTTTTAAAGATTGGAAAGTAGCACGTTAATTGTGAGTTAAAGTGTTTATTTATAATTGATTAATTGTTATTTGTCGTATCTTTGAGTGTGGTTTTGATTAATTACTTGAGTTGTCTATATTATAGTGATATATGATAATTCATAATCGACCCTACTAGTAACAGTATGAGTTAATATTGGTAAATCAAAACCACAACAATGGGAGGCCCTTTGAAAAGGCCTCCTTTTTTTGTATCTCATATTAAAGTAGTGTTGTTTTATTGCTAAGTTTTGGCGGTAATCATGCTAACATAAACTGCACTAAAAGCAATCAAAAAACAGCTGTTGCTAGTCTTGAAAATCAAGGTGTTAAATGTTAGTTAAAACCTTGTTTTCCAGTTGTTTTGGTAAAAGTAAATCGTATCTTTGAGTGTGATTTTGATTAATTACTTGAGTATATCAATCTTACAATAAGATATGATAATTCAATAGTCAGCTATACTAGTAACAGTATGAGTTGATAATGGTAAATCAGAATCAACAACTGGAGGACTCTAAAGGTCCTCCTTTTTTTGTGGTTTTATAAGGGGGTTAACTAAAACGTAAGCGCACATAGACATGTTTAATTCCTTTTTTATCAGACTCTCTTTCGTCAATTTCGAGAATGTCAGTAAGGGATTTCAGCATTGGGGTCAGTTTTGAAAAGCCATAATTTCTTGGGTCAAATTCCGGTTTTTTCTTTACGATAAGATTCCCTACATCACCCAGAAATGCCCAGCCATCATCATCACAGATGTCTTCTATTGTAGTTTCGATAAGTTCGATGGTATGCAAGTCTATTTTACTAAGGGATTTTTCAACGGGTTTTTCGACCGGTTTTTTAGTATCGGTTGATCGTTTAGGTAATTTCTTTTTGATGGCACCGTCTAGTACTTCAATGTAAACAAATCGGTCACAGGCCACGATGAAGGAGTTTGGGGTTTTTTTCTCACCGATTCCAATGACTTTCATACCTGATTCTCTAAGTCGGATGGCTAAACGGGTAAAATCAGAATCGCTGGAAACAATACAAAAACCATCGACTTTATCAGAATATAATAAATCCATGGCGTCGATTATCATGGCAGAATCCGAAGAATTTTTCCCGACCGTGTAACTGTATTGCTGAATAGGTGTAATGGCATGCTCCAACAAAACACTTTTCCAGCCTCCTGCATTGGGCTTTGTCCAATCCGCATAAATACGTTTGGTGGTTGGGGTTCCGAACTTGGCAATTTCCTCCATCATTCCTTTTACATTGCTGTAAGGAACATTGTCAGCATCGATGAGTACGGCAAGTTTTAACTCTTTTTCGTCTTGTGGCATAGTTTATTGTATTGATATTGATTTTTGCAATTGACAATAGTCTTGTAATCGTGTCTCAAATATACGAAGTTTCTTGTTGGTAACGTCTCAAATTTTTGTGATTAGCCCTGATCGAAATGGAAAGCCGCGACTGAAGAAAACCTATTTTTTCTTGTGTCGACAGAGCGACCGTAAGATCTCGAATCTATCGGCACTGACAGCACATCAGAAAAAAGGTTTTTGAAGGAGTGCTTGTAATGAAGAGCAGGAAAAAGCTCCTGATAGTCATTAGAATAAACCCCTGAAAATAATTTTACTTTCGACACCGTAATAAATTATAAATAATTATTTTTGCAACTTCTTAAAAAAATATAATACTTCAATATATTATGGTAAAAGATTTATTCGAAAGAATTCAAAACAATAAAGGACCTTTAGGAAAATGGGCTTCACAAGCGGAAGGTTATTTTGTATTCCCAAAATTAGAAGGAGAATTAGGGCCGAGAATGAAATTTCAAGGGAAAGAAGTTTTGAACTGGAGTTTGAATGACTATTTGGGTCTTGCAAATCATCCGGAAGTTCGTAAAGCAGATGCGGATGCAGCTATTGAATATGGTGCTGCGGCTCCAATGGGTGCGCGTATGATGAGCGGTCACACTAAATATCACGAACAATTAGAGAATGAATTAGCTGCTTTTGTAATGAAAGAATCAGCTTATTTGTTGAATTTTGGTTACCAAGGAATGGTATCTATTATTGATGCTTTGGTTACTAAAAATGACGTTATTGTATATGATGTTGATGCTCATGCTTGTATTATTGATGGGGTTCGTTTGCACATGGGTAAACGTTTTACTTACCGTCACAATGATATTGAAAGCATGGAGAAAAACCTGCAACGTGCTACTAAATTAGCTGAAGAAACTGGAGGAGGTATTCTATTTATTACCGAAGGTGTTTTTGGAATGCGTGGACAACAAGGGAAATTGAAAGAGATTGTTGCGATGAAGCAAAAATACAATTTCCGTTTGTTAGTAGATGATGCACATGGTTTTGGTACTCTTGGAAAAACAGGAGCTGGAGCAGGTGAGGAGCAAGGAGTTCAAGATGATATTGATGTTTACTTTTCGACTTTTGCAAAATCAATGGCTAACATTGGTGCATTTGTGGCGGCTGATAAAGACATTATAGATTACTTAAAATACAACTTGCGTTCTCAAATGTTTGCCAAAGCTTTACCAATGATCCAAACTATTGGTTCTTTGAAACGTTTGCAATTGTTGCGTGATAACCCAGGATTGAAAAATAAATTATGGGAAAATGTAAATACTTTGCAAAATGGTTTGAGAAGCAAAGGATTTAATATTGGTGATACTAATACTTGTGTTACTCCAGTTTATTTGGAAGGAAGTGTGCCAGAAGCAATGGTAATGGTGAATGACTTAAGAGAAAATTATGGTATTTTCTTGTCGATAGTGATTTATCCGGTTATACCAAAAGGAATGATTTTATTGCGTGTTATTCCTACTGCTTCTCATACATTGGAAGATATTGCTGAAACACTTACTGCTTTTGAAGCTATTCGTGAGAAATTAGTAAACGGTACTTATAAAGAAATTGCAAGTAGAACTACAGTTGATTTAGACGCATAGTTTTTTGAAAATTTTGTTTAAGCTTATAAAAAAACCATCAGTTGCAACTGATGGTTTTTTTTACCTTTTTAAATTTACAAATTCTTTATAAAAGTACATCTGCGTTTGTTTACGACCGGATCAAAATGCTTCCATAAATTAATACTGGCAGCATTATCTGCTAATTCGGGTGTTCTAAAGCAATTGACAATGCCTTTTTCTTTGAACGTTTCGTAGTACTCTTTGAAAATGATGGCAGTTACTGCCTTATTTTGGTATTCAGGGAGAACACCTATAAGATAAAAGAGTACATCCTTACTTTGTTTTTTTGCTTTAAGCAAATGAAGGAATCCAAAAGGGAATAATTTTCCTTTTGTTTTTTGTAGTGCTTCAGAAAATGAAGGCATCACAATACTAAAAGCAACAATATTATGATCTTTGTCTTCTACGAATTTGATGAATTCAGGATTGATGAAACTGATGTATTTTTTCTTGAAATATTCTTTTTGTGTGTCGGAAATGGCGACAAAAGAAGATAAAGAAGCGTAGGATGCGTTAAATAAATCAAACATCTGATCTACATGAGGCATCACTTCTTTCGTGCTTTTGAAATTAAGAGGGGATAATTGGTATCTTTTCTTTACCAACTCGTTTGCCTTTTCGAAAAATTCAGGTCTTACGTTCGAAAAAGGAAATTTACTTTCGATGTATTCTTTTTCTTTAACATAACCTAATTGCTCAAAGTGGGTCGCATAGTAAGGATGATTGTACCAGGTAACCATAGTTCCCATTTCGTCAAAACCTTCGGTAAGTACACCAACTTTATCCAGATTAGAGAATCCCATCGGGCCTTCTACATGATCTAAATTATTCTTTCGGCCCAATTCATATACTTTTTCAAGCAATACTTTGGTTACTTCAATGTCGTCAATAACGTCAAACCAGCCAAAACGTACTTTCTTTTTTTGTTGATTATTAACCTCGCTCCAATTGATGATAGCCGCTATTCGGCCCACTATTTTATTGTCCTTGTGAGCAGTATAAAAATAGGCTTCCGCATTTTCGAAAGAAGGATTTTTTGATTTATCAAAGGTTTCCAGTTCATCAGCAATGATGGGTGGAACCCAGTATTTATTGTCTTTGTATAAGGAAAAAGGGAATTTTATAAATTCAGTTAATTCTTTTTTTGTTTTAGCTTCTTGTATGGTAATCATTGAGAAAATGTTTTATTTTGAGCAAGGCCACGAATATAACTAACTTATTGCTGAATAAAAAAAAATCTAACTAAAAAGCCCGATTTTAAAGCTTTTTAGTTAGATTCTTAAAAGGAAATTCCTCTTAAATAGGTATCAATAGCATCTTCTATTAAGATTAATTAAAATTTGTTTTTCGTTTTCTTTCTTCTTCTTGATAATTTTTTTCTTTGGATGATTTTTCTTTTGGTTTGTCAATTCGGACTTCCTTGTATTTGGCATCATAGCGCCAAGAAAAACCAAAACCGCCATAAATCATGGATGGTGTGTCTTTCAGACTGGTGCTTATGGATGCGTCGATTTGCATGTTCTTGTTTAGCAGGTAAGCTGCCCCGCCTCTAAGAATGGCATCGCTGTAAAAATCACTGCTGAAGCCTTGGTTTTCAATAAAACTCGACCATTTGTCATTGATTCCTTTGGTTAAGGTTAGTACGTAACCATAACTTGGATAATCTGTTGTGATGTAATCGCCGATAATGTTGGTTACAAAAACCCAGCTTCCGTCACCAAAATGATTTTGCGTAATCAACATGATTTTTGGGGAAATACTGGATTCAGGGGAAAATGAATATGGATTGTCGTCAAATACAAAATTAGCTCCTGCAAATACAGAAACGGCGGGAATTAATTGATGCCAGTCAAAAGCATGATTTCCTTTCCAACTGTATATGTTAACCTCTCTTTTATAGTTTTTGAACGGGTCGTAAATCAAATATTTTGCTCCTAAATTGGTTTGCTTGAAATCGTTTTTATCAGTTGTGCTGTACAAGGTCGTTACTTCTTCGTTTTGGTATTGGATATCAGCAATCAATTCTAATTTTTCCTTAAACAAGCCCCATCTTAGCGTGGCATCCAGTCCAAAACCATTAGCGTCGTAATTCAATAAACTATGACTTTCGGTAATGGCATAAACACCTGTTTCAACTTGAATAACGGATTTTCCTACCGCAAATGCCGACATAGTTTCACCGGGTCTGTTGGAATTAATTTGGTCGGTGTACTGCCCGTAATGAATAAACGGAATCATGAAAAGAGCGGCAAAAAGTACTTTTTTGATTTTAAACATATAAATTTTATTTGAAAAATAATAACGCATTTCAAATGTACTTTATTTTATTATTTATTTAAGAATGATATTTTAATTTTGAACGTTTGATTTATTAATTTTGGAAAAAATTATTTGACTATGCAAACAGCGTCTTTTACTGGTTTTATAAAAGCATTATTTTGGATGCTTGCTTTCTATTACATTTTTAAATTTTTGGCTAAATTATTTTTGCCTTTATTAGTTAAAAAAGTAGTGGAGAAAGCCGGGCAAAATTTTCAACAGCAACAGCAACAATATTCACAGGATAATTCATGGCAGAAAACATCAAGTAAAGATGAAATTATCTATAATACCACTAATGCCAAAAATCCTCGTGAAACCAAAAAAGTGGGAGATTACGTTGATTACGAAGAAATAGATTAAATTTGCCGTAAAATAGCAAGCTTTATACTATTAATCCAAATCTTTTTTAAATTGAAAATACTAAATAAGTTCTACCCACACGCGTTAGCAATACTTGGTTTTGTACTCATTTCCCTTATTTATTTTTATCCTGTATTGCAAGGAAAACAGATTTTCCAATCGGATATTGCCCAATATACCGGGATGGCCAAAGAGCAAAACGATTTTAGAGCCACAGAGCGTGTAGAACCTTATTGGACCAATTCTGCTTTTGGTGGAATGCCAACGTATCAGTTAGGAGCAAAATATCCTCATGATTATATTGGTGCTATTGATGATATTTTACGATTTTTACCTCGTCCTGCCGATTATTTATTTTTGTACTTTCTTGGGTTTTACGGACTTTTATTGGTTTTAAAAATTGATCCGCTCAAAGCCTTTTTTGGCGCTATAGCCTTTGGTTTTTCAACCTATTTAATTATAATTTTGGGTGTTGGACATAATGCCAAAGCACATGCCATTGCTTATATGCCGCTGGTTATTGCCGGTTTTATTTTGGTTTTTCAGAAGAAATATATTTTGGGAGGATTGATTACTTTATTTGCTACGGCATTGGAAATTAATGCCAATCACTTCCAAATGACTTATTACCTTTTAATTTTCTTATTGATACTTACGGCTTATTTTATTTATAAAGCTGTAAAGGAGAAGGAATATAAATCGCTGTTTTATTCCTTTGGAGTTCTGGCAATAGCCGGAATTTTTGCTGTTGGTGCCAATGCCACTAATTTATTGGCGACCGCCGAATATGCGAATTTCAGTACACGAGGAAAAAGCGAATTGACTTTTAATCCTGATGGTTCTAAAATGGAGGGCAACAGTTCTTTATCCAAGGAATATATTACCGAATATAGTTACGGGATTACCGAAAGTTTCAATCTTATTGCCCCAAGACTTTTTGGAGGTTCCAATAATGAAGCGGTAGGGACAGACAGTAAAATGTATGAATTCATGATTGGTCAGGGAGTGCCTGAAGGACAAGCAGCCGATTTTGTTTCAGGAATGCCAACCTATTGGGGTGATCAGCCTATAGTTGCGGCACCTGCTTATATAGGAGTTGTAGTTTTCTTTTTGGCAATTTTGGCTTTATTTATTGATGAAAGAAAAATTAAATATGTGTTTTTCGGAGGAGCAATGTTTGCATTGGTACTCTCTTGGGGGAAAAATTTCGCTTTGCTGACAGACTTTTTTATTGATTATGTTCCCCTTTATAATAAGTTTAGAGCGGTTTCCTCAATTCAGGTAATTTTGGAATTGTGTTTTCCTGTTCTGGCTATTATGGGATTGCAATCCTTTTTTAAATTAGAAAAGCAGCAACAGACAAAAGCGTTGTTACAAACAGGAACCTTTGGTTTAGGGGTTATTGTGATTTTGTTTTTGAGCAAAAGTATGTTTAGTTTTTCAGGGAGCAGTGATAGTTATTTTCTGGAAAGTTACGGGCCTGGTTTTGTAGATGCGCTTAAAGCAGACCGAATGAGTTTGTATAGTGCAGATTTGTTGCGTTCCGCTTTCTTTATGGTAGTTTCAGCAGGTATTTTATGGTTGTTTACCAAAAACAGACTGGCTCAGAACACTACAATAATTTTGGTGGGTCTTTTGATGATTTTTGATTTGTTTTTTGTGGACAAAAAATATGTTTCAGGAAAAGATTTTGTGAGTGGAAGAGAAGTTTCCGTTCCTTTTCAGGAGACACCTTCGGATCAGGAGATTCTTAAAGATAAGACACATTATCGCGTTTTTGAAGTAAGCGGTAATTTATCAAGTGCCAGAGCTTCCTATTTTCATAAATCGTTAGGGGGATACCACGCCGCAAAACCTAGACGAGTACAACAATTGTTTGATTATCAAATTGCCAAAAACAATATGGAAATTCTGAACATGCTTAATGTGAAGTATGTGATTCAAACAGATAAAGAAGGAAGAGAATTCCCAACCTCGAACCCAAATGTTAATGGAAATGCATGGTTTGTTAGCGAAGTGAAATTAGTTAATTCTGCTGACGAAGAAATGAAAGCCTTGGATAGTTTGGATTCAAAAAATGTGGCAGTTGTAAATAATTTGGAGTTTGGTTCCAGATTTAAATCAGATTCTAAAACCTTTGTAAAAGACAGCTCGGCTACAATACAATTAGATGTTTATAAACCTAATTATTTAAAATATACTTCAGTAAATTCAAAAGATGGTTTAGCTGTTTTTTCTGAAATATATTATGATAAAGGATGGAATGCCTACATTGACGGAAAAGCGGTTTCTCATTTTCAAGCGAATTATGTTTTAAGAGCATTGACTATTCCAGCAGGAAAACACACTGTTGAGTTCAAATTCGAACCACAAGTGGTAAAAACAGGAAGTACGATAGCATTGATTAGTTCAATAGGAATGTTACTGTTATTAGTCGGTGGGATTTACTTTGAAAGAAAAAAAAATCTGTAGAGATGCACGGTAGAGACGCACTGCAGTGCGTCTCTACATAAAAATAGAAAATTGGCAGAACCAAAAAAACTTTTAATAATTACCTATTATTGGCCGCCAGCAGGAGGGCCGGGCGTGCAACGTTGGTTGAAATTCGTGAAATATTTACCTGACTTTGGTATCCAGCCGATTGTTTATATTCCGGAGAATCCTACCTATCCAATTGTTGATGAGAAGTTGGTCAAGGACGTTTCAGAAAGTGCCATTATCTTAAAAAACAAGATTTTTGAGCCTTATCAACTGGCTTCTTTTCTTTCGA
>RCUR01000350.1_pt1 | contig 16518 bp, 13 predicted proteins | sample 2166151 | NCBI WGS metagenome assembly RCUR01 (sample SAMN09932785, study PRJNA488358) | compost metagenome | isolation source: compost soil in an enriched community | place: Germany: Experimental Botanical Garden
CGCAGCAGGTCGAGAAAGCCCAGCCAGGCGGCCTTGTCCACGGCGGCGTGGCTGTCCTGGGTGGTGTAGCGGCCGGCGGTATCCAGCAGCACGGCTTCGTCGGTGAACCACCAGTCGCAGTTGCGCGTACCGCCCACACCGCGAATGGCGCCGCTGCCCATCTGCGCGGCCAGGGGGAAGTTCAGCCCGGAATTGACCAGCGCGGTGGTCTTGCCCGAGCCGGGCGGGCCGATGATCACGTACCAGGGCAGTTCGTACAGGTTGCGCCGCTCGCCCCCGCCCAGCTTGGCGCGCTTGAGCAGGGCCAGCGCCTCGTCCATGCGTTGCTTGAGCGTCGCCAGCTCTTCGGCCGTGGCGACGGTGGCCGCGTCCGGCGCCACGGCCACCAGCCCCTGCATGACCTTCGCCGCATTGCGCCGCGCCTGGACGATGCGCAGCACGCGCAAGCCGATCCACAGCGCGAACACCAGGGCGATCAGCACCCAGCGCACGGTGGCCGAGGCCAGGGGTTCGTGCTCGCCGAAGGCGATCAGCGGACCGAGGAACCAGATGATCAGGCCGAGGGCGATCAGGCCCAGCACCGGCACCACCCAGCGGACGAGGAATTCGAAGAAAGCCTTCACTCGGCGCCCTCCGCGAGAATGGTGATCTCGACGCGGCGATTACGCGCCCGTCCTTCGGCGCTGGCGTTGGATGCCACCGGCTCGCTGTCGCTACGCCCCTCGGCGGTAAAACGCGCCGGTTGGCCGGTGCGCGCGGCGAGGATGTCGAGCACCTGCTGGGCACGGTCCTGGGAGAGCTTCCAGTTCGACGGGTAGCGCAGCGTCCTGATCGGCCGGTTGTCGCTGTGGCCGGCCACCAGCACCTCGCCCTTGACCTTGCCGATCGCGTCGGCGATGCGCAGCAGCAGCGGCTGCAAGTCGCCTGCGATCGACGCGCTGCCGGAGGCGAAGAGCTCGTCGCCACGGATGGTCAGCACCGAGCGGTCCGCCGCATCTTGCACGGCGACCCGCTGGGCCTTGATGTCCTCGGCGAGGAACCGGGCCAGGCGCGGGCGCTCGATTAGCCTGGGCTGCTGCGGGGGCCGGTCGATGGTCTGCACCGGGATCTCGCCCAGGGCATGGATGTTCCTGAACACCGGCTCGGCATCGGCGGCCAGCTTCAGGCGCAGGCCGAGCAGGAGCAACAGCAGCAGCGCGGCGCAGACGGCGAAGCCGACCCAGGGCGGCAGGTAGCGGGTGAGCCGGTCGCGCACCACCGTCAGCCCCCGCCAATGCGGCGACAGCTCGCGCTCGATCTCGCCGCGCACACTGCGAATCGTCGTACCGGTGCGCTCACGCAGCGCTTCGAGCTGGCTGCGGCCGTCGTTCATCACCCGGTAGCGGCCTTCGAAGCCCAGGCACATGCACAGGTACAGCAACTCCAGCAGGTGCAGGCGCTGCCGCGGGTTCTGCAAGCAGTGATCGAGCAACTGGAAGACCTTCTCGCCGCCCCAGGCCTCGTTGTGCAGGGTGATCAGCAGGCTCTGCTTGCCCCAGTCGCTGCCGCTGCCCCAAGGCGTGCTGAGCACGGCTTCGTCCAGCGCGGTGCAGAGCACGTAGCGGCTGAGCATCACCTCGTCCTGCGCGACCCCCGCCTCGCGCGCCTGCTCCTCGAACTGCCGCAGGTAAGCCAGCAACTGCGCACGCAGACTGGCGGGCATCGGGTGGGACAGCGTCCTGCGCAGCCGCGTGAGCAAAGCCAGCAGCGGACCCGCCGCCCGCTCCAGCGGGTTGAGGCCCTGGGCACGGACGATGCCGAGCGGCACGCCGGGCATCTGCGGGGTGGGCCCGGCGGCCGGGCCGGAATCCGGTCGCGCCGGCTGCGGGTCGGGCCCTCGTCCGCCGGGCCGGGGCATGATCATGGTGCGGTCGCTTCCGCCTCCCGAACCGCTGCCGACCGGCGCTCCGCCGAAGGGGTCATCTATAGGATGCATCGGACTACCCTCGAATGGCCCAGAAGGCCAGGTTCAGGCCGGGGAACTGGCCGGCGACGTGGAAGGCGAAACCGCCCGAGTGGGTCAGTTGCTTCCAGTGGTCGCTGCCGCGATCCAGTTCGAAGTAGTTGGAGCCGGCGTGATAGGGAATCTGCCGCGGCGCAACGGGCATCGGCAGCAGCGCGATGCCGGGCAGTTGCAGGTTCACCAGATCGCGGATGTGTTCCACCGAGCCCACTTTCGCCTGCTGCGGGAACAGGCTGCGCAGGTGCTCGGCCGGCACGTCGGCGCGCACCACCAGGACGAAGCTGGCGGAATCGATGAGGTTCCGGTCCGGCAGCATCGCCACGTGCACGCCATAGGACTTCTCGACGATGGGAATCGGGATGGCGCGGCTGTCGATCACCATCGACAGGGCCTGGCGCAGGGCAAGCATCACCGGTGCGAAGCTGGCGGCGAGGTCGTCGTGCTGATAGGCCGGGTACTCGGCCGGGCGCCGCTCACCGGAGGAAAAGGTACAGAACTCCCCGGCCAGCGCGACCAGCTCGCGGTAAAAGGGCTCCGGATGCAAGGGGCTGAGCCGGGCCAGGTGGGCGATCAGCGGTTCGGCACGATTGACCAGTTGCAGCAGCAAGAAGTCGGCGATTTCCGAGGCGCCGCCGGCGCCCGAGGCCACCACCCGCCCGGCCAGCGCCTCGCCGCGTTGGTGCAGCAAGCCCTGCAACTCGTTGCGAAAGCCGGACAGACTGGCCGAGGCGGCCACATCCAGCAGCGGCGGAATCCAGGTTTCGTCCAGCTGCAGTGCGCCGTCGGCGCGCTTCTCCACCACGCGCACCACACTCACGCAGGCGTATTCGCCCAGGCCGTCCCGTTCGGTCAGCAGGCGCAAGGCGCGAGCCCCCACAGCCACCGGCGCGCGGCTCTCGAACGGGGCATTGTCGTCACGCACTTCGCGGACCTGGCCGACGTAGCGGGCGCCGCCCAGCGGCTCACCCTCGTCCGCCGTATCGCGGGTGCCGGCGCGCTTGAGCGGCAGCGCCAGGTAGACCAGGCCGTCGCGCAGGCTGTCGTCGACCGCCAGCGGCGTGGGCGCCGGGTCGTCGCCGGGAATGTCGAACGGCGTACCGTCGGGCAGCACGCCGCGGGCGGAAAGGATCGCCAGCCTGCCCTGGCTCAGCAGCGCGTCGTCGATGCGCAGCTCGGAAAAGCCCCAGCCGCCGGCGATCAGGCTGCGGCAACGGCCGTCGACCAGGGTTTCGAGGAAACGGTCGTGCTGCTGGAAGTGCTGGGGCCGGAGAAACATTCCCTCGGACCACACCACTCGGTTATTCCAGGACATGGTTGGGCTCCCGACTGGGCTATTTCTCTGGCGCGGGCGCGGCAGTCACGGCGCGCGCCCCGAGGGTGATGTCGAAGCGGCTCTGCTGGTTGGCCGTCACCTGGACGAGCTGCCGCCACACCGCGCTGTCCAGGTCGCGGTAGGCGACCACGATGCCGATGAGGCGCGTCGAGGCGTCGAGGGTTCGCTCCAGCGCCTGCTTGTCGCCCGGCTGGAGCAGCAGCTCATCCTGCTCGACGAGATCGGCAGCGAGGGTGGCCTGGGGGGATTCGACCAGGGAGAAGTAGTCGGCCCGGCTGAACGCGGCGCCGCTCTTCAGCTCGTAGAGCCGGACGCGAACGGGAGCCGCCTGGCCGCTGGCGGAGGGATTGAGATCGGCGGAAGCCTGGAACTGGAGCAGTACCCGGGTCGCGGGAGGTTCGCTGGAAGCGCAGGCAGTCAGTAATAACGCAGCCACTGTCATCCATAATGTCCTTGGCATGAATCCATCCTCGATGACGCTCTATCCCGAAACAGCATAGACCGCTGGAACGCACCAACTTCAAACCAGCGAGAAACTTACTCCGCCCAACTAAGTGCCACTATTTCAATGGCTCACTAGTTGCGCCTGATCTTGAGACTTTGCTCTTCATAGGCACGACTGAATTCGCGCCCGAACAGATCCTGGAAGTCGTCTTCGGCCTCCTTGGAAATATTTTCGTAGAGCTCGGTGAACAATGCCCAGTATTGCGCCTGCCGCCCTCCCGGCAATAAGCCAGAAAGTCCGGACGGTTTATTCAGGCGCGCTTCCAGTTCCGCTGGCTCGAACCTTTTCAACAACTGCTTGATGGCGGCTTGAACGCCGGCCATGACCGCCAGCTGGTGCGCCTTGAGGTCGTCGAAACTTTCGTCGATGGCCCGGTCCGGCGCCATGAAGGCCTGGTTGCCGTGACGCAGCAGGAGCAGCATGGCCTCGTCGACGTTCGGCGCGAATTTCAGCGGGTTGTTCTCCACCGGGCGGATCATGGTCTGGGCCATGCGGAACTCGCCTTTCAGGCTGGAGCGGGCACGCATCACGTCCAGCAGCCCCTCCACCATGAGCCGGTAGCTGCGGCCGATGGCTTCCATCTGCGCCGCGGCTTCGGCGCGATCCACCTTCAGCTGGTCCATGCCGGCGCCCCGCAGGAAGGCTTCCAGGGCCTCGCTGTCGCCGGCCGGCGCAGCGCTTCGCTCGACCTGTGCCGCCGGAGCGGGTTTCGGCGGCGGCTCAGGAGCGACCGGCTCGCTCGGTACGGCCGACGGGCCAGGTTCCACCGGCTGCCGGGGCGGAACAGTGGCGCCAGGCGCCGGCGTACCCGGGTCGGCGAAGGGATTCCAGTCCGCGGGAATAGCCGGCTGCTGGACCGACGGTACGGGGCTGGACGGCTCTGCAAGCGCGGGCTCCGGCGGCCGGAAATCGTGGCGCTCGGCCGCTACGTGATCGGGTCGGGGAGCCGGCGTTACCGGCGGAGCGGCGAGGAAGTCGAACAGGTCGGGCTTGGTGTCGAGGGACGAGCGCCCCTGGAAATGCGCGCTGGCCGCCACATTGGGGGCTACCGGCTGTGGCACCGGGACGCTGTCAGGCATGTCGGCCTGCCGGCCCATGAGGGCGTCGAAGCTGGTGAAGGGGTCGGCCGTCGCCATGCCCGGGGCCATGGCCTCGAGCTGCACCAGGATCTCGTATTCGCCCAGGCGCAGCACTTCGCGGTCCTGTAGCGGCTCGCTGTTGCCACGGTGCATGCGCAGCCCGGAACCCACCAGCAGCACGCCGTTGGTGCTGGTATCGGTCAGGTAGTAGGTCCCGTCGCGGAATTGGATGGTGCAGTGCCGGGTCGACACCAGACGCTCCGGATCGGGCAGCACCCAGTCGTTTTCCGTGCCCCGCCCTATCCTCAGCTCGCCTTGATCGAGCGTCATTTCCGCACACTGTCCCGGTGTGAGTTTGTGATAACTGGTGATAGTCAAACGCAGCGGCATTAAGGCTCCTTGCACTCCGCCAATGATGGCCATTAAATATCAGGCCAGCGCATTCAGTATAAACTTCGCAAAGGCACCGAGTGTCGTCCATTGAAGCAATTAATGTTCTGCTTTTTTGGAATCGAACATATAGCAAAACAAGATAAGCAGATCTTTTCCGCATGCCCTATCTTCTATCCCCCTGAACTTCCGGCGCGCATCCTGGACCTCTTGACAAGTTCGAATAGCGACCAAGAATTAGATCACTCTTGCAAGCGGATTCACTGAAAGCGGCTCTGCCTGAACGCAATCCGAAGGACGCGGATTAATTCGTGCCCTAATTGAATTGGCACGCCGGTTTTATATTCAGGTTGATATGGAGATCACCCGCTGTGGTGGACTTACCACTGTTGTTCACGGCTGTTAGCGCAGAATCCCCCTGTGGCGACGACCTGGAATACGACACCTCCTTTCTCGAACTGGAGCGTGCCGCCCAGGGCCTGCCCGAGCGGCAGATGGGCGATGCCGTGCTGGCTGCCGAGCCGCCCGAGTGGCGCAAGGTCCGCGACCTGGCCACGGGGTTGTTCGGGCGCAGCAAGGACCTGCGCATCGCCAACTACCTGGTGCAGAGCAGCGTCGCCCTGGATGGCCTGCCCGGCCTGAGCCAGGGGCTGACGCTGATCCGCGAACTGCTCGAACGCTACTGGGACGGGCTCTATCCGCGCCTGGACAGCGAAGACGACAACGACCCCACCTTCCGCCTCAATGCCCTGCGCGGCCTGATCGCCGATCCCCTGCTGCAACTGCTCCGCGACGCGCCGCTGGCGCGTTCGCGCGCCTTCGGCACGGTCAGCCTCAGGGCCGCCCTGAATGCCGCCGGGTTGCAGCGCTTCGCCTCGGAAACCCTGAACCTGGAACAGGTCGCGGGCGCCTTCCAGAACAGCGAAGCCGAGGATCTGGCAAGCACCCGTGCGGCCCTCGCCGAAGCCCAGGCCCAGCTGGTGGCCATCGAAAGCACGGTGAGCAAGTGGGTCGGCGCGGCAGAGGGCATCGATCTCGCGCCGCTGAAGCAATTGGTCCGCCTGGCATTGCAGTTGATCGACGAACACGCACCAGAAGCGGACGGCGCACCGGCCGGCGTTCCCGCCGCTAACGATCCGCCCACCCAGGGAGCATCCGGTGCCGGCAGCGCACCCGCCGCTGCCCGCGCGTTAACGGAAATCGCCAGCCGTGACGACGTGCTGAAAACCCTCGATCGCATCCTGGCCTATTACGCCCGCCACGAACCCTCCAGCCCGGTGCCCATCCTGCTGACCCGCGCCAAGACGCTGGTGACCGCCGATTTCGCCGCCATCGTGCGCAACCTGATCCCGGACGGGATTTCGCAATTCGAAAACCTGCGAGGCCCCGGTTCCGAGTAGCGCAGGACGCTGCCGCCCAGACCCGCTTTCCGACGCCAACCCAGCCGTAGAGGCTTTCAAGGAGGAGCAACATGGCTAGCACCAGCAGTCAGAAGTTCATCGCGCGAAACCGCGCACCCCGCGTCCAGATCGAGTACGACGTGGAGCTCTACGGTGCGGAGAAGAAGGTCCAGCTGCCGTTCGTCATGGGGGTGATGGCGGACCTCGCCGGCAAACCGGCGGAACCGCTGCCGGCGGTTGCCGACCGCAAGTTCCTCGAGATCGACGTCGACAATTTCGACTCGCGCCTCAAGGCGATGAAACCGCGCGTGGCCTTCAACGTACCGAACGCGCTGACCGGCGAAGGCAACCTGAGCCTGGACATCACCTTCGAGAGCATGGACGACTTCAGCCCGGCAGCTGTCGCCCGCAAGGTCGACTCGCTCAACCAGTTGCTGGAAGCCCGCACCCAGCTGGCCAACCTGCTGACCTACATGGACGGCAAGACCGGCGCCGAGGAAATGATCATGAAGGCGATCAAGGACCCGGCATTGCTGCAGGCGCTCGCCAGCGCTCCCAAGCCGACCGATCCCGAGCCGCAAGCCTGAGGAGAACCTGAATCATGGCCGAACCGATGAGCACCGAAGCGCTGCAGCCCGAAGTCGCAACCGAGCAGACCAGCGAGTTCGCATCCCTGCTGCTGCAAGAGTTCAAACCCAAGACCGAACGCGCCCGCGAGGCGGTGGAGACGGCGGTACGCACCCTGGCCGAACAGGCGTTGTCGCGCACCGACCTGATTTCCAACGACGCGATCACCTCCATCGAGTCGATCATCGCCGCGATCGACGCCAAGCTGACCGCGCAGGTCAACCTGATCCTGCACCACGCGGACTTCCAGCAGCTGGAAAGCGCATGGCGTGGCCTGCATTACCTGGTGAACAACACCGAGACCGACGAGCAGTTGAAGATCCGCGTGATGAGCATCACCAAGGTCGAGTTGCACAAGACCCTGAAGAAATTCAAGGGAACCGCCTGGGACCAGAGCCCGGTGTTCAAGAAGATGTACGAGGAAGAGTACGGCCAGTTCGGCGGCGAGCCCTACGGTTGCCTGGTGGGCGACTACTACTTCGACCAGTCGCCGCCGGACGTGGAGCTGCTCGGCGAAATGTCCAAGGTCTGCGCGGCCATGCACGCGCCCTTCATCGCCGCGGCCTCGCCCACCGTGATGGGCATGGGCTCCTGGCAGGAGCTGTCCAACCCGCGCGACCTGACCAAGATCTTCACCACCCCGGAATATGCCGCCTGGCGCTCCCTGCGCGAGTCGGAAGACTCCCGCTACATCGGCCTGACCATGCCGCGCTTCCTCGCCCGCCTGCCCTACGGTGCCAAGACCGACCCGGTGGACGCCTTCGCCTTCGAGGAAGAAACCACCGGCGCCGACAGCTCCAGGTACGCCTGGGCCAACTCGGCCTTCGCGATGGCGGTCAACATCAACCGCTCCTTCAAGCTCTATGGCTGGTGCTCGCGGATTCGCGGCGTGGAATCCGGCGGCGAAGTGCCGAACCTGCCGACCCACACCTTCCCCACCGACGACGGTGGCGTGGACATGAAGTGCCCGACCGAGATCGCCATTTCCGACCGCCGCGAAGCGGAGCTGGCGAAGAACGGCTTCATGCCGCTCTTGCACAAGAAGAACACCGACCTCGCCGCGTTCATCGGCGCCCAGTCGCTGCAGAAGCCCGCCGAGTACGACGACCCTGACGCGACCGCCAACGCCAACCTGGCGGCGCGCCTGCCGTACCTGTTCGCCACCTGCCGCTTCGCCCATTACCTCAAATGCATCGTCCGCGACAAGATCGGCTCCTTCAAGGAGAAGGACGACATGCAGCGCTGGCTGCAGGACTGGATCCTCAACTACGTCGACGGCGACCCGGCACACTCCACCGAGACCACCAAGGCCCAGCACCCGCTGGCCGCGGCCGAAGTGGTGGTGGAAGAAGTCGAGGGCAACCCCGGCTACTACAACTCGAAGTTCTTCCTGCGCCCGCACTACCAGCTGGAAGGGCTGACGGTATCGCTGCGCCTGGTGTCCAAGCTGCCTTCAGCCAAGGCGGCCTGACCGATCACTCATAAAGCGTCCGCCACGGAGGCGGCCGCCACAGGGAAAGCAGTGGCGCGAGCCACTAAGGAGGCATGATGGCTGTCGATATGTTCATCAAGATCGGAGACGTCAAGGGCGAGGCCAGGGACAAGGCGCACGTCGACGAAATCGATGTCCTGGCCTGGAGCTGGGGCATGGCGCAGTCCGGCTCCATGCACATGGGCGGGGGCGGCGGCGCCGGCAAGGTCAACATCAACGACCTGTCCTTCACCAAGTACGTCGACAAGGCGTCGCCCAACCTGATGATGGCCTGCTCCGGCGGCAAGCATTACCCCGAGGCGAAGCTGACGGTGCGCAAGGCCGGCGGCGATAGCCAGGTCGAGTACCTGATCATCACCCTGAAGGAAGTCCTGGTGTCCTCGCTGAGCACCGGCGGCAGTGGCGGTGAGGACCGCCTGATGGAGAACGTCAGCCTCAACTTCGCCCAGGTGCTGGTCGACTACCAACCGCAGAAGGAAGACGGCGCGAAGGACGGCGGGCCGATCAAGTACGGCTGGAATATCCGCGAAAACGTCAAGGTCTGAACCCGTTTTCCCCTGCGGCGGTCGCCGCAGGGGACACGGAACCTTGCCTGCCACGAACGGGAGCTTCGCCATGGCAACGCCGGCATTCATCAACCTCTGGAACAACTACCCGAGCGAGAACCACCCCTGCGACGGAGGCTGGGACAACCAGTGCGCGATCCGCATGAGCATCACCCTGAATGCCGAGCGCACCCTGCACGTCGATCGCAACACCTACTCCGAACCCAAGTGCAGCCATGGCCATGCCCGTGGCGCCGAATCCCTCGCCAACTGGCTCTGGCGCCGCCACCTCGGACGGCCAGCCATCTACACCGACGGAGCCGCAGCCAAGCGCACCCTCAGCGGCAAGACCGGGATCATCTTCTTCAAGGACTGCTTCACCCGCCAGGGCGAGAGACGCGCCGTGGGCGACCACATCGACCTGTGGAACCGCGGATTCACCAAGACCTACGACGACCCGGCGAACCTGTCCGCCCAGGTCTGGTTCTGGGAGCTGTCATGACACGCCCACTCAACGCCCTGCTCTGCGCCGCCCTGTGCATCGCCCTGCCCGCCTGCGCCCAATCCGGCACGGATACCGCGACCCAGGCCAGCCTCGGTGAACGGCAACTGGCGCTTGAGGAGCACGACGGCCGCTGCGCGCTGGTGGAGCCCGGCCAGGCGGGCCTCGACCTGCAACTCAGATGGCCCTGCCGGTTCCACCTCGACCGCGAAGGCGGCCTGCGCACGCGGCAGGTGGGCGAGAACCGCGTGCTGCTGGTGGAGAGCAGTGAAAAAGTGCCGGACAGCCAGGACTGCCGCACCGAAATCCAGGCGGTCAGGACCCACGGCAATGGCCTCGAAGCCTCGAAAGCGGTCAGTCGGGTGGCGGCCTGCCCACCCTTCCAGTGGGATGAAAAGGTCTTCATCGGCCTGTTCGAGTCCCGTCCCTGAGCCGCTCCGGCGAACAACCAAAGGAAGCCGCGATGAATGCCGATGAACGACTACGCAGCGGACACATCGAGGAGGCCTTGGACGCCCTGCCGGAGCAGGTGAGGAGCCAGCCGGGCAACGGCGAGCTGCGCAACCTGCCGTTCGACCCGGAGGGTGGTTGAGATGGCCGAACTGACCCCGCAGGAACGCCTGCAGCCGTCCTTGCTGGACCGCCTCACCGACGAGGAGCCGGGCAATCCGCGGGAAGGCGCCGACCGCCGGATCCTGTCGCTGAACCAGCTCAAGGCCTCGGTGCTGCGCGACCTGGCCTGGCTGTTCAACACCACCGCCCTGTTCGACCCGGACACCAGCACGCAGATCGCGGCCGGCAGCTCGGTGCTCAACTACGGCCTGCCGGCACTGGCCGGGCATACCGCCTCGAGCGTGGACGTGCATGCGGTGGAAGCGCTCCTCGCCGACACCATCGCCGCCTATGAGCCACGCATCCTGCGCAGCTCGCTGAAAGTCCGCGCGCAACTGCACCCGGAAGAAATGGACCACAACGCCCTGAGCTTCGAGATCGAGGGCGACCTCTGGGCGGAGCCCGTGCCCCTGCGCATGCTGCTCACCACCAACCTCGACCTCGAAACCGGCCACGTGCGCGTGGTACCCGCCGAGCAGCAGCGGAGACCGCGATGAACCCGCGCCTGCTGGACTACTACAACCAGGAACTGCTGCACATCCGCGAAAGCGCGGCGGAATTCGCCAGCGAGTACCCGAAGATCGCCGGCCGCCTGAGCCTGGCCGGCATCGAATGCGCCGATCCCTATGTCGAGCGCCTGCTGGAAGGCTTCGCTTACCTGACTGCGCGAGTGCAACTGAAGCTGGACGCGGAATACCCGACCTTCACCCATAACCTGCTGGAAATCGCCTATCCGCATTACCTGGCGCCCACCCCATCGATGGTGGTGGTGCGGCTCCAGGCCGATCCCAACGAGGGCTCGCTGACCGGCGGCTTCACCGTCAAGCGCGACTCGGCGCTGCGCGGGCTTCTCAGCCTTGATGAGCAGACCGCCTGCGAATACCGCACCGCCCACCCGGTCACCCTCTGGCCCCTGGAAGTCGCCCGCGCCGAGTACTTCGGCAACCCGGCGGCAACCCTCGGACGCCTGGCCGCCAGCGAGCCCCGTGCCAAGGCGGGGCTGCGCCTGAGGTTGCGTACCGGGGCCGGGCTGACCTTCAACAGCCTGGGCCTGGATAGCCTGCCGCTCTATCTGCATGGCGCCGACGAGCAGCCCTTCCGCCTCTATGAGCAACTGTTCGGCAAGGCCTGTGCGCTGTTCGTCAAGAGCCCGCAGGAGGACTGGGTGGAACGCCTGCCGCTGAAGGCACTGCGGCCTCGCGGCCTGGACGACGAGGATGCGCTGCTGCCCGTCGTGCCCCGGGCCTTCCAGGGGTATCGGTTGCTGCAGGAGTATTTCGCCCTGCCCCATCGATTCCTGTTCGCCGAATTCTCCGGGCTGGGCCCGGCGGTCCGCCGCTGCGCCGGCCAGGAGCTGGAGCTGATCGTCCTCTTCGACCAGTTGGACCCGACCCTGGAAGGGACGGTGGGCGTCGAGCAGTTCGTGCCCTTCTGCACCCCCGCGGTGAACCTGTTCCCCCGGCGTGCCGACCGCATCCACCTGACCGAACGGGTGCACGAGCACCATGTGATCGCCGACCGTACCCGGCCGCTGGACTTCGAAATCCACTCGCTGCAACAACTCACCGGTTACGGCAGTGGCCCGGAGCAGCCGTTTCAGCCGTTCTATGCGGTGCGCGACCCGGCGCGCTACGGTCGCGAGCAGGCCTACTACATCGTCCGCCGCGAACCGCGCCGGCTGTCCAGCCAGCGGCGGCGGAACGGGCCGCGCGCCAGCTACATCGGCAGCGAGACCTTCGTTTCCCTGGTGGACGCCAACCAGGCGCCCTATCGCCATGACCTGCGCCAACTGGGCCTCAAGGCGCTGTGCACCAACCGCGACCTGCCACTGCTGATGCCGGTGGGCACGGCGAAAAGCGACTTCACCCTGGAAGACAGCGCACCGGTGCTGGCCGTGCGCTGCCTGGCCGGACCGAGCCGGCCGCGCGCCAGCCGCGCCCATGATGCCAGCGCCTGGCGCCTGATCAGCCAACTCTCGTTGAACTACCTCTCGCTGACCGAGCACGGCCAGGGCGCGGCGGCCCTGCGCGAACTGCTGCGCCTGTATGGCGACCCCGGCGACCCGGCCGTGCAATTGCAGATCGAGGGGCTGCGCGAGGTGCGCAGCCGGCCCTGCACCCGGCGCCTGCCGATGCCGGGGCCGATCGTCTTCGGCCGCGGCCTGGAGATCAGCCTGGAATTCGACGAGAACGCCTTTCGCGGCACCGGGGTATTCCTCCTCGGCAGCGTGTTCGAGCGTTTCCTGACCCGCTATGTGTCGATCAACAGCTTTACCGAAACGGTGCTGCGCACCACGGAACGAGGCGAGGTGATGCGATGGACGGGGAATCCCGGACGCCGTCCGAACCTGTGAACACCCTCGCCGCGATGGCGGCCGAGCCCTGGGACTACGACTTCTTCCAGGCGCTGCGGCGCATCGAGTGCGAGTTGCCGACGCGCCCGCGCATCGGCCATTCGCTGCGCCTGAGCGAGGACCCGCTGCGCCTCGGCCAGCGGCCGGATTGCGGCTTCGCCCCCGCGACCCTGGCCGCCGTACAGGCCGGCGTGGAGGGCCGTCCGCCGCGCCTCGACCAGTTCTTCTTCGGCCTGACCGGGCCGAACGGGCCACTGCCCCTGCACCTGACCGAATATGCCCGCGAGCGTCTGCGCCACCACAACGACGGCACCTTCAAGCGCTTCCTCGATGTGTTCAACCATCGCCTGCTCACCCTGTTCTACCGCGCCTGGGCGGAATCGCGGCCGACGGTCAGCCACGACCGGCCGGCTGACGACTACTGGGCCGCACGCCTGGGCGCGCTGTCCGGGCGCGGCATGGCAAGCCTGCTCGGCCAGGGGCCGATCGCCGACAGCGCGCGCTACCACTACACCGGCCACCTGGCGGCACAGACCCGCTACCCGGACGGCCTGCGCGCCATCCTCTCGACCTATTTCGAGCTGCCGGTGAGCATCGAGGAGTACGTCGGCCAGTGGCTGGAACTGCCCGAATGCAGCCGCCTCGGCCACAGCGCCAGCACGCTCGGCGAAGACCTCTGCCTGGGCAGCCACGTCTGGGACCGCCAACACAAATTCATCATTCGCCTGGGCCCGCTGGACCTGTCGCAATACCAGCGCCTGCTGCCTGGTGGCGAACTGTTCGGCGAGCTGGCCGCCTGGGTCGCGGAGTACCAGGGCGAGGAACTGGACTGGGACGTGAACCTGGTGCTGCGCCAGCAGGACGTGCCGCAGCTGAGCCTGGAGGGCGGCGACCGGCTCGGCTTCAACACCTGGCTGGGCACACCGGACAAAGACCCCGCGGACCTGCTGCTGGCTCGCCACTACGCCTTTGCAAGCCCCGCCACCCCAAGGACCGAGGAGACAGGATCATGAGCGAAATCAGCCGCGCCGCGCTGTTCGGCAAGTTGAACAGCCTCGCCTACAAGGCCATCGAAGCCGCCACCGTGTTCTGCAAGCTGCGCGGCAACCCCTATGTCGAACTGGTGCACTGGCTGCACCAGATCCTGCAGTTGCCGGATTCGGACCTGCACCAGTTGATCCGCCAGTTCAATGTCGAGCCCGCACGCCTGGCCAGGGACATGAGCGAGGCGCTGGACCGCCTGCCGCGCGGTTCGACCTCGATCACCGACCTGTCCTCCCATGTCGAGGAAGCGGTCGAGCGTGGTTGGGTATACGGCAGCCTGATGTTCGGCGAGAGCCAGGTGCGCACCGGCTACCTGATCGTCGGCCTCCTCAAGACACCCAGCCTGCGCCACGCGCTCGTGGCGATCTCCCGCGAGTTCGACAAGTTCAAGGTGGAGGTGCTCACCGAGCGTTTCGATGAGTACGTCGGCCATTCGCCGGAGAACGGCCTTGGCGCCAGCGACGGTTTCAATGCCGCCGCGCCCGGCGAGGCCAGCGGCGCCATGGCCCCCAGCGCGCTGGGCAAGCAGGAGGCGCTCAAGCGCTTCACCGTCGACCTCACCGAGCAGGCCCGCAGCGGCAAGCTCGACCCCATCGTCGGTCGCGACGAGGAGATCCGCCAACTGGTGGATATCCTCATGCGCCGCCGGCAGAACAACCCGATCCTCACCGGCGAGGCCGGGGTCGGCAAGACCGCGGTGGTGGAAGGTTTCGCCCTGCGCATCGTCGCCGGCGACGTACCGCCGGCCCTCAAGGACGTCGAACTGCGCAGCCTGGACGTCGGCCTGCTGCAGGCCGGCGCGAGCATGAAAGGCGAGTTCGAGCAGCGCCTGCGCCAGGTCATCGAAGACGTCCAGAGCTCACCCAGGCCGATCATCCTGTTCATCGACGAAGCCCACACCCTGGTCGGCGCGGGCGGCGCGGCGGGCACCGGCGACGCCGCCAACCTGCTGAAACCGGCGCTGGCGCGCGGCACCCTGCGCACCGTGGCCGCCACCACCTGGGCGGAATACAAGAAGCACATCGAGAAGGACCCGGCGCTGACCCGACGCTTCCAGGTCGTGCAAGTGGACGAGCCCTCCGAACAGAAGGCCATCCTGATGATGCGCGGCGTCGCCTCGACCATGGAGCAGCACCACAAGGTGCAGATCCTCGACGAGGCGCTGGAGGCGGCGGTCAAGCTGTCGCACCGCTACATCCCGGCGCGCCAACTGCCGGACAAGTCGGTCAGCCTGCTCGACACCGCCTGCGCGCGGGTCGCCATCAGCCTGCACGCGGTGCCCGCCGAAGTGGACGACAGCCGCCGGCGCATCGAGGCCCTGACCACTGAGCTGGCGATCATCGGGCGCGAACAGGCCATCGGTGTCGACATCGGCAAGCGCCGGGCGGATGCCGAAGCGGCGCTGGCCGCCGAACGCGAACGCCTGGCCGCCCTGGAGGCCCGCTGGAGCGAAGAGAAAACCCTGGTCGACGAGCTGCTCGCCGTGCGCGCCAGCCTGCGCGGCGCGGCAGAGGCCGTGGACGACACCGGCCATGAAAACCCCGAAGCGCCTCCCGGCCGCCTCGACGCCGCCGAGCGCCAGCCCCTGCGCGAACGCCTCGGCCAATTGCAGGAGCAGTTGGGCGCCCTGCAGGGCGAGTCGCCGCTGATCCTGCCGAGCGTGGACTACCAGGCCGTGGCCTCGGTAGTGGCGGACTGGACCGGCATTCCCGTCGGCCGCATGGCGCGTAACGAGATCGAGACCGTGCTGAACCTCGACCGGCAACTGAAGAAACGCATCATCGGCCAGGACCACGCCCTGGAGATGATCGCCCGGCGCATCCAGACCTCCCGCGCCGGCCTCGACAACCCGAGCAAACCGATCGGCGTCTTCCTCCTCGCCGGTACCTCCGGCGTCGGCAAGACGGAAACCGCCCTGGCCCTTGCCGAAGCCTTGTACGGCGGCGAACAGAACGTCATCACCATCAACATGAGCGAGTTCCAGGAAGCGCACACCGTGTCCACCCTCAAGGGCGCCCCACCCGGCTATGTCGGCTATGGCGAAGGTGGCGTGCTGACCGAGGCGGTGCGGCGCAAGCCCTACAGCGTGGTGCTGCTGGACGAGGTGGAGAAGGCGCACCCGGATGTCCATGAAATCTTCTTCCAGGTTTTCGACAAGGGCCTGATGGAAGATGGCGAAGGCCGCCTGATCGACTTCAAGAACACGCTCATCCTGCTCACCACCAACGCCGGCACCGAGCTGATCTCCAGCCTGTGCAGCGACCCGGGCCCGATGCCCGATCCCGAAGGCATCGCCAAGGCCCTGCGCGAGCCGTTGCTCAGGGTGTTCCCGGCGGCGCTGCTCGGCCGCCTGGTGACCATCCCCTACTACCCGCTCAGCGACGCGATGCTGAAAAGCATCACGGTCCTGCAGCTGGACCGCATCAAGCGCCGCGTCGAGGCCAGCCACAAGGTGCCGTTCGCCTATGAGCCGGAGGTGGTGGACCTGATCGTTTCGCGCTGCACCGAGACCGAAAGCGGCGGCCGGATGATCGACGCCATCCTCACCAACACGCTGCTGCCCGACCTCAGCCGGGAGTTCCTCACCCGCATGCTGGAGGGTCGGCCGCTGGCCGGGGTGCATATCAGCCGCCG
>RCUR01000352.1_pt1 | contig 16417 bp, 13 predicted proteins | sample 2166151 | NCBI WGS metagenome assembly RCUR01 (sample SAMN09932785, study PRJNA488358) | compost metagenome | isolation source: compost soil in an enriched community | place: Germany: Experimental Botanical Garden
ATAGCGCTTGAGAAACTTCTCGATGCGCAGCATCTTCGCGGTTTCCAGCACCTTGTTCTGGATCACTTCGCTGGATACACCGGCCTGACGCAGCGGCGAGGCGATGTTGTCGAACACCGTCATGGTCGGGTAGTTGATGAACTGCTGATAGACCATCGACACATTGCGCAAGCGCACGGGCCGTTGGGTGACGTCGACGCCGTTCATCAGGATGCGGCCGCTGTCGGGCTTGTCCAGACCGGCCATCAGGCGCATCAGGCTGGTTTTGCCGGACAAGGTGCGACCCAGCAAAACGTTGAAGGAACCGGGTTCAAAACTCAGGTTGGCATCGTCGATCCAGGTCTGGCCCTCGACGGTGCGGCTGACGTGTTCCAGGGTGAGTGACATGGCTCGGCCTTTTTCTTATTGGAGTCAAGCGACCGGAGCTGTATAGCGACATTTGTGCCAGAAATTGCAAACGATTGATTCAGTTTGAAATTCCTGAAAATGACTACAGAGTCACGTTCATTGCTGAACACAAATGAACAACCGCGACTGAACAACTGAACACTTCAACTATTTTTTTTAGACTCCTACTTTTGATGTCACATTTAACTATAATAGAATCATTAACTTATACAGTTTTTGACACTCACTGCTTGACACCACCCTAACCCGTCCTAGCCTTCATATACCTATCTTTTCATGAGTGATGGATCGATGACGGTGACAGTGGCTGACGGATATCTCGTAGTGTTCCGCCCGAACGCATTGATGCGATCGGGCGGTAGCACGCTGAAAGCCAAGCTTCCAGGCAATCTCACCGCCGAAGAATCGATTAGTATTGGAAAGTCATTCATTAGATCCGTGAACGGCTATGCATTTACATCGGGAACAACAATGTTCATGGGTGTACGGTTGCTGTTCGGCTTTCTTGATGCTTCGGGCAAAAAGTTACCGGAAACAGTTAGGCAAACAGAGCTTTTTTTAGCCGACAGTCAGAAGTATGTGTTGACGGGTGAAATGCCTCACAACCCAAATCCTGAAAGCAGGACATACCTGTGGTTTCATTACTCCTCACTGGTTCGGCAACTTATGTATGACAAAAAACTGCCGGCAGTCACGATTCCGTCTTGCAAGTTACCTCGCAGGCAAGTGACAGATGATACTTCTCGCCTAGGCGTACTTGGCGAGTCGATAGTCCCCCTTCCGATGCCAATGTCGCCGCAGGAAATATGGCCAGATTGCTATCTTGGCATGCCTAGTTATGTTGAGCCCACGGATGCATTCTTGGATCACATCCATGAAAAGCTAAAAGGTGTGGCTCACGAAACCGTGACCGCCGCCGAAGAATACTGGAACTCGAAAATTAGCAAATACAAGGCACTCAGAGAACGTATAGACTCTGTAGATCCGCAACGTGCAGCAGAACTTCTCCATAGCTTTGAAGGCAAAACCATATATCGTTTTACTCCAGAGATCGACCCGACGACTGAAACGGGTCTGCTCAACATTCTTGCAATTATTAAATACATGCTCATCAATCATGACGACGTCCAAGAATTGTCATGGAAAGCACTTGCGGATTCAAGCCAGCGCTTTGCCTTTAATATTTACCACCAAGTTCAAGTCACCAAAGAAATTATTAAATTAACAGGACAGGAAATCGTTCCTCATGGAAGAGTCTCCAGACCTTTGAGAGTGGCGTTTGGCCTGCCAAACGCGACTGATTTCTCCGCAGCCATGGTTGTTCTTATCAACGACAACCCAAAATTCAATCCCATGGCACTTGGACAGGCTAAGCTCACTAACAAAGATGGCAAGCGCTACCTGATAGCCAAGACTGAACACACCCCGGCCAGGTTTAGTATCGAAAAGCCGCGCGCTAAATCTCGAAAGGAATCAGACCTCTCGGATCGTTCAGACCGAATAGTTGATGAAATTCTCGACCACACAGATATATTGCGAACAAAGCTACTAAAAGCTCAGCACCCTGCAGCGCATTCGCTTTTCATTGAAATAACAAGCAGGGGCATTAATGAGTTGACAGTTGACCATCATCAATTTTTTGACAAAAAGCACTCCCTGTGGACTGCACTCAAAGACCGCTTAACCGTAGCAGGAATTGAGCTCAAAAACTTCAGCTTATCCTCAGTCAGGAATACCCAAGGGATTCTCGAATGGTTCCGCACTGGCTCGGTGCGCATGATGGCAAAAAAAATGGGTAACAAAACCCAAACCGTGTTGGAGAGTTATATGCCACCATGGATTCTCCGAAGACAGTACGAGCGGGTTGCGCGCGCCTTCCAACAGAAAATGATTGTGCTAGCCAACCTGGATTGCCCTTGGCTGCTAGCAGCTTCAGACTTTAATACCAAGGAAGATCTCAAAATCTTCCTTGCATCAACTTTACTCCGCCCAAATGGCAGAGATCAGTTCACTAACGCTATGGAAGAAGGCTTCAGAGCGCAGTTCCTTGATGAGTTCGAACCGTTCAAGCATCTCAAGTCAAAGTTCTTATGTCTCAATTTGGCCCCTGAAAGCTTGGCAGCATTGAGACTCTATCTCGATGTGTCAGACAGCCAGCCTCCAAATCAAACAAAAAGCCTCGGAAGCGAGGATGCTGAACTTGATATTTCGGCATCTGATCTCAAGTTACTTGCTCGAATGATGCAAGCCACAGTTGAGCTTCCCGTGACTTCATCTGCCGCCCAAGCGATTCGCTCAAATCTTCAAGGTAATTCGTTTAAGGAGCTGACTGCAGCATGGAATCAGTCAACTAAACTCCTGTCAGAGTGGAAACATTACTCAATACATCCAAAACTTCCTTTCTAGCCCATCTCAACTGAACCAAACGCGCCCTTAAGCCAATTACAAATTATTTCCAGCAAGATGTAATGAGGAGAGTTCCATGTCGCGCTATGAGAAGCGAAGATACTCTGCTGCCGACCTTGAGTTCATCATCACCCAAACTCATGAAAGACTCAATCGAGAACCTGAAGACTTTACTGCGAGCTGGCTTCTGGAAGGAGGAATTGGTTCAGCTGTTTGGAAAACCGCCAATGGTAATAAACACTGCAAAACAGAAAATGGCTGGAAGCACACAATAAATGTGCACTTCCACTTTCGCCTGCCAGATGATACTTACCTTACAGATTCAAAAAACTCAGTCATGCTGCATGCAATACAGAAGTATCTTTTCTACCTCAGGTCTGGATTGTATAGCTCACATCCCGGGCCAAGGATATGGGCTGACCATGTGTCGCCAGTATTGAATCTAGCTGCCTGGATGTACATCGAGAAAGAACGGTATCTACCTGAAAAATTTGGTTTCAGACTTCTAAATGAAGAAACAACTAGAAACCTGATAGCCAAAATAGCAATTGGCGGATGGGAGCATGCTCTCTCTGTTATACCCCGCCTGCTTGACAAGCTGCATATTAAAGCTTTTTGGGTGCCAGCGTCGGAAAGCCTGCATAGCAATCCTTTCAATCTGCCTAAAGATGTGAAATCCGCCATTCTGAAAGCGCTCACATCTGAAAAAAACTTCGTAAAACACCAGAAAAAACTCAGGGGGAAGAGCCAAGACAGAATACCCAATACTTACATACTTGAGCTATTGGGAAAACCAGGAGTTCACGAGAAAAACTCTAAAATGGTGCTTTTCCTCTCTCAATTTAACAAAGACGAGCCAAGCGGTTCTCTGGTAAACGATTATGTGCGAGTTTCCCAATACCCCAAAAGGACGGCAGCAATAGTAGGCCCAGAACTCAATCAACCGCTGTGCGAGGGCACAATAAAGAATGTAATTTACAAGCTAAACATTTTTTTTCGTGGCCACATACATAAGGAGACCACGATCCCTAAGATTAGATACAACCCCCAAGAGCTGAGACTGTTAGTCGCTCAGCATGTGGCACCTTCTCAGCACAAACAACTCATCCCTCTAAAATTCGGTTTAAAAATACTACGCAAATCAACCGAATTAGTGATCGTCCATGGCAACGCACTCATTAAGAGCTGCCTTGAATATATTAGAACCTTGCACATCAAAAATTCGGAAATTGATTCGAAATCGCGCCAGGAACTCGCAGCCCAGCAATTACCGGAAATCCTCTCAAGGCATATGACCCTTGAGTGCGAAGACCTACCCAGCAAAAGTATTGGCCGAGCACTGAAAATTGACACGGCTATAAAAGAGCTAAATCGCCTAGATTCAGAACACCTAAGCTTAAACCAAGCCTTAGGGATACTAATCGGCGCTCAATGCAACATTATCAGTATGCTAAAGCCGCTGCGTAAAGATGAACTGATTAACCTGCGCAGAGATTGCGTATCCATTGATACCCTGCTTGGAGGGGCTTGGCTAGAGTCTACGGTTGGTAAGACCGGGGTCGAAGGCATCAATATGGAAGGGACTCGGCCCATTCCAAATCTTGCACTCAAAGCCATTGCACAACTTAGCTATCTTGGGAGAAATCTCGCTGAGATCTATCAGGATAAATCGCCTCACGCAACTAATGATTTATTTTACATTCCTTCTCCGTTAGCCTTTACCAAGGGACACAAAATCGCTGTTGAGCAAAAAATAGGCTGGTACATGGGGCTATTCAATGATTACATTGAAGCACCAATTGATGAACATGGGCGTCGCTTTTATCCTGGGCCACATGAATTCAGAAAATTTTTCATTTTATTAATGTATTGGCACGAGCAAAATATTGGTTTTAGTTGCGCCGCTTGGATGGCAGGACACCAACTTACAGAGCATACTCAAGCCTATACTGACGCATCGGTCAGCGCAGCAGAAATTAGCTTGTGGGAGGCGGAGTGCATCGAAGATAAAATCATCGAGTTGGAGGAAAGCAAAGATGATAGGCATGATATCGATGGTTTGGTAGCTCTGTATGAAGCTGTGAAACAGCGCTTTGGTGTTGGCCGCGTTGAAGGCCTGCAAAGACGGGACTACATTGAGTTCCTTCAAGACTTACTCGATGAAGAAACCGTCACGATCAAGCCTTTTTTGATCTACGCGCCAGGACATCAGGAGCCAGAAGGTATCGACTTGGCATTCAAATTCGAGGACAGACAGGATGAACAGTTCTAGCATCCAAAACGCTCAAAACAGGTTCGCCTGGTTAGAGCAATTACTCAACTCAAAGATAACTCCTACGCCCGAGTTGATACCTCACCTAAAAGATCTGCGTTCATTCTGTGAGTTGAGCATACCAGGATTCTTTAAAAGAATATCTTACAACACCCTTCAAAGCGCAACGCTTGACCCCAAAGCTTCTTACCCAATTAACACTAATGCTCGTGATCGCTGGGAGCTAATGAAGATTAAGCGCCAGCAGGCTTACAAATTCCTCCACAATATTTTCCCCACCCCTCCTCTAACTGAAGATCTAGAACCTAGCAATATGGAGTACAAGGCTCAAATCAAAGAATGCTTGTGGCACGCAGCGCAGTGCTCACAAGCCTACCTAGAGCTTTATAAGGCTTTGAAGCAATTCCTAGAAGAAGACGAGGAAAACTCACCAGAAATAGATCGAATAAAACTGAAAAACATATTTGACAAAAGTCGAATAATTTATCTTGGCATCATATCGCCCGAACCGAGTCCAGAACCTAGAAAATTTAGGCTGTTCGAAGGAGGCAAAAATGCTTAACTCACTGTTCACAGAATATCAGCATGCCGACATTCCAGATTATGTGGAGTTTCGAACAGAAAAGAGCGTTCTCAAGCATAAAAAATCCGTAACCCTGCTCCGCTGGCCTAATGGCAAACCATGCTCACTGATAAACTTGTGGATTTTAGAACTTGCGTCAAAAACTACCGGTCAGTCGCTAAGACAGTATTGCTCAAATATCAGTCATTACATAAGATACTGTTATGAAAATAATATAAGCTTCACAGACACGACTGATGCAACCTTATTCGACATAGCGAAAGAGCTGACCAACGCAAGAAGTTCTAAAAAACCAGATAGGTATATAAGAGACAGAAATCGCGTTAGAGCCATCACATCCACAATCATAGATTTTTTGAGATGGCTCGAAACCAACATATGTGAATCAAACGATCAGACGCTGATAGGCCCTCATGGTACAAATTCAAAAATCACTATAAAAAAAATGACGAATCCCGCTAACGGCCGCACCTACTTTCACCACCCAGCACTGCCCGTCGATGTTAGCGAACAGAACGATAAACGGGCTATGCCAGATAGCTTCATAGAAGCTATCGAAAACGAGATATCTAGATTACTACTTTATTCGACAACTGATAAACCTCTCCGCCAGTCTCGTTTCGCTCCTCAAGGTCTCTTTAAAGCACAACAAGATTACCTTTACTCACGAAGATTGTTCATGAACTGGTGCATGAAGAATACAGGGCTACGGCCGGAAGAGCTAACATCCATACCGATCCCGCCGCTCATCGTCATTTACAAAACGCGAGACCTTCAGATCCCAACGTTAAAAAGGCGAGTTGAACCGCCGCCCATTCGGCACTTCCGCATTAACTTATCTAGTTGCCGCAAAGTCTCTAGGTATTTATCAGCTCGTGACGAGTTCATTCAGTGCCTCGGGAATTGCGGTATTGAACCGCCACATCAAAATGCGCTATTCCTGACGCAGCAAGGCACGCCACTCTCCAGCGCTTCTTTGGCCAAAGACTTCAGTCGTTTAGCCGTTGGCGCGGGATTGGGGAACGAAAAGGTCTGTCTATCCATGTATCGTCATCGTTTCATAACAACGGAAATACTGATACATCTTCGCGAGCTTCTCGAAACAGATAAACCCAACAGAGAAATCCTATCGGAGGCGCTGATAAGAACCATATGTGAAAGGATACGAAAAAAACTTGGCCATGGTTCGCCTAACTCCATGTGGCATTATTTCGATGCAGCGTTCGATCTATTAGGCGTCTGGGGATCAATCGACTCCGTTCTAGAACACATATCAGACTTGGACGATATCAAAGATCAGCTTAGATGCTTGAACCACGTCATGCTCAGAGATGGTGCTAGTGAGGAGCAGAAAAGTATGGTGGCGTCCCTACAGGAACAAATGAGCACTATCCGAGCCAAGCGCAGCCCAAAACTTTGAGATGGTGCTAGAGATACCTGAACGGCGGCGTACTCAGTCGCGCGCCCAGTCCTCGAGCACATAATCGATTGATTCAGTGAAACGACGGCTCCTTGCCCCTGCATTAGGCTACCTTGGCTGAATCTTGACCCTGACCAGAGTGTCCGCTATTGGCTGACTTCTGCCGTTTGTGAAAAACAGCAATCCGCCAATTCTGCTGAAAAAGTACCTTCCCTGTTTGGCCTTTCGCAAAACCTCAGCATTGGCCGGCGGGGGATCACACAGCATGATGGGAGTTATCAAGTGGACAGGAGCGGCTGTTTTACTCATTCAACTTCGAGATCACATCTCAGCCAATCACCTCTGCGTAGCATTGATCTGAGCGACCTGCGCCATTACCTCTTCGTTTTCTTTCTGCACCCCGGTTGGCGTAGTTTTTTAAAATTATTTGGTAATGGATAAATAACACATCAGCAAACGGCCAGCAGTTGCTGGCGATAATTTTTCGAAAAGCTTATTTGATAAGTCGATACAGAGGCCAGGTCCCTCTGCGGTAAAAACCTCTGCGCTGTAGCGGTAGGTGCTGAGCTGAATGGCTCTTTTAGCTCACCTTGCATCGAGCTTTCCAGCTCACCCTCTGTCGAGCAAGCCTCAGACGCAGATGCACCTACAGCGCACACGACAGCCAAATCATCCGGTAGATCATCGGCGATACGCTGGGAAAATCGCTTCAGTGTCGGCTCCGCCAAGACGAACAGCCAAGCCTGATCGTCAATCTCGCCCATACGTCGAAGTACTCTTCCCAAGACTTGACGGTAATGCAGTTCAGTACGTATTCGACTGAGGTAGCAGCAAATCTGTAGCCGAGGAATATCAGTCCCCTCGCTGATCATTCCCACAGCAACAATCCATCGGCAGTCGCTATTTTTAAACCCGTTGATGACCTGCTGTGCATCGGGGGTTCTGGTGGTCACGACTTGAAAGCTTTCGCCCTTGCCCTTTAGCGCCAAAGCAACCTGTTGAGCATGCTCGATGTTTGTAGCAACAACCAATCCCGCGGCATTCGGTTTGAGTATTCTCACTTCATCGAGTTTCTTGCTTCCCAGATCAAGCAACTGGTTGAGCGCGTCCTCATGACAAATTAGATCCTCATATGAAACCGGAGATTCGCTCAATAGCTTAGCGATGCTGGGAAATAGTTTAACGGTACTGTCGTTTACAAAAGTTTCTTTGAGTCTCAGCATCTGGTTATCTAGCAGAACGATGCGAGGTGACCGGCAAACCCCGTCGGAAATGGCTTCTTTGAGGCCATAGCGATAGTCGCAAATCAATCGACCCTCCGGGTTGGAGTAACGAGCCAAAGCAATGCCTCTGTCATCTGAGCGCCATGGCGTGCCCGATAGAGCCAAGGTAAAAGCAGCGCGGTCTTGCATTTTCAAAAGTATTTGCTGTCCCCAAGCATTGCTCACCAGCGGATCGTATCCTGAGCAGTGATGGATCTCGTCGAATACTGCAAACACGCGGTAGTCATCGAAGAGCCTCCAGAAGGCTTCATCCTGGTGTTCCATCGCTTGATAGGTACTCGCGGCTCCTACGGCACCGATAAGCCCATCCAGACGCTTCCCAAGTACAGCGGAGAATGTCGAGCGGAAGCCGTCGACGACTTGGCATGACGGAGCAAAACACAGCACGAGATCAATCTTGCCTTGCTCCAACAGTTGTCGAGCCAGCTCTGCGGCCATTCGTGTCTTCCCGGCCCCTGGAGTGGCTTGACAGAAGAAGTGCGGCATTGTGGTGTAGTGCTCCAGCGCTATTTCAATGCATTGGCTCTGCCATTTTCTCGGCGATGCTTTCATCGTGCGGTCATGACTGTCTTGAGCGTCTTTTCGACCGCCCGGAGATGTCCTAGAAGACGAGAGCTTCGATCTCGAGCTTCGAGATAATCACCTTCGACTTGCTCTTTCAGATGCGGCATTTCGTCGAGCAGTTGCTTATAGCGCTCCGCCTCTCCCATGGAGGAAAGGAAGTCGAGCCGAATCTCTTTGAGTATGGATTCCAGGTGTTCGATCACATCTGGCCCAGGCTGCTCTGAGTCGATGCTTTGTGCGGGTTGTTGCAGCGCTTTATTCACCGACTTGACACTGTTCTCGTACCCATTATCGATGAGCTCCACCTGTAGATTCGCTGGAGTACTCTGCCAGTGATAGATCTGACCCCGCTTTTGTCGTTTTTCATCCTGAATAACCCATCCGGTACGCAGCATCCGTCTGATCTGCTCATAGACATATCTGCGCAGGTCGCTGCTGTTGAACGTAATACCCGCCAGGTGAGTAGCGTAAGCGTTACGTAAGTCATTGGTCGTAAATTGGCGTAGGTGCCCCTGCTGAAACAGGTCGTAGAGCCGCCTGTCGAAGATGAATGAATCGGGTTTCATGCAGGCACCTGGAAGGGAAATTCGCGGAACGGTCAAAATGCGGATTATAGTCCGTGGCCGATTCATCCGCAAACGCAAGATAGTGCCGCCTCAGTGGATACCGAGGCGGATATGCATCAGCTTGCAAAGGCATTGGGCGAAAGAATACGGACACAACGGAAAGCCAAAGGGTTTTCCCAAGATGCCTTGGCGCACTCCTGCACTGTCGATCGTAGCTATATGGGGCGTATTGAGCGCGGCGAAGTGAATATCACCGTAGAAAAGCTATATCGCATAGCCAACGTTCTGGAATGCGAGCCTCAGTACCTCTTGCCTGAAACGCTTTCTCTCCACGAGTTGGCTTCTGATCTGACGGCAAGCGACTGAACCCAAATTAGCCGGCACTAATTGAACAGAACTGACAAATTACTGATTCAAATGCGCAGCGTCCCTTGGCAAGGGCCGGCATAGTCCCTACTCGGCACACGAACCAGGCCATGGGTTTTCACTACGATTGCAATTCTTTTCATTAAGAATGGAATCAGCCAACCATAGCCAGCCGTGTCGCGGAAACCTTAAACGCCAGCATGGGCGCCGTGTGTGAAAGGTTTTATGTCGTGACGTGGTGCCATTGCTAGAGGAATTTCCGCGGTGCAGCGCCAAATTGCGACGCTCCGAAGCACACCGCCAGCTTAGCGATCTTGGCCCAGCAGCTGGTATCGCTTATGCATCAAGCTGCCTTCGCGAAGCTACTGACCCCGGCACTGCGCACAAAGCATTCGATACTCCTGAAGGTTTCCATAGATGCCACTATAAACTTTTGGTTTACACAGCTTATTGCAATTACCGCCTACCTTCCCTTCAGTGATCATTAGAAAATAAAATGAAGTCATTAGTTTTTAAAACGGGTAAGCATGTTCGCCCCGATTTGCGACAGGCAACAACCGGCCAATCAATGCCCTTGACCAACGGCCGCTGTGGGTCGATTTCTGCCTGTCGCCACCCTCAGTTATGTGGCTTGGGGCTGGCGACCAGTTAAACATTGAGAGTCGGATGGAGTGATGGTGTTAAATCCAGTCCGGGATACGACTACCGCCCCCTAATGTTTGAGGCTTCAATCGAGACGAACCTATTGGGTGACCCGCGGTAACCGAATGCGGTTTAATGCCAGGCGGGCGAGCTAAGTGAGAGTACCCACTTACATCGACTTGACCGAGACCACTTCCACAAACCTAAATTTTTTTCTAGCTGTCTTAGTAGCTTCTTGTTCTGCAACTAGGGAGCTCAGCGTATCGGCCTCATGCACCATCTCGTGCATCTCGCCTTCAAATTCGTTTCCCACACGGAGCGTGACTCTCAACCTAGGCGTGAAGCATTTTGAGACTGTCTGTTTCTTCGCTGCCTTCACCGGTTGCACAATCACAACATCCGGGACAATGTCCTTTACGTCTGAGTTAATTGCCGGCGCAGAGGGCTCAGAATCACCGAATAGCGCCCGGCGCATCTCATCTTCCATCAATTCTGTATTCATACCATTTCTCAGAAGGGTGTTATCTATAACCTGATCGATTCTATCAGGATGGCCGGACTTTGTAGTAAAGCGTCGCAGGGGGCAGTTCTGAAGTGGTAAAGGGCCAGCAGATACCGGCAAGCGTCAGCGTCTGTCCATCTGCCGCCTATCATGGCGGGCTGCTGTCGGCCCAGAGTGTGTAAAAACGCTTCACCAAAATTGAAGTATGCGCATCTACGTTAAATCTGAAATTTATCGGCACGTCAGCAGATGTGGATTTCGCGTAGTGACGCGATTTCCAGTCCGATTTTGAGTACCTGTCGCGTTCAAATACGTTTTTACACAGCCTCGGCCAAAAGCAGCCATCAACTGTCACCTTCCTAGGGGCGCAATTGTCTAAATGGCCTCACGTCCAGCCAGCGTGGAGGACAGAAACTTCACACAAGGCATGTGCTCGAACATTTGATGTCGTTCAATGGTTCGAGCCGCTTCATTAATGGATGTCGAACACGTATTTACAGAAGTCCCACACAGCACCGGAGAAAATCGCACCTATGGCCACAGTGAAAAGGGTGGCCGTCCTGCGCCCCAAACTACTGATAAGAGAAGCCGGTCTCCATGTAACTAAATTCTGATTGGCGTGAGTCAGACGCGGCGACCAAAGCATGGCAGCGATTACAGGGATTACGCCGAGCCCTATTGCTGTGATCGAAGGTAGAGAGATTGAGTTGCTCCAGTACTTTACAATGAGGACATAGGCGGTGACAGAAACAATCGCAAACAGCACGCTAGGGCAGACAATTACCTTCAAAATATAGACGAGGCGATCATAGCTTTTTCTGATTTGGCCCTCGGTGGTCATTGTCTCATTCAGCTGGGTTTCGGTGGCCAACCGAATCCTTCTCTCGGACTCAAGCTCTGAGCTGACTCCATTTAGGTTACCGGATACGGTTTCCAGATCACGCGCCACAGCCAAGCGGTTTTGTTTTTCCTCCTCTAGCTTGTATCCGGCAGCTTTCAAGTCTTCCGATACCACGCCGAGATCATGCACTGCCGTGTTGTGCAGAGCGATTAGTTCCTCCTTGACGAGTTCAAATACTTCCTCATTCGAAGCGCTTGCGCTTTTGAGGCGAGTGCGCAACGCCTGGTTCGTCAGCAGGACGTTTATTGTCGTTTCGGTAAAGTCCCCCACATCCTCAAATCGGGATATGGATTCCAGAATCTTGACGGTGACCTTTTCGTCCTCAGCGTCGAATGATTGAAAGTAGAGAGACAGTCTCAAGCTGTCGACCAAGACGACATCTAGCTCAGCGCTTCTGGGAATCCAAAATTGTAGAAGCTGGATCAGGCTACTGGGATGAAGCACCAAAGGCAGCCCACTACCTTTAACCGAGCGTTTTTGTCGATCAAAATTAATCAAACGCCAATCTATTGTAACCGCCCAGTATTCGACGTCGAAAGGCGAATGATCGTTCTCCGAACGCCGATCCTTGACCGCGTGCCACAGCACAGAGTCATGAAGTAGAGTCTCGTAACCCTTGCGCTTGTCCTCAGGCAGCTCCGCCTCCTCACGACTCATCTCAGTGAGAACGTCATCAATAACATCCTGCCTGACATTGTACCTGGCCGGGCTTGCGTCCAATATCTTGATGCCCTTCCCTTCAAGAACAGACCGCATGTCCTCTACGTATGGTCGAAAGAATACTTCCGCACTCAGGCCCGGCGTCTTCGAAGCGGCATCAAAGAACTTCTTTGCAATGCTGGGCAGAGGTTGGGTCAAGGCGGACCGTGACATTGCTCTGGACGTACGTATTCGTTCAACCATTCGTATTTGACTGGTCAAAACTCGTTGTGCCTCGTCCAGCGTACTGGGTAGGACGTAAAGCACTATTTCAAAATTCTTACCGGTACGTTCCGTGATCTCAACCAAAGAAAGCGCCGAATCGTCCCCGGGGTTATCGTGTAGCTTCAAGATGGAGAAAAGAAAATTGGTATCAAGCACCACCTTAACTGTGCGCTTCTTTCGTTGACCTTCAATAGCTTTCAATGTGGTGGCATTGAGCTGAGAGGCCTCAGCAAAGAAGTGAGCTCTCATAAGGCGTAGTACATGGCTTCGACACGCTTCATTTGCTGGAGCAAAAAAAATGGACAGCGTATGTCTTAGTCCTTCCTGACAGGTTTGGGAGTATTTTGCGAGAAACGGATCAAGCCAGTCGACGTCTCGTTCGAGCTGGCCATCTACAAGGAGATGGAACAAGTTGGCACCAGAGACTTGGACCGTGCGCTGAAGACACTTTGTGAACTCACCGTAAACCTGTTCCGCGTTGAGCTTAGGGCAGAACTTCGTACAGTTGACCACAAATACTTCTTGGCAGGTTTCTGCCTCCTTGATTGCAATCTCTCTGGCCGCTGCAAGCTCTGCTCGCTTGGCTTCAGTGAGCTTATATTTCTTGGCTATTACCGAAACCGCACCTTGTGAAGACAAAGTATCCAGCTGCGCCAGAAGCAATTCCTCAACAACATTGGTGCAAAGATCATCTCTCAGCTTCAGCTGGAGTTCGCCTAAGCTCACCGGCTTGCTGAGTTGCCACAAAGCACTTTGTACGACCTGGCCCAAGGCTTTTTTCCACCACCCTGACTCGTTGAGTTCAACGTGGTGAATCAGGGAAACAGTCTCAGCAGACAGCGGTTTCGTAATCATTGACTTTCCTTTCTTCGCCTGCAAAACACTTCCTTAAATTGACGTCAAAAAATCATACGAGTGCTAGAGGAGCACAGTCTAGAGTGATGTAATCTTGATACGCTACTATTTTGCCATACGTACCACAAGCTCAATGCACGGGCGTAGAATCGAGCTAAAAAATTGAACAAAACAATCGGGGACAAACCAAGATATTGATACTGCTGACCGGCCGCTTGGGGTCGGATAGCGACCACCAGCCATTGTGACTGATCCACCCTTGTCCTCCCTCAACGTGGAGGACGAGCCATGAACACTATTGCTAGATACAGCCCTCAGCCTTGGAACAAGGGAAAGCTTGTCGGGCAGAAAGCCCCGCTCCGAGTCAGAGATATCTGGGCCATCCGCGTAAGACTTCAGCTTGCTGAGAAGACCCGTGATTTGGCGCTCTTCAACTTGGCCATCGATAGCAAGCTGCGTGCCTGTGACTTAACCAAGTTGCGAGTCCGAGACATTGCCCATGGGGAGCATGTGTCGTCACGGGCCATCGTGATGCAGCAGAAAACTCAGCACCCAGTGCAATTTGAAATCACTGAGCAAACCCGAACGGTTCTGGAGGCTTGGATGCGCCAGGCGCGTCTCCGCAGCGAGGACTTCTTGTTCCCGAGCCGGTTGCACGCCTCAGACCATCTTTCCACCAGGCAATACGCTCTAATAGTCAAAGCGTGGGTGACAGCCATTGGCCTTGATCCAACCATGTACGGTACCCACACGCTACGGAGAACCAAGGCATCGTTGATCTATGAACCTGAGAGCTGTCCAACTCCTGCTTGGTCATACGAAACTTGAAAGCACTGTCAGATACCTGGGCATCGAGGTCGATGATGCCCTGGAAATGGCGGAACAGACGGAAGTTTGACCACCCACCGCGACGGTCGATGCTAGACCGTCGCTATCCGACCCAAAACTTCCTTTCGTGGAAGCTAGCCAACGGCCAAAAGGGGCCAGTCGTTAGCGCGCTGATCGGCCGTTGAGCTTTGATCTTGTCACGATTTCTCTGTAGATCTTCCACCGTCGTTAAAAAAATCGTCCGTCGCAACCATGCCGAAATTGTCAGTGAGTTTATCCTTGTCGTTTTCACTGAACATCGTTTGGGTACGCCGTTCTTGCTTAAGGCTGGCGACGGTCTGGAAAAAACAATGCTCACACAGGTGTATCTCATAACGCTCACCATCGTGGGCCGAGCCATATCCCCACTGGGCCTGCAATAAGGCATATTGGAGGCCATTACCCGCGACGCGAGTACTATCGAGGCAGACATCGCACAGGATGTCGCTGACGATCTCGACTTCTCTCTTCTCTTTAACTTTCATCACTACCTCCCGCGGTCATGACAAACCACTTGGGAAGCATACTAGACGCGAGACAACGACAAAACATTGCCCTTGGGATGTTGGCGCTGATTGAAAACTGACCCACCCTGCCGATTGAAAAATGACCCAGGACGGATTGCTGATTTTTGTCCCAGCAATTGTGGATAAGCTTAGCAGCCGTGTTCCGGTTGACGACGCATCAAGCCCCCACCACATGTAGGCATGTGGCAGGGTATTTATGGTGCTGATCAAAACGGCTCATCGTCCTCGATACCCTCTGCATCCTTGCGCTTTCGTTCTCGTGATTTGATCTTTGTCTGGGCGGCCAACGTGCTGTGTTGAAGGCGGTAAGACTCGTTGCCTGTTTCGACGATATGGCAGTGGTGTGTCAGCCGATCCAGCAGCGCCGTAGTCATTTTGGCGTCGCCAAACACACTCGACCATTCCGAGAAGCTGAGGTTGGTGGTGATGACCACGCTGGTGTGTTCGTACAGTTTGGACAGCAGGTGAAATAACAGGGCGCCGCCGCTTTGGCTGAAGGGCAAATACCCCAGCTCATCAAGTATCACCAGGTCTGTGCGAAGCAGTCCCTGGGCGATTCGCCCTGCCTTGCCATCGTACTTTTCACGCTCCAGTAGATTCACCAGATCCACCGTGGAAAAGAAGCGCACGCGTTTGTTGTGGGCCGTGATTCCGGATACAGCCAAGGCACTGGCCAGATGTGTTTTTCCGGTTCCTGGGCCACCGATGAACACGACATTCTGCGCGGTCTCAGTGAACGCCAGGCTAGACAGATCGCTAACTAAACGGGCATCCACGCTGGAAGCGCTGAAGTTGAAGCCTGCCAAGTCACGATGCATGGGCAGTTTGGCCATGTTCATCTGATGGTTCACTGAGCGCACCGCTCGATCCGCATGTTCCTGTTGAAGCAGATGTTCCAGCAGCCATTTCGATGAAGCCGTAGAGGCTGTTCCTTGAGTGACCAGTTCTTCCCAGGCACTGGCCATGCCGTGCAGGCGCAGTTCTTTGAGTTCCGCCATTAGGTCACGCATTGCGATTCTCCTCATCGGTCGTACGGAGCCGGTCGTAGCGCGCCGTATTGGCAACAGGCGCCACCTTGAGTTGCAGGCTGGTTTCTACGCAGGGAGGTGATGCAGTGGAGGTCAGGCGGGCAAGGACATTGAGGATGTGATCGGCGCTCAGACTTCCCGACTCAAGTACCAGTTCCACCGCCACCAGCACCGATTCGAGACCAGCAATGGGCACGGCAGCCAGTACCTGCATCATGATTCGATCACCGTTGGTGTGACGCCTCAGTCCCCGTTTGAGAAGCCGCAACGGATTGGGCAGATCGGCAAACGGTGCGCCATTGC
>RCUR01000353.1_pt1 | contig 16417 bp, 15 predicted proteins | sample 2166151 | NCBI WGS metagenome assembly RCUR01 (sample SAMN09932785, study PRJNA488358) | compost metagenome | isolation source: compost soil in an enriched community | place: Germany: Experimental Botanical Garden
CCTCGAGACGCCGCATTTCGAAGTTCAGCGCCTGCGTGACGACAGCCCCGAAGCCCTGACCAACCAGTCGAGCTACGAGATCGCTGCCGCCGAAGTCGAAGAAGTCCAACCGGCAGCCGCCACTCGCACCCTGGTTCGCCAGGAAGCTGCGGTCAAGACCGCTCCTGCACGCACTTCGGCACCGGTTCCAGCCGCGCCTGAACAACCGGTCGCCGTCGCCCCTGCCCCGGCCGCACCAGAGCCAAGCCTGTTCAAGGGCCTGGTGAAGTCGCTGGTAAGCCTGTTCGCCGGCAAGGAAGAACCCGCCGCGCCAGTAGTGGTCGAGAAGCCCGCCACCACCGAGCGCGCACCACGCAACGAAGAGCGTCGCAGCGGCCGTCAGCAGAGCCGTAGCCGCAATGGTCGTCGCGATGAAGATCGCAAACCACGCGAGGAACGCGCTCCGCGCGAAGAGCGTCAGCCACGCGAAGCCCGCGAGGAAGCGCCGGCCGCCCGCGAAGAACGCACCCCTCGCCCACCACGCGAAGAGCGCCAGCCACGCGCACCACGCGAAGAGCGTCGTAGCCGTGACGAGCGTCCGGTTCGCGAGCTGCGTGAGCCGCTGGATGCCGTTGCAACCCCCGAGCGCGAAGAACGTGCACCGCGTGAAGAACGTGCCCCACGCGAAGAGCGTGCACCGCGTGAAGAACGCGCCCCGCGCGAAGAGCGTGCACCGCGTGAAGAGCGTGTAGCCCGTGAAGAACGTGCGCCACGCGAAGAACGCGCACCACGTGAAGAGCGTCAGCCTCGCCCGCCTCGCGAAGAGCGCCAGCCACGCGCCGAACAGGCCGTCGCCACCGCCGAGGAAATCCTGCCGAACGAAGAACTGCAGGATGAAACCGAAGGTGCCGATGGCGAGCGTCCACGTCGCCGGTCCCGCGGCCAGCGTCGTCGCAGCAACCGTCGCGAGCGTCAACGTGATGCCAATGGCAATGTGGTCGAAGGCTCGGAAGAAAGCGGTGAAGAGTTTGCCGCCGACCTGGCTGCCGGCCTGGCCGTGACCGCTGCCGTTGCCAGCAGCAACATCAGCGCGCCTGCCGAAGCCCAGGCCAATCGTCAGGCCGAGCTGGCAACCGCCGCCACCGAGCCGAGCATGGAAGCAGCAGCCCCGGCCGCGATCAGCGAAGTGGCCGTCGAGCCAGCCGCCCCCGTGTTCGAGGCAGCACCTGCCGCCGAGCCTGAAGCAGCTGCCGAAGTGGCTGCCGCCCCTGCGGTCGAACAACCGACTGCAGCAGTCGCCGATACCACTGAGCCGCTGACCGCCGAGCAAGCCATTGCTCCGGTTGTGGAGATCGCTCCAGCGCCAGTCCAGGCTGAAGCTGCTGAAGCAGCACCGGCACCAGCGCCTGTAGTCGAAGCCGAAGCTGTGGTGCAAGCACCTGTCGTGGAAGCTGCCCCTGCAGTTGAAGCACCGGTCGAAGCACCGGCTGCAGAACCTGTAGCGGTCGAAGCCGCACCGGCCATGGTATTGACGCCAAGCGGTCGCGCGCCCAACGACCCACGTGAAGTGCGTCGCCGCAAGCGCGAAGAAGAACGCCTGGCCAAGGAAGCTGAACTGGCCGCAACTGCCGCCGCAGCTGCACCGGTCGCCGAAGCCGTGGTCCAAGCCCCTGCTGCCGCAGAAGCCGAAACCACCGAATCGGTGATCGACGAGAACCTGCGTTCGGTAGCCGAAGTGGTCGAGCAACACCCAGAAGCCCTGGAAGAAAGCAAAGAGCCTAAACCGCTTGCCTGATTTCAACGGCTGAGAAAAAGCCCCGCCTGCTGATGCAGGCGGGGCTTTTTTTTGGGTTCAACCCACGATCCTGTAGCAGCTGCCGCCAATCCGGCGGCCTTGATTAATTGTTGAAGTCCAGGGCTGCGGGCGTGTCCACATCCCAGAGCACACCCGAATCCTCGACATCAACAGGCAACACATTGCCCTCCTCGAACAAATGCCGACCACCCCGATCCCCCGAAAGCGCCGCCAACCTTCCAGCAAACGCGCGCCCAAAACCCACCGGGTGCCCATATGCGCCCTTGTATCGCGCCACGCTGATTTTGTCGTCGCGAACGGCTGCTGCCAACACGGCCAAGGTCTGCGGCGCAATGAATGGCATGTCGCCCAACAGCACCAGCCAACCGGACTCATCCAGGCTTGCCTGTACCGCCGCGGCAATGGAGCCGCCCAAGCCCGGCGATGCCAGGGTCAACACATCACAGCCATAGGCCCGCGCCAAGACAATCACCTCGCCACGCTCCGGCCGCGTCACCAGAACCCGCCGTCCCGATAGCCCTTGCTGATTGGCCAGGACTTGCTCGATCACCGTTCGTTCACGGCCATCCAGCCCTTGGCAGGGTGCAAGCAATTTATCCTTGCCAGCCCCTGCCACGGCCTGGAAGCGACTCCCCTGCCCGGCCGCCACGATCACAATGCATGGGGCCTGCTTCATGCCTTGGCCTGCTGCCAGCCCTTGAGCTGGTAACGCACAGGCAAGTTACGGATGCGCTGGCCGGTAGCCGCGAAGATCGCATTGCACAACGCCGGCGCTATAGGTGGCACACCCGGCTCGCCAACCCCACCCAGCGGCACATCAGCGGGCGGCGTCACCAAGTGCACGGCAACCTGGCGCGGCGCCAACGACATGCGCGCAACTTCATACATATGGAAATTGTCCTGCTGCACCTTGCCATCCTTGAAGCTGATCTCGCCCAGCACGGCATTGCCCAGGCCCATCACGCAGGCGCCTTCGAATTGGGAACGGATGCGTTCGGGATTGATCTGCGGGCCGCAATCGACGGCGATATCCACCTTGTGCACGATCAAGCTGCCGTCGTCCTTGACCTCCACCTCGATCGCCGCCGCCACATAGGTTACAAAGCTGTAGTGCACGGCCAACCCCAAGCCATGGCCCGTGGGCAGTTGCCGCCCCCAACCGGCCGCCTTCGCCGCCGCTTCCAATACTGCACGCTGGCGCGCGGTATCGATGGGGTAGCGCTCCGGAGATTCGCCGTAGTTCCACTCCTCGCTCAGGGTTCGCGGGTCGATCTGCCGGTCGGGGCCGAGCAATTTCAACTGGTATTTGAGCGGGTCCTGGCCAGCGGCATGGGCCAGTTCGTCGATAAAGCTCTGCACGGCAAAGGCATGGGGAATGTTCGACACCGAGCGGTACCAACCCACCCGGGTATGCGCCACGGCCTCGGGGTTTTCCAGGCGTACGTTGGCAATGGCATAGGGCATGTTGGTAAAGCCCATGCCCAGTTCGAACGCCCCCTCATGGTTGGCACCCGCGGCAAACAGTGCCGTGATGCTCGGCGCCACCGTGCGGTGCAACCAGGCCGAGGGCAAACCGTCCTCACCCACGCCCGCCTTCAGGTATTCGGCTGAAACCGTGTGGAAATAGCCGTTGTGGATATCGTCTTCACGGGTCCACTGCACTTGCACCGGCTTGCCGGTGGCCTTGGCCAGTATCGCCGCCTCGATGATGAAGTCCGGCTTGGACTTGCGCCCGAAACCGCCGCCGAGCAGCGTGACATTCACCGTCACCTGCTCGAAGCCCAGGCCCAACCGCTGGGCGACCCGCTCGCGGGTCACCTGCGGCGCCTGGGTCGGCGCCCAGACCTCGCAACGGCCGTCGTGCAGGTGGGCAATGGCGACCATCGACTCCATCGGTGATTGAGAAAGGTGCGGCAGGTAATAGGAAGCCTCGAGCACTGTCGATGCGCCCGCCATCGCCGCATCGATGTTGCCGGTATTGCGCACTACTTTGCCCGGTTGCCGGGCCGCCGCTTCCAGCGTCTTGCGGTACGCCACCGAGTCGTAGCTGGCATTCGCGCCATCGTCCCACACGATCTGCAGCGCTTCACGCCCCTTGATCGCCGCCCAGGTATTGCTCGCCACCACCGCCACGCCGCCCAGGGGTTGGAATTCGCCAGGCAGCGGGCTTGGCTCGATCTCCACCACCTTGACCACTCCCGCAACCTTCATGGTTGCGCTGGCATCGAACGACTTGACCTTGCCACCATAGACAGGCGGTCGCGCTACCACAGCATGCAACATACCCTCGACTTTTACGTCAGCGCCATACACGGCCCGCCCATTGACGATGTCTTCACCGTCGATGGCAAGCATGCCGCCCTTGCCGATGTAACGAAACTCGGCAGCAGGCTTGAGCTTCAGGCTCTCGCGAGGCGGGACCGGCAAACTGGCAGCCGCGACGGCCAATTCACCATAGCCAAGCTCGCGGCCGCTGGGCTGATGGACAACCTTGTGCAATTGCGCGCGGCATTCGCCCTGGGGCACCTGCCACCGTTGCGCGGCGGCTTGTTCGAGCATCCGCCGCGCGGCCGCGCCACACCGCCGCATGGGGTCGTACCAATGGCGCATGCTGCGCGAACCGTCGGTGTCCTGATTGCCGTAGCGCACCTCATCGGCGGGCGCCTGCCTGACCTTGACCCGCGCCCAATCGGCATCGAGTTCATCCGCTACCACCATGGCCAGGCTGGTGCGCACACCCTGGCCCATTTCCGAACGGTTGCACACCACGGTGACGCTGCCGTCGGCATCGATACTCAAGTACACACGGGGGTCGTCGACCCAGCCGTGCGGCATGCCGTCGGCACCAAACAGCTTTTGTTCGGCACGCGTGTCCTGCCAGCCCCAGCTGGCGGCCAACAACAATGCACCACCTGCCCCTACCCCCTTGAGAAAGCCGCGCCGGCTCAGGTTACTCAGGGCGAAATCGTCGATACGCGGATTCATGCCTTGCCCTCCGGCAGCTGGCTGGCCACCTGATGAATCGCTGTCTTGATGCGGTTATAGGTACCGCAACGGCAAATGTTGCCGAGCATCGCCGCTTCGATCTGTTCGTCACTGGGCCTGGCATTGCTCTTGAGCAATGCCGTGGCCGACATGATCTGCCCGCCCTGGCAGAAGCCGCACTGGGCCACGCCATTGTCCAACCAGGCTTTCTGCACCGCCTGGCCAACGGGGTCGGCATGCAGGTTGTCGATGGTGCTTACAGCCTGGCCGGCCACCGCACCGACCGGCGTGATGCAGGATCGCGCAGCCTGGCCATCGATGTGCACCGTGCAGGCACCGCACAAGCCCATGCCACAGCCGAACTTGGTGCCGGTGTAGCCGGCCACGTCACGAATTGCCCATAGCAGCGGCATGTCTTCAGTCACATCAAGGGTATGGTCTTGGCCATTGAGCTTCAGGGTAATCATGGGCGCGCCCACCTTTTCTACGGTTAGGTATCGAGCAATCCGTCTATTGCGGGTTGTCTCAAGCATCGATCAAAAAAAACCCCGCTTACTCTGATGAGGGCGGGGCTTGATGTGCCAATAGCATAGCCGCTATCAGGCTCAATACAGATTCGGTTCCATTTCCAAATGTACGCCGAAGCGCGCGAAAATGTCGGCCTGGATCCTTTGGGCCAGCGCATGCAGCTGCCCGCCCGTGGCATCGCCGTAATTGACCAGCACCAGCGCTTGCATCCGATGCACCCCGGCATCGCCGTCGCGGTGACCTTTCCAGCCAGCCTGCTCGATGAGCCAACCGGCTGCCAGTTTGACCTGGCCATCGGCTTGTGGATAAGCCACCAGCCCCGGGTGTTCACGCTTGATTTGCGCCGCCAAAGCCGCAGCAATCACCGGGTTCTTGAAAAAGCTGCCGGCATTGCCCAACTCAGCGGGGTCGGGCAGTTTTTCCCGGCGAATACTGCAAATGGCCTGGCTGACATCCCGTGGTGTCGCCTGGTCGATGCCTTGCTCGGTCAAACGCTGGCGCACCGGGCCGTAGTCCAGGTGCAGGTGCGCTTGGCGATCAAGGGCAAAACGCACACGCAGGATCACCCAGCGCCCCGGCTCACGCTTGAACAGGCTGTCGCGATAGCCGAAGGCGCATTGCTCGAGATCGAATTCGCGCAACTCGCCGCTGTGTCGATCCAGCGCCGTGAGGCCACTGAACACGTCCTTGATCTCGACGCCATAGGCGCCGATGTTCTGCATCGGCGCGGCACCGACAGTGCCCGGGATCAGGCTAAGGTTTTCCAGGCCGGCCAGGCCATGCTCCAGGCTCCATTGCACGAACGGGTGCCAGGGCTCGCCGGCTTCGGCCTCGACAATGACGCGCACGCCATCATCGCTGAGCACGCGAATGCCGCGGCTGGCCATGCGCAGTACCAGGGCTTGCACATCATCGGTCAACAACAGGTTGCTGCCGCCACCGATCACCAGCAAGGGAATGGCCTGTTGCGCCGCATAAGCCAGTGCCTGGCGGACATCATCGTCGCTGTGGGCTTCGGCAAACCAATGGGCGTCGACGTCGATGGCGAAGGTGTTGTAATGCTTGAGCGATACCTGCGACCGCACTTGCAGGGTCATAGCCGCCCCTTCAATTCGATCACGAGGGCACCACAGGCCTGCTCGATCAGGTCCAGGACCTTCTCGAAACCTTGCTCGCCGCCGTAGTAAGGGTCGGGCACTTCATCCACCGCCCCCTGGTAACGGCGCAGGAACAGGTCCAGCTCCGCCTTGCCCGAGGCCGGTTGCATGGCCTTGAGATTGCCAAGGTTGCTCTTGTCCATGGCCAGGATCAGGTCATAACGGTCAAAGTCCGCCGGGCTGACCTGCTGGGCGCGCTGTTGCGACAAGTCATAGCCGCGCAACTGTGCTGCCCGCCGGGTGCGCGTATCGGGTGCCTTGCCAACGTGCCAATCACCGGTGCCAGCCGAGGCTACCTCGATGCGCTCGGCCAGGCCGGCTGCCTGCAGTTGCTGGCGCAGTACCCCTTCGGCAGTCGGCGAGCGGCAGATATTGCCCAGGCAGACGAACAGAACCCGCATCAAGCCTCCAGCAAGCGCCGTACGCGCTCAAGGTCTTCGGGGGTGTCGACACCTGGCGGTGGTGTTTGCACGGCATCGGCGACATGGATCCGTACGCCGTGCCACAACGCTCGCAATTGCTCCAGCGCCTCGGTGTCTTCCAGCCAGCATGGGCCCCAGCTGACGAAGTCGTGCAAAAAGCCGGCGCGGTAGGCATAGATGCCAATGTGCCGGCGGTAAGGCACACCTGCCGGCAAGTTGTCGCGGCTTTGCGCGAACGCATCCCGGGCCCAGGGCAAAGGTGCACGGCTGAAGGTCAGGGCCAGGCCATGGAGGTCGGCGACAACTTTAACCACATTGGGATTGAACAACGCCTCGACGTCGTCGATGGCTTCCGCCAGGGTGGCGATGCCGGCTTCGGCGTGAGCAGCCAGGTTGGCGGCAACCTGATCGATCAGCGCCGGCGGAATCAGCGGCTCGTCGCCTTGCACGTTGACCACAATGGCGTCGGGCGCCAAACCCAGTTGCGCCGCCACTTCGGCCAGGCGATCGGTGCCGGAATTATGGTCGTCGCGGGTCATCAGCACTTCGGCGCCGAAGCCCTGGCAGGCTTCGAAAATCCGCGCATCATCGGTCGCGATCACCACATGTTGAGCCGCGCTCTTGCGCGCCTGCTCCCACACATGCTGGACCATCGGCTTGCCGGCGATCAACTTCAATGGCTTGCCAGGAAAGCGGCTGGAGCCGAAACGGGCCGGAATCACTACAGTAAAGGCTGCGCTCATTTATCCAGTCGCTCGTCGTCGGACAGGGTACGCGCTTCGCTTTCCAGCATCACCGGGATACCGTCGCGAATAGGGTATGCGAGGCCCGCGCCCTTGCTGATCAGCTCGGTCTTGTCGGCGCTGAGCTTGAGCGGCCCCTTGGTGATCGGGCAGGCCAGGATATCGAGCAGTTTGGTGTCCATGGAGTCATCCTCGGGGGTAACGCAATAAAGGCGGGTTCAGCGCTGCAGACGATCGGGCAGCAGCCTCGACAACTGTGCATCGAACCAGGTCACGAAGGCCTGGGAGGGCACAGCATCCACGGCTAGATACCACCAGTCGTCGGCAGCAAAGGCACGGCATTTCACCGCATCTTTTTCAGTCATGATCAATGGCAGGCGCGGCATGAAACTCAACGCCTCGGCGCTGTACACAGCGTGATCGGCGAAGGCATGCGGCTCTGGCCGCCAGTGTAGCGCCTGCAGGGTATTGAAGAAACGTTGCGGATTGCCTATACCGGCCACCGCATGCACGGGCTGGCCGGCGGGAAAGTGATCCAGCGCCCGGCGCTCACCGCTGCGCAGATTAACCAACGCGGTGGGTTGCAAGGTAAAGGCATAGCCGTCAGCACGATCACTGCTCGCGCCGTTATAAAGCAAGGCGTCCACCGATTGCAGGCGTTCGAGCGGCTCGCGCAGCGGCCCGGCCGGGAGGCAACGGCCATTGCCCAGCCCGCGGGCGGCATCGACCAGCACCAGCTCCAAGTCCCGCGCCAGGCGGTAATGCTGCAAGCCATCATCGGTAAGTATCAGGTCCAGCGGCTCGGCTGAGGTCAGCGCCTGCACGGCTTGGCTGCGGTCGGGGTCGATCATCAACGGCACACCGCTTCGCTGCACGATCAGCAAGGGTTCGTCACCGGCCACCGCCGCGCTCTGGTCGGCTTGCACACGCCACGGAAAGTGCGGCGGCTGGGCGCCGTAACCGCGACTGACAACGCCAACCCGCAAGCCCTTGCGCCGGCAGTGCTCGACCAGCCAGAGAATCAATGGGGTCTTGCCGGTCCCGCCGACGGTGATGTTGCCCACCACCACGACCGGAACCTGCGCCCGGTAGATAGTGCCAAGGCCTGCGACGAAACGCTCTCGCTTGCGCCGCACGACACCGCGGTACAACCACTCCAGCGGTCGCAACAGCGCCAGCGCGGGGTGGCCCTGGTACCAGGCCGAAAGCAAGCGATCGGAGAAGGCCATCAGGGTGCGCCCTGCGCCTCGACGGTGGTCATGCGCAAGTGGCTGAAGCCCAGCTTGCCGGCGGCATCCATGGCGGTAATCACGGCCTGGTGCGGGGTTTTGCCATCGGCACTGATCGACAGTGGCAACTGGTTATCCCCTGCGGATTCCTTCTGCACGGCGTCCATCAAGGTCGCCAGGTCGCTCTTGGGCAACAGCTGGTTGTTGACCGAGTAAACCCCTTCGGCGCTGATGGTGATATCGACCACCTTGGGTTCACCCTCCGGCGGTGGTGTCGCGCTGACGGCTTCCGGCAATTCGACACGCAACTGGGTCTCGCGGGTAAAGGTGGTGGTCACGACGAAAAACAGCAACAGAATGAACACCACATCAATCAAGGACGCCAGATTGATGTCGATGTTCTCACGCGGCTTGCGACGAAACTTCACACCCTGCCCTCGGCCAGATCGACATCGCGGTCGCCCTGCACCACTTCGACCAGCTTGATCGCTTCCTGCTCCATCCCCACCACCAGCTCATCGATACGACGCTGCAGGAAACGATGGAAGAACACGGCGGGAATACCCACCATCAAGCCTGCCGCCGTGGTAATCAGCGCCTTGGAAATACCGCCGGCCAACACTGCCGCATTGGTCCCCATGCCGGTGCCCATGAAGGCGCTGAAAATATCGATCATGCCCAACACCGTACCCAGCAGGCCGAGCAACGGCGCCATGGCGGCGATAGTGCCGAGCGCGTTGATGTAGCGCTCCAGCTCATGGATGACGCGGGCGGCAGCCTCTTCGATGCATTCCTTCATGATCTCGCGACCATGCCGGGAATTGGCCAGGCCCGCCGCGAGGATCTCACCCAGCGGGGAATTGGCACGCAATTCCTTGAGTTTTTCCTTGTTCAGCTGCTTGTCCTTGATCCACATCCAGACCTGGCCGAGCAGATGTGGCGGGGTAACGCGGCTGGCTCGCAGCGTCCACAACCGTTCGGCGACGATGCCGACAGCGGCAATGGAGCTCAGAATGATCGGCAGCATCATCCAGCCGCCGGATTTGACCAATTCCCACACAGTAACGATCCCCCTGAAAAAGTGCGCCAGTCTAGCATAGAGGGCCATGGCGCCGAAGATCGTCATGTCGGCTCATGCCTGCGGCACTATGACCTCACGCCAGAAACGTCGTTGCCCGCGCAAGCCCTCGGGCGCGGCAAAGCGTCCCAGTTGCAAGCGCAAGGCGCCCTGTTCGACGCTGTCATAGGTAGCGATACCCAGGGCCCGGTAACGCGCCATGACCTGTGGATGGGGGTGACCGAAAGCATTATGCCGCCCACGGGAAATCAGCACGCCCCTGGGAGCTGTTGCCTCGAGAAAGCGCCGGGACGAAGAACTGCGACTGCCATGATGAGGCGCCTGCAACCAATCCACGCCGGGGTCCTCGGTTGCCTGCAGCCAGGCCTGCTCGCCGCGGGCATCGATATCACCGGTCAATAGCAAGCGCTCACCCTTGGCCTCTACCCGCAAAACACAGGAGTCCTGGTTGCTGTCACCTGCCTCGGCCCATTGCCAGAGGGAAAAAAGGACGCCATCCCACTGCCAGGTTTCACCACTGCTACAGGGTTGCGCACGCAGCTCGGCTGGCAATCCCTGCGCTTCGCCACTGAGCACCCGGCCCACAGGCATCGCCCGCAACACCGCTGGCGCACCGCCCGCATGGTCGGCATCGGCGTGGCTGAGCAGCATCATGTCCAACTCACGCACGCCCAAACGCCTGAGGGCCGGCACCACCACGCGCTCGCCCAGGTCGGAACCGCCAAATGCAGGTCCGGCGTCATAGAGCATCGCATGCTCGCGGGTGCGCAAAATGAACGCCAGGCCCTGACCGACGTCCAGTTGCCAGACTTCGACCTCACCATGGGGGATTTTCGGCTGCGGCGCGAACACCGCCAGCATCATCAAGGGCCAGCCCAGCAGGCGTAGTGGCACCCCCCTGGGCAGCAACAGCAGCAAGGCTCCCAGGCACACGAGTAACCAGAGCCACACCGAGATAGCCGGCGGCAACCAGGCAGGACGCCAACCGGCAAGCCATGCCAGCACAGCGAACAATAATTCCAGCGAGCCACCCGCCAACCAAAGCAGGGCTTCCCCGAGCATCGGTATAGGCAACAGCAGCGTGCCGAGCAATGCCGCAGGCAACACTGCAATACTGACCCAGGGCACTGCGATGAGGTTGGCAAGCGGTGCACTCAGGCTGATTGGCAAGCCAAGGGCCAGCAACACCGGCAACAAGCCGATCGCCACCAGCCATTGCGCTCGCGTCCAGGCCCGCCACAACGGCCAGGCACCCAGACGCCCACTAAACGCAAGTAGCAGTACCGCAACAGCAGCGAACGACAACCAGAAGCCCGGCTGCAGACTGGCCAGCGGCTCAAGCAGCAACACCCCCACCAACGCCAGCAACAAGGGCCAGCCGACGCCCAGGTGGCGAAAGCGCAGGCGCCAGAGCAAAACCAGCCCGAGCATGATGCAAGCACGTCGCACAGGCACCTGAAAGCCCGCGAGCAACCCGTAGCCCAGCGCTGCCAGGAACGCGAGGCCACAGGCCCAGGGTAACCAGGGCAACACTCGCGGCCAGATCCCCAGGCGCGCCATGCCAGCGACGGTGGCGTACACCAGCCCCGCCAACATGCCAATGTGCTGCCCGGAAATGACCAAAAGGTGCACGGTACCGGTGTCTTGCAGAATGCGCCAGTCACTCGCGGCAAGACTGGCGCCGTCCCCAAGCACCAGTGCCGCCAATCCCCCCTCGCGGCCCTGCGCGTCAACAGCGAAAAGGCGTTGGCGCACGCTATCGCGCCACGCCGATTCAGCCGGTGCCAGTCGCTCACCGGCCTTGACACTGCCGATGGCACCAATGCGCCGAGCCAGCAAGGCAGCCTCCCGCTCGGCGAGATGCGGATTGACCAGGCCCGTCGGACGCTTGAGGTTCACGGCCAAACGCCAGCGTTCACCACTGGCCAGCGGCGGTGCGCCATACCAGCTCAAGCGCATGCGCGAAGGCAACTGAGCCCGACGTGAAGTGGCGTCGGCCAGCTCGAAACTCACAGCCCGATCACCTCGGGTCGGCAAGCCGATGACTCGCCCCTCGAGCCACAGCGTGCGCCCATCCAGCTCCACCGCCAGGCGCTCGTCCAGCGCCCACTGTGCGCACAAGCAGGCCCAACTGAAACCCAACAGGAAAAAACCAAGGGGATAACTGCGAAATGGCAGGAGCACGAGCCCGACCACAGCCAGCACGAGCAACGACCAGACCGGCGGTATTGCCGGTAAAAAACCCAGGCATAGCAGCCCGAGCGCCAGCGCAACCATCCCTGTGCGCATGAAAACAACCTCTGTAGGTATTCAACCTTTGAGGCTTAGACCATGACGGGGGCAGCCATCTTTATTAATTGTCACAAAGTCTGAATTCGTTGCCCGGCGAAACTGTGCATACTTGCCTCACCCGACCGACCGAGAACCCCCATGCCGCGTCGCTTATTCAAACGCTACATGCCAGACCCGACCAGCATCAGGGAACACAAGTCCTTACGCTTTCTCGGCAAGCTCCTGCACGACCCCAACCTTTGGCACCTCAACCGTCACTCCGTGGCCAGGGCCATGGCCGTCGGCCTGTTCGCCGCGTTCATCCCGATACCGATGCAGATGCTCCTGGCCGCCTGCCTGGCCATCATGCTGCGCGGCAACATGCCGATCGCCGTCAGCCTGGTCTGGTTGACCAACCCGATTACCATGCCGCCGGTATTTTTCTGCACCTATCAGATGGGTGCCTGGCTGATGCAGGTGCCACCCAGGAGCCTGCCGGACGAACTGACCTGGGAATGGATCAGCGGCCAGCTCTCGACACTGTGGCAACCCTTCCTGCTGGGCTCGGTGGTGTGCGGCATACTTTCGGGGGCGCTGGCCTACTGCCTGACCATGCTCTACTGGCGCTGGTGGGTGGGCCGGCAATGGCGCCGGCGCAAGAGCAGGTTGTAACTCCCGTCTTGATCTTTGCGCAAAAGCCAGGTTGTGTGATTTCGATATCGCACTATTGACCCCATAGCAGCTGCCACAAGGCTGCGTCAGGGTCCGCAAGGACCTGCAGCTGTATAGGGTCGGCGCAGCCTTACGGCAGCGGCTACGGGATGGTGTCGCCTGTCGGGACAGGCGTCAGGTGCGCATGCCGCGCCCACTGACCAGCAGCCGCGCGCAACCGAAATACAGCACCAGCGTGGCAACCAGCATGAAGGTGATGGCAACGCCGATACGGATGTCCGATACCCCGAGGATGCCATAGCGGAACGAGTTGACCATGTGCAGCACCGGGTTGGCCATCGACACGGTTTGCCAGAACGGCGGCAGCAGGTTGATCGAGTAGAACACCCCGCCCAGGTAGGTCAGCGGCGTCAGCACGAAGGTCGGGATGATCGAGATGTCGTCGAAGTTGCGCGCGAACACCGCGTTGACGAAGCCGCCCAGGGAGAAGATGGTCGCGGTCAGCAGCACCACCAGCACGGTCACGCCCAGGTGATGCACCTGCAGGTGGGTGAAGAACAGCGACAGCAGGGTGACGATCAGGCCTACCGCCAGCCCGCGCAATACCCCGCCGATCACATAGCCGATGAGGATGATGTGCGGCGACACCGGCGAGACCATCAGCTCCTCGATCGAGCGCTGGAACTTGCTGCCGAAGAAACTCGACACCACGTTGCCGTAGGAGTTGGTGATCACCGACATCATGATCAGCCCCGGCACTATGTACTCCATGTAGCTGAAGCCGCCCATGTCGCCGATCTGCCGGCCGATCAGGTTGCCGAAGATGACGAAGTACAGAACCATGGTGATCGCCGGCGGCAGCAGGGTCTGCGGCCAGATGCGAGTGAAGCGGCGGATCTCGCGGTAGACGATGGTGCGCAACGCCACCAGGTTGGCGGCGACCTCGGAATTCAGATAAGCCGTGCTCATACCGCCACCTTCGCCAGGTTCTTCTCGACCAGGGAGACGAACAGCTCCTCCAGGCGATTGGTCTTGTTGCGCAAGCTGATCACCTCGATGTTCTGCAGCGCCAACTGGCGAAACAGTTCGGTAATGCCCTGGTTCTTGTCGATCTGCACTTCCAGGGTGTGATGGTCGAGCAATTGCGCCGGATAGCCGATCAGCTGCGGCGGCACCAGCAACGACTCTTTCAGGTCGAGCAGAAAGGTCTCCACATGCAACTTCTTCAGCAGCGCCTTCATGCTGGTGTTCTCGACGATGCGGCCGTGATCGATGATGCCGATGTTGCGGCACAACTGCTCGGCCTCTTCCAGGTAATGGGTGGTGAGGATGATGGTGATGCCCTGCTGGTTGAGCTCGGTGAGAAAGCTCCACATCGAGCGGCGCAACTCGATGTCGACCCCGGCAGTCGGCTCGTCGAGAATCAGCAGGCGCGGCTGGTGGACCAGGGCACGGGCGATCATCAAGCGCCGTTTCATGCCGCCGGACAGCTCACGCGAGGGTACATTGCGCTTGTCCCACAGCCCCAACTGGTTGAGGTACTGCTCGGCACGCTCCCGGGCGATGCGTGCGGGAATCCCGTAATAACCGGCCTGGGTCACGACTATGTCGAAGACCTTCTCGAACTGGTTGAAGTTGAACTCCTGGGGCACCACACCGAGGCAGCGCTTGAGCGCCGAAGGCTGCTGGTCCAGGTCATGGCCGAACACGTTGACCGTGCCGCTGGTCTTGGTCACCAGGGTCGAGAGGATGCCGATGGTGGTGGATTTGCCGGCGCCATTGGGGCCGAGCAAGGCGAAAAAATCCCCTTCGGCGACATCCAGGTCGATGCCATGCAGCGCCTGGAAGCCATTGCCGTAGGTTTTGGTCAACTGCCGGATGGACAGAGCGGTACTCATAAAAAATGCACGCACCTGAAAATAAAGAAGAAATCAAAAGATGGGGGCTGCGCCGCCCAGTACAAGGGCAAAGCGCAGCAAGTCTAGCGCCACAGCGCCGCCAATCGCAGGGTTATCGAGAGAAATTCCGTGCTGAGGGCAAATAGCCATGCGCAACAGCCAAGCGGCGGGCCATGCCCCGCTACGGACTCGACTACGAGTACGGCGCCTTTTGAAAGTCAGTTTGGCGCTGACAAGTACGCGCCCCGGGGGTATCGTCCGGGCATGAATACCCCCCCGCACACAATCCTGCTGCCCTACCACGCCCCCTGGGATTGGCAGCAGTTCCACGACCACTTCGCCCTGCGCGCCCTGGCAGGCGTCGAACGGCTGAGCCGCGAGCACTATTGCCGCAGCTTCCGCCTGGCCAATGTCAGCGGCTGGTTCAGGGTAAGCCCGCAGCCCGGACAGAACGCCCTGGCCCTGAGCTACAGCACCTCGGCCATCCCCTGCCTGGCCGAACTGCAGCAGCGGGTGCGACGGATGTTCGACCTGGATGCCGAACCGCAGCGCATCGGCCGACATTTCGCCCAGGATCCCTACCTGGCCACGCTGGTCGCGCGCAATCCGGGCCTGCGCCTGCCGACGGCCTTCGACCCGTTCGAGCAAGCGGTGCGGGCCATCGTCGGGCAGCAGGTCACGGTAAAAGCCGCGGTGACCATCAGCGGGCGCCTGGTCGCGCGCCTGGGCGAGCCCTTGCCGGCGGCCGAGGACGCCGGCGTCGACCGCCTGTTCCCCAGCGCCGCGGCCATCGCCGGGGCCGACCTGGCGGGCATCGGCATGCCGGGTAAACGCGTGCAGACGCTGCAGCACTTTGCCGGGCTGATCGCCAGCGGCGCCTTGCACCTGGATCTGCGCCATGGCAGCGAAGCCCTGATCGAACGGCTCTGCGCCCTGCCCGGCATCGGCCCCTGGACCGCCGAATACATTGCCCTGCGCGCCTTCGGCGCAGCCGATGCCTTTCCCGCCAGCGACCTGGGCCTGCTCAAGGCGCCACTGTGGGGCGCCGACGGCATCGACGCCAGGCAACTCAAGGCCCGTGCCGAAGCCTGGCGGCCGTGGCGCGCCTACGCCGCCGCCCACCTGTGGCACAACTATTCGCAGAGGTGAATGGCCATGTTCTACCGCTACCACCACAGCCCCATCGGCCGCCTGCTGCTGGCCGGCGACGAAACCGGCCTGCAGCAACTGCTGATGGAGATCGACGACAAACCCTGGCAGATCGGTGAGCACTGGCGAACCGCCGCCGACGAACTGGATGAGGTGTGCCGGCAACTCGACGACTACTTCGCCCGCCGCCGGCGGCGCTTCGAGCTGCGCCTGGCGCCGCACGGCACGGCCTTTCAACAGGCGGTTTGGCAGGCGTTACAGGGTATCCCCTTCGGCCAGACCAGCAGTTACAGCGCCCTGGCCGCGCAGATCGCCCGGCCCAAGGCGGTGCGCGCGGTCGGCGCGGCCAATGGCGCCAACCCCATCGCGGTGATCATCCCCTGCCACCGGGTGATCGGCCGCGACGGCAGCCTGACCGGTTATGCCGGTGGCCTGGCGCGCAAGGCGCTGCTGTTGCAGCTGGAAGGGGCGCAGTTACCGGAGCAGGCAA
>RCUR01000357.1_pt1 | contig 16376 bp, 15 predicted proteins | sample 2166151 | NCBI WGS metagenome assembly RCUR01 (sample SAMN09932785, study PRJNA488358) | compost metagenome | isolation source: compost soil in an enriched community | place: Germany: Experimental Botanical Garden
GGCTGCCGTCACGCGGTACCAGGCTTCATGACCTAGTTCACGAAGGACTGCCTTTTGAATTCCTCGACCGGATAGCGAGCTTACTGCAGATGCAGCGAGGAGATATCTCCGAGGCCATTTGTGTGCCGCCCACAACATTGGCGCGTCGGGCGAAAGCAGGACGATTCAACGCCATAAAAAGCGACCACCTGGTTGCATTGGCAGCTGTCTTTGAGGAAGCCCTTTCCCTCTTCGGAAACGATAAGGTCGCTGCAACGGAATGGATGCACTCGCCGGTTCGAGGGCTCGGATCGAAGCGTCCAATCGACATGCTGGGCACGAGGGTGGAAACGAACGCTGTCTTCGATCTCATCGGCCAGTTGGAGAAGGGAGTTCTTGTGTGAAACCCAGCAGGCGGACGATTTGATGGATTCCATCACCCTGGCGTCCTCTGACAATCCTCAGACTCACGAATACCCCCATCAGGTTCTAACGCATCTCCCTATGGGCCGCGAGGTGCTGCATCTCGGCTGCCCACAGTCGTAAAAAACGGCGCCAATCACCCGCATAACAGCCTTGCCGTAATCGAGTAGATCCGAAGCTCGCTTCTTCGAAACGCGTCTTCCAAGGTTCTGGTATGTGTTCGTCAAGCACGACTACGAAGTGGGATCCGCTGACTCCCACGATTTCGGTTTCTGGTACGCGTTCTTGTAGCTCATCAACCGACATGGCGACGGCATCGCCAATGGGGTCATCTCGATCTTCGCGCTCAATTTCATCAAGAATCGCCAGGTACTGAATCGCTCGATCAGATCCAGGCTGCAGCCTTTCTAAATCCCATAAAGCGTCGCGCCGTTTGCGCTCGCGTTGCCATAGACGATTCGCGTCGTTCATCATTATTTTCCGCCATTCCAGGCCTCAGTGAGTTCGTCTATTCGATCCGAAATTTGAGGCTTTTTCGATTGGACAAGGCTGCGCGTGTTGCTGACAAATTCTTCTATCAAAGCGCCCACTGGAAATGTTGAGGACGAAGGTGGAGACGAACACTGTGCTCGATCTTATCGGCCGACTGCAGAGGGGAGTTCTTGTGTGAGATTCGATAGCAGACCTGTTGGCTGATCATCGAGTCTTTGGTCATGCAGGCGATGCGTTATTGGGAAAGGTGGTGTCTGAACTCGGTTTACCTGAAAATTGCGCTCGATTGAAGTCTATGGCGAGCATGCGGTGGAGATGGCTGAACTTGAAAGTGAGGTCTGGCAGCATGCTGCTCGGTCATATGGCCGGCCATAGGCAGAACTAATCCGGGTGGCGCTCAAGGGCTACGCGCGTCCGCCAGGCCTTGACGAAATAACCCGATTGTACCGACGCAGCATTTGGCATGAGGCGTTCACCGCCTTGCAGCCCTGCCTAAAGGATGATTGGGGTAACGACGATCCAGAGGCCGACTTTCTCTGGCTACGCAGCCATAAACGCGAGTATCTCTACTATTGCGTCCTGAAACATATTGTCTCTGACCATCTGGCGAGCGACGCGACGAGGGATTCGCTGTTCTCGGCTGATCTGGACATGTAGGAACTCAGATCCTAGCCCAGTGACACATTATAGCCTCGACTGACTTTCTTGGATGGCACTCTGGTATCATTTTTCCGGTTGGCAAATTTGTATCACTTGCTGCATCGGGAGGCTTTTGTGCAGGTTATGGATAACACAGAATCAAATACGGTTCATGACGCGTCGCCAGCCGCCTTGGGATTTTACTATCAGAGCCAGTTTGCATTGCTGACGCTGTTGTCTCAGACCGCTGATGACGCCGCTGTGGCCGTGGAGAGATTGGACGATGTAGAGCTCAAGGCCAACGGGCAGAAGCTGCTCTTCCAGCTCAAGCATTCCGTTCAGGAAACTCCTCCGCCTGTAACTCTTGCATCCGTAGCGCTGTGGAAGACAATCAGGGTATGGATCGACGCCTTGCCTCTGGTTTCGCTCGCCGACACGACTTTCCATCTCGTTTCGGTGGGGAAGGTGCCGGATAACTCACCATTGTTGGCGCTGTGCGACAAGCAAGCTGATCGCGAGGAGCTGCTCAAGTCGATGGTTGAGGAGGCTGCTAGGGTGATCGACGATCGTGCTAGTGCAAAGTCTGCTGGTGACAAACTTCCTCATGGGCCACGTGCCGCAGGCTGTGAAGCGTTTCTCGCTCTCGATGCTTCGGTCAGACTGAGCCTGCTCCGACGAGTTCACATTCAGCAGGACAGCGTCACCATTGGGCAAATCACTGACGTGGTTTCTAAAAGATTGCACATCATCCCCAAAGAGCAACGACTAAAGGCCGCCGAGCGTTTGCTGGCATGGTGGGATCAGCAAGTCATCTATACCCTTTGTGGTAAGCGTGAGCGGGCCATCCAGCGCAGCGAGATGGAACATTGTATTTCCTCAATCATTGCACAATTGGAGGAGGAGAAACTTGTAGCCGAGTTCGATCTGGTCAGCCACCCCGAGGACTATGAAGCTGACGGCATGCTGTACCGCCAGATTGCTTTGGTCGATGGTAAGGGATCGGACGTGTCCAAGGCCGTCCGCGAGCAATGGCGAGCGAAGGAGCAGCGATCAAAATGGATCGTCGATAATCCGCAGATGCGCTCAAAGATCGCAGGCTACGACACCAAGCTCACCGAGCACTGGTCAGATCGGCACGTTCAGATGGTCGAGGACTGCGAGGATCTCGACGCGTCTCAAGTGCGAGCCAAGGGGTTGGAGCTTCTGCGCTGGACTCACGAATTTGCCCCGAATCAAGTTGAGCCCATCGCGCCCAGTTGGCAGGGACACTACTACGTGCGAGGGACGTTTCAGGTACTGGCCATCGATCTTCAGGTTGGCTGGCACGCGGACTATCGCAAGCTTCTCAAGGACTAGAGCATGGTCATCGCCCATGACATTTTCGCCGAAACCAATCCGGCTTACTGCGCCGCGCTACTGGCCACGTTCGTGGGTGCCTATCGTTCCCAATGCGACACCGATCCGGACATCGTATTGTGTTACGCAGCCCTGCCTCTAGCGTTGTCTGGTGATCTCGCAACCACGTTCGACCGCACCAACCGCCGTACAGGTCTGCTGGAGTGGCTTCATCGTAGCCCAGTCATTCAGATCCGGCTCGCTGGTCGCGTGAATGGCTCACTGGATATCGTGACGGAAGCAATCCGATTTGCCTGCTTCAGCAACCTCCTCGTGGTCAACACCGAAGGCCGATTAGTCGCTGGTGCCTCTAGCGTGCCGAAAGGCCTTACGAAGCAGCTTGGCGAAAACACCCAGCAAACTTTTAAACACATTGAACGCCTCGGCTGCTGGCTGGCCTTGGCAGGCTCGACAAGGACGGTATTCGACATGATGGGGCTGGAGTTATGAGCCGTTGGAACATTTCAGACATCTTTTTTATTGGCGAAGGCGGGCGTGTTCGCATCCTCGACCTGAAGCCTGGAGAGGTCAATATTTTCACCGGGGCATCCGGCACAGGTAAGTCGACATTGATCAAGGCGATCGACTATTGCCTTGGCTCCAGCAAATGTGAGCTCGCAGCTCATGTGAAGCGTCACAGCCTTGCGGTGGGTGTGAAGTGGGTACTGGGTGAGGCTCAGATGATCACCGGACGGCTCATTCCGCCCGTGGGAAAAGGAACCAGTACGCGGATGTTCGTCAGTAACGGGCGTAATCTCCCCATTCCGAACGCTGTAGACCAGTTCGAAGGCGCCACAACGCTCGACGCAGGTAAGTCTTATATCGAGCGCGCGTTCGGCATTGGCGGTGTACCTGATGTCTCCGATGACAAGACTTCCCGAAAATGGCGTCCAACGGTGCGCCATGCGACGGCCTACATGTTCGTTCCGAAAGATGTGATCTATAACGAAACGTCACTCCTTCACGGTCTTGATCAGGCCGATGAGGCACCCGCCATCATCGAAACGATGCCTTATTTCCTGGGCGTTGTGACGGAAGACAATGTGCTCCAGGAGCGGCGACTGCGCGACTTGCGCAGGAAGCTTGAGCGCGAGGAGCGACAATTGCGTACTCGCCTGGCTGCGGGCAGCGATTACAAGAAGCATGCGGTGCGATTGCTTCTGGACGCGCACCGCAGCGGTCTGTGCGACATCCCTCCAGATGAGGCCTCCGAAAGTGAGTTGCAGGGCGCTCTGGTTCGAGTCACGCGGCTCAAGCCGAGCGCTGCTACGAATCCTAATGAGAGTGAGCTTGCCAATCTCTATGCGCAGCGGCGTAGCCTGCTCAGCGACATCGAAAAAGCTCGACGTAAGTCCCGCGCAACTCGAACTGCCCTGCAGGAAATGATTGGTTTTGAAGGTGCAGTCCGGCGCCAGTACGACAAGCTTAAAATCGCTGAGCACCTTGAGGCAGTGGGTCAGGCATGCCCTATATGCGAGACCCCAAGTGATCGCGGCGTCGCGATATCTGAGGCTATCCGACACTCCATGGATATCGTTAGATCGGAGAGCGTAGCGGTCGAAAATGTCCGACCTCGCCTGGTGGAGCATGAGGATTCTTTGCAGCTGGAACTCGCTAGGCTCAATCTCAAACTTAAAGACGTTGATGAGCGCCTCAAAACTTGGATTCGGCAGAGTGACGAAGTAAAGCGGCTGGATAGCCTCGCCCAATACCAAGCCCATTTGCTTGGGAAGGTGTCTCAATTTTTGGAAATGAATCCGACCACGCCACCGCCTGGCCCTGACCTAAATGTATTGCGAGAACAAATCCAAGGATTGGAGGGTTTTGTAGATAGCGGTGCCAAACAGGTGCTGCTCTCCCGTGCTGAGCGCAAAGTATCCCGGTTTCTGTCAGAGGCATTCGCCCAGTTACCAACGGGCGGTGTTTGCGTTGGCGCAGAGTTAGAGTTCTCGTCCAAGCCCCCGGATGTCGCGATTATCGAAGCGCACTCCCAAGCTGTATTACGGTTGCCAGATGCGGGGTCGGATGAGAACTACTTGGCCATCCATATAGCCCTGTCCTTTGCGCTCCAGAAGTACCTAGGAGAGATCAATGCGCCGGTTCCTGCGTTGTTGGCATTTGACCAAATCAGCCGCCCCTACTATCCCCAGCGTGGCGAGGATGAGTCGACCATTGGTGAAAACGAAGAGGTCTTGGCCATGCGTCGGCACCTAGACTTCCTGTTCAATGAGACCGCTGCACAGAAGGGCTTACAGGTGCTGCTTATCGAACACGCATTCTTCGGGGATGATCACCGGTATGTCTCCGCCACGCGTAAGCGTTGGCACAAGCTTTCAGAGGATGCACTCATCCCGTTTGACTGGCCAAGGAGGAGTGACTCGAAGTAGATCGGGGAGTGTGGGGGGGCTTGGGTCGTGGAAGCGGAAAGCCCTTTGTGTCGAAGGGGCGTGGCCTTGCAATGACAGTGATTTGTTGAGTTATCTTCCGCTGCAGCTACCCTTGATTGCATTATCCCTCATGGCTACTGCCACTGTGAACGCTAAAGGCCAAATCACCATCCCTGTCCAGGTAAGGGCTACTCTTGGCCTACGACCAGGGGATGAAATCGAATTCGTCGACCTGAAGAATGGTCAGTTCGACATCGTGGCAGCAACGTATCCCGTTGAGCGACTGAAGGGCATGATTCGTAAGCCTTAGGTCATCGTGAGCCTCGATCTTGGCAGGGCGTGCCGACTTTGACCCCGTTTACCTAGCCAGCCTGGAATTAAGCCTATAGGGCAAAGGAGGAGGAGCCCAGAGCGCTCTCGAATTTGGAGCAAAAGCAAGCGACCAACGCGTACGGTCTCTTGAAAGGATTGAAGCGGATGCCTGAGCAATCCGGTCAGGATGTGGAACAGGAAAAACTTTTGAGCTGGTGTCTCGGTGTGCAACAGCTTGCAGCAGAGGAGGGAAGGGAAGCTATCGCTGACCAGTTGATTGGCCAGCTCTTGGCTCATGCACCTATGAATGCTGACAACCAAGCATGGCCTCATGAAGCAGTCTGCAACGTCATTGAGATGCTCTCGAACACCGACGTTGAAAGAGGGATCGTCGTTGAGCGAGTCAACGTGCGCGGTGTTTACAGCAAGGCCCCTGACGAGGGTGGGGATCAAGAACGGAAATTAGCGCGTCAAACGCGAGAGTGGGCGGAGAAAGCGACACCGTATGTTAGAACGTCAGCGATGCTATTTGGCTTAGCGCAATCTTGGGACAGTCACGCAGAACAAGCGGATACGTGGGCAGCACAGCGGGCTTTACGTTGGTAAATAAGGGTTTTTGGAGGTGTAGCGACTTACCGTTCGCTTATGAAGGATTATATGTGCGGTGCTTCGGTATTATACTAACTTTATTGATATGGGTCTTTGTCAATTGAAAATTAAATCATTTAGAGTTAGTCAGTATAGATCTATTGCAACAGATATAAAGCTCGATGATTTTAACGGGATTTCTATTGTTGGCCAGAATAACAGTGGAAAAACAAATATACTTAACTCAATTATGGTTTTTTTTAAGGGGCGAGGGGATCCAGACGTTTATGATTTTGAGAAAGATACGCCTCACGGAACAAAAAACAAACAAGCGAATTTTGCCGTTACTTTCGAATTTGATGACTCGGATTGGGAAGAAAATTTAGATGATGTAATAGGGAGTACGGATCTAGCCGGGTTTGATACAGTTGATGAGGACGAGCCCGACGAGCCCGACGAACCAGACGAGCAGTTGACTGGGTTGAGCTACCCTATTGAGGAAGGGGTTGGCATACCAGTGAAGAGACCTAGAAAGCCTAAGACGCTGAAGCGGCTATATTCGGCAATATGCAGCATGATTGATGACTCCAAGTTACCTAAGTCCCAAAAAGAATTCACAATTCATCTGACTATATCCAAAACAAATAATTATTTTTATACCTTGTTTAAAGGCTATAGAAGGAAGAAGGAGGTTACATCAGCAAAATACACTGCCAAGGAGCGAGAGTTTGTGGAGATGCTCCTTTCAAAGTTTGAGTGTGTTTGTATTCCTTCTTCAAAAAGCTCGGATCAGATTTATAAAAAATATCTTGCGCCGCATTTAAGAAAAGAAGTAGCCAAAACAATTGAGTCATCTATTTCTGAAATAGAAAGAAAGCTAGATGAAATATCATCAGAAATCACAAGCGAATTGAGCTTGTGTGGGGTTGGAGGTTTCGACATAAAATTCCAACTGCCCTCCAAATCCGAGCTTTATCAGATATTTGGTGATTTTAGGATTTCTATAAAGGATAAAATTCATAGCGATCTTTATCGAAAAGGTATGGGTATTCAATGTCTCTCGCTTTTTTCGTCTTTCAAAACATTGTCAAAGGCCAAATCTGAGGAAGGCAAGAGAATGATCTGGCTTGTAGAGGAGCCGGAGTCATATTTACACCCATCGCTAAGTCGATCATGCAATACACTATTTAGATCTTTGGGGAGTGAAAGTTATGTAATTCTGACAACTCACTCGCTGCCTTTTGTAAGTGATGATGCTGGTAAGATAATAGAAGTGATAAATGGTGATGCTGGAACTGTTGCCAAAAAACACACTAGAACATTCGACGCTGTTACTAGCATCAGAGAAAATTTGGGTGTGCGGTTCAGTGATTTTTTCAATTTTGGCAATTATAATGTGTTTGTTGAGGGGAAGACAGATAAAGAGTATTTGAATTGGTTCTTAACTGAGCTTGGTGAGGAAGATGGTTTTAAAGAGCGGTGGGGAAGGCTCAAGAAAGCACACATTGAAGAGTTTGGTGGGGTTTCAGATTTAGGGGCGTTCATAAGATATTCCTACCAGCATATAAATAAAGAGGTCTCCTGTGTCGCTATGTTTGATGGGGATGAAGCAGGGTTTAAGGAAAGGAAGTCAGTACAAAGCTTTCTTAATAATAAGCATAAGATAGGGTTTGAAGCAAATAAAGACTTTGTCTCCTTGAGAAAGGATTTCGCGATTGAGGGGCTTTTTCCTGATTCGTGGATAATTGAGATATATGAGCAGCATACAGCCTGGTTTAAAGATTTTTCTGTCGATGCACAAGGCGTTGTTGAGGGTTTTACTCTTCAAGACGGCAATAAGAGAGGTTTCATGTCGCTTGTGACTAGTCGGACTTATTTAGATCATTCTGAGTGGAGTGGCATGTGGATAAAACTGGCTGATGCTTTAGAAGGTGCCCTGACTTATCAGGAAGAAAAAATCAAGCCTGCATAATAGGCAGTTGAGTTTCTCTTTCTTTTGGGTGCGAGTGTTTTTTTTGCCTGCAGCTTGTTATTGATATTCGGCTTGTTATAGGAGCACCAAGTGGTGCTCCAGCATAAGCCACGTTTTCCACACCATGCAGCAGTTCGGAGCGCTCCGCGCTTGCTGGGCTAACTGGCGTTGCGAGGTAACCAATAGGCCTACTGATTATGCATCTGGATGCCGAAGTGAATTAGCCGCCAATGCCAGTTACCAATGAGCGAGGTGTTGACGCCGCCGACGAACTGACCCACATGCGAACGCAACGGCGAGCGTTCGCTGAAGTGTTTTACGTGCTTCACTTAGCTGTAGCTACTGGAACTGGATTGTTGGTATCGCTTCTTCGGGTCTAGGGCCCGGCTCATCTATTCAGCCGAGCATCTCCTTGACGATGAAAGCCACATTTCTAGCATCGTCTATCCCTCGGTGATAGATACCCTGCCAAACCAACCCCATCGACTCTACCGTTTGCTTGAGTCCTTTCGGTCGATCGTCATACAAGCCTGCATGCCATTTCCTGGCACTGAAATGGAGCAAGCCTTCAAAGGGCACGCAGCAAACCCTGCGTCTCGCTCAAGCTGCCTTGCATCATAATCACCCCACGACGCCCAAGCCGCGTTGGGATAATGAGTTATGAACGCTCCTAGCTCCCGGCCGACCTCCACATAGGTTCCTGCACTGTCCACATCTGCTTGTTGGATCGATGTGAGCTTTCTACAGAAGTCGGTGAGGATAGGATTGATCTGCGGTCGAATGAAACGCTGGAACTCATCGACGATCTCAAGCGTTTCCAGATCGATTACAACCAGGCCAATTTCTATCGTTTCCATCTGATCGGGAACGACTACAAGTCGCCTTGGCGATTCCGACTCATCAAGCTCATCGCAGGTGCCTCAAGGTCTACGCAATAGAGGTAGCGGTAAGGCGCGAGGAGGTTTTGGATTGCTTGGAGGTAGAGAAACTTTGCTTCGATGCTCATGGCAGGGGAGACCTTACTTCGCTTCTCACTAAAAAGAAGTCAGGAAGAATATCCTGCGCAAACCAAGTCGGTATACCTACTTCTAGCGTATGGGATTTAGATGCCGATTTAGCCGCAAGGCCAACATTAATCAACCTGCTGAGCTGATCGGATGCTTCGATAGGTTGAAGGCCGGTAAAGGTTTCGAACTCTGAGGTCGGTAGTGCGCCTTGGATCAGCAGCGCAAAGAATGCTGGCGCTGTTTCTGGTCTGACCCCGGCCTCTGAAAAGCGCGGGTTCGATCTGAAAACTTGCAAAACCGCATCTCGAAGCCGGCCTCGATTCAGCGCAACCGTCATGTAATCGACTTCATCAAGGCAAGCCTCCAGCATGAATGCAATGAAGCTGAGGACGGATCTACTTGAGACTTGGACAGCACCAGTAGGTTCGCTCACATGCGGGTGATAAGCCGGAGCCAAAGCCTGAAACTCCTCGCGTCTACGGGCCAGGCCGCGAGCAAGCGACCATAGGTCAGGATGCAAGCCAAGCTGAGCCAATTGCCGGTGAAAGGTCACCCTCGCGACAGCCCCGGGAAGCGCTAGAGTCTGGAGAAGGTGGAAATGGAGGTCTAGCGCCTCAACGATACGTCGACGAAGCTCAGGTACCTTCTTTAGAGTGGACTGCTGGTTCGTTGAGTTAAGTGCATTTTTCAGAACTTCTGGCTCTGTGCGATACCCGTCTATGATCCCTGAATAATGGGCGTCAGAGTCCATCAATAATCTGCTCAAGCACGCTGCGGTTTCAGGCGCGACCATTCCGGCCAGGTAAGCTGTTTTCGTTAAGAGCAAATCTGCGCTCGCCAGTATTGACGGAGCAATCGAGTCGGGGAGGGCCAGGTTTGAGACATTCATGGCGCTTACACTATCTGTGCTTGAAGCGCTTGTCATGCAATAGGCGTAGATTACGAAAAGAGCGAAGCGGTGCATAGCATTCGTGCAGGTCACGAAAGTCACTAGCTAGGATTACCTCACTACCTCTCGATATCATGTCTTCCTGGGGCTGACAGATCCTACGCAGCGGACAATGGAGATGTCGCTGGTTCGGGCCATCTGGCCCGGCTTGGTGTTAGGTTTTTCAGATGGAGGTGAAGGTGCTGTCATCGATCAAGGAATACCAACCAGGGCCCCAAATCCCACCGAGCATTTGGATGACCCTCGGGCTGCCTTCACGTGGTACTAGGCTTCATGACCTGGTTCGTGAAGGACTGCCTTTCGAATTCCTTGAGCGGATAGCGCGCCTTCTGCAGGTGCAGCTAGGGGTTATCGCCAAGGCTATTTGCATGTCACCCACAACATTGGCACGTCGGGCGAAAGCAGGACGATTCAACACCCTGGAAAGCGACCGTCTGGTTGCATTGGTAACTCTCTTTGACGAAGCCCTTTCCCTCTTGGAAAACGATAAGGCCGCAGCAACGGAATGGATGAGCTCGCCGGCTCGAGGGCTCGGATCGAAGTGTCCAATCGACATGCTGGGGACGAGGGTGGAAACAAAAGCTGTCTTCGATCTTATCGGCCGACTGGAGAGGGGAGTGCTTGTGTGAGACTCACTAGACGTTTAGTGGGCTGGAGAGCTGTAGCTATTTTGCTATCGCTCCTTCGGGCGTAAGCCTGGCTCGACGTGTGAGGGCCGGGTGTCTGAAAAAAATGTTTGACGGAAACATGTGTATAAGTATACAGTGTACTTGCTGTGTTGACGTGCCTCTCCTGATTAGCTGCCAGATGTATTGGGCGTCAGCGATGATCGTCATGCAGTGAAGTCAGAGCCCCTTAAATGGGGCTTTTTTTTGCCTCAGCTAAAGAGGCCGAGGGCGAAGATGGCCGTGTATCTCTTTCCGGTCGATGGGGTCGACCTCCGAAAACTGAAATGACGTCACGCAATCAAGTGAGCTAGGTCGGAAGGCGAGTGATGGGGCATTAGGTACGGTCAGTAACTGTCTTCGATCTCATCGGTCGACTGGATAGGGGGAGTGCTAGTGTGGGGTTCGTCCGGTGGACTATTTAACAGGCTCCTTCACCCTGACACCCTCTGACAGTACTGAGAATCGCGAATAGCCCCATCAGAGTCTCAATGCATCTCCCTATGCGCCGCGAGGTGCTGCATCTCGGCTGTCCATAGTCTTAAAAAACGGCGCCAATCTCTCGCATAACTGCCCTGTCGTAAACGGGTAGACCCAGTACTCGCTTCTTCGAAACGAGTCTTCCACGGTTCTGGTATGTGCTCGTCAAGCACGACTACAAAGTGGGATCCGCTGACTCCCACGATCTCGGTTTCTGGAACACATTCTCGTAGCTCATCAACTGACATGGCGATTGCATCGCCAATAGGGTCATCTCGATCTTGGCGCTCAATTTCATCAAGAATCGCCAGATACTGAATCGCTCGATCAGATCCTGGCTGCAGTTGTTCTAAATCCCACAAAGCGTAGCGCCGTTTGCGTTCGCGTTGCCAGAGACGGTTCGCGTCAGTCATCATTATTCCCCACCATTCTAGGCCCCAGTGAGCTCGTCTATCCGGCAATCCTTTTACCGTGTTCGTCGTCCCTCACTCAGACAAACTTCGCTCTATGGATGCAGTGAATCAAACTCGTACTCCATTTGCTTGTTGCTGCAAAGGTTCAGGCGCTGGCCGGGGATGTACTCAATATAGTGTTTTGATGGCTTATTGTTAGCACTCTTGAAGGTCAAATCGACGCCGAACAAGGCCTCCAAGGCTTCTAAGATCGCTCTTGTGTCGCGGTCGAGGCGCCAATTGGTGCTTTTGACCTTGATCGGGATTCTTCTCGTACCGGCCTGGAAGATGAGGTAGAAGTACCTGAGTCGCTCAGATCTTTGATGTTCGTCTTGATCTCTTCTTGCAATCTCAATCTGAAGTTCACAAATGGTTTCTGGGTCATACGATATTCCTTCCTGCGTAAGGAGTTTTTGCCAAGTGAGGCGGGATCGTTTCAGTTGTCTGCCGCTTATGTGTTTGCCGTCATGTTCATAGCTGATGCCCTTCGGTTGTCCTGCATCGTCTAGGGTGAGGTGGATGTAGACCTTCTGCTTCCGAAGTGAGGCTACGAAGTCGAACATGTCGCCATTGCTGGCTTTAGTGTGTTCAATAGCACCTGCGATTTTTGCTATCAGTCGGTGTTTGTGTGGCAGTACACCGTCCTGGTTCGAGGCTTTGACCTCGGCGTGAGTCAACGCGATACCCCATGTTTCCTTCGGTCTTGGTGCTTTTTTGAGGCCAAGCATATCTTCGATCTCCGCTACTGAGTCCATGCTCTTGGATCGCTCGTTGCTGTCCTTGACCATCGCGAAGACCTCGTCCATGGCGATGCGGTTGCCGACGATGTGTACGTGCTCGTGATCCTTATCCCGATGCATTACTGCAACGTACTTATGAGTCTCGGTGAAGCCGAGGTCGCCGACGTATTTGCGTATAGTTATGCGCCACTGTGCCGGCGTTAGTGACTCGCCTGGACGCAGTGATAGCATTGCGTGGAAAACGGGCTTGATGGCTTTGTCGGAGTCGATAGACATGCGACGCAGGATCTCTACCTGGTCGAACTCCCTCACCATTTCCATTACCTGATCTTCACTCCCGGCCAGTAGCGCGGGGAGGGGGTCAGTACTAATGCAATTCGAGTCAATTGTCAGGATCTGGCTGATCTCGTGGTCGTGCTTAGTGCAACCGAAAATGTACCGGATGCGCTTTTTGAAAGAGCCAGAGGACTTCGGGAAGATTTTACCGATCATACTACGACACCCCCAACGTTGATGCGGGCGATGTGCTTAACCTTCTCCAGCAACTCACTCCCTGGCTTCTCGGCATTGATCATCGAAGCCAGGCTCATTAGCTCTCGGGCAATCTGGACAACGTCACTGCTAACTTTGGGTTTGGTGTTGTTGGTGGCTACGAAGTCTCGAATGAATGCGCCGGTAGCTTTGTAACCAGCTTCGGTCATCTTGCTTTCCAGCATTTCCATTTCCGACTTACTAAGCCGAATGGTAATCCTGGAGTCTTTATTTTGCTTCTTAACTGCTTTCATCTTGGCTCACCTTATTTATTGTTTTTATTAGGTAGCTTTACCAACGCAACACCCGGAGGGATGTGAGTAGCCTTATTGTCTGACATAGACACAACTGGCTAATTACTGATATAAGATCATTATGCAGAATGAGTATTGGTAGATGGAAGTGTTTTGAAAGTTTTCTGAGGTATTTTGCTGTATGTCGAATGCCCCGAAAAGTGTGAGTGCGAAAACACAGTAATGGAGTGCGAGAATTGTTGATCCCGCACTATGGGAGAGCATTTTCGCAGTGTATGAGTGCGAGTTTGCAGTAGGGGGGTGCGAGCTTAATTAAATTTGCACTGGCTGAGTGCGGATCCACAGTTGTGGAGAGCAACTCAGCAACCAAAACTGCGGTGCAGTTCATGTCGTGAGCGGAGCGCGGTAGGTAGTCACAATTACAAATGTACTACTCGCTCTTCCAACCTTTTTTGGTCGAGAGGTACTAAAGTGTCGAGCAGCCCCCTGCAGACGACTTTTTTATCGGCGCCGGACATTTCGTAAATGTTACTTTCAACCTTGGCTATTGCTTTCCTGATTTCTGACAGGTAAGCGGTTTTATACCCATCGGTTACATCCACCGTTTGCCCGGCACCATCATGATTGGATAGAACTTTAATATAAAACTGATCAATACCAGCTTGTTGGGCGGTCGAGATAAAACTAGCCCGCATAATCTTTCTTGGGAGGCTTTTACCAACCTTATCCTGAATTCTGATTAAAAAGTCCCTGACACTAGATTCGCTGATTCTTTCCTGCACCACTCCGGAGAATACGTATTCACTGGTAGAGTGCTGCATTGCATACAAGAGCTGGCAATAGGCGCTATCACTCAAAACTAGGTGAAATTCCTCACCATTTTTTAATGAATCAATTTCGTTCAGTTTGGTTCGCGCAGAAAAGATGATCGATCTGGTGGAGTGGTGTATATCTGTACGACGAATTTTTGCAATTTCCCCTGGTCGCACACCAGCAAAAAGCATAAAAAGAACTGCAGCCGAGACCGTTTTAAAAGACGTCGGCACATCTCGCATCGGCTGCTGCTCAGCAACAGCTAGGCACTCTGAAATAAAGTCCTCAAGTTCATTGGGATTTATGCGTATCTTTGACCTTTTATTTTCATGCCACAGCTTCAGTGTCTTCATGATATTAACGGGGTTGTGTTCAACCAACCGTACGGATCCATTTGCGTAGAATTCTATAGCAAATACGAAAATCGAGCCTAGGAGGGATAACGCCTTGTTTGCTGACCGCTCACGTGGCGCACTAAGTGTTCCATCTTTTTTAATAACCGGTTTGGTAATTTTTATATGAAGTGCAGTGACGTCTTTGGAGACAATAGTGCGTAAAGGCCTGCCGGCTAGGTGCGGAGCAATGTGATTTTTAAAGGTTTTGCGATAGTCTTTTATCGTGCATTCAGTGAGCTTGACTTTTGTGCTCAGCATGTCCTCAAGGGCGCTTTCAACGGTAACCTCGTCCTGTAAGGCTTTGATGTTTTTTTCCTCAAGCATGGCTTCCAGGCCGATGTATACCGCCAGTGCTCTTTCCCTGACCATTGGAATTTTGGTGGTGCGTTTGTCGTAAGCGTGGAGCTTGATGCGGTGGTCGCGGCCTTTGATTTTGCGCACTACGAAAAAGGTTTTTCCGCCAGCCTTGGTGACTCGAATAGCCAGGCCTTTGGCTTCAGTGTCGTAGACCATGATGTCGGCTTTGCCTTCCGGGCACGTCAGATCGTCCAACGCGGCTTTGGTAAAATTGATTTTATTGGCCATCAAACTTCGTTTCCTGTAGCTAAGTGATTGATTTTGACTTTGTTTTGGGGTTAAATCGGCGCCTGCTTTCGCATTTCCCATGCCCTGATGGTGAAATTGGTAGACACACCGGACTTAAAATCCGTCGTCCGAAAGGATGTGCCGGTTCGACTCCGGCTCGGGGCACCATCTCGCTACATCAAAAAACACCTCAATCTGCCACCAGCGTCTAACAAGACCTTGGTGTTTTTTGCCGTCTGCAATTCAGTAGCCAGTACCTTAAATTTCGGGAGCCGGTTGGGAGCTGTTTGGGAGCCGGCTTGGGAGCTTTGCAGGCAGCTTTCGACATTCCCTGTATGCTGAGCTCAGCTCTCACCCTCGCTTCAACGTCACCAAAGAGTGTGCGTAACTGGTTGAATTAACAAGTTTTTGCACGCGTAAACACGGTCAGCAGCTGGTCTCAGCGCTCAAATGCTTTTGTATGCTGGCGGTGGGGAAGATGACTTAAAATCCCCCGCTCGTAAGGGCGTGCCGGTTCGATTCCGGCTTCGGCACCATATAAATCAAGGGTTTGCGAGCGAAAGCTGGGCAAGCCCTTGTTCGTTTCTGGTCCGCAATTATTGGATTGGTCCGCAATTCACTTGGTTGGTGAGACTTTTTTCCCTTTCCTGTTGCGGATGTACTGCTCGGTCATTACAACGGTTGGGACAGATCTTTCACACCGAGCGCCCCCAACAGTTCTTGCTGATCCATTCTCGGTCGGGCCAAGTGCCTGCGATTACGCGTATCGAGACTACAAAGCATCGATTGATTGTGGAGAGCACGCGAAAAGGGGTAGGGTGGCTCAAGCGCCGTACTCCGTGACCGGATGCGACAGGGGGTAGTGGCAATTTGGTTGTGGGTGAGCGATTAATCTTTCAGGCCGGCATGGGGTCGGTTTAAGGAGATGCAGTGGTTAGTGATCGCGAAATTGCACTGGAACAAGCGCTTGTAGCAATTATTGGAGCGGCCGTCGCCAGCGGGCTTGATGTAAAAAGCCTGATGGACAACGCGACAGCCGGCTTACTTGGAAATGCTTCATACCGCTGGGCTGAACATCCGCATGTGTTGAACGCCATTAAAGTGATGAATGATGCATATGATCAAGTCAAGTAGTGGAGACTGCGCCAGCGCAGTAGCTAGACCGCCAGATTTCGACACCGGTCTTGGCGAACCCTACTAGCTTTCGCGACCACTTTTCAGAAACTACGATTTCAGGTCGCGACATGTTGGCGAAGCGGGCAGACTGATCGGCAGGTGCTTTGGCCAGATTGATGAGGAGTGTGGACACCGTCTCCTG
>RCUR01000359.1_pt1 | contig 16368 bp, 19 predicted proteins | sample 2166151 | NCBI WGS metagenome assembly RCUR01 (sample SAMN09932785, study PRJNA488358) | compost metagenome | isolation source: compost soil in an enriched community | place: Germany: Experimental Botanical Garden
GGGTCTTGCGCCAGGTCTTGAAGGCGGCCTTGGCGCTGGCCACGGCGGCGTTCATCTCGTCCTGAGTGGCGAAGGGCACGCGGGCCAGCACTTCCTGGGTGGCCGGGTTGATCACGTCGCGCCACTCGCTGGTGGTGGACTCGACGAATTCGCCGTTGATCAGCAGCTTGACGGTGGGGATGGAGCGGGTAGCAGTCATGGTCACCTCGCCTTTGCAGGCTTGCCTTGTTGTTGTTCTTGCCGGGGGTTGCCGGCGTGTTGGAACAAAACTAGCAGTGGAAAATTGCTTGGCATAGCCGGGTGATTTGCACAGTTGCTCTGCGTTTTTGCACAATGGCTCAAGCCCGGCTGTTTCACGGGCGTTATCCGGGAGCCACCGATGGACTGGGACAACCTGCGCTACTTTCTCGAACTGTCGCGCGCCGGCACGCTGACCGCGGCGGCGCGCCGCCTGAACGTCGACCACACCACGGTGGCGCGGCGCGTGCAGGCGCTGGAGAAGCAGTTCGGCCAGCCGCTGTTCATCCGCGGCGGCGCCGGCTACAGCCTGGCCGAGGCCGGTCGGCGCCTGCTGGCGCAGGCCGAGGCAATGGAAAGCGCCTTCCTGGCCATCGAGCAGCCGGGGGAGGGCGGTGCCGACACGCTGTCCGGCTTGGTGCGCATCGGTGCCACCGAAGGCTACGGCGTCGCCTTGCTGGCCGGGCAGCTGGCCGGCCTCGGTCAGCGCTATCCGCACCTGGGCATCGACCTGCTGGCGGTGCCGCGCATGGTCCAGCTGGCGCGCCACGAAGCCGACATCGTCATCACCCTGGACCGTCCCGAGCGTGGCCCGTACATCATCACCAAGCTGACCGACTACGTGCTGCGCCTGTACGGCTCGACCGACTACCTGGCCCGCCACCCGCCGATCCGCCGCCGCGAGGACCTGCGCGAGCACCGCTTCGTCAGCTACATTGAGGACCTGCTGTACAGCAAGGAGCTGTACTACTTGGACGAGATCGGCCGTCCCGGCCAGGTTGCCCTGCGCAGCACCAGCATCCTCGCCCAGCAGAACGCCGTGCTGGCCGGCGCCGGGCTGGCGATCCTGCCGAGCTTCAGCGCTCGCCGCGAGCCGGGCCTGCAGGAGGTGCTGGCCGACGAGATCGAGTTCGTGCGCACCTTCTGGATGCTGATGCCGGCGGAGAACAAGGACCTGGCGCGCATGCGCGTGTGCTGGGACTTCCTGCGCGAGATGGCCGGGCAGAACCAGGATCTGATGATGGGGCGCGGGTAATGATCTCCAGCGCAGCAGGGGCGAATTCATTCGCCAGCGCGGCCCCGTCAGGCGAATGAATTCGCCCCTACAGATCGACGTGCGCCAGGTGTCGGTGACCATTCAGTTTCGATTAAGCGGCACGGGCTACAGTGAACCCATCGAAAGCCACTCACTCCCCAGGAGACTGAAAAATGAACAAACTGACCGCCCTGCTTGCCACTGCCCTCATCGCCGCCACCGCCGGTGTCGCCCAGGCCCGCGATCTGGGTCCGGACGAGGCGCTGAAACTGCGCGATGCCGGTACCATCATGTCCTTCGAGAAACTCAACGCCGCCGCCATCGCCAAGCACCCGGGTTCCACCGTCGAGGAAACCGAGCTGGAAGAGGAATATGGCCGCTACGTCTACCAGGTCGAGCTGCGTGACGCCCAGGGCGTACAGTGGGACCTCGAGCTGGATGCCACCAGCGGCCAGATCCTCAAGGACCACCAGGACGACTGATGATCAGAACCACGCCCTTCCTCGCCGCTCTTGTCCTGTGCCTGATCGCCACGGCGCAGGCCCGCGACCTCGACCAGGACGAGGCCCTGCGCCTGCGCCAGGAGGGCGTGATCCAGCCGCTGCAGCAGTTGCTGCAGCAGGCCATGCAGCGCTACCCCGGCGCACGCCTGCTTGAGGCCGAGCTGGAGGAGGAGAGCGATCACTACGTCTACGAAGTTGAGCTGCTCACCGAAGGTGGCCAGGTGCGCGAACTGGAGCTGGATGCGGTCACTGGCCGCGTGCTGAAGGACGAGGAGGACGACTGATGCGCCTGCTGCTGGTGGAGGACAACGTCGCCCTCGCCGACGAACTGCTCGCCGACCTTGCCCGCCAGGGCTACGCGGTCGACTGGCTGGCCGACGGCCGCGACGCCCTGGTGCAGGGGGCCACCGAACCCTACGACCTGATCGTCCTTGACCTCGGCCTGCCCGGCATGCCGGGGCTGGACGTATTGCGCCAGTGGCGTGGCGACGGACTGGCCACCCCGGTGCTGGTGCTCACCGCGCGCGGCAGCTGGGCCGAGCGCATCGACGGCCTCAAGGCCGGTGCCGACGACTACCTGAGCAAGCCCTTCCATCCCGAGGAACTGGCCCTGCGCATCCAGGCGCTGCTGCGCCGCGCCCACGGGCTGGCCAACCAGAACGAGCTGAAGGCCGCCGGCCTGGTACTCGACGAGGCGCGCCAGTGCGTGCGCCGCGGTGACGAGGAGGTGGTGCTCACCGCCGGCGAATTCCGTCTGCTGCGCTACTTCATGCTGCATTCGGGGCAGATCCTCTCCAAGACCCAGCTCAACGAGCATCTCTACGACGGCGAGAGCGAACGCGACTCCAACGTCATCGAGGTGCACGTCAACCACCTGCGCCGCAAGCTCGGTCGCGAGGTGATCGAGACCCGCCGCGGTCAGGGCTACCGCTACGCCGGCGACGCGGAGCAGGGCCGGTGAAGTCGATCCAGAGCCGCCTCGGCCTCGGTCTGGCGGCGACTCTGCTGTTGGTCATGCTGGCGCTGCTGCAGGGTAGCCTGTGGCTGTTCGACAGCGGCCTGCGCCGCTACCACGAAAGCAACCTGCAGGACGAGGCGGAAACCCTGCTCACCGCCCTGGTGCGCGGCGAGGGGGGCGTGCAGTTGGACGAGCGCCGCCTGCACCCGGCCTACCAGCGCGCCTATTCCGGGCGCTATTTCCGCATCGACTTCGCCGACGATATCTGGCGTTCGCGTTCGCTGTGGGACAGCGAACTGCCGCGCCCGGCAGGCAAGGGGCTGGCGCCGGCGCTGGCCGAGGGCGTCGCCGGCCAGCGGTTGCTGGTGTTTCGCGGCGACTATCGGCGTTTCGGCCAGCAGCTGAGCATCAGCGTGGCGCAGGACTACACGCCGGTGCTCAGCAGTCTGGCGCGCATCCGCTGGCTGGGCCTGGGCCTGGGTGCCGGCAGTCTGCTGCTGGTGCTGTTGCTGCAATGGCTGACCGTGCGCCGCGCACTGGCGCCGCTGGAGCGGGTGCGCCGGCAGATCGCCGAGCTGCAGGCCGGCCGCCTCAGCGCTCTGGACAGTCGGGTGCCGCGCGAGCTGGAGCCTCTGGTCGGGGAGGTCAACCACCTGCTCAGGCACACCGAAGACACCCTCAGGCGCTCGCGTCACGCCCTCGGCAACCTCGGCCATGCCCTGAAGACGCCACTGGCGGTGCTGGTCAGCCTGGCCAATCGTGAGGAACTGCGCGCCCATCCGGCCCTGCGCGCCACCCTGGTCGAACTGCTGACGCAGATCGACCAGCGCCTGGCCCGCGAGCTGGGCCGCGCGCGGCTGGCTGGCGAGGCGCTGCCCGGTGCGCACTTCGACTGCGCCGCCGAGCTGCCGGCACTGTGCGCCACCCTCCGGCAGATCCACCCGCACGTCGATATCGACTGGCAGGCGCCAGCCGGGTTGCGCCTCCCGTGGGACCGCGAGGACTTGCTGGAGGCGCTCGGCAACCTGCTCGACAACGCCTGCAAATGGGCCGACAGCACCGTCAAGGTCAGTGCCGGCGAGGAGGCCGAGGGCTACTGGCTGTGCGTGGAGGACGACGGCCCGGGCATCGTCCTGGCGCAGCGCGAGGCGGTGGTCGACCGCGGCAACCGGCTGGACGAGCAGGTGGCCGGCCACGGCCTGGGCCTGGCCATCGTCCGCGACATCGTCCAGGCCTGCGGCGGCAAGCTGAGCCTGGAGGACAGCGCCGAGCTGGGCGGGCTGTGCGCGCGGATGCGCCTGCCGCGCCGAGGTCGCAACTAGCGGCGCAGAGCGGCCCGCCACTGCGACCAAGTGTCTCGCTAGGTCTTTCGTCATACTCAGGGGAGTATGATGGCTCCAGCCCGCACGCCAACGGTGTTCCGAACAGCGACTAGAGTGGATTACTGGTCGCCGCCGGATTGGCGAACGCAGGTCATGGAGCTGTCGCTATGCCGCAAGTCCCTCCGCAGTCACCCTGGCGCATCCCCCTGGTGCGCGAGATCGGCATCATCCTGCTGGTCAAGCTGGCCATCCTGCTGACCATCAAGGCGGTCTGGTTCACCGAACCCATCGTACCGGCCAACGGCACTGAACGGGTCAGCGAGCGTCTGCTCGGCACCCCGCAAACCTCTCCCGCATCACCTGCATCCCTGAACGAGGAGGAACCGAGATGATCTCGGAAGCCGTCGTCGACCTGTCGCGTCTGCAATTTGCCATGACCGCGATGTATCACTTTCTGTTCGTGCCGCTGACGCTCGGGCTGGCTTTCCTGCTGGCGATCATGGAGTCGGTCTACGTGATGACCGGCAAACAGGTCTACAAGGACATGGTCAAGTTCTGGGGCAAGCTGTTCGGCATCAACTTCGCCCTCGGCGTCACCACCGGCCTGACCATGGAGTTCCAGTTCGGCACCAACTGGGCCTACTACAGCCACTACGTCGGCGACATCTTCGGCGCGCCGCTGGCCATCGAGGGCCTGATGGCGTTCTTCCTCGAATCGACCTTCATCGGCCTGTTTTTCTTCGGTTGGGACCGGCTCTCCAAGGTGCAGCACCTGGTGGTCACCTGGCTGGTGGCGCTGGGCTCCAACTTGTCTGCCTTGTGGATCCTTATCGCCAACGGCTGGATGCAGAACCCGGTCGGTGCCGAGTTCAACTACGAGACCATGCGCATGGAGCTGGTCGACTTCGGCGCGCTGATCTTCAACCCGGTGGCGCAGGTCAAGTTCGTGCATACCGTGGCGGCCGGTTATGTCACCGGGTCGATCTTCGTCCTCGCCATCTCCAGCTACTACCTGTTGAAGAAACGCGATCTGGGCTTCGCCCGCCGCTCCTTCGCCATCGCCTCGGCCTTCGGCCTGGCCTCGATCCTCTCGGTGATCGTCCTCGGCGACGAGTCCGGCTACGAGATCGGCGACGTGCAGAAGACCAAGCTGGCGGCCATCGAGGCCGAGTGGGAAACCCACCCGGCACCGGCTGGCTTCACTCTGTTCGGCCTGCCCAACCAGGAGGAGATGCGCACCGACTACGAGGTGAAGATACCCTGGGCGCTGGGGCTGATCGCCACCCGTTCGTTGGACGAGGAGGTCAAGGGCATCAAGGATCTGATCGCCGAGCACGAGGGGCGCATCCGCAACGGCATGGGCGCCTACGCCCTGCTCGAGCAGCTGCGCGGCGGCGACAAGAGCGCGGAAACCATCACGGCCTTCGAGGCGGTCAAGCACGACCTCGGTTATGGCCTGCTGCTGAAGAAGTACACGGCCAACGTGGTGGATGCCAGCGAGGAGCAGATCAAGCTCGCCGCACAGGACACCATTCCCCATGTGTTCAGCCTGTTCTGGAGCTTCCGCGCCATGGTCGCCTCGGGCTTCCTGATGCTGGCGCTGTTCGCCTGCGCCTTCTGGGCTTCGGCGCGCAAGAACGAGGAGTCCAAACCCTGGCTGCTGCGCTGGGCGCTGCTCAGCCTGCCGCTGCCGTGGATCGCCGCACAGACCGGCTGGTACGTGGCCGAGCATGGCCGCCAGCCCTGGTCGATCGGCGAGGTGCTGCCGACCCACCTGTCGGCTTCCAGCCTGACCACTGGCGACGTGTGGGGTTCGCTGATCGCCCTGGTGGCTTTCTACAGCCTGCTGCTGGTGATCGAGATGTACCTGATGATCAAGTTCGCCCGTCTCGGCCCGTCCAGCCTGCACACCGGCCGCTACCACTTCGAGCGGCAGGCCGCCGCACAATCCGCCCAGGCCTGAGGAGAGCGTCATGTTCGACTATGAAACCCTGAAACTGGTGTGGTGGGTGTTGATCGGCGTGCTGCTGATCGGCTTCGCCCTCACCGACGGCTTCGACATGGGCGCCATGGCGCTGATGCCCTTCGTCGGCAAGACCGACAACGAGCGCCGCGCGGCGATCAATACCATCGCCCCGCACTGGGACGGCAACCAGGTGTGGTTCATCACCGCCGGCGGCGCGCTGTTCGCCGCCTGGCCGATGGTCTACGCGGTGGCCTTCTCCGGGCTGTACTGGGCGATGCTGCTGGTGCTGTTCGCGCTGTTCTGCCGCCCGGTCGGCTTCGACTACCGCAGCAAGCTGGAGAACCAGCAGTGGCGCAGCGCCTGGGACTGGGCGCTGTTCGTCGGCGGCGCGGCACCTGCGCTGCTGTTCGGCGTGGCCTTCGGCAACCTGTTCCTTGGCCTGCCGTTCCGCCTCGACGAGCTGATGCGCTCCACCTACGAGGGCTCGTTCTTCGCTTTGCTGCATCCCTTCGCCCTGCTCGCCGGGGTGGTCAGCCTGAGCATGCTGTGCGCCCATGGCGGCGCCTGGCTGATGATGCGTACCGACGCAGAGCTGCACCAGCGCTCGCGCAAGGCGACCCAGCTGTGCGCACTGGTGTTCCTGCTCGCCTTCGCCGGGGCCGGGGCCTGGCTGGCGCTGGGCATCCAGGGCTTCAGTCTGGTCGGTGGCTTCAGCGATCTGGGCGCAGCGCTCAACCCGCTCAACAAGCAGGTCAGCCTGGACAACAGCGGCTGGCTGGCCAACTACGCCCAGTATCCATGGACCCGCATCGCCCCGCTGGCGGGGCTGGCCGGCGGCCTGCTGGCGCTGCTCGGCGCACTGTTCAATCGTGGCGGCGTGGCTTTCCTCGGCAGCAGCCTGGCCATCGTCGGCACGATCTGCACCGCGGGCTTTGCGCTGTTCCCCTTCGTGTTCCCGTCGAGCCTCGACCCGGCGTCGAGCCTGACCATGTGGGACGCGGTGTCCAGCTACAAGACCCTGGGCATCATGCTGGTGGTGGCGGGGATCTTCGTGCCGCTGATCCTGCTCTACACCCTGTGGTGCTACACCCGCATGTGGGGCCGAGTGACCAACCAGACCATCGAGAGCAACCCCCACGGGTTGTACTGACCAAGGAGAACGACACATGTGGTACTTCACCTGGATTCTCGGCGTACTGCTGGCCTGCAGCTTTGGCATCGTCAACGCGCTGTGGCTGGAAACCACCCAGAACCTCGACGAGGAGACGGTGGGTGACGACTGAGGCACGTCCCTGGTTACGGCGCGGCCCCAGCCGCGTTGTCTCCCTGCTGCTGGCCACGCCGCTGGCGCTGGTGCTGCTGATCCATCCCGCCGCCATGCTCGACGCCGAGGGCGGCTACAGCCACGGCCTGCTGATGCTGGTGATGTGGGGCATCTCCAGCGGCTTCATCCATGGTGTCGGCTTCGACCCCTACAGCCGGCTGTGGCGCACCGCGTTCCATCCGCTGGGCGGCTGGCTGCTGATGGGGCTGGGCTATGGAATCTTGTGGCAGGCCCGCGGCTGATTGCGGATGTCGAGTGATAGATAAAACAAATCAGCAGGCTTGAATCAATCAACTGTGAGCGATCTGCGGTGCGGCGTAGGATTCTCTCCATCAACTTTCCACCCCGAATTCTGATCCAGAGGATAACGTCACCATGTTGGACGCCAACCTGAAAACCCAGTTGAAGGCCTACCTCGAGAAAGTCACCCTGCCGTTCGAGATCGTCGCGTCCCTGGATGACGGCGCCAAGTCGCGGGAAATGCTTGCCCTGCTCGAGGATATCAATGCCCTGAGCGACAAGATCACCCTGAACACCGCCGGCAGCGATGCCCGCGTACCGTCGTTCAGCTTCCGCCGCGACGGCCAGGAAGTCGGCGTGCGCTTCGCCGGTCTGCCCATGGGCCACGAGTTCACCTCGCTGGTGCTGGCCCTGCTGCAGGTCGGCGGCTATCCGCCGAAGGTCTCCGACGAGGTGATCGCGCAGATCAAGGGCATCGAAGGCGAATTCAGCTTCGAAACCTACTTCTCGTTGTCCTGCCACAACTGCCCGGACGTGGTGCAGGCGCTGAACCTGATGGCGGTGCTCAACCCCAACATCAAGCACGTGGCCATCGACGGCGCGCTGTTCCAGGACGAAGTGAACCAGCGCCAGATCATGGCGGTGCCGAGCATCTACCTCAACGGCGAGCCCTTTGGTTCGGGCCGCATGGACATCGAGGAGATCCTCGCCAAGCTGGACACTGGCAGCGGTGCCCGTGACGCCGAAAAACTCAACGCCAGGACCGCCTTCGACGTGCTGGTGGTCGGTGGTGGCCCGGCCGGCGCTTCCGCCGCCATCTACGCCGCGCGCAAGGGCATCCGCACCGGTGTCGCCGCCGAGCGCTTCGGCGGCCAGGTGCTGGATACCATGGCCATCGAGAACTTCATCTCGGTGCAGGAAACCGAAGGCCCGAAACTGGCCCGCGCCCTGGAAGAGCACGTGCGCCAGTACGAGGTCGACATCATGAACCTGCAGCGCGCCAGCAAGCTGATTCCGGCCGAAACCGAGGACGGCCTGCACACCGTGCAATTCGACAACGGCGGCGAGCTGCAGGCGAAGACCGTGATCCTTGCCACCGGCGCCCGCTGGCGCGAGATGAACGTACCGGGCGAGCAGGAATACCGCGGCCGCGGCGTGGCCTACTGCCCGCACTGTGACGGTCCGCTGTTCAAGGGCAAGCGCGTGGCGGTGATCGGCGGCGGCAACTCCGGCGTCGAGGCGGCCATCGACCTGGCCGGCATCGTCGCCCACGTCACCCTGCTGGAGTTCGGCGAGCAGCTGCGTGCCGACGCGGTGCTGCAGAACAAGCTGCGCAGCCTGCCCAACGTGACCATCATCACCATGGCGCAGACCACCGAGGTGCTGGGCGACGGCCAGAAGGTCACCGGCCTGGTCTACAAGGACCGCCACAACGACGCAGTGCATACCGTCGAACTGGAAGGCATCTTCGTGCAGATCGGCCTGCTGCCCAACAGCGACTGGCTCAAGGGCACCCTCGAACTGAGCCGCTTCGGCGAGATCGTGGTGGATGCCAGGGGCCAGACCAGCGTCCCCGGCGTGTTCGCTGCCGGCGACGTGACCACTGTGCCCTACAAGCAGATCGTCATCGCCGTTGGCGAAGGTGCCAAGGCCTCGCTGAGCGCCTTCGACCACCTGATCCGCCAGGGCTGATCAGCCCTCCACTAGCAACTAGTAGCAACGCCCGCCGCGGAGTGATCTGCGGCGGGCGTTTTTTTGTGTTCGAAATCGATGAAGGGGCTTGGCTAAGCCTTAAATAGGAACTAATCTCAAATGAGATTTCCTAACAGGAGTGCTGCCATGACCTTTCTGATCGATGCCTGGCTGGATCGCCCGCAACCCTGGCTGCGTATCCTCGACCGCGACAGCGGCCGAGTCTGCGCCCAGTTCGGCCCGCAGGCCATCGCCGAACTGCAGGAGCAGGGCGACCTCGACCTGGCCAGCCTCACCAGCAGCGAGCCGTCGGTGCTCAAGGAGCTGCTGCACAACCTGTTCCTGTTCTACTACGCACGGGCACTGCAGCCGAGCATGACCTGAAGGGCCGCTCCGCCGTGCCGGCCTGCAGATAGCCGAGGGCACGCGGCTCAGCTGGCAGGCACTGTGCTCAATCCCGCGGGAGGGAGAGGGCTGGGAAAAGGGGGACGCGGCGCAAGGGAAAGAAACCGTGCAAACAAAAATCCCCCCGCAGCGCGGACGCTGCGGGGGGATGTGTGGCTGGCGTCAGGCCAGATCGAAGCGGTCGGCGTTCATCACCTTGGTCCAGGCGGCGACGAAGTCCTTGACGAACTTCTCCTGGTTGTCGTCCTGGGCATAGACCTCAGCGTAGGCACGCAGCACCGAGTTGGAGCCGAACACCAGATCCACGCGAGTTGCGGTCCACTTGACCTGGTCGGTCTTGCGGTCGCGGATCTCGTACAGGTTGTTGCCGGTCGGCTTCCAGGTATTGGCCATGTCGGTGAGGTTGACGAAGAAGTCGTTGCTCAGCGCACCGACCCGATCGGTGAACACGCCATGCTTGCTGCCGCCATGGTTGGTGCCCAGCACGCGCATGCCGCCGACCAGCACGGTCATCTCGTGGGCGGTCAGGCCCATCAGCTGGGTACGGTCGAGCATCAGCTCCTCGGCGCTGACCTTGTAGTCCTTCTTCAGCCAGTTGCGATAGGCGTCATGGACCGGCTCCAGCACCTCGAAGGAGGCGGCGTCGGTCATCGCGTCGGTCGCATCGCCACGCCCCGGCGCGAACGGGACGCTGATGTCGAAGCCCGCGGCCTTGGCCGCCTGCTCGACGCCGAGGTTGCCGCCCAGCACAATGACGTCGGCCACGCTGGCACCGGTCTCCGCAGCGATTTTCTCGTATACCGCCAGCACCTTGGCCAGACGCGCCGGCTCGTTGCCTTCCCAGTCCTTCTGCGGAGCCAGCCGGATGCGCGCACCGTTGGCGCCACCACGCATGTCGGAGCCGCGGAAAGTCCGTGCGCTGTCCCAGGCGGTGTTGACCATCTCGCTCACGGACAGGCCGCTGGCAGCGATCTTCGCCTTCACGGCGGCGACATCGTAGTCACTGCGACCGGCCGGCACCGGGTCCTGCCAGAGAAGATCTTCCTGCGGTACATCCGGGCCGAGGTAGCGCACCTTGGGTCCCATGTCGCGGTGGATCAGCTTGAACCAGGCACGGGCGAACGCATCCTCGAAGGCTGCCGGGTCCTTTTGGAAGCGCTCGGAGATCTTGCGGTACTCCGGGTCCATCTTCATCGCCATGTCGGCGTCGGTCATCATCGGGTTGTAGCGAACCGAGGCATCCTCGGAACCGACCGGCTTGTCCTCTTCCTTGATGTCGATCGGCTCCCACTGATGGGCGCCGGCCGGGCTCAGCTTCTGTTCCCACTCGTGGTTGAGCAGCATGTCGAAGTAGCCGTAGTCCCACTGGGTCGGATTGGTGGTCCAGGCGCCTTCCAGGCCGCTGGTCACGGTGTCGCGACCGACGCCGCGCTTGGTCTTGTTGTTCCAGCCAAGGCCTTGCTCCTCGACGTCTGCCGCTTCCGGTTCCGGGCCGAGCAGCGCGGCGTCGCCGTTGCCATGCGCCTTGCCCACGGTGTGGCCGCCGGCGGTCAGGGCTACGGTTTCCTCGTCGTTCATCGCCATGCGCGCGAAGGTCTCGCGCACGTCCTTGGCGGTCTTGAGCGGATCGGGCTGGCCGTCGACGCCCTGCGGGTTGACGTAGATCAGGCCCATCATCACCGCGGCCAGCGGGTTCTCCAGATCGCGCTCGCCAGAGTAGCGGCTGTTGGGGTTCTCGGTGGGCGCCAGCCATTCCTTCTCCGAGCCCCAGTAGATGTCCTTCTCCGGACTCCAGATGTCCTCACGGCCGAAGCCGAAGCCGAAGGTCTTCAGGCCCATCGACTCGTAGGCCATGTTGCCAGCGAGGACGATCAGGTCGGCCCAGCTGAGCTTGTTGCCGTACTTCTTCTTGATCGGCCAGAGCAGACGACGCGCCTTGTCCAGGTTGGCGTTATCCGGCCAGGAGTTCAGCGGCGCGAAGCGCTGGTTGCCAGTACCGGCACCACCACGGCCGTCGGCCACGCGATAGGAGCCGGCGGCGTGCCAGGCCATGCGGATCATCAGTCCGCCGTAGTGGCCCCAGTCGGCCGGCCACCATTCCTGGCTGTCGGTCATCAGCGCCTGCAGGTCCTTCTTGAGCGCGGCGACGTCGAGCTTCTTGACCTCTTCCCGATAGTTGAAGGCCTTGCCCAGCGGGTTGGTCTTGCTGTCGTGCTGGTGGAGGATGTCGAGGTTGAGGGCATTCGGCCACCAATCCATGCTCGAGTTGCCGGTGGCCGTATTGGCGCCGTGCATCACCGGGCACTTGCCGGCAGTCTTCATATTGTTCTCACTCATATCCGTCTCCGATCATGTCTTCGTAGCCTGAAAATTGGCGCATCTTGCGACATACCCCCGGCAGAGGGTGGGTACGGTTCCGTGTGGGCTGCTCGAAACAGTCCTAACCTTTATAGCCCAGTCGTGCCGGAGCATAGCCAAAAAGGGCATGGATTAAATTTATCTGCCCGATAGGCAAAATTGCCCAGGTGCCGGGCCGCGATTTATCACTCGAATGGCTTGGGCTGACCACTGGGGCAGGCATGTCGAGGAGGGCAGCGGCCATGGCGGTATGTCGGCACTGATCCAAGCCCCTTTCGTCCTGAGACGCAGCGCCTTGCTGAAAATGGCGTCTGCTGTCTGGCCCATGTGCCATGCTTGCAATGATGTTCTTCCCGGCTGCCGTCTGGCGGGCCGGCGACAGATGAAGTCTGCGAGGAGGACAACGATGACAATGAAGAAACATCTGTTCTGCGTGGGTGCCGAGATCACGCCGCACTCGACCAACCCCTTGGCCGAGGAGTTCGTCAGTGCCCAGCTGAATGTCTATGTCGGCGCCAACGACTTGCACGAGGCGTTGCAGCGAGCCGAGGCGGCGCTGGGCCGGGATGGCTACGCGGTGAACTTCATCCGTGGCTGTTGGGTGGTCGATGTGGCCTGCAACGACGGCTTCTGTCCTGCCGACGCTCTGCCCACAGAGGTGAGTGGTGCGCTGTTGTTCAGTGACGCCGTCCACTATGGCGAACTGCGCGAGCTGACCACCGCCAACGATTACAACTACTGAGGGCCGCCGACGTGCGCCTGGCGTGGGTCGGGCGCACGTGCGGCGGTTCAACCGTCTTCGCCGTCGCCCAGCTAGGTGAGCCTGACGGGCATTGATCCGCACATTAACCCGAATGGGTGCTCCCGCAATGGAGCTCATGGCAGCTCCATTGCAAGACGAGCGCTTACTCCTCGAGCAGGCTGCGCAGCATCCAAGCGGTCTTTTCGTGCACTTCCAGGCGCTGGGTGAGCAGGTCGGCGGTCGGCTGATCGTTGGCCGCGTCGACCACCGGGAACAGCTTGCGCGCGGTGCGGGCGGTGGCTTCCTGGGCTTCGACCAGATGGCGGATCATGTCGGTCGCTTTTGGTACGCCTTCCACTTCCTTGATCGAGGCCAGCTTGACGAACTCCTTGTAGGTGCCCGGCGCCGGGTAGCCAAGGGCACGGACACGCTCGGCGATCATGTCTAGGGCGTTCCACTGCTCGGTGTACTGGGTCATGAACATCGTGTGCAGACTGTTGAACTGCGGGCCGGTCACGTTCCAGTGGAAGTTGTGGGTCATCAGATAGAGGGTGTAACTATCGGCCAGCAGTCCGGACAGGCCCTGGACGATTTTTTCGCGATCACCGGCGCTGATGCCGATATCGATGTTCTGCGCTTTAACTTTCTTGGTAGCCATGGGGCGTTCCTTATCAACTGGGCTGGTTCTAGCCCAAAGTGGTATCCAATACCATCGGCGCTCCCGCGCATGTATGTGCAGCAGGTCAAGACAGCTCGCTGGTGGCGGCCAGCGCCGCCTCTCCATTGCGCGGAGTTGCTCCGACAGTCACGACAGCTCCAGTGCCGAGATGCCTTCTCATTTGTAACCGGCTCGGGCTACCCCGGCAAGGGACGTCCGCAATTTCAATCGAACGGCTTGTGTTACGGGGTTTCGTTGTTCTACGCCTAAAGGAAGGGCTCGTTGCTGGGCGCGCTGTCACAGACGTTGGCGGCGCAGAGCAGGCTGGCGGTCAGCATCTTCCTCGGGGGGCTTCCTTGGTCGTTCTTCTCTCGGCTCACATTGATTATCCCGAGCGGGCCGATGCATTCCCTTGTTCTGGATCAGAGCGGAGGGTTTTTACGAAAGGGCATCCGCAACGGCTCAGCCGTCCTCGCCGTCGCCGCCCACGATCAAGCGACTCTCGTAGGCCGGTGCAGCGTAGATGCCGATCTGCGCCGACAGATCCAGCACCCGGGGCAGATCCACGGAGTAGACCAGCACCATCTGCAGTTCGTCCTCCATCGGTTCGCTGAAGTCGACCAGTACATAGCCCTCTTTCTCCGGGTACAGGCTGCTCAGCTGTACCTGGATGTGCTCCAGGGCGCTGAGCAGATCGTCCCGGGCCAGGTCCTCGGCCTTCAGAGTCAGAGGCACCGGCGCACCGAATGAGGCGAGTACCTGTTGGAACAATTCGTCGGCCTGGCTGGCCTGGATCAGCACATTATCCGGCAGGCTGCAGACCACCACCCATTCGCCCAGCGGGATGCTCAGGCTGTCGTCGTAGCCGGAGTCCGGATTGGTGGCGAGGAAGGCCGGCGGATCGGCATAGGCCAGGGCGGCCTCGCCGGCAATCCGCTGGATGTCTTCGTCACGCATGCAGCCCGAGCTGATCAGGGTGATCAGCTCCACCAGTTGCTCTTTCATGGGGGGAGTCCTGCCTATACTTATAAGGTAAGGAGAGCAACATTCAGTCTAATCGCTAAACCGTGAAATGAACGGCGTTATGGCCCAGCCGTCGCAATGCCGCAACCATGGAGGTCTCGGCGGATGTCCAACGCAGCCCCTTTCGAGACGCATCACGAGCGTTACGATGCCTGGTTCGCCAGGCACGAGCCTGCGTACATTTCCGAACTGCTCGCCTTGCGCCACTTCGAGCAGCCAGCGCTTGCGCGAAAGTCGAAGCTGGCGTCCTTCCAGCCATAGCCGACGTGGCAGGACTGGCAGAACGCCTCGTTGGAGCGGTCGCCGATGCAGAAGCCGTTGCGCATGGTCTTGTTGCCCAGGCGCCGGCCTCACCCCTGCAACAGCCATTGAGGGCGCAGCAGCATGACCACGCCCAGAGCCAGCATGACCAAGCCGCTGAGGATCTTCAGCCCGCGCCCGGCCCGTGTCGACAGCTTGCGACTGCTCAGGGCGATCACCGCGGTGGCGACCATCAGCGCGTCGTCGGCGATGTAGCCGAGGATGTACAGGCCAAGGTAGGCGTAGTGGGCGAGGGTAGTCAGCCCCTGCCGGGTGAGTACCGCGGTGTACAGCGCCGGCAGGCCGGCGGTGCAGAGCAGCTCGATGAAGTTGACCATCACCGCCAAGGCCGCCACGCCGGCGAGTGCTGGCAGGAGGCTGTCGGCCTGGAGGATGGCACGCATGCGTGCGTACAGACCGGGCTTGGCGGCAGCCGGGATCGACAGGCTAAAGTCGCCATTCGGGCGCAGTCCGTCGCGCAGGTTGACCACGCCGATGGCGATGGCAGCCGCGCTCAGCGCCCAGACCAATAGGGTCGACAGCCCGACCAGCAGGAACAGGTTGAGCCAGGCGGCCATGAAGGCGTAGTAGACCGCGCCGCTGATCAGCACGAAGGTGCCGGCGATCAGCGCCATGCGCGTGCGGTCGCGCAGGTGGACCAGCAGCGAGAGCAGGAACAGCAGCACCCACATGGCGCAGGGGTTGAAGCCGTCGAGCAGGCCAAGGGCGAGGGTGAACAGCGGCAGGCCGAGGCGCTCCACGCTGAGGGTGCCGAACAGCCCGCTCTGGACGCTGGTGATTGCAGGCTGGCCGTCAGCGAGCAAGGCGAGCAGTTGTGCGCCGCTGTGCTCGGTGTCGTCGAAGCCCACCAGCACGCGGTCGCCAATCACGAAGGTCGGTACGCCTGGCGGCCAGTAGCCGGCCTGGCGGGAGATACGCAGCAGGTCGGCGCGCGCTCTGGCATCGCGGTCCACCGGACGCAGCACGATGCGCAACTCAGGGCGCTCGGCCGCCAGATCGGCGAGCCAAGCCTTGGCGGCGGCGCAGTGCGGGCAGCCGTCGCGGACGAAGACCTCGAGCACCGGCGACGTGGCTGGTGCTGGAGGGGAGTCTACTGCTGATGCTGCGATGGGCTGCATCAGCAGCAGGATGAGCAGCGCGCAGAGTCGGCTGGCCATCCCTGCTGTAGCTTGACGCAGGAGTGCAGCCCTACTTCTTCATCGGGCAGGTCTTGATGCCGAGCAGGCTGTAGGCCGGGCACCAGCCGAGCAGGCCGGTGGCCAGCGGCAGGACGCCGATCCAGGCCCAGACCGGGCCGCCGGCGATGGCCCAGACGATCAGGGCGATGCCGACCACGATGCGGATGATCTTGTCGATGCCGCCAACGTTCGTTTGCATGGTGTTGCTCCTCTTCGGTGATCTACGGGTCGTGCCTGCGGGCACAGCCCTTGCCAATCCATCTGCGTTGTGAGGGCTGTTCAGTCGAATACCGGCAGGCTCGGCGTGACCACCGTCTTGCCGGCTGCGCTCCAGGCGTCGAAGCCGCCCGCGATCGACTGCACCTGCAGGTAGCCCATGTCGTGCAGGGCGCAGGCGGCCAGCGC
>RCUR01000361.1_pt1 | contig 16322 bp, 17 predicted proteins | sample 2166151 | NCBI WGS metagenome assembly RCUR01 (sample SAMN09932785, study PRJNA488358) | compost metagenome | isolation source: compost soil in an enriched community | place: Germany: Experimental Botanical Garden
AGCTCCTTTTAGATCTAAAAAAAAAGCTTTCGGGGCCGAAGCTTGAAGTAAAAAGCGGGATTAGCTTCTTATTATCAGTAAGTTATTCAAAAAAACTCTTAGCCACTTTACAGATTTAATGAAATTATAACAAAATAGTACTTCATATTATAAAGTTAAATGTCTAATTTTGAATAAATTTTATAAATCATTAAAAAGATATATCATGGCTTTTGAACTACCAAAATTACCTTATGCATACGATGCATTAGAACCTTATATTGATGCTAGAACAATGGAAATCCACCATACAAAACATCACAACGCCTACATTACCAATCTGAATGCTGCCATTGCAGGAACAGATATGGAAGGAAAAACAATTGAGAATATATTAATAAATCTTGATATGAAAAATGCTGCTGTTCGCAATAACGGTGGTGGATACTACAATCATAACTTATATTGGTCAGTTATGTCTCCAAATGGAGGAGGACAACCAACTGGTGAATTGCTAGCTGCAATTGAGACTGCTTTTGGTTCTTTTGAAGAATTTAAAGCAAAATTCTCTAAAGCTGGTCTAACTCAATTTGGTTCTGGTTGGGCTTGGTTGTGTGTACAAAAAGGAGGAAAACTTGATATTTGCGGAACACCAAATCAAGACAACACTTTAATGCCTGGTGTAGGTTGCGGTGGAACTCCAATCTTAGGAATGGATGTTTGGGAGCATGCTTATTATTTGCATTACCAAAACAGAAGACCAGATTATATTGAGGCTTTCTTCAATTTAATTAACTGGACTGAAGTAACAAGAAGATATGCTTTAGAAAAATAGTTTTCTCTTAATAAAAAAAGAGCCGATTTCAAAAATTGAAATCGGCTCTTTTTTTATGTCTATATTTAAAATCCTTGACTTTATTCCAATAAAAAAGGTGGAATTCCTTCCACCCTTTTTGCCCCAAATCTACCATAAACTTAACCTACTAATGTTAATGGTTCACCAAAACTATGGCAGTTATTTTTTAAAAACAAATATTTTGGACGAACGACACAAAAAACCGATTAACGGTACTTTTGACGTTTTTATTAATATGCTCTTGCGTCTTTTCCTTCGTAAAAATTCATAAACGCTCGGTTCACAACACGATTACCACCCGGTGTAGGATAGTCTCCTGTAAAGTACCAATCACCTAAGTTCTTAGGACAGGCAATATGTAAATCTTCTACAGTTTGGAAAATAATTTTTACTTCAGCATTAATCTCAGGTGAGCTCAACATCTCCGCAATCTTATCTGAAATTTCCTGTGGATGGAACGGCGCATATATGGCTGTCACATAATTCACAACATCATTATCTTTGAAATTTTCTTGTGCCTTACACTTAGCATACACTTCGTCAACTATATGATACAAATTCCTTTCTTTCAATAATTCCAATGCTGCTCTAAACGCTACTAAACCTTCTAATTTAGCCATATCAATTCCGTAGCAATCCGGGTAACGAATTTGTGGCGCCGATGAAACAATAACGATTCTTTTAGGTTTCAGACGATCCATCATTTTGATGATACTCATTTTCAATGTCGTACCACGAACAATACTGTCATCTATAATAACTAAATTGTCTGTTGGTTTTATCACGCCATAAGTAACATCATACACGTGAGCCACTAAATCATCACGACTACTGTCTTCTGTAATGAACGTTCTTAGTTTCGCATCTTTAATAGCGACTTTTTCGGTACGGATTTTTACAGCAAGAAGTTCCTGTAGTGTTTCTTTAGTTAGTGTATTTCTATTTTCAAGAATGTAATTATTCTTTCTTTGGTTCAAGAAATCCTGAGCCGCTTCCACCATTCCGTAGAATGAAGTTTCAGCCGTATTTGGAATGTATGAAAACACGGTATTGTCTGTATCTTGATCTATAGAATCAAGAACTGCCGGTAAAATAAGTTTTCCTAAATTTTTTCTTTCCTGATAAATCTCAGCATCACTTCCTCTAGAGAAATAGATACGTTCAAAAGAACATGCTTTTTTAACTGTTGGAGGAAGAATTTCTTCCATCGAAACAATACCTGCCTTCTTAATTATCAAGGCCTTTCCTGGCTCTATTTCTTGTACTTTCTCAAACGGCACATTGAAAACGGTTTGTATTACCGGTCTTTCAGAAGCAACAACCACTACTTCGTCATCCTGATAAAAATATGCCGGACGAATTCCTGCTGGATCTCTAAATACAAACGCATCTCCATGACCTAGAAGTCCTGCCATAGCATAACCTCCATCTAAATTTTTAGAAGAACGTCTCAAAATCTTACCGATATCCAATCGTTCTGCAATTACAGGAGAAGCTTCTCTTTTAGACAAACCCATCTCCTTACAGTCCTGATACAACTGCATTACTTCTTTATCAATAAAATGTCCGATTTTCTCCATAATGGTAACCGTATCCGCCATTTCTTTCGGATGCTGTCCTAATTCTACCAGATTTTCGAAAAGCTCTTTCACATTAGTCATGTTGAAATTACCCGCCAAAATCAGGTTTCGGTGCATCCAGTTACTTTGACGTAAAAAAGGATGAACACTTTCAATACTGTTTTTACCAAAAGTACCGTAGCGAACATGCCCTAAGAACAACTCTCCCAGATAAGGAATATTCTTTTTCTGCAAAGCCACATCATTAGCATACTCAGGATTAGAAGTCATTTCCTCATTTATTCTTTCGTTTATTTGAGCAAAAACATCCTGAATCGGTTGCGCATGATTGGAACGCACACGACTTATGTATCGTTCCCCTGGCTCAACGTCCATTTTTATACTTGCAAAACCTGCCCCATCCTGACCACGATTATGCTGCTTTTCCATAAGGAGATACATTTTTTGTATTCCGTAAAAAGCAGTTCCGTATTTCTCTTTGTAAAACTCAAGCGGTTTAAGAAGCCTAACTAAGGCAATTCCACATTCGTGTTGTAAAGCGTCGCTCATTGTGTTGTTGTGTTGTATGTTGTGTATTGTAATTTTTTTCTAACAAAAGATCCAAATCATCCGATTTAAAAACCTCAAATTTGCATCTGCCTTTAAATAAAAAATGCCTCGGAACTTCGAGGCACAGTGTGTTATAATTCTACGTCAAACTGTGTCAAAGCTTTGAATTGCTTCAATCTTGCCACAACTTCACTTTTCTCTAAATCAATCATCCTTTCGGTTCCGAATTTCTCCACACTAAATGAAGCTAAGTTAGATCCATATATAACAGCATTTTTCATGTTCTCAAAAGAGACATTTTCGCTCTGCGCAATATAACCAGAAAAACCACCTGCAAAGGTATCACCTGCTCCAGTTGGATCAAAAACTTCTTCTAACGGTAAAGCCGGCGCAAAAAAGACTTCTTTATTATGAAATAAAAGGGCACCATGCTCTCCTTTTTTAATTACTACATATTCCGGTCCCATTTCATGAATTTTTGCCGCTGCTTTTACTAAAGAATATTCTCCAGAAAGCTGTCTTGCTTCTTCATCATTTATAGTGATTACATCAATACGTTTCATCACGTCAAGCAATTCAGGTAAAGCACAATCCATCCAAAAATTCATAGTATCTAAAACCACTAATTTTGGTTTTACCTCCATCTGATCCAAAACACTGCTTTGCACCAATGGATGTAAATTACCTAACATTACCACTTCGGCATCCTTAAAATTTTGAGGTACTTTTGGCTGAAAATCTCCCAAAACATTCAATTCTGTTACCAAAGTATCCCTCGTATTCAAATCGTTATGATACAATCCGCTCCAAAAAAAAGTTTTCCCTCCTTTAACTACTTCCAGACCAGAAATATCAATATTTCTATCTGTTAATAAATCTAAATATTCTTGTGGAAAATCGTCGCCAACGACAGAAACAATAGCAGATTGTAAATTGAAAAAAGAGGCGGAAAGTCCTATATAAGGTGCAGCGCCACCTAAAATTTTATTTGTTTTGCCAAACGGGGTCTCTATGGCATCAAAAGCAACGCTTCCAACAATCAATAATTTATTCATTTTTTGAGTTTCGAATTAAGGCGCAAAGATAGTTCATAAGTTACAAAATTGCAATGGGTAAGAATTGTAAAGTTTTCATAATTTACAACACTAAATATCAGCAATTTAGAGCAACTTATTTTCTTCATTTTCATAAAAGGAATCAACAGAAAGCTGCTTTTGTGTCGAAGCCATAACGGCAAGCTCATCACATCTTTCGTTTTGGGAATGATTATTATGTCCTTTTATCCATTTGAAATCAACTTGATGTTTCCTGTAAACAACCAAAAAGCGTTTCCATAGATCTGAATTTTTTCTATCTGCAAATCCCTTTTTTTCCCAGCCTAACACCCATTTTTTCACCACAGAATCAACAACGTATTTAGAATCTGACACAACTAACACTTTCGTGTTTGGGTTTTTCAGTTTCTCGAGACCTACAATTACAGCCAATAATTCCATTCTATTATTAGTAGTATAGCGAAACCCCTCATAAAATTCCTTCCTATAACTCTTTCCTACCCATTCCATCACAACGCCATAACCGCCAGGACCAGGATTTCCTTTGGCAGCACCGTCAGTATATATATGTACGTCGTGTTCCAAAATATAAGACTATAGTTTAGCTGTTAACAATTTTTCTATTATCAAAGGAAAGTACTCCTGCTCCAAATCATGGATTTTTGCAGCCACATCGTCTGGAGTATCGTTTTCTGTCAGCACTACCCTTTGTTGAAAAATGATATTTCCTTCATCGTAATTTTCATTTACATAATGAATCGTAATTCCGGTTTCTTTCTCATTATTCTCCACAACAGCTTCATGTATATGCATGCCATACATACCTTTACCTCCATACTTTGGCAACAGGGCAGGATGTATATTTATTATCTTATCAGGATAGGCTTCAATTATATTTTGAGGAAATTTTAATAAAAATCCGGCAAGAACTATCAAATCTGGTTTAATTTTATCAATTTCATGTAGTACTTTACCTTCATATAAATCCTGTTTATTGAAAATCTCGGTTGGTATTTGATGATTTTTTGCTCTTTCGATCACTTTTGCATTCGCATTATTTGTAAATACATTTGTAACGACACCCGTTTTGGTTGCGGAAAAATATTTAATGATATTTTCGGCATTAGTCCCCGAACCAGAAGCAAAAACGACTATTTTTTTCATGACCACATCTATTTTTATAGTGCAAAAAAAGGCATAAAAATTGAAAATAAATAACATTCCAAAGTCTTTGTTAAAATAAATTTCATAAATTAGTTGTCACATTTATTAACTAAATAGTTGTTTTAAAATAAAGTTTTTTATTTTTGCCAACAAATTAAATTCTAAAATTAAAGATTATGTCAGACATTGCATCAAGAGTAAAAGCGATTATCGTAGACAAATTAGGTGTTGACGAAAACGAAGTTGTAACAGAAGCAAGCTTCACTAATGATTTAGGAGCTGACTCATTAGACACTGTAGAGCTTATTATGGAATTCGAAAAAGAATTTGATATCCAAATTCCAGACGATCAAGCAGAAAACATTGCTACTGTTGGTCAAGCAATCTCTTATATCGAGGAAGCTAAAAAATAATAAACTCGCACCCGAATACATTCCTGCATTCGGGTGTTATTATTTTTTTTCGAAAATTAAATTCGCGATTGAATTTCAATCAAAAAAATATTTATAATTTATTGCCCATGGCTCTTTTGTAGGAATAATACAATACAGAAAGCATGGGTTTTATTTGTTTAAAGATAACAAAATATAGAAGTTATGGAATTAAGACGAGTTGTTGTAACGGGTTTAGGTGCGCTTACTCCTATTGGAAATAACATTCAGGAATTTTGGAATGGTCTAATTAACGGAGTTAGTGGAGCTGCGCCAATAACTTATTTCGATGCTTCAAAGTTTAGAACCCAGTTTGCCTGCGAAGTAAAAAACTTTAATGTCGAAGATTTTATCGACAGAAAAGAAGCTAGAAAAATGGACCGTTACGCACAATATGCTATGGTTGCATCAGACGAAGCTGTAAAAGATGCCGGTTTCGATTTAGAAAAACTAGACAGAGACAGAGTAGGTGTTATTTGGGGATCCGGAATCGGTGGATTGGAAACTTTTCAAATAGAAGTTCTTAATTTTGCAGCTGGCGACGGAACACCAAAATTCAATCCTTTCTTTATACCAAAAATGATTGCCGATATTGCTGGCGGTCACATTTCAATGAAATACGGCTTTAGAGGACCAAATTTCACAACCGTTTCGGCTTGTGCCTCTTCAACAAACGCCATTATTGATGCATTCAATTATATTCGATTAGGTCATGCTGATGCCATAGTAACCGGTGGTTCTGAAGCAGCCGTAACTATTGCCGGAATGGGTGGATTTAATGCTATGCACGCCCTTTCAACAAGAAATGACGACCCAAAAACCGCCTCCAGACCAATGGATAAAGACAGAGATGGATTTGTTCTGGGCGAAGGAGCAGGTGCTTTGATTCTTGAAGAATACGAACATGCTGTTGCTCGTGGCGCAAACATTTACTGCGAAATTGGCGGTGGCGGAATGTCTGCCGATGCGTACCATATAACTGCTCCACATCCTGAAGGATTGGGCGCTAAAAACGTAATGTTAAACTGTTTAAGAGATGCCGGATTAAAACCAACCGATGTTGATGGTGTAAATATGCACGGAACTTCAACTCCACTTGGTGACATTGGAGAATCTAAAGCAATACTACATGTTTTCGGCGAGCACGCTTATACCATGAACCTAAATTCAACAAAATCCATGACAGGTCACTTGCTTGGAGCTACTGGTGCAATTGAAGCCATTTCATGTATACTTTCTTTAAAACATGGAATTGTTCCTCCTACAATAAATCATTTCACAGATGATGAAAACATTGACCCTAAATTAAACTTCACTTTCAATACTGCTCAAAAAAGAGACGTGAAAGTATTGATGAGTAATACTTTTGGTTTTGGCGGACACAATGCATGTGTATTGGTAAAAAAATTAGACCTGTAAAATATCTATGCGTTTAATAAGAAAAATATTTTCGAAATCCCGTTCTCAAGAAGACGGGATTTTTTTTGATGCTATCCAAAAAATTTTGGGTTTTGCCCCAAAAAACATCGATAATTATAAAAAAGCATTTACTCATCGGTCCTCAAATCGTCTTGACGTAAAAGGAAATCCAATCAATTACGAACGACTGGAGTTTCTTGGTGACGCCATGCTGAGCTCCGTAATTGCAGCCCATTTATTTAGCAAAGCCCCTGCAGGAGACGAGGGGTACCTGACAAAAATGCGATCAAAAATAGTCAGTAGGGAACATTTGAACGAATTAGGAAAAGATTTAAATCTGGTTCGCTTTATTGAAAGTAAAGTGCCAGTTCAGCATTTTGGAGAAAACATCCACGGAAATATATTTGAATCCCTGATTGGCGCTATTTATCTGGACAGAGGATACGAATACTGCGAAAAATTCATCCAAAAAAGGGTAATCATTCCTTACGTTGATATAGCCCGACTGGAAGGAAAAGTGATCAGTTATAAAAGTTTGGTTATCGAATGGTGTCAAAAAGAGAAAAGACAATTTCATTATGACATCTTTGAAGATAACGCTATCGACGGACAACGATTATTTGGCGTAAAACTAAGCATCGACGAAAAAGTAATTGCAAGAGCAAGAGCAACATCAAAAAAGAAGGCAGAAGAAAAGGCATCTCAAAGAGCTTATTTTGCATTTCAAGAAAAAATGAATAAAAAATAACGTCCAAATTCTTAAAACTATAACGTTTTCGTTCATAAATTAACAAAAACATACACAAATAGCACCTCTGCGCTTCGATAGAAATGCTATATTTACAACTTATTTTTTCATGAAATGGCTATTCATAAATTGGATCTTGGCGAATTTGACGAAATAGATTACTATCTTATTGCCCTTCATACTTCATTGGAAGATTACAGATTGGCATTTTTTATCAATCAAAGGCTCCCAATAAATTTAAGTAAAAGCAAGAATGAAATTCAAATCCACATCAAAGAAGGTGAAACTCAATTTTCGAGATTTTACTATTATGACACAGAGAAAACACTTTCCTGGGATTTGATTCAAAATAAAAATGAAGTAATTCAACAAAAGAAAGAAATAAGCGAAAGTTTGTTTTCAGACATAGCTTTGGAAGTTTCAACAAAAGTTTATTTACTTCCGGAATTTAAAAAAGTTGATTATTTTTTAAAAATAGAAAACAGCGAAGACACTATAAGTGTTTCAGACATAATAGCAACATTGAATACCATAGAGGGTATATCAACTGTATATGAAGTTGACATGAATAAAATAAAATCAAAAAACAATTTAATTTTTTAATACCAATGCTTACAAACAAAAAAACTAAAATTGTAGCCACACTTGGGCCTGCATGTAGTACGAAAGAGATCATAAAAGACATGATTGACGCAGGTGTAAATGTGTTTAGAATAAATTTTTCGCATGCCGATTATGAAGATGTTAAACAAAAAATAAACATTATTCGTGGCCTAAATGATGAATTTGGCTATACTACAGCAATTCTTGGCGATTTACAAGGGCCAAAACTTCGTGTAGGAGTTATGGAAGATGGAGTTGTAGTGAACGACGGAGATTTAATTACTTTTACAACTGCCGAAGATATCCTTGGAACTGCAAAAAAAGTTTTCATGAAATATCAAAACTTTCCAAATGATGTTAATCCTGGAGAAAGAATTTTATTGGATGACGGAAAACTAATTTTCGAGATTGTTGAAACAGACAAAAAAACCGAAGTAGTTGCAAGAGTAATACAAGGTGGAGAATTAAAATCCAAAAAAGGAGTAAATCTGCCTAATACAAAAATATCGCTTCCTGCAATGACAGAAAAAGATATTGCAGATGCAATTTTTGCTATTGGACAACAAGTAGACTGGATTGCATTATCTTTTGTTAAAACCCCTAGAGACTTACAAGACTTACAGGAACTAATAGCAGAACACTCTGAATACAAAATTCCAATCGTTGCCAAAATAGAAATGCCTGAGGCATTAGAAAACATTGACAAAATCGTTGCTTATTGTGACGCTTTGATGGTAGCACGTGGTGATTTAGGTGTGGAACTTCCTGCACATGAAGTACCTCTTGTTCAAAAAGAGTTAATTCGCAGAGCAAAAACTGCAAGAATTCCAGTTATTGTTGCTACGCAAATGATGGAAACAATGATTACCAGCTTGACGCCAACACGTGCCGAGGTAAACGACGTTGCCAACTCTGTTATGGACGGTGCTGATGCTGTAATGCTTTCTGGAGAAACGGCTACAGGTAATTATCCAGTACAGGTAATTCAAAAAATGACCCAAATCCTTGAAGCTGTTGAAGATTCACCGCTTATTCAGGTTCCTCAAAACACTCCACAAGTTAGAACAAACCGTTTTATTACTAAAACTATTTGTCATCATGCGGCAACAATGGCTAATGTGATTAAAGCAAAAGCAATTTGTACCTTAACAAACAGTGGTTACACAGCATTTCAAATTTCTGCTTGGAGACCGTCAGCACATATTTTAGTTTTCACATCAAACAAAAGAATCCTTACACAACTTAATTTATTATGGGGCGTAAAATCATTCTATTACGGAAAATCTGTTAGTACAGATGAAACCGTTACCGATGTGAATGAAATTGCAAGACAAAAAGGTTTTGTAGAAAAAGGAGATTTCCTTATCAATCTAGCAGCAATGCCTATCACAGATAAAGGAATGGTTAATACCTTAAGAGTTTCTGAAATAGAATAGTTACACACTATTTCACTAAATAATTCAGTCCGTCTCATTTATAGTAAATGGGACGGATTTTTTTTTAAACAAAATCCAAAATATTTTTTTGACTGAAAATTTTTAAGTTATTTTAAACATACTCCTAAAAAATAAAATTTATATTTGAACAACAAAAAAAAGCAACCTATGAGTTTCAATTCAAACAACCCATTTTTAAACAACAAGACATTCTCGTCTACATCCGTTTCAAAAAAAGATGAAGTTCATCAAGCGACACTGATTGATTACAATCAAGAAATGACCTTATCAGGAACAATAAACAAAAGCTTAATCCTGTTTTTACTTCTTACAGCTTCTGCCTCTATAATCTGGTGGATGGCATTTAATGGTACAAACCCAATAGTTCCGGCAATCGGTGGTGCCATCGCAGGACTTGTTTTAGTTTTGATTTCTGCTTTCAAACCACAATATTCACCGATTCTAGCTCCTGGTTACGCCTTGTTTGAAGGCTTATTTATAGGCGGCATTTCGGCTATCTTTGAAGCCAAATATCCTGGGATTGTATTACAGGCTGTAGGAGCTACTTTTGTAACTTTCATAGTTTGCCTTGGATTGTATAAATATAGAATCGTGAAAGTGACAGAACAGTTTAAATCAGTTGTTGTGGCAGCTACACTTGCTATTGCAACTTATTATTTAATATCCTGGTTGTTTTCAATGTTTACCAGCTTTGTTCCTGTACATTACGACAACTCACTGATGAGTATCGGAATCAGTGTATTTGTAATTGTAATTGCCGCTTTAAATTTATTTTTGGATTTTGACCGCATAGAAAAAGGAGTTGAAGAAAAAATGCCAAAATATATGGAATGGTATGGCGCTATGGGCTTAATGATAACCTTAGTTTGGCTATATATTGAGTTTCTGCGATTATTATCGAAATTATCAAGCAAAGACTAGTGTCAACAAAAATATTCCAACAAAACCCTTTCTAACAACGAACAGAAAGGGTTTTGTTATTTTATGCCGCTTTTTCAAAAGCAATAAAATGAGTTAAATCTCCTTTTGTGTTAAAAATTGGAAATCCTTTAATCAAACAAAGATACGTATCCCCATTTTTTTTATAGTTCAAAACTGTTTTTTCAAATGGTTGTTGCAATTCGATAGCAGCTCTGATTTCGTTTGATGTAATTTCACTTGTTTTTTGTCCTTGAAACATTTTAGGACTTTTCCCTATAACCTCTTCCTCATTGTAACCATTCATTTTTACAATGTTTTTTGAAGCGAAAACTATTCGCAATTGAGAATCGGTTACAATAACCACCTCGTCCTTTAATAATGTATTCCAATCCAGATTGCCATAATCCCAATGGTTTTTCGAACCCATTACTTTTAGTTTGGTTACATCCAAAAAAGAGTTCTTTAACTCTTTCATAAATTCCTGATGAAAATCCCATGAAAAAACAGGAGCTGTTTTTACACTTAAGCTCCTGGCATATTTCGCAGCAGCTTCTTCGTAATGTTTGAAATTGATCATTATATCGAATTTTATCCAAATATAATTCTAATTCAAATCCAAGCATCCGAATTAATAGTTTTTAACTCTTGTTGAACCTTAGATACTTAAGGTCTAAAAAGCAAATTTAAGCTGAACCACCACGGTTTTCTTCTCTTCGGTATTCAAATTACTTACAGATATACCCAACAGACGCACCGAATCCTTCATCCGTTCCTGATACAACAGTTCTTTCACAGTTTCTATGATTAAGCCTTTATCAGAAATAAAATAAGGCAAGGTTTTACTACGGGTTTGTTGTGTAAAATCACTGTACTTTATCTTTAAGGTAACAGTCTTTCCAGCGATATTGTGTTTTTTCAATCTTCTGACTAAAGCATTAGCAATATTTTCCAATTGTTCCATCATAAAAATTTCCGAAGAAAGATTACTATCAAAAGTATGTTCCGCAGCCACTGATTTGGTAATTCGATCCGATTTAACTTCGCTATTATGAATGCCTCGTACCACATTATAATAGAAACTACCAGACTTTCCAAAATGCTTTTCAAGAAACTCCAAGGATTTGCCTTTCAATTCCAGTCCAGTAAAAATACCCAACTGATACATTTTTTCGGTTGTTACTTTCCCCACTCCATAAAATTTCCGAATAGGCAATTCTTCCAAAAAAGAAATAACTTCGTCTGGATTAACTGTTTTCTGACCATTCGGCTTATTATAATCACTGGCAATTTTTGCCACAAATTTGTTAATTGATATTCCAGCCGAGGCGGTCAGTCCCACTTCATTAAAAATACGAGCTCTAATTTCTTGTGCCAATAACGTAGCACTTGGAATTCCCTTCTTATTATTGGTAACATCTAAATAAGCCTCATCCAACGAAAGTGGTTCCACCAAGTCGGTATATTCGCGGAAAATTTTGTGAATCTTAGAAGATATCTCCTTGTATCGATCAAATCTGGGGCTTACAAAAATGAGTTCCGGACAATTTTTTTTTGCCATAACGCCACTAATTGCACTTCGAACGCCAAATTTCCTGGCTTCATAACTCGCAGCAGCGACGACTCCACGATTTTCTGAACCGCCAACAGCAATCGGCTTACCGCGTAATTCCGGATTATCCATTTGCTCTACCGAGGCATAGAAAGCATCCATGTCAATGTGTATGATTTTTCTATTTGGAGGAGAATCTTGCATTTCAATTATTGATAAGACTGTACTAATCTAATTATTTTTCAGATTCACAATTCAGATAATTTTCAACAATGGCAGATTTCTCTTTCTTCTCTATCGGAAAAAAGAAACTAAAAGGACGAGATTTGAAATGATTCCAAATCGATACCGTAACAAACCGTATCTCAAACAATGGAATGGATCTCGAACGAAAAGCCAATCCCAACGATAAACTGAAACTGACGATAAAATTAACCAAACCAATTACTCCAATTCCAAAAATCCCCCAGAAAAGCATCGAATTACTGACCATGTAATTAGCACCATATAAGGCTAAAGCTAAATTCCCACTGGCAAACGTAATATGGCGAATATCCAGATTCAATCCCAAAAACAATCCTATTGAAGCAGTACTTCCCATAAAAACCCCAAACCAAAAATTAGAGATTATTCCAGCCCATTTTTTTTCATATAATTCAGATAATTTAAGCGTACGGCTTTTACCTAAACTTCTTTTCAACAAAGGATGTTCGGCAATTCGATAATAAATCTGATTGTGTCTGTCCCTATTCGCAATACTTCCAGAAATAATTCCGGATAAAAACAGAAATACCCCGGCAATAGCGGCGTGAAAAATCGCCAGCGAATGAATTGGGCTGATATCAGTTAAAAGTTTCTCCCATTTCGTTGCAGCAATATTATAATCTAAACTATAGTCAATAAGCCATATTCCAAGTAATGAAATTGGGAAAGCCATAATCACATTTCCCACAAAAGCTATAAATTGGGAACGAAAAACCCTCGCAAAAAGAATCGCAAACGCCTCATACTTCTTAGACTTGCTGCCTTGCTTAACAACTCCTTCTTCCAACGATTTAATCAAGGCAGAAGCAGTCATAGCCGGCTGTTTTGTCGCTAAAGTAAAACCTAAAATATAAATAGCGATAAACCCAAAAGCATAATTCATGCTGTAAATAAAAGCATAACCAAAAAAACTGGTATCTACTTTAGATAACAAGATTTTAATGATACACAATATCCCCACAACAAAACCTCCACCAAGTGCCGTCCGAAACATTTTAAAATATTCTTTTCTGCTTTCTGTAATGTAATGTTCGCCTGTTTTTGCAGTATGTTGTGTTATTTCGTACGATAGTAATTGAATGCTTTCTGCAATAAATTTTCGCACATTATTTTTATAACAATTAAATTTAATCAATCGCAGAGCCAATAAAATTCCGTTGGTTTTCTTATCATTCTCTTTAGTCACAATCAGAAGAGGAAATAAATATTTCAAACGATCCAATTGTTGGCTTATTTTCAGCAGATTTTGGTTAACCCGAAGAGAGATTCCGTATTTAGAACTATTATCAAATGCTTTTTTGACAAACTCTTCACATTGCTTTTGTAAAACCAACAATTGCGCTATAGACAAATCACTTGGATTTAAATAATGCGTTTCAGAATTTCTGATCACATCATGAATGACATACAATTCTTTTTCAAAAGCAGCAAAGGGGCTTTCATATTCATCAAATTCAGGCACCATTTTAATAACATCCGTTTCCATGGCACGACCACTAATTCTTTGTGAAATAAGAGCCATTGCGGTTAGTAATTCAGACAGACTCGAATTAGATTCGATAGATTCGTAGATAGAACTTAATTCCAAAAGAGCATACAACTCTTCCAGCTGATCCATTGGTATCTTCTCAATCCAAACAGAATCATTGGCCAAATAAAAAACCTGATTAAGGATAAATTCTAAAGTGTTTTTTTGAGGTTGGTTTGGCAAAATTTTAGCAAAGAGCCTTTTTTTAACTTCAAAGATAAAATCAGCGTCTTGCAAAATTGCCGCATCAGAAAGAATTTTATTGAACTTCTTATCTTTTAAAAGTTCCTTAATATAAATAGAAAATTGATTGCAGACGGCTTGGTTCTCTTTTAAAAAAGAAACAACCTCTTCTAAATTTACAACCTCCAGCTTTTTAATTTTTAAAGGACGAATACTTCGAATTAACTCAATCAGAGGCTCTAAATCATCTCCCTTAGTTCGCCAGCTCTGCTGTTCATCAAAATAACTACTGATAAGTTCTGTCGTCTTTAATCTTTGTTTTCTTTTAAAAAAATGTCTCATTCTAAAAATCTATTTTTGTAAAAATACAATTTGGCTACTCAAATTTTATTAACTTGTTCTTAAATTAAACAAATCAAAGCTAATGATTGAAATAGAAAGAAAATTTTTGGTCACCAGTAATGCTTTTAAAACTGAAGCTTTTAAACACAACAGGATTGCACAAGGTTATTTAAGCTCAGCACCGGAGCGTACTGTTCGGGTTCGAATAAAAGGAGATAAGGGATTCCTGACCATCAAAGGTATCTCAGGCGAAACAGGAATGTCCCGTTTTGAATGGGAAAAAGAAATTCCCGTTTTCGAAGCAAAACAATTATTGCTTTTATGCGAAAAGGGGGTAATCGACAAAACACGTTTTGAAATTAAAATGGGGAATCACGTATTTGAAGTAGATGAGTTTTATGGTGAAAACGAAGGTTTGATTATGGCCGAAGTGGAACTCAAGTCAGAAAACGAAACCTTCGAAAAACCAAATTGGATAGGAAAAGAAGTCACTAATGACAACCGTTACTATAATGCGTACTTAAGCAAGCATCCGTTTAAAAGTTGGTAATTATTTTTCCAGAATTTCTATAGTTACTTTCATTTGACCACTAGCTTTGTTTTGCGCTATTTCCATAAACGCACGTCTGGTAAGATCAATTTCTCTGGTTCTTACAAAAGGCCCTCTGTCTATAACCTCAACAACTACAGATTTCCCGTTGGCCTCATTGGTAATTTTCACTTTTGTTCCAAAGGGTAATTTTTTATGTGCGGCAGTGTATTTATTATTATCGAACCGCTTTCCACTGGCAGTCCTTTTTCCGGTGAATTTATCCGCATAATAAGAAGCATGGGCATTTTTCTTAAAAAATTTATACGACCCTGTTTCAACAACAACTGTATCATTTAAGATTTCCGGTTGTTCCTCCACTGTTTTATTTTTCTTAATGGTATCTTTAGGTATAGGTGTTTTTTGTTTGACTGCAATTGGATTTTGACCACTTGCCAGACCGACAACAGCAAATAAAAAAAACAGTGTTATTAATTTTTTCATTTATACTTTTTTTAGTTAAAACTCTTTTACAAAAACCGTACCCCGATAAAAAAAGCCCTTTTCAGGACTTTCTTTTAATTTTTTAAAACCACAAATTCCAAGGAATTCTACTCAAAATAAATACCAATCCTAAACCGTAAAAAACAGCAATGCTTTTAAATTTAGATTCATTGGAAACGGCTTTTTTATGTTTAGACCAACCTATTGTAATTAGTACAATAGCGATTACATTAAGCAATGGGTGTTCTAATGATGTTAATCGTAAAGCGGCATCTTTCATTTGTCCCAAAGAGGCTAAACCTAACGGAGAAATAAAATACAAAACGAAACCTATAAGGAGTTGTGTATGTGTACCTATTAATGCGAACAACGCAATTTTTCTGTCTTTTGAAGTAAAATCTTTTTTTGAAGTCATTCCGATAAAGGAACTAGCAACTGCAATAACTAATAATAAGAGTGCTAAATAAGCCCACCCAGAGTGGAATTTTTGAATAAATTCGTACATATAATTTGTTTTTTGAAATTCAAATATAATAAAAAAAAAGGCATAAAAAAAACGACATTCGCATTTTGATTTGAATGTCGTTTTTAAAATTTATCAATTTTTCCTTAGAAATTATAACGCAAACTGAAGTTCCAAGTTCTTCCAAAACCGAAGAAA
>RCUR01000362.1_pt1 | contig 16297 bp, 13 predicted proteins | sample 2166151 | NCBI WGS metagenome assembly RCUR01 (sample SAMN09932785, study PRJNA488358) | compost metagenome | isolation source: compost soil in an enriched community | place: Germany: Experimental Botanical Garden
CACCTGCCTTACGAACTGCTGGAAACCGTTTCCGGCCGCATCATCAATGAAATCGAAGGCATCTCCCGCGTCACCTACGACGTGTCGAGCAAGCCGCCAGCGACCATTGAGTGGGAATGATCGGGTGTCCGGCATTGTCCGGCACCATCTAGCAAGAAATGCCCTGAAGCCCGCTTAATTGCGGGCTTTTGGCTTTTTGGGTCTGGCAAATTCCGGCATCTTTGTGCATCGCCAAGCACCGTGTTTATGTGGCATGGTACGGGGCATTGACTGAGCCAAATGCCATGCTCGTTCTTCGATACCATGTTTTCTTCGTAGAGAAGGGCATGGTATCAAATCCCAGAATTCGCCCGGTTTCATTGGGTTTTCCTGCGATTTTTGGTGCGTTTCTGAGCATGGTATTTTTTGAACGGAATCCGCGAGCCATATGCTGACTGATACCAAGCTGCGTAATATCAAACCGAAAGAAAAACTCTACAAGGTGAATGACCGAGACGGGCTCTACGTGGCCGTCACTGCTGCTGGGTCAATCTCGTTTCGCTACAACTACTCCATCAACGGCCGACAAGAGACGATCACGTTTGGTCGCTATGGCGTAGGCGGCATCACGCTTGCTGAAGCGCGAGAGCGGCTTGGTGAGGCCAAAAAGATGGTTGCGGCTGGCAGGTCGCCTGCCAAGGAGAAAGCCCGCGACAAGGCCCGTAGCAAGGGTGCAGAGACTTTTGATGCTTGGGCAGAGAAATGGTTGCGTGGGTACCAGATGGCCGACTCGACCCGTGACATGCGCGCTCTGTTTACGAGCGTGAGCTGAAGCCGAAGCTGGGCAATCAGAAGTTGGTTGAGATTAACCACGAGGATCTGCGAGCGCTGACCGATGCAATCGTGGAACGTGGTGCCCCGGCAACGGCGGTGCACTCCCGTGAAATCGTGATGCAGGTCTTCCGATGGGCAATTGAGCGGGGGCAGAAGGTTGAAAACCCGGCTGATCTGGTCCGGCCTGCGAGCATCGCTAAATTCGAGCCCCGTGATCGTGCTCTGGGTCCTGACGAAATCGCGCTGATGTACCAATACATGGACCGTATTGGCACCGCCTCATCCGTGAGAGCTGCGGCTAAGCTGCTGTTGCTCACCATGGTGCGGAAAAGTGAGCTGACCAACGCCACTTGGGACGAGATCAATTTCAGCGAAGCCCTATGGACCATCCCGAAAGAACGAATGAAGCGGCGCAACTCTCATTTGGTGTTCTTATCCAGGCAGGCGCTGGATTTTTTCATTGCGTTGAAGACCTTTGCCGGTGGTTCAGATTACGTCCTTCCCTCCCGGTACGATTCTGACTTGCCTATGAGCACTGCAACGATCAATCAGGTGCTGACACTGACTTATCGGCTTGCGCAGAGAGAAGAGAAGCCGCTGAGTAAGTTCGGACCGCATGATTTGAGACGGACAGCGAGCACGTTGCTGCACGAAGCGGGTTACAACTCAGATTGGATTGAGAAGTGCCTTGCGCACGAGCAGAAGGGCGTACGGGCCGTCTACAACAAGGCAGAGTATCGCGATCAGCGCCGAGCGATGTTGCAGGATTGGGCGGATATGATTGATGAATGGACGCTGAAGAAACCACGGGCAATGGATTGATTTTAGTGGTGCGGTTGAGCTGCATTGCCAGCGGTTTGTTGTGTATTTTGGTTGACGAAGAAACCGAGTTAGCGGCCGGATTGCTTTGACGGTCTCAGGCGAAACACCTCTGGGATAGAGGCAATGGCTTTGGATACTGCTTGGCGTTCGATACCCAACCGGCGCGCAATCTCTGACTGATTGAAATCCAGCCGCTGAAGCATCAGCATTTGTTTTTTTCGGTCTGACAGTTTCGAATCTGCCATCAAGCGCGCTTGGTTGCGTAACTCTGCTTCGTCTGCAGTTTGTAACGTCTGGCCGAGGATGTAGTGAAGGATGTAGCTGTCAACCAGTTCGTCGCCTGAGTTCGCTTGGGGAGTGCCTCGTAAGGCGCATTGTCGGCTTAGTCTGGTTAATTCTAGGTCGAATTGCCCTACAGATCTTTTCGCTTTCCTGTAAGCGGGATTCCATTCGCCATCCGGCAATTTGGGTCGGTGAACCGTGCAGTATAGGTTGCTCAGACGTAGTTGTTCATCGAGGCCGCGCTGCCCCTCACCTTCGGCATATGAGGCCAGCTCAGCAAGCGAGCCGCAATACCTACAAAATCCCTTTAAGCGCTGACCATTTAAACCGCGTACATCTTTTTTCGCCGGTTGCTTACGCTTGCACGCCCATACGAGCTCGATCAACGTTTCGAGTGTTGCGATAAATCGTCGGTCTCTTTTGGACTGCTGGTCTTGGGGCAGGACAAAAGCTCGCAGCAATTTGTGCTGTAAACGGACCATGGCATCGAGACCAACCAGTCGGGTTATCTCGCTAAAAGCGACACCTGTTCCGGCTCCCGGCACGTGCCCTAGATAACGCGATGGAAGCGTTGCCGTATACGCCGCTACAGCGGGGTCAATGAGTTCCTCTACCAGTTGAACGATAGGGTAGCGCTTCGCTGATGCGGAGTAGGGCTCCCAGCAATCCAGAAACCGTGTGATGGCATCTGAGATGGTTGGATCGCACCCCTCCCAGATGGTAATGACTGATATGTTTTTCATGTCAACCATTTTAGCCAATCATTCCGTCGAAGCAAGCGGCATAGCGGGGCACGATCAGGCACACATTTGTTGTGACTGATTGAGGCTAGGTATGCACGCATCGACGAACAGAACTCTCATCGACAAAAAGACGCTTCTAGCGATGATCCCGCTGTGTGAGCGCACGATCTACAACTTTGAAATCAAGGGGAGATTCCCTCGCCGTATTGCGATCAGCAGTCGCAAGGTCGTGTGGGATTTGGCCGAGGTCGAAGAATGGATTGATGCATGCAGGGGTTCCGGCCCAGCTCCCAGGCCCGGAATGGGAGCTTGAGTAGTGTGGATCGGGCCCGACGCTGGGCCTATGTCGCAGCCGCATGCTAGATCGGCCTACGCTCAACACCAAGATTCACAGCTTTTGCTGTTTAGTTCTCAGGACGAGGCGCAGATGTATCATGACAGCAACAGAAGCGGATTTTTCTCACTGCTGGTCGATGCTCGTGGAGACAAGCGTCAATCATCCCATCGTTTGGCGGACATGCCCACTGTGCTCAATCTGGTGGACAAAACCCGCGACACTTGGATATCACAAGCTGAGTTCATTCGCCCTAATCGGCGGGTAGTGAACCTATCCCGCTTGGGGCTACTGTTCACTGATCTAGACACTTACCGCATACCGGCTCTGGCCGGTCGCACGCCTGACCAACTGACGGCGTCGGTGCTGTACTTCTGCGCAGAAGGCGGCCTACCGGCACCATCGATATTGATCTACAGCGGCCGGGGCATCCAAGCAAAATGGCTGCTCGACGAGACTATCCCGCGTCAGGCATTACCGCGCTGGAACGCGTGCCAACGCTATCTAGTGGATCGCCTTGCACACGTCGGAGCCGATCCGATGGCCAAAGATGCAAGCCGCGTCCTACGAATCGTTGAGACAGTCAACAGCAAGAGTGGCGAAGTCTGCCGCGTCGTTCACGTCACGAACGACACCTATGGTCAGCCCGTCCGCTACAACTTCGAGTATCTGGCCGAAGTCTTGCTCCCAACCGCCCGCTGGACTATCGAGCAGCAGCGGCAGGAACAGGCCGAAAGGGTCAAGCGCAAGTCTGAGTTCTTCTTTTTGGTGCCCGGCGGCAAAACTGACAATCTCCGTGGATTCTCTGGCCGTCAGCTCGCTTGGGATCGCCTCGAAGACCTTCGCAAGCTCGCCAAGCTGCGCGGCGGCGTCAGCGAAGGCAGCCGGATGCAACACCTGTTCTGGCGCTTGAACTTCCTACTACTTTCCGGCGCGACCAACAGCAAGCAGATGTATTACGAAGCCTCAGCGCTGGCCCGCGAGCTAGATCCGCAATGGAATAGTCGCTCTAAGGAGCTGATGACCTTGTTCAGCAAGGCCAAAGCCTACGAATCGGGGGAAAGGATCAGTTTCGGAGGGAAGGACTACGCGCCGCTCTACACGCCCAAGAACGACACCCTGATTACCCTGTTTAGGATCACCGCAGACGAGCAGCGACAGCTAAAGACCATCGTTAGCCAGGTTGAGGCCTCAGAACGTCATAGGAAACGCGAGGAAGGCCGCCGGCGCGCAGCCGGCGCCTTAGATCGCCTTACTTATGAAAGTACCTCCTTGAGCCACCAGAAGCCTTGGGAGCCTCTAGGGATGAGTCGTGCGACCTGGTATCGCGCGGGTAAGCCAATTGTTCCAACGGTTGCAATAGGTTTATGCGTACTGCAGTCCGAAGAAGTGGGCGCTGAGGGTGAAATACTGTGAGACAAGTCCCTGCGTATTACTAATGGCGAAGCCTCGGGGCCTTATATCCGGTACAGTCTGTAATAGCCTCCGTGATGAAATAGGGGATTCCGGCTGTACCGCCGCAAGCCGCTGTGCGGTTGGCGCTCACGTCGCCGAAAGGGGGAAGGATTCCGGCTGTACCGCCGCAAGCCGCTGCACGGTTGGCGCTCACGCCGCCGAAAGGGGGAAGGATTCCGGCTGTACCGCCGCAAGCCGCTGCACAGTTAGCGGTCACGCTGCTGAAAGAGGGCACTGAGGGTGAAAGACAGTGAGACAAGTCCGTGCGTATTACTAATGGCGAAGCCTCGGACCTGATGTCTGGCGCAGTCTGAAATAACCCCCCGTGATGAAATATCACTTGCAGCCCTCAAGGCCGGTGTGTCAATTGCACCCCACTTGACCTCCTGATCGCATAGGTACTGACCACTCGTTTGCATTGCACTTGACGAGGAGCTGCACTTGATCTGACCACCGATTGCATCGGATTTTATCAGCGCGCTTCGTAAGCATGATCAGCGGAGAACTGTCCATTGCTGCCTGTGGGGGACAGGCAGAAATCGGCCGATTCTGTTGAAAAAGTCGGTTTTCTGAAACGGCCTGAAGATTGACTGGTGAAAAGTGTCTTTTTAGCACGCTGTTGCTTGAAATCTGGGTCCACTAACCTCTGTTGAAAGTAAAGATTTCAATCTCGGACGCATACTTTTCTGCTGCGGAAACCATGACCGACTTTTTCAACAGAATCGGCCAAAAGCAGTCGCTCACTGGGCTCTGTACGAAATCCCGAGAAACCGAATCGCCGCCCTCTGATGGAAAAGCGTTACGAACTCTCGGATGAGGTCTGGGATGTGGTTGCCAATCTATTCACCGAAATCCATGGCATGTGGCAGCCCCGCCCAAGCGACCGCTTGATGCTGGATGGAGTACTCTGGGTACTATGTTCCATGCGCTGTCTGGGACATCTCTTTTCATACATAGTCTAAACAGTCTTGCTGGGTCGTAAGCTCCCGTAGGCGCCGCAACGGCACACAGCTTACTGCTGACCTACCGCTGCGACTGTCGTATATGGTATCAGTAAGTTAACAGTCGCAATTATAATTCAAGCTGCGACCTTGCAGGATAGTTAATAGCTATCTATTTCATCGCTAGGTTTCTGCTCTCAAGGAAGACTCTATAAGTTCTCTCTACGAACTCGTTTACGGATTCGCTACGTGCTTCCTCAAACTCTTCAAGCTGCTTTTTAGTCAGCAGTTTTAAAAATAGATCTGAATGCTGTTCAAACAGTTGGGCAAGGTTAGGATCCCAGTCGAAATGGCAAAATTCAGTTAGGAATAGTTTGGCTAAGCTGTCATCCCAATGTCTAGCACAAACGGAAATTATTGCTTGGTAATAGAAGTTGTGTGATAGAAAAATCGAAAAATATTCTTCAGCTAATAATAGCGGTGCACTTGACAGGTCATTTGTAAGCATGTAGCTAACAATGCGTGCTCTCACTACACTGTCCCGAACCCCTTTGAGATAATTGTCAAGATCGGATTTGGCCAACCTGTTTAAGATCCTGAGCTTCGTCAGTTTGATCTTGTTGTTTGAATGGTCAGTGTTGACGAGAAGTAGTTTGTAGGAGTCCTCTTTGTTTATGCAAATTTCATCGTTTGTGCAGAGCGAAAAAAAATCAAATAGGAGGTCATATTTGAATATGTTGTCAAAATTATATTCGTTAATTGAAATGCTATCTGGCGTCAAGCCCAAGAGAAGATCAGATGTTTTCTGTCTCATCAGTTCCAGTACAAATTCTCTCGGCTTGTTTTTACTATAATAGATAACATAATTTCGGAATATGCCTTCGTACCGCCCATTCAAACACTCAAAATAATCATCGACTTCCCGCGTCAGGTGTTCATCCATGTCTATGTCGGAACATTGCGAAAGGTACCAAATAGCATGATTGATTTCAGTTGAATCTTTCTTGGAGTAAGCAAGTCTTACCAGTGGCAGAAGACAGCCCGGACTTCCACGAAGTCCTAAACTCCATACCAAGCTGTAGTAGTAGAGGTCATTACTAAAGGTTAAGCCCTGGTACATAGAAATCAATGTATCTATTTTTGTGCTGTCTAGTTTTGCATTTTTGAGTAGCTCTACAATATTTCGGGCTGTGTGCGCTGTCTCTTCGCTTGCTAGATAAGCTTCATCGTTTTTGCTTAGCTCGATAAAAAAATCAAATTCTTTATCGATGTTGAATTCGGCACCTATTGAGGCAAGTGCTTTCTTAGCCCAATAAAAGGCTTTGATTTCCTCGTTGCTGATTCTAATGAGCGTAGCAGTGGCTAGCGCTCTGTCTATTTCGAGAAGTGCGTGGGCAGCGTCATAAAATTCTTTGCTGTAATCAGTATGTTCTAGTACATACAGCAAGATTTCGCAGTCTGAGCTATCGCCAAACATTGCCAGTGTACGCAAATTCATGCATAGCTCAGGATGTCTATTCATTCTCCAAGTATTTATTCGATCTCTCGCGATAGAGGTAATTACGGTGGGTGGGCAGCGGAACCAAAGGTCATAATCCCCACCGGAAATTTGAGCTGGAAACTGCGCGGAAGACTCGTTCTCAATAAGTATTTCTACAAGTGTAGCGTGATCACCACTAAGTGCCAAAGCCCGTCGCCGCTGATAGGGGTGATGGGAATCCACATAACCATCGTTTGACTTCAGTCTGCTCAGACTATTCTCAGTTTTCAATATTCCCAGCGCGTAAATGGCTTTGCTTCGGGTTAGAATTTTCTCACTTGCTTCCAAGTGCAGTAATTTGTTCTCGATGTCATTCAAAAGCTCGCCTTGGAATCTGCAAGCCACTTTAGCGCCGAGAGCGATATCAAAGCCAAAGACAGTATTTAAAAAATCTGCCCTTTCATGTGGTTCCACGAAGTTGCTGCAATATAACCAAATGTCATATTGAGACATGCTGAATTCAGAGTCTTGATGCTTGCGCCAATTTTTTGATAGGGCTTTTGATGCTAAATAGTCGGAGATGATTAGATGCGGGGTCGAAAAATGGCCATCGTTACCTTTGTATAAAATTTCGTATCCTGCTATCAGGTTTAAAAAATCTTCAAAACTTAAAAGCCTGGAAAGATAAGGGCTTGATGCGACTAACTCATCATGGCACGCAATCATCAAGTCTACGTAGCTCTCTTCAGGTATGGATGAGACGCCATATTCAAAGTTGGCTTTATAGAGTACTGTAGAAAATGCTTGAATGACTTGTGATTCAGGTAACTTATTAATTTTAATGTGGCTATCTACCACTCTTGAGCTGTCTATTTTTAGTTTGCTAGAAATCCAATCTTCAAGAATTTCCTCGGTACTCATGGGGAGTTTTTTGTTGTTCTTGTAATACTCAATTGATCGCGAAAGTACGAACGGGGATGCGAAGAAGTCAAACTCGACGGAGTTTAGCCTGCTTCTATATTGTTCATAGAATTTATCAAGTTCATCGTTTTTAAAAATTGCGCTTGCTATGTTAAATGCGCTTCTGTAAGAGAGGGGTTGTATTGACAGGCAGCTGTCTACCGTTTTTGAGCATGTCTCTATGCCTAAGCCCTTATCTCTCAATGTGACGATGTAGTTGTAGTGATCAAGTGTTCCGGCAAGGTCATCAAAAAAAGCTTGTGTGTCGCATTGCAGCATCTCGTCAAGCCCGTCGAACAAGAAAAAAAATTTAAACGGTAAGCTTTTCCATGATCCGAATCCGATGTCGAGTTCTCGTTCGATCATCTGGTTCAGCATATTTCTTGAATAGCTTCTTAATTTAAGCTTTACGGGCAGATACTCAATATCTGAATGGAATGCTGTAAGCCCTTGTGCAATTAGTGATAGTGTTGAGGATTTTCCACTGCCGCCAGGCGAGCATATTGCTATATTTTTGCCAATCTTCAAAAGTTCTAATATGTTGTCTATGGTGAGAACTCTGCCACCGAAATCTAGTAGATCTTTTTGACTTGTTAATTTTGAAGGCAAAGGTGCGGACAAGTAGTTTAGAGGTGTGAGGTTTTTTTCGCTCAATGATATTTTTTTAAGGTAGGCTTTGAGGTCAAAGTCTGGCGTGGGGTTGTCTCTCAGAATTCTATCGATTGAAAAATTGTACTCTAGAATGTCAGATAACTCGCCCCATACAGTGATCAGCTCATTATGAAAATCTATGCCCGACCAGATTGTTAGATTTTCTAAAGTGTCCAGATATTCTTTTGCGATGAGGGCGCAGTCCAAGCCCTTCTTCTTTGCGCTTTCAAGCAGTGCCGGCAAGAATTTGCCCTTGGCTATTATCTTTTCACATTCGCCCTTTAAATCCGCGTAATCGCTTTGACGGGTTGCTTTGCGTAGTGCTTCAGACACAGTGCCTGTCGTAATTATATAGTGATGTTTGATGTCTGAGCCGTTGATGGCTTTGTCCAGGGATACTTTGATTACTTCTTCGGCAGCAGTTTTCAAGCTAAGTGCGGATTCATATCTTTTGCATTGGATACAAATCAGGTAGTTTGTAACGTGTGACTTAGCGGTGCAATCATAGCCTTGATCATTTGATGACTGGCGACCGCTTGTCATTTCAAAACCGAGCTTCTTTCCAAGAAATGATAAAGCTTGATAAGTGAAATCTTCAAAGGCGCTTGGTGAAAGAGCATGGGTTGGAATCGGAAAGCCTCGATAAAGGGGAGGTTTCGCTGCCTGCGCTTGCATAGTCTCTTCTCACTAGGTATTTAATTGAAGCCGAGCATGGCCGACTTTTGACAGTGCAACAGCATGCTCTATTGCCACTGTACCTGTCATAATGTCAATGAGACTCTACGCATTGTTTGGTATGTTCCTAGGGCGCGGTCTCTACGGAACATTGATCGTCATCGCGCTGCTGAAGGCAGTGTCGCCCTGACGCTAATCCCGATGGGCTGGGCAATCTCTGTCGCCGTGCTGCTGGGATTCTGGGGACTTATGGCGACAGCCGCACCTGTAGACTGGTGGAGCTGGGTTGCCCAAGCTCATGCCGGAGCACGCAGAGGCTGGCGGTGGACTGATGGTGGCAGTGGTCTAGTTGTGCATCGCCCTAGGCTCAAAACTAGGAGGACTGCTGTTCGACAGCAGTGGCTATCGAAGTACATTTGTAGCCAGTTCGATCGTGCTTCTGGTGGCGGCCTTGCTGACTTTCCTCACCTCACGCTCAAAGGCGCCTCAGAGTGTATGAGGCTATCCCGCGATAGGTCGAAGAGCGAGCAGACCGACTTTGCTCACTCTCACCACTGACCGATATGAGTCTTATTCTGCCGGATGCGACGAGCAGCTTCTGGCCCGGAGTGTGTAAAAACGCTTCACCAAAATTGAAGTATGCGCATCTATGTTAAATCTGAAATTTATCGGCACGTCAGAGATGTGGATTTCGCGTAGAAACGCGATTTTCAGTCCGATTTTGAGTACCTGTTGCGCTCAAAAACGTTTTTACACAGCCTCGGCCGTTGTCTGTCGGTCGTCTGTACGGCGTGCTCTGGTCAAGTCGAATTAAAACGGTTCGTCGGCGCGGATGCAATTGACTGGTCGCCGGCAATGCAAACGGGTGGTCAAGTCTATGCAATTACGCAATCTGCTCGTCGCTCTGCCAGTGGCTTTCTTGGTGGTTTTATAACTACTCTCTGGTGCGTATTTTTATGTGGTCGTATTGATCGGGATTGCAATTTAGCGATTAGTGCCTATTCAAGCCACGCATGGTACTACCAATTGAATTCTGCTCGCGAAGATAGAAAACTGGCCGACCCATGCTTGATGAATCGGGTAACGTTTTTAGTTAACTGCGAATATCCAACCGATCATCGTATGCCTGGTAAATCCGCACCAGAGGTACCCCGCGCTCGATTTCTGCTCGCACTTCATCCATGACCGCTACGAACGGCACACGACCGCACCGGCATTGTGGCTGGTGCTCGCTCGGGGGGCAGTCCGTGATTACTCATGCATCTTTATCCGTTTACGATGTCTGGCGCTATTTAATTTATCTATTCAAGAATAAATAGGGGTGTTTTCCAAAATTAATTTCCTTGTTAACGCGATTTAACGCGATTTAACGCGATTTAATGCGATTTAATGCGAGCTTGGGGAAATTTATGCGATTGGAAAATGCGGAACTAGCTGTTTTGTCAAAAACGCATAGAATCGCAACAGCATAGACGGCAAGATATGTGTTGTACCGGTACGGACTACGCCCTTACCAGTCCACCACTACTGTTACTCGCCTTCGGCTCGACGGTATCTAACTGTGCAATGCTGACTGTCGCTACCGCGCCTGGAGAGGTGAACCAATGAGACAAAGCAATGGAACTTGAGAGGACTACTGGTGAAGTGAAACCCCATTCACGCGGTACACGCCCACGCCGTGAGCGCGTAGAAGTTTGGGTAAACGTAGACGAAAAAGCTGAGTTGGCAGGTAAGGCCGCACAGGCGGGGCTGTCGATGGCTGCTTACCTTCGGGCTGTGGGTCTTAATCACCCTATAAGTGCTCGCGCCGATCTTGAAGCCGTGCGCGAGTTAGTCAAGGTTAACGGTGATCTTGGGCGGGTCGCAGGATTGCTAAAGTTTTGGTTGGCTGAGAAGCGTGGACAAGGGGAAAAGCCGATAGATGTAGAAGCGATGATGAAGAGTTTTCGGCTTCTACAAGCTCAGATTTTGGATCTCATGAGCCGAATCGTCTACAAGCGAAAATAATAACGGCCCAATAGGGCCGTTAGGAGCATTAATTTTGGTGTCTTACTCGAGTGTATAGCCTGCTTGGTTAGCTCTTGATCAGACGCGTAGCCATGCCATCGCATCGCTGACTGATGGGTAATCTGGGATTGCGGCTCTATATGCGTCATCTGCAAGGCCAGCTATAAATGCTATGTGTGCCGCACTTGTCTTGGCTATACCGAGGTGAGCCTCAATCGCACCCTTTGTCCATATCCACACGCCAACAGCTTTCAATTCTTCATGTAACCTTGCAATGCACGGAATCGCGTCAGCTTGACTAGCAAGTATCTCGAAGGCGGCGGCGGCCGAGACACCGTTATGCTTGGTAGGAAGTCCATCTGCATCAAGCCCGATACGCCCATTATCTCTCAACTGAGCGAGAATCGCCTTGCAGGCGGCAAGATCCGCATGCGCCGGATCGAGGAGAGCTTTGATCGGGGCTATTCTGAATGCGAAATCAAGGTCGACGATTGCTCTGCATGGAACCCCCATCGCTCTGAGAACCCTCATCGTGTCCGGAATATTAGGTGTGCCTCCGATATCCACTAGTCCGATCTTGTCTTCGCCAGGCGTGGCCCCAATCACATTTTGAAAGATTGCGGGGAGGATAGTTCGCTCAGTCTTTCCTTCAGTGATTACGACACGTTCTGAGAACAGGATTTTGCTCGAGTTTGAAAGGGCGAAAAGAGTTTCAGATTGATGATTGGCGTCATCAATCGCTTCCCTCACAGCGTCCTTAATCCGGGGGTAACACCTCGTTCCTTCCGCAATGCTTCTGCGGATCAGGAGGGTGTTCGGCGCATCTAAGCGCGAGATCATGTTTGCGGAGTGCGTTGTAATAATGACCTGATAGCCGTCCCCAGCTAGGCGACTTAGGGCTGCACGCACGACCTCAATGGCCTGTGGATGCAAATAAAGCTCGGGTTCATCGATGAGAAGAAGCGTAGTTCTGCCTGCGTTTCCACCACCCGCTCTTCGAACTTCAGCGAGACACTTGATGAGTGCTATCTGGATAGAGCGCTGAGCACCGTGCCCGAATGACGAAACATCTCGGCCGTCTGGATTTTCATATCCCTCCTCGAATATCCGGATCGTTGCCGACTTCATAAAATCAGAAAACTCCGGTACCGGAATGTGAGTCTTTACAGAAACGCCTGGGAAGAGATTTGAAAGCTCGCCCTGAATACGGTCGTCGAGATCGACTAGCGTCTCGTCTTTGTCGGCGGCATTTGCGGATAGTCGCCTGCCAACATTTTGTAGTGCTTCAGCAACTGCAGGCGAATGTCGCTCTATGACGGGAGTCATTATCTCTTTTAGGAGCTTGCCGATTGTCGTACCGTTACCGAACTTCGCCACGTCCTCTGTAGCGTTTTCCATGGCTCCAATGAAAATCGGCTCTGGAAACAACGCGCTGATTGCCGTGTCAATGCCTGCTGGGTTCACTACCCATTCATCTTGGCCGTCCTCATGTTTGAGCACCTCGAAGCGTATTGTTGTGGCTGTTTGGCCCGGCGTCATTTGCGTGCGCCTTATACGTATGCGACCTTCGACGACTAGAGGCTCGATACGCCCGCGATGTGCATTGCCGATGACATCGAGGACTTCGGGTGTGATCCCGGATATCTCTGCCTCGACAACAATGGGTTGATTTGTGTAATGGAAATCTTCTGCGGGGAGACTGGAACGTTTGATGATCCAACCCACCGCTCGAATTATGTTCGTCTTACCGGCATTGTTGTAGCCGACCAAAGGCGTGTAATGCGAAAGTGGGAATAATCCGTCAGATATAGACTTGAAGTTCTGAATCCTAACCTCTGAAATATGATGCATGTTATCCCCTCTATGACTGTTGAGTGGTTAGTGGCAGCTGTTGTGGAAGGTGTTATAAGTGTCCAGCTATCTTGTCCTTTGTCAAAATAATCCGGTAGTTTGACTTTGCGTAAAGGCTCATATTGTTAGCCCGTTTGGGGTTATTTTTTCTGTCTGTATAAATCAATCAGTATTTTTTTAGAGTGTGTCGCAAGAAGAAATTTTAGATTGTTATCAGTTGGCTCGTAAAGCTGTCTTGATACTAAAGCCCCGTCAGGGTGTTCTTGAATGGGAGCGTCGCCTTCGATGTCATAAAAATTATGAGTGATTCCCGGTGGGAACATGATGCTTGCATCAAGGGGGTTTGTGGCGTAAGGGTTATAATATATGTGTAAGCCATCAAAATGGGTTTCTCGATGGTAGGATGAATGATAAATATGTATGTCAGAGCCGGCTATGCTGTGACCAAAGTCGTACCTGTTGGTGACTAAATAATTTAAAGGTCCTACTTTATAGTTATTTGTTCCGAGATTTATAGGTCCTTGAAGGTTAATGAATTCATTCTTATCAAACACCCTGAAGTTTGTCGCTCTCACAATTCTTTCGATGCCGCTTTCAACTACCGCCTTGCCGAAAGTTCCTGTGGTTGAAAAAATCACAGCGCTAATTTCTTTATAAGAGTCGTTGGTAAATATTCCTAATTCGATTGGCGCGCCGGATGCTTTTTTAATTGATGCAATTTTTTTTTGCTTACCTGTTTGGAAGGAATCTGCGCCCGGAGGCTCGATGCCAAAAAGCACACGATTTATTATTTCGTTGTTCTGTGTTAGAGAAAGATCACTATCAAATGGAGCAATGGCAATAACGAATGGCTTACCGTGTACGTGTTCAAGCGACGAATAGGGGGATTTCTTTCCATTGACTCCCGTGAAAAGATCTTTTTTATCTTTTATCTTACCCATAAGTTTAATAGTGCAATGGTCCTTGAATTTCCTTTCGCTGATAAATTTTGGTTTTGACGAAGTTTGGGGGAGATCAGATACGACTGCCTCAATGTTAAATTTATACCCTTTGGTGGTGCTCACGGAGAAGTCTGGACTTCCTTTGGTGTAATCGACAGAAAATCCTAGTTCGATAAGCATTTTATTGAGGTATAGTTCCCAGAATGCTGAATTGAAAGTGGTCTGGAATTCGTTAATAAATTTAGCCTGCTCTCCTTTTCTATCAAGTAGCCCCTTGCCCCACAGCTGAATTACATCTTTCACTGGGGAAAATTTTGGGTCGCTGCAGATTTGCTTGAAAGATCCATGCAGTTTGTTTTTTGGTAATTTTGTATTGAAAAGATCCATCGTGGTCGCCTGCTGATAGACGGAATTCGTCAATGAAAAAAGTTGTAAAATACTAGTCGAGTTACTGATTGCAAGTGACTATAGAAGACTATGGTTCTTTAAGCTACGGCCCTTAAACTGACGATTCGTAGGACCAGAGTCGAGACTGACGATCCGCCGGGTTGGGCATAAAGCATTGGTAGTATGTGTGGAGCCCGTCAGGCCTGGTTGTGAGGTGAACCAGCTGCGGGCAAAATGTCGCTGTGCAGCGTGGTTTGGCTGCCCAGTTACCCAAAACTTACATATGCTGCATTTGCCGGTTGAGGGAGGCAGTGAGCGACAGAGATCGCAGCATTTTGGGGCTCTTAGCAAGAAGGAGGGTGCCAAATGAAAGACAGATCGCATGACGAGGTTATGGCGGAGCATTTGCGCGCTGACCCGACCTATGCGGCGGAGCTGCTTGCTGAAGTTTGCCGCGAAGGCGACTTGGCTGAGCTGGCTATTCTGTTACGACAGATATCGGAAGCGTTCAGACAGGGATCGGTAGGGATAGCTTTCACGGCGGGGAATGACCACGAATGATATTGGAGCATTGTCCGACATGTTGGTCTGGCTCAATCGTCACCAACGACGGCTGTCACCTTCTACTTTTGGGGGGCTCTGTCTGCGATGATAGATGCGACAACTAAGACGCAATCACCATGGACACGTGACGTTCGTCCCGTTGACGCGGCCGCCATCTCCAGTGCCGAGCTGGAGGCTTTCACATGATAGGTCACAGCATGATCGAACTCACCCAGATTACCGAAAAATATCAGCCTTCCTACATCGAGAAGCATTTCAGCTCTCTCGAAGGGCTACACACGTTTTCGGTTACGTTCTTCAAAGATGTCGCAGAGATTTATGATTCGCTCACAAGGTTGCGTAATGTCGAGCGCAACCCAACTGGATATTCGATCGACGACGCTCCTATCCTCGGGCTCCTGGTCCGCATTTCCAAGCTCCTCAAAGAGTGCGTGAAGTATCATGAGCAGGATAACGCCGAGGTTATCGCAATCTTCGAGCGGCCTTTAATTGAAGCGACAACAATCGCCAGCTACTTGATGCTGAACGGTGACGCCGCGACTGCGGATTACCGCAAGTGTTCTTACAAGGATCGGCTTAGAATTCTCAGGGAATTAGAAAGCGGCTCATCCTTTTTCGACACGAAGGCTGGAAGGCGCTTACTCGCCGCAGTCAAAGAAAAGATGAATTTTGAAGGCCTGACCGAGGAAGATTTTGCGGAACAGAAGAAAAATAAATGGCGGCTTCAGGGCAAGAGCTTTCGAGACATTTTCGCCGAGATCGAACACGACGATCTCTATCCAGCCACATATGGAATGATGTCTGAATCAATCCATGGGTCTTGGAACGAGTCTATGGATTGGGGATTGGTGCGCAATGATGACGGTACATTCTCAGCCTTCACTGACTACCATCCCGCTGACATCAGATACGTGACCCCCATTGTAAACTTTACCATTAAGCCTTTCAGACTGTGGCTCCAACGGATCGACGTTTACGAGAATGATTTCAAAGGCACGATGGACTGGATCGATCGGGTGAATACTCGTCTCTTCCGAACTTTTGATAGCCTGTATGACGGTGAGTACGATGCCAAGAAAAGCAGGGGGACTTAGTCGGGCTTTACTGAGGTAGCCTTTTCGGTCCCATCCTCGTTGGGAGGGGGGAGTTACGGCGCCTCGCGCTGTGTGATGTGAGGCTCCGTCGTTGCTAGGCTTTCACTCTACGCAGGACCCGCAAGACGGCATTTCTGCCCGGGGTGCCGACAATCAGAGTCGGAAGTGGTATTTTTCGTGGCATCGTTGTGTTGGTTACGGGAAACATTCCTATTTTAATGGGCTTTAATGGCTTATTGATAATTGAGTGGGAATGATCGAATTGAACCTGTGAAATCAGGTTCAAATCGATAATAC
>RCUR01000368.1_pt1 | contig 16132 bp, 8 predicted proteins | sample 2166151 | NCBI WGS metagenome assembly RCUR01 (sample SAMN09932785, study PRJNA488358) | compost metagenome | isolation source: compost soil in an enriched community | place: Germany: Experimental Botanical Garden
ATGATCACCTGTCCGGTAAGGCCGATAATCCGCCCGCCGTGTATCGGTAACTGCAGGCGATAGAAACGCTCTCCCAAGGTGCCCTGGCCAGCGATTTCCTGGCCCAGTAATCGCCCGTCGGTGCCCTGGAAGAACAACCAGGATTTACCCTGGGCGTCAGTGTCATGCTGGCCAAACCCTGCGCCATAAAAGTTGTACTCGAAGCTGTAGTACAACTCACCGATCGGCACCTTCAAACCTAGCCGGTCGCCTTCCTTCAATGCCAATTCATACGCTTGCTGATAGCTCAGGCGTGTTGCCCCCAATTGTTCGGCAGGCAAGCGCCCACGGGCTTCATAGACGCTCGGTTCAATGGGGGAAAACAGCGAGACGACAGGCTTGAACACCTGGCTCGGCAGGTTCATGGCGACGCTACTGATTGCAATGGGCAGCAACAATAACCACAGCCATAGTCCACCTGCGCGATGCAGGTCGAAATTCAGTCGATACGTATGCCCGCCCTTGATCTTCCAGGCGCTCGACCACTTTTTCCAGAAGGGTTTGCCCCGTGGAAAAGTCAGCCACAGCGCGATGAAACAATCGATCACCCAGGCAATCGCCACCAGGCCCATCAGCAGCAAACCCCAGTTGTCGGGCAGGGTCAGGTTGTAATGAAATTCCAGCATGAAAGGGATGAGGTTCTCAGGCTGAAAGCAGCATTCCCCCCAGTTGCGATGCCCGGTTTGTTCACCACTCACGGGGTCCAGGTAAAACACCTGATTTGGCTCTTCGAAAGGCTTGCCCGTGATGGGGTTGTTGCGTGGCACTGCTGCGAGCAGCGCGGTGTGCCCCCCTTCATTCGGGTACTCCATGTACCAGACCTGAAGCTTGGGATGTTGCCCCTGCAACCGGTCGACCAGCGTGCCCGGAGGGAGCTGCACGCCTTCAGAGGAAGCCTCGTAGAACGTTGGATTCAGCCATTCATCCAGCTCATGATTGAACGCCAGAAGACTGCCGGTCAGGCCAGCCATCAACAGAAACAAGGCCGTGGCCAAACCGATGTAACGATGAAGCAGAACCCATACTGCACGCATGACATTTTCCCGCAGAGACGACAAAGCCAGCATCTGAATCCAGACGCTGGCTTTGAGGGAGTGACGAAGGGTTAGAACTGGTAGCTCACCGTGGCGGCGACGTTACGTTCCTCACCCATGTAGCAGAAGCTCAGGCTGGCGCAGGAAGCGATATAGGATTCGTCGGTCAGGTTGTTGGCGTTCAGGCGCACATCCACCCCCTTCAGGCCCACTTTGCCCAGGTCGTAGCCAATCGACGCGTCGAATAGCGTGTAGGACGGCACCTTCATGGTGTTCTCGGCATCGGCCCAGCTGTAACCGACATACCGCACGCCACCGCCCAATCGCAGGCCGTCGAGCGCCCCGGCGTTGAACGCGTAGTCAGCCCAGAGCGAGGCCATGTGCCGTGGCGCCTGGGTCGGCGAGTTGCCCTTGTTCTCGATCACATCGGTGTCGGTGCTCAGGGTGCTGATCATCGACTTGGAGTACTCGATGTCGGTGAAGGTGTAACTGCCCAGTACTTTCAGGTTATCGGTCAGCTGTGTGTGGGCTTCCAGCTCCAGGCCCTGAGAGCGAACAGCCCCCACTGCACGGTAGAAGTTTTCCTGCGGCAATTTGGTCGCGAGGTTCTCTTGGTCAATCCGGAACAGCGACGCGGTGAACAGGTTGTCCGTGCCTGGTGGCTGGTACTTCAGGCCGACTTCCCATTGGGTGCCGTCGGTGGGAGGCAGTGGGTTGCCAGCGCTGTCTGCGTAAGAGTTCGGGTTGAACGACTCGGAATAGCTGATGTACGGCGCAACGCCGTTATCAAACAGGTACAGGGCGCCGGCGCGGCCGGTCAGCTTGGTGCGTTTGTCGTTGACCTCGGTACCCACCGGGCGGTTGAACTCGGGCAAGCGGTTTTCTTCCGAGGTCTCCACCCAGTCCTGGCGCAGGCCCAGTGAGAGCCGCCACTGATCCATTTCGATCAGGTCTTGCAGGTAGACGCCGGTCTGCTCCAGGCGACGCAGGTAGCTCATCGGATCGTAGTAGCTGATTTCGGCGTTGCCATAGACCGGGTCGAAGGCATTGATCGGTGCCACCGAGCCGCTGGTCCAGTCGACCACCGTTTTACGGCGCTGGTAATCGGCACCCATCAACACCGTGTGTTGGGTATTACCGGTCAGGAATTCGGCTTGCAGCATGTTATCGACGATGAACGCGTGGAGTTTCTCGTCACCACCGGTGTAGTAGCGGTTCAGCTCATTGCTGGTGGGTGTGGTCCAGCCATAGCCGTAGATCTGGTCGAGATTGACCTTGGAATCCAGGTACCGGAAGTTCTGGCGGGCCGTGAACACGTCATTGAAGCGGTGTTCGAACTGGTAGCCGATCGATTGCTGGTCGCGCTTGTAACCGTCCACGCTGGGCTCACCTTCAAAGAAGTGTTCCGAAATGCGCTGGCCGTTGCGCTGATGCAGGGCGCCGTCCGCCGGCATGCCGCTGTGATAACCGCCGTCGGGGTCGTGCTGCAGATAGGCTTGCAGGGTCAGCGACGTGTCGTCGGTAAAGTCGATGCTGACGGTGGGGGCCAGTGCGTAGCGTTTCTCCTTGTTATGGTCGAACTGAGTGTCGGACTTGTCGGCAAGGCCGGTCAGCCGGTACGCAATACGCTTGTCGTCATCCACAGGGCCACTGAAGTCAAAACCCACACCTTGTTGGCCCTGGGTGCCGACCGTGGCTTGAACCTGATGATAGGCCTCGTACAGCGGCTTCTTGCTGGTGAGCGCTACCAGGCCGCCAGGTGAGCTGCGCCCGTAAAGAACCGAAGAGGGGCCCTTGAGAATATCGACGCGCTCCAGGAAGTACGGGTCGATTTGCATGCTGCTGTAGGTGCCGCTATCGCCCATGGACTTCAAGCCGTCGAGGTAGATGTTATCCACCGAGCCGTCGTTGAATCCGCGCATGGCCACATAGTCATAGCGATGGGTGGCGCCATAGGGGTTGGTCAGCACGCCTGGGGTATAGCGCATGGTCTGGGAAACGGTTTGCGCGCCCTGGTCATCCATTTGCTGGCGAGTGACCACGGACACGCTTTGCGAGGTTTCCAGCAATGCGGTGCTGGTCTTGGTCGCAACCTGGCTATGGGTCGCGTTGTAGCCTTCCATGCTGCCCAGCGCATTACCGAGGGCGAAGCCCTTGATGTCGGTGGCTGGCAGCGACAGCGCTTCGGTCTCGGCCTGAGGGTGCAACACATAGCTGCTGCCGTCCTGGCTGACGGCTTGCAAACCCGAGCCACTGAGCAAATGGCTCAAGGCTTGATCAGCCGAGTAATCACCTTGTACGCCTGGCGACTGGCGGCCCTGGGTAAGTCCGGGGGTGGTCGAGAGGGTGATCCCGGCCTGGCGCGCGAACTGATTGAGGACGTCGCTCAATGGCCCTGGAGCGATGTTGTAGCGGCGACTGGCGCTGGCAACGCTGTCATCGGCCGCCTGACCGAGTGCAGGCAGCACACTGACCCCCAGCACGGTGGAGAGCAGGGCGGCACGAATGGCGTGGCGCAGCAGGCCACCGGAAGGGGTGTCGGTGACGCAGGAAAAGGGCGGCGGGCAGGTGGCGCGAACAGTCATCATGGGTTTCCGTTGGAGTCGCTGAAGGCAGATTGAAGTGCTTACTGTCTAAGCCGGACTCACGCTGAAAACCCGCCAAAAAAATCAGGCCTGTCGTTCCAGTGCCACCCACCAGCGCGTTCGGTAGCGCAATTGGACCGGGAGCGTGCGGGGCAGAATCGCCAGCAACTTGTCGGTGTCTTCCAGGCGGAACACGCCGGATAGGCGCAAGTCGGCGATGTCCGATGCACAGGCCAGGTAGCCGCGGCGATAGCGATTCACCTCCTTCAGGAAGTCCGCCAGGCGCATGTCGCGGGTGACGATCAGGCCATCGACCCAGGCGCCGGCCTCCATGGCCAGCGGCGGTGCCAGGGTCACGTGCTCCGGCGTGACCAGGTAGCTTTGCCCGGCATGCACCAGGGTCGGGGTGCCGTCTGCCGAACGCGGCGAAAGCACGGCGACACTGCCGCGGGTGACGCTGAGGTGGGTGCAGCCGTTGTCCTGGCGTATCACAAAGCGTGCAACGCTGGCTTCGAACATCCCATGATGACTTTGTACCCGCAGCGGCCGCTCGGATGCCTGCGGGGTGGTGCCACAGGTCACCATGATTTCGCCGCGGGCGAGTGTGATCAGCCGTTGTTGTGCCGTGAAGTCCAGATTGGCCGCGCTGTCGGTGTTCAGTCTCAGGCGAGTGCCATCGGGCAGTTGATAACCGCGTCGCTCGCCGGTGGCGGTGGCGAAATCGGCGTTCCACTGCTGCCAGCCAATCTGATCCTTGCCGAGCCACGCTGCCGTGCCCATCAACAGTGCGCCGGAGAGTAACTTCAGGGCCTGGCGACGACCGAGGCGTTGCGCGCTGGTTTCCAGTGTGTGCAAGGCAACCTGCGTACCGGGTACCGCGCGCAGGCTGGCGGTCAACTCCTGTTGCAGCGATTGCACCCGTTGCCAGGCCAGTTCGTGCTCAGGGTGTGCGGTGCGCCAATGCTCGCATTGCTGGCGCAACTTGAGATTGCCGGTGTTGTTCCGCAGGCGCAGCAGCCAGCCGATCGCCTGCTTGACCACCCGATGGTCAGGGCTGCTGTGGGCGCGCAGGTTCATCGAGGCGTTATCCATGGGCGTCTGACTCAAAGCGCAGCACGTAGCAGTGATAGAGCGCATCGGCCACATAACGCTCCACCGAACGCAATGACAAACCCATCTGTTCGGCGATCTGCTTGTGGGTCAGGCCGTCACACTGCGCCAGGAGAAACGCCTTGCGCACTTTCGGTTTAAGGCCTTCAAGCATTCGCGCAATGCGCTCCAGCAGCTCAAGCACCAATGCCCGGGATTCGGCGCTGGGTGTTTGCGCTTCGGGCAGGTGGGCGATGGTGTCCAGGTAGGCGCGTTCGATTTCTTCCCGACGCCAGTGGTCGATCACCAGGCCACGGGCAATGGTCCGCAGAAAGGCGCGAGGCGCCTTGAGTTCGAGTCGTTCGGTCCGTTGCAGCAAGCGGACGAAGGTGTCCTGCGCAAGGTCCGCGGCATCGGCGGCATTACCCAGGCGACTGCGCAGCCATGTAGTGAGCCAACCGTGATGGTGGCTGTAGAGCACCTGTACTGCAAACTCGGGAGAGGACATGAGCGCGACAGCCTGGACGTCACAAATGATAATTAGTCGCATTGTCATCAAGGGTCGTTGTTTTTGCAACTGCCGCTCAATCAACGGCCCTCGGCAAAGGTCAGTCCGAGCGCTCTGGAATGCCGTTTGGCGGCTTTTTTCAGCAATTGCCCGCGGTTTTGCATAAAAGCCTAAGTTTTCCCGTGGTGGTGCCGAAAGAGTAGGGGAGACATGCGTGCACCAATGTAGAGCAGGCCTCAGAGCGGCCTATGGCGTCACATGGAACGTTGCACCCGGAACGCATCCCCACTCATTGCATAAGAAGTCCCCCTGACATGAATCTCAAATTCAGCCATAAAATCCTTTTGGCCGCTTCGGGCGTAGTGGTACTGGCGTTTGCCCTGTTCACTTTGTACAACGACTATCTGCAGCGAAACACCATCCAGCAAAACCTCGACGCCTCGGTCCAGCAAGCGGGCGCGCTGACGGCCAGCAGTGTGCAAAACTGGCTGGGTGGCCGGATCCTGGTGCTGGAAAACCTGGCCCAGAACGTCGCGCACCAAGGTGCCAACGCCGATTTTGCGGGGTTGGTCGATCAACCGGCCTTCACGTCCAATTTCCAGTTCACGTATGTCGGTCAGGTAAACGGTGTGTTTACCCAGCGCCCTGACGCCAAGATGCCTGAAGGCTATGATCCGCGTCAGCGCCCTTGGTACAAGCAAGCGGTCGCCGCCGACACAACCATGCTCACGCCGCCTTACATGGCCGCGGTCGGCGGGCTGGTAGTGACCATCGCCATGCCGGTGAAAAAGAACGGTGAAATGCTGGGCGTGGTTGGCGGTGACCTGAGCCTGGCGACCTTGGTGAACATCATCAACGCGGTGGACTTCGGCGGCATCGGGCATGCGTTCCTGGTCAGCGCTGACGGTCAGGTGATCGTCAGCCCGGACAAAGACCAGGTGATGAAAAACCTCAAGGACATCTACCCTGGCGCCAATGTCCGCCTCGATAAAGGCAATCAGGCGGTGCTGCTCAACCGGCAGGAGCGCATCCTGTCCTTCACCCCGGTCAATGGCTTGCCGAACGCGCAGTGGTACATCGGCCTGTCGATCGACAGCGACAAGGCCTATGCGCCACTGGCTAAATTCCGCACCTCGGCACTGATTGCGATGTTTATCGCCGTGACGGCGATTGCCGTGCTGCTGAGCCTGTTGATTCAAGTGCTGATGCGCCCGCTGACCACCATGGGCCGTGCCATGCAGGACATCGCCCAGGGCGAGGGTGACCTGACCCGTCGTCTGACCGTGGAAAGCAAAGACGAATTCGGCGAGCTGGGTGGTGCGTTCAACCAGTTTGTAGAGCGGATCCACGCCTCGATCAGTGAAGTGTCTTCGGCCACGCGTCAGGTGCATGACCTGTCGCAACGGGTCATGGCCTCGTCAAATGCCTCGATCATCGGTTCCGATGAACAAAGCGCGCGGACCAATAGCGTCGCGGCGGCCATCAATGAACTCGGGGCGGCGACCCAGGAAATCGCCCGCAACGCGGCGGACGCTTCGCAGCACGCCAGCGGCGCCAGCGAGCAGGCCGACGATGGCCGTCAGGTGGTGGAGCAAACCATTCTGGCGATGACCGAGCTGTCGCAGAAAATCAGCCTCTCGTGTACTCAGATCGAAACCCTGAACGCCAGCACCGACAACATCGGGCACATTCTCGATGTGATCAAGGGCATCTCCCAACAGACCAACCTGCTGGCGCTCAACGCGGCGATCGAAGCGGCACGTGCCGGTGAGGCCGGACGCGGGTTTGCGGTGGTGGCGGATGAAGTGCGCAACCTGGCGCATCGCACCCAGGAATCGGCGGAAGAGATCCACAAGATGATCACGTCGTTGCAGGTCGGCTCGCGTGAGGCGGTATCGACCATGAACGCCAGCCAGGTTTCCAGCGAGGAGAGCGTCGAGGTGGCGAATCAGGCCGGTGCGCGCCTGGTCAGCGTGACGCAGCGGATCACCGAGATTGACGGCATGAACCAGTCGGTGGCGGCCGCGACGGAGGAGCAGACCGCAGTGGTGGAAACCCTCAACGTCGACATCAACCAGATCAACCTGCTGAACCAGCAAGGCGTGGCCAACCTCAATGAAACGCTGAAGGATTGTGATGCGTTGTCACTGCAGGCCAACCGCCTCAAGCAACTGGTGGACAGCTTCAAGATCTGATTCGTTGATCGCGGCCCGCCCGCGCCTGGCGCTTTGGATGGGCCGTTCAGGTCTCCGTTGTCTTGCGTTGGGATTCAAGGCTGTTCAGGTAGCGGGTGATGACTTCAACGGCCCGGTTCAGATGGCTGGCAAGCTTCGCCACGCACCGCTCGATATCCCGGGCTTGTGCGGCGTGCAGCAGCTCACGGTGGTCTTCCTGAGTGAGTTTGCCGAGCCCCATGGCCCCCAGGTTGAAGCGCAGAAAACGCTCTTCTTCCCACAGGCCGCTTTCAATCAGGCTCAGCAACCTGCGGTTGGGGGCCTTGCGGTACAGCGCCATGTGGAACAGGCGATTGAGCCTGCCGATTTCGGCGTAATCGGTCGCTGTTTCCAGGTCCTGGATGTGGCGGGCCGCTTCGGCAAAATCTTCTTCGTCGAGCAAGGGGATCGACAGACGCAGCGCTTCGCATTCCAGCAGGATGCGCAAGGCGTAGGTCTCGGCCGCATCCCCTTCGATCAGTGGTGCCACGACGGCACCCTTGTGTGCCACGACGTGCAGCAGCGATTGCGCCTCAAGTTGGCGCAGGGCTTCACGCACCGGCATGCGGCTGACGCCGAACAGGTCGGCCAGGTCTTGCTGGCGCAGCGCCGTACCGCAGGGCAAGCGGCCGTCAAGAATCGCCGAGCGCAGGGTTTCTTCGATCACCGAGCGCGCCAGATGGGCCGGAATCGGTCCGCTGACCGGGATGCTGCTTAATGGGTTGGGCTTCTGTGTCACGAAAACGCACCCTGTTTGAGTAAAGATAAATATTGGATCCAATGCACACTAGTAACGGCTTGGTGAGTTGTCAAATCGGGGCAGACAATGCCGCTTTCAACCGTCTTATGCCACCGTTTTTGCCATCACATGTCGCATTGTCAGTTACCGTATCCGCTCTTCAAGTTTAGCGCGCCCGCAGTGATTGCATCGTGCCATTGTCTTTTGCCTGGCAAGGCTTCACCATCCATCGATTACCCAATGCCCTCCGGACTCACTGCATTGCTGGCACGTTTCGCTCTTCCACGGACCTTGCGTTGGCTGTGCTCGGCACTGCTGATCGCCAGCGTCATGCTGGGCGCATTGCAAGCCGATTGGGACTTCTCGCTGATCAGTCGGCGCGCTGAGGCGTTGTACGGTCCCTTAGGCGAGGGCAAGCAACGGATCGATGCCTGGCAGCACCTGTTGGCGACACAGCAACAAACCCCGGAGCTGGCCCAGCTCAAAGCGGTCAACCTGTTCTTCAACAAGCAGATGCGCTACGTGGAAGACATCGACCTGTGGCGCGAGGTCGACTATTGGGAAACGCCTGTCGAAGGCTTGTGGAAAGGCGCCGGGGATTGTGAGGACTATGCGATCGCCAAGTATTTCAGCCTGCGCCGCCTCGGGGTTTCCAGTGACAAACTACGCATCACCTACGTCAAGGCCCTGCGCCAGAACCGCGCGCATATGGTCTTGACCTACTATTCCAGTCCGGATGCGATGCCATTGGTGCTCGACAGCCTGGTCGACGGGATTCAGCCGGCCAGCCAGCGCACCGACCTGCTGCCGGTCTACGCCTTCAACGCCGAAGGGATGTGGCTGCCCGGCGCCAAGGGCAACAAGAAGGTCGGCGATACCAAGCGCCTGTCCCGTTGGCAGGATGTGTTGAAAAAAATGCAGGCCGAAGGTTTCCCGGCCGAGACGATTAACTAGGAGCACGCGCTCAGATGTCTTTGTTCAAACAGCTGTTGATCGCTATCTGTCTGTTCCTGGTGGTCGCCTTCAGTGGCAGCTTCATGGTCAGCCTGGAGAGCTCGCGCACGCAGTACGTCAACCAACTGCGCTCCCACGCGCAGGATGCGGCCACGGCGCTGGCGTTGTCGTTGACACCGAATATCGACGATCCGGCGATGGTCGAGTTGATGGTCAGCTCGATCTTCGACAGTGGCTATTACGCGAGCATCCGTGTGGTGGACCTCAAGACCGACACCGCCATCGTCGAGCGCAGCGGGGCGCCCGAGGTCAGTCAGGTGCCGGGTTGGTTCGTCCAACTGATTGGCCTTGAGCCGGCCGGTGGCGATGCCTTGGTCAGTCGTGGCTGGGAGCAGGCGGCCAGGGTCGAGGTGGTCAGCCATCCCATGTTCGCCGTGGCCAAGCTCTGGCAGAGCGCATTGGGTAGCCTGGGCTGGTTGTTGATCTGCGGTGCGATCAGCGCCGTGCTGGGGGCGTTGCTGCTGCGTCGACAGCTCAAGCCACTGGACTATATGGTCCAGCAATCCCATGCCATTGCCCGGCGCGAGTTCCTGAGCCTGCCTGAGCTGCCGCGCACGCCCGAACTGCGTCGTGTGGTGCAGGCGATGAACCAGATGGTCGAGAAGCTCAAGGCGTTGTTCCAGGAGCAGGCCGAACGCAGCGAAAAACTGCGAGTCGAGTCCTATCAGGACACCCTGACCGGGCTGGCCAACCGGCGCTACTTCGAGATGCAACTGAACGCCCGGGTGAGCAATGCCGAGCAGGCCAGCTCCGGTTATCTGCTGCTATTGCGGGTCAAGGACCTGGCCGGCCTGAACCAGCGCCTGGGCGGTCAACGCACCGATCAGTTGTTGCGGGCGGTCGGCGAGCAGCTGTCCCGGGAGTGTGCCAAATACCCGGAAACCCAGAATCTGGTGACGCGTATCCGCGGGGGTGAGTTTGCCGTGCTGGCGCCGGGGCTGGTGCGTGAAGAAGCGCTGCAATTGGCGCACAACCTCGACAGTGCGCTGGCCAGCCTGCATGCCACCGGAGCAACAGACGTCGCGTCGGTGGCGTCGATCGGGCTCGCCCCGTTCGCCCACGGCGACACACCGCTCATGGTGCTTGGCCTGGCCGACCAGGCGTTGTCACAGGCCGAAGCCGAGGGCGATTCGAATTGGGCATGCCTGGATCACAACGCGACAGCCATCGTCGGCGACGACCATCATGCCTGGCACACCTTGCTTGACCAGGCCCTGGCAGAGCAGCGCTTCGAGCTGTTTTTCCAGCCTGTCGTGGCCAGTCAGGACACGCAGGTGGTGCTGCATTACAAAGTGCTCTCGCGCTTGCGCGATGAACAAGGCCAGACCATTCCCGCCGGGCGTTTCCTGCCGTGGCTGGAGCGGTTTGGCTGGACCGCCCGGCTGGACCGCTTGATGCTTGAGCTGGTGCTCGAGCAGATGGCCGGCCATCAGGACTCGCTGGCGTTGAACCTGTCGGGTGCGACCCTCGCGGATGCGCAGGCGCTGAACACAGTCTTCGACATCCTGCGTCAACATGCGGCGCTGGGGCCACGGTTGACCCTGGAAATCGGCGAAGAGCAACTGCCCGATCAAGCCGTGCTTGAACAACTGACTCGTCGTCTGCATGAGCTGGGCTTCTCCTTGAGCCTGCAGCGTTTTGGCGGGCGCTTCAGCATGATCGGAAACCTGGCGCGGCTGGGCCTGGCTTACCTGAAAATCGACGGCAGCTACACCCGCGCCATCGACCAGGAAAGCGACAAGCGCCTGTTCATCGAAGCCATCCAGCGCGCCGCCCATAGCATTGACCTGCCGTTGATTGCCGAGCGGGTAGAGACCGAAGGGGAGCTGCAGGTGATTCGCGAGATGGGTTTGTACGGCGTGCAAGGGCAGCTGTTTGGCGAACCAAGGCCCTGGCAGTCAGGCGTCTGAAGTGATCGCTCCCACGCGGGAGCGATCAGTGCTGTAGCCTTTAAATCAATCCGCTTTCGTCTTCATCAATCAGATGGCTCAAGCCACCCAGCGCTTCACGTGCCTGGGTGCGGTCCATCAGCTTGGCTTGTGCGGCCGGCGGCAGGTCGGTGACGCGAATCACGCCCTTGCTGGTCAACACCTGAATCAGGTCGTCGAGTACCCGGATCATTTCCAGGTCGCTCTGTTTAAGCTGTTTTAGGCTGGTTTCCACCACTTCGTTGGCGTACCAGGCCTGGATCTCGTGGTGGTCGGCGGGCAGTGTTTCCGTCGCCTCGGCGTAGGGCGCAGCCTCTACGCGCACCAGCAGGCCCTGTGCATCGCGTTGCACGTAGAACATCGTGAATCCCTCATGAATGAACCCGCGTGGTGCTGTCGGCAGCATAGGCCAACGCAGGTGAGTATGCGGTGCTACGACAAAATCGTCACCCGGTGGTCACTGACACAAACGTGAAGGGCCGCTCATTGCGAGCGGCCCTCCAGGGTTTGATCAGCTGTTGTTGTGGTCGATCTTGATGGTTGGGTCGCTACCGGCGATCAGCGAGTTGATGCTCTGACCGGACCAGTTATTGCCTTCCAGTTTGATCGTCACGTCGGCGTTGGCAATCCCGCCAGCGGTATTGAGCTTACCTTCGGAACTGACCTGCAACGTCGACACACCTTCAACCGTGGTGACTTTCAGGAAGTTGTCGATGGTGCTGGCGCTTTCGCCCTGCAACAGATCACGCAGGTCGATGCGGTCGCCTTCGTTGGCCTTGAAGTCCTTGATCACGTCGTTACCGGTGTCGCCGGCCTTCCAGACGAAGGTGTCGGCACCCGAACCGCCCATCAGGGTGTCATTGCCCGAGCCGCCCAGCAGGATGTCATTGCCTTCACCGCCGAGCAGTGTGTCCTTGCCGGTACCACCGAGCAGGATGTCATTGCCCTTGCCACCATCGAGCACGTCGTCGCCGCCCTGGCCGAAGATGATGTCGTTACCGGCACCGCCCAGCAGGTTGTCGATACCGTCACGCGCCCCGGACACATCGAACGCGTTGTAGTGCCCGGTGATGTACTGGTGCACGTTGCTGGCAGTGACTGTGCTGGCCTCCACACCGGTTTGCTGGCCCACGTAGGCCTGCATGGCCTGATAACCCTCACCGGCAATACCGTTGAAGCTCACCAGGTCGCCGAACATGATGTCGTTGCCGTCACCACCATTGACCGTGTCGGCACCGGGCAGGGTCGCTTCGCTATGGCCCAGGATGGCGTTGGCCAGGTCATTTGGATCGATGTTGGCTTGCGGCTTGCCATCGGTGTCGAACGGAATCAGGTCGGCCGGCTTGATGGTGTTATTCAGGCCGATCGCTTCGACCTGCGACAAACCACTGAGCAACAGGAAGCTGCTGTTGGAGTTACTGATCGTGCCACCATTGTTTTCGGTGGAGGAGATCTCATAGGTACCGTCACCCTGCGCCCGGATCGTGCCGAGGGTGTTTGACTTGTACCACTTGCCCGGCTCGTACTCCGTCCACTTGTTGACCTGGCCGTTGCTGTTGATCAACTCACGGCTCACGCCACCCAGGGTGATGTAGGCGGTATCCCCCAGTTTGTAGTTGTTGACGTTCAGGTAGTCATCCAGCGTGCCGTCGTTCTTGCTGGACGAGTAGTAGAAGTCAGCCACCACCGGGTTGGTCTGCTCGCGGTTCTGGAAAGAGTTTGGCTGACCGTCCGTGATGAAGTAAGTCAGGTTGGTAGCGCCTGTATTGTCCTTGGCCTGAGCACTCTGGAACCAGTTGGCCGTGGTTTTGAACACGTCCTCGTAGTTGGTGCCACCGCCCGCCGTCATCAATCTGACGATGTCCTGCAGTTGTTCCAGCGCGCCCGTGTCATTCAGGTTGACCGACACGGTCTTGCTCACGCTGCTATCGAAGGTCGCCAGGAAGATGTTGACCGTTCCCGAGGTGTTCGCACCCAGGCTCTGCTTGAGGGTGCTGAACATCACGGCCAGCGAGTCCTTCGCCGCCCTGATCGAATTGTCCATACTGCCGGAGGTGTCGACCATGAACGCGATGTTGTAGTTCTTGCCCTGAACCACGTTCAGGCCACCGATGTCGGCAACGATGATGTCGTTGGCATCGGTGCCGAGGATGGTGTCATCCTGGGTCGTGCCGATCATCGGGTTGTACGTCGCCGGGTAAATCGTTACCGGAATCTGCGCGGTGCTTGTCGCCGAACCACCCAGGCTTTCAGTGGAGGTCGAGGTCACAGTCAGGGTGAACTGGCCGTTGTAGTACGGCGGCGGGGTCAGTGTCAGGTTGGCCAGGTTCCAGCCGGTCACCAGCGCTGATCCATCGGTGCCCACGGTGTAGTTGTGGCCCGCGCCATCGCTGATGACCATGCCTTCAGGGAAGCCGCTGATGGTCACGCTCAGGCTTTCGGAGCCGTCGCGGTCGGTCAGCTCGGTGGTGATCTTCGACAGGTGGACGCTGCCGTTTTCCGCACCCTCATTGAGTTTGTAGCCTTCGTAGTAGCCTTCGCCATTGGTGCCGTGCAGATCGGAAACCGTCACGCCAGCGTTGATCAGATCGGCGACATCCCTGTAGATCGGCACACCGGCAGTGCTCAGGTCCATGACCGGACCTGCCACCGAGCCGACGCTGACCTGCAGGTTGACGTCGTAGCTGCCCGCACCACTCTGGTTGTGGTGGTAGATGTCCAGGGTGTAGTAGCCGCTGGTGGTTGGCGTGAACGAACCATTGAGCGTGCCGCCATTACCCCACAGGGCGTTGGCCACGTTTTTGCCGCCAATGGCCACCAGCAGGCTGTCATCGCCGGTACCGCTGAAGGTGTAGGTCTTGCCGGCTTCAAGGTAGATCAGGCCGGACGTTTTCGACGCAATACCGGCTGTCACGCTGCCATTGGATTGCACGTTGGTCACGGAGCTGCTGCTGTTCGGAGTACCGGCGGCATCGATCACTGATTTCAGGGTATCGGTTGGCGCACCGCTGCCCACACCGTTAAAACCGGTGTTCAGAGCGGTCAAGCCAGTCCAGGTTTCCTTGATCAGACCCGTCGAATTGACGTTGTTGCCCGCGATGTTCAGCGTTGGCGCATCGGCCACCGGGGTGATGTCGACTTTCAGGGTCGCTTCAGTGCCCTGGTTCGAGCCGTCGGTAGGCGTGAACTTGATCTGCGCGTAGTCCGCCGCTTTGTTACCGACACCCGAGCCACCGTAACCGTCTGCACCCGACTCGTTGGCAGCTGGCACGAATGTCAGCTTGCCGAGGGCGATATCCGCCTGGCTGATGGTCTGGCCGACAGTGACCTTCACGCCGTTGAACATCAGGTCGCCACCGCCCGACAGTTGGGTGATGGTGATGCTCAGCGGGCTGTCGTTATCGACATCGCTGACCTTGAAGTTGTCCCAGGTCAGGGTGATGGTCGAGTCCTCGAGACCGGTCACCGCACCGCCGGTGGACACTGGCGCATGGTCGTTATCGACAATGGTGGTATCGACGTTGGACTTGTTCGGGTCGATCACCAGGTTCTCGAAGTTACCGCCGCTGACCGAGTCAATGGTGATCTTGAAGTTTTCGGACCCTTCGACCAACTTGTCATTGATGGTGTTGATGTCGAAAGCAACGCCATTGCTGTTGGCTGGGATCTTGACGGTGACGACACCGGAGAAGTCCACGCCATTGGTCGCCGTGCCGCTGTACTTCAGGGTGACGGTCACTTCGGTCTGAGCGGTGTTGCTCAGGTTCAGGGTGTAATGGGCCGTCTGGCCTTCGATCACCGAGGTGTCGCCACTGATGCCAACGGTGGTCTGGTCGCCATCGTCGGTGACGGTGGTGGTCAGCGTGGTGTCTTTCAGCGTCAGCTGTTCAAACTTGCCGTTACCGCCACTGACGGACTCCAGCTTGTTGACCAGCGACGCCTGGCCGCCGGTGAACACGTCGTCGTTGACCGTGACAACTGCCGAACCGGAGGTGCCGTTGGCCGGCACGGTGATGGTGGTGCCATCGGAGAGCTTGAAGGTCAGCTCGCCGTGGTTGTTGATCGGCAAGCCGGCCGCGTTGGTCAGGGTCACGGTGTAGGTGACCTGGCCGCCTTCGGTGACGGTGGTTTTATCCACAGACAGGGTGGCGATGACTTCGCTGGTGGTGTCGTTGATCGCCACCGTCGCGGGGGTGTCGCTGATCACCAGGTTCTCGAACGTCTTACCGGCGACGGTGGCACCGCCAACGGTCAGGCTCAGGCTGCTGGCGTCTTTGTAGACGTCTTCACCCTGGATCGGCGCGGTGTAAATGGCCTGGGTCTGACCGGCAATGATGGTGACTTTACTGCCGTTGCTCAGGGTCACCTCAAGGTTGTCGGTCAGTGCCTTATCGATCTTGACGGTGAAGCTCGGTGCGGCGTTTTCCAGCACGTCGCCGTTGCTCTGAATGCTCACGGTGACCTTGTCGCCATGGCCGCTTGGCTCATCGGTGACGGTGGTGGTCAGCGTGGTGTCTTTCAGCGTCAGCTGTTCAAACTTGCCGTTACCGCCACTGACGGACTCCAGCTTGTTGACCAGCGACGCCTGGCCGCCGGTGAACACGTCGTCGTTGACCGTGACAACTGCCGAACCGGAGGTGCCGTTGGCCGGCACGGTGATGGTGGTGCCATCGGAGAGCTTGAAGGTCAGCTCGCCGTGGTTGTTGATCGGCAAGCCGGCCGCGTTGGTCAGGGTCACGGTGTAGGTGACCTGGCCGCCTTCGGTGACGGTGGTTTTATCCACGGTCAGGGTGGCAGTGACTTCGCTGATGGTGTCGCCGATGGTCACGGCAGCCTTGTCGCCGAGCACCAGGTTTTCGAAGGACTTGCCGTCGATTGCAGCGTCAGTAACACCTACTTCGACGATCTGGCCGTCTTTGTAGACGTCGTCGCCCTGAGCCTTGAGCTCGTACGGGGTCTCGGTGGTGCCGGCCTTGATCACGA
>RCUR01000369.1_pt1 | contig 16114 bp, 14 predicted proteins | sample 2166151 | NCBI WGS metagenome assembly RCUR01 (sample SAMN09932785, study PRJNA488358) | compost metagenome | isolation source: compost soil in an enriched community | place: Germany: Experimental Botanical Garden
GGCTGACCACGAACATGATCAGCGCCTGGAGCATCTCCGCGGTTTCCCAGCGGTAATGCACGAAGGGCAGGCGCACCTTGAACGGGCCGAGGGGCCAGTAGGGTTGTTCGTCGCCGTCGCGGCGCTTGAAAATTTGCATGAGGGTTCTCCGTCGGCCGCCAGGGCCGGTTCTTGTTGTTGTGCAAACGGTGGGCTTGTTCTGTGTGTTGCCTGCTGTGGGAGGCGCTTAAGCGGCGACAGTCGCGGCTGAAGCCCCTCCCACAAGGAGTCAGAGCGCCTTGGCCCTGTCGCGCAGGACGAATTTCTGGATCTTGCCGGTGCTGGTCTTGGGCAACTGGGTGAAGACCACGGTTTTCGGCACCTTGAAGCCGGCCAGGTGTTCGCGGCAGAAGGCGATGATCTGCGCCTCGCTGGTGGCCTGCTGGTCGACCTTGAGGGTGATGAAGGCGCAGGGCGTCTCGCCCCATTTCTCGTCCGGACGGGCGACCACGGCCGCCTCCAGCACAGCCGGGTGGCGGTAGAGCACGCCTTCCACCTCGATGGTGGAGATGTTCTCGCCGCCGGAGATGATGATGTCCTTGAGCCGGTCGCGGATTTCCACGTAACCGTCGGGGTGGCACACGGCCAGGTCGCCGGTGTGGAACCAGCCGCCCTCGAAGGCCTCGGCGGTGGCGCTGGGGTTCTTCAGGTAGCCCTTCATCACGGTGTTGCCGCGCATGAAGATCTCGCCGATGGTTTCGCCGTCGCGCGGGGTCGGCTCCAGGGTCTTGGGGTCGCCGACCATCAGCCCTTCCAGGGTGGCGTAGCGCACGCCCTGGCGCGACTTGATCCGCGCCCGCTCGTCCAGCGGCAGTTCGTCCCATTCGGCATGCCAGGCGCAGACGGTGACCGGGCCGTAGACCTCGGTCAGGCCATAGACGTGGGTGACCTTGATACCCATTTCCTCCACCGCGCCTATCACCTTGGCCGGTGGCGCCGCGCCGGCGACCATGGCATTGACCGGGTGCTCGATGGCGGCCTTGGCCGACTCCGGCATGTTGACCAGGGCATTGAGCACGATGGGCGCGCCGCACATATGGCTGACCCGGTGTTCGCGGATCAGGTGGAGGATCTTCTGCGGGTCGACGCGACGGAGGAACACATGCACGCCGGCCAGGGCGGTGATGGTCCAGGGGTAGCACCAGCCGTTGCAGTGGAACATCGGCAGGGTCCAGAGATAGACCGGGTGGTTGCCCATGGCCCAGGTCATCTGGTTGCCCAGGGAGTTGAGGTAGGCGCCGCGGTGGTGGTAGACCACGCCCTTGGGGTTGCCGGTGGTGCCGGAGGTGTAGTTGAGGCTGATCGCCTGCCATTCGTCCGTCGGCCACTGCCAGGCGAAGGCCGGATCGCCCTCGGCCAGCAGGGCTTCGTAGTCGAGGTCGCTGACCGCCTGGCCCTCGCCGTATTCCGGGTCGTCGACGTCGATCACCAGCGGCGGGTGGTCGAGCATGCCGACGGCGGCGTGGATCACCTCATGGAACTCGCGGTCGGCGATCAGCACCTTGGCTTCGCCGTGCTGCAGCATGAAGGCGATGGCCTCGGCATCCAGGCGCACGTTGAGGGTATTGAGCACCGCGCCGATCATCGGCACGCCGAAGTGGGCTTCGAGCATGGCCGGAATATTCGGCAGCATCACCGCCACCGTGTCGCCCTGGCCGATGCCGCGGCCGGCCAGGGCCGAGGCCAGGCGCCGGCAGCGCGCATAGGTTTCGGCCCAGTCGCGGCGTATCGAGCCATGGATCACCGCCGGGTAGTGCGGGTAGACGCTGGCGCTGCGTTCGAGAAAGCTCAGCGGCGAGAGGGCGATATGATTGACGGCGGCAGGCGCAAGGCCCTGTTCGTAGATCGACATGCGAATACCCATGGCAGATTGTTTGCTCTTGTTGATGCTCTTGGCGCGGCGACAGGCGAGCTGCTGTTTCAGCGTGGGCTATTTATAGCTTTCAATAGATTGATATGGCAACTAATCCATAGTCGTATAGTATTTTTACTAGTAAATTATTCCAGCAGCGACCAAGGTCGCTTTGCATTCGGTCGGCGTTGCCGCGATGCTCGCGTCTGGTAAAAGGCATGGCGGCGCAGGGCCGGCGATAAGGAAGCGATGCGATGAGTGAGATCCGTGTGCAGTTGCACAGCTGGCTGCGGTTACAGCGCGAGGCGCTGCCGCTGGCGGTGCGCGCCGATGGCCTGCGCCGCACCCTGTTGGCCTGCCCCGAGGTGCGCCAGGCGTTCTTTCTCGGCTGGCAACCGGCCACCGGCATCTACAGCCATGAAGGCAGCGCCGCGCATCTGCCGCCGGGCTTCGGCGATCCCTTGCAGGCCAGCGACCAGGCCCTGTTCGCCGCCCTGAACGAGCAGCCGCGGCTGAGTCTGGGCGAGTTGCGCCAGTTGCCCTGCTGGCTGGCCGGGCGGGTGCGCCGCGCGGCCATCAGCCATGGTCAGGTGCTGGCCCTGGCGCTGGATGCCGGGCAACCCGGCCTGCTGCTGATCGAGTTGCAGGAGGATGTCAGCCTCGATTGGCTGGGATTTGTCCACGAGCTGCTGCTGGCCCTGCTCGCCAGCCTGCCCGCACAGGCCCGTGGCTGTGCCCTGCTCGGCAGCGATCCGCAACCTGCTTTGCTGCTGGATGCGCAGGCGCAGCCGCTGCAGTTGAATGCGGCCATGTTCGAGCTGCTCGGCGAGCGGTCCCTGTCGGCCGCGCTGGAACTGCTGCCGGTCAACGCGGCGCAACTGGTGCGCGCCTGTCTGCAGCAGGGGCGGGCGATCGACGCGGTCGAGGCCCAGGTCGACGGGCAGAGCCTGATCTGGCTGTTCATACCCGACCCGCTGGAGCAGCAGGTGCTGGCCCGCTGTCGCCTGGCCACCGAGCAGGTGCAGGCCGAACGCGAGGCGGCCAAGGCCAGCCGGCTGTACCGGCTGATCACCGAGAACACCACCGACCTGATCTCCCGGCATACCCCGGAGGGGCGCTTTCTCGACGCCTCGCCGGCCAGCTGGACCCTGCTCGGCTACTGGCCCGAGGAGTTGCGCGGGACCCTGGTGCAGGCGCTGTTTCACGAGCAGGACCAGCAACAGTTGCTGCAGAGCACCCGCGAGGCCCTGGAGCAGGACGGTTACCACACCATGACCTACCGCATCCGCCATCGCGCGGGCCACTACCTGTGGTTCGAGACCGCCAGCCGGGCCATTCGCGAAACCTATACCGGCGCGGTGGTCGAGGTGGTCAGCGTGTCGCGCGACATCACCGCGCGGGTGCAGGCCGAGGAAAACAAGCGGCGGCTGGCCGAAGTGGTCGAGGCCAATACCGACCTGGTGCTGTTCATCGACCCGGCCGGACGCCTGACCCATCTCAATCCGTCGGCGCGGCATGCCCTGAATATCGCCGAGGCGCAGGCGCTGCCGGCCCTGGATGCGCTGCTCGCCGCAGACGATTTGCAGCAGTTGCAGGCCCAGGGGTGGGCGACTGCCGATGCCTGTGGCGTGTGGAGCGCCGAGGTGCGCCTGTTGCCCCTGGGGCCGCGCGCGCCGCTACCGGTGTCGTTGGTGCTGCTGGCCCATCGCGGCAGTGGCGGCGAGCATTACTACTCCCTGGTGGCCCGCGACATGACCGAGCGCGAGCTGCGCGAGGCCCAGCAGCGCCGCCATCAGGACGAGCTGGCGCATACCGCACGGCTGGTCACCCTCGGCGAGCTGGCCTCGGGCATCGCCCACGAGATCAACCAGCCGCTGGCGGCGGTGGTCAACTACGCCAGTGCCAGCCAGCGTTACCTCAAGGCCCTGGGCACTAACCCCGAGGCGGCCGACAAGGTGGCCCAGGGCCTGGAGCGGATCAGCGAGCACGCCAACCACGCCTCGGAAGTGATCAAGCGCCTGCGCGCCTTCCTGCGCAAGGGCCAGCGGCGCACCCAGGCCCTGGATATGGCCCGGGTGGCGCGTGAGGCGATGCGCCTGTGTCAGTGGGAGGCGAGCAATTGCCAGGTGACCATCGCCGAGCAACTGGCGGACAATCTGCCGCCGGTGTACGCCGACCGGGTGTTGCTCGAGCAGGTGCTGCTCAACCTGCTGCGCAACGCCATCGACGCCAACCGCGAAGCCCATCCGGGCCAGCCCTCGCGCATCGAACTGAGCGCCGGCGAGCGTGGCGGCCAGCTGTGCGTCTGGGTCAGCGACCAGGGACCGGGGGTGGAGGCGGCGCAGCTGCAGCACATCTTCACCCCGTTCTACACCAGCAAGGCGGAAGGCCTGGGCCTGGGCCTGTCGATGAGCCGCAGCATTATCGAAGGCTTCGGTGGCGCCCTGGAGGCGCATCCAGGGGAGGGCGGCGGCCTCTGCCTGGAATGTCGGCTGCCATTGGGGCGGGCCGACGGGGCCGCGAACGAGAGCGACACGAGGAGCGAAGGATGAGCGGGCAAGCGCAACAACGGGTGTATGTGGTCGATGACGACCAGGGCATGCTCGATTCCACCGTCTGGCTGCTGGAATCGGTGGGGCTGACGGCCTTGCCCTTTACCAGCGGCCGGGCGTTTCTCGACGCCTGCACCACCGAGACCCGCGGCTGCCTGCTGCTGGACGTGCGCATGCCCGGCATGGGCGGCTTGAACGTGCAGGAAGTCCTGCGCGAGCGCGGCATCGACATGCCGATCATCTTCGTCAGTGGCCATGCCGATGTGCCCATCGTGGTGCGCGCCTTTCGCGCCGGCGCGGTGGACTTTATCGAGAAGCCGTACAACGAGCAGTTGCTGCTCGACAGTGTGCAGCAGGCCCTGAGTCGGGTGCCGGCGACCCCCTTGGCGGATGATCGCTTGCAGGAGGTGCAGGCGCGTATCGACAGCCTCACCCCGCGCGAGCGCGATGTGCTGCTGCCGCTGGTGTGCGGTTACACCAATCGGCAAGTGGCCGAGCAGCTGGCGATCAGCGTCAAGACCGTCGACCTCTACCGCTCGCGGGTGATGAAACGCATGCAGGCCGAGACCCTCGCCGATCTGGTCGGCATGGCCATCGCTGCGGGTCTGGTGGACGCTCTGCAGCTGCGCGAGCCAGCGAGCTAGCTGGGGCAGGCTGCCATTGGCCTGCTACGCCGGCTCAGACGCTGCTGGCGCCGGCCGGCAGGGACCACTGTTCGAGCCGCTGCGCCGCTTCCGGTTTGCCGAACAGATAACCCTGGAAGCGCTGGCAACCCAGGCGCAGCAGGGCGTCGCGCTGGGCCTGGGTTTCCACGCCTTCGGCGATCACCTCCAGGTCCAGGCTGCCGCCCAGGGCGACTATGGTGCGCACGATGGCCGCATCGTTGGGGTCGCTGAGCAGGTCGCGGACGAAGGAGCGGTCGATCTTCAGCTGGTTCAGCGGCAGGCGCTTGAGGTAGCTGAGCGACGAGTAGCCGGTGCCGAAGTCGTCCAGGGCGAAGCGCACGCCGCGGGCCTTGAGCAGGCCCATCTTGACGATCATGGTTTCCACGTCCTGCACCAGGTGGCTCTCGGTCAGTTCCAGCTCCAGGCGCTGCGGGTTGGCCCCGGTTTCATCCAGCACGGCGAGCACGTCGTCGACGAAATCGCGGTGGTGGAACTGCCGCGCGCTGACGTTGACCGCCAGGGTCAGTTGCTCACGTTCGGCATCTGCGGCCCAGGCCACCAGTTGCTGGCAGGCACTGTGCAGGATCCAGCGGCCCAGGGGCAGGATCAGGCCGGTGCTTTCCGCCAGCGGGATGAATTCGCCGGGGGCCACCAGGCCGCGGCTGGGGTGCTGCCAGCGCACCAGGGCTTCGGCGCCGAGCAGTTGGCCCTGGGCGTCGACCTGCGGTTGGTAGTGGAGGACGAACTGGCGTTCGGCCAGGCTCTGGCGCAGGTCGTTTTCCAGGTTGGCGCGGGCGCTGACTTCGGCCTGCATCTGCGGGTTGAAGAACCTCAGGGTATTGCGGCCGGCGGCCTTGGCTTGGTACATGGCCAGGTCGGCGCGCTTGAGCAGTTCATCCACCGTGCCCCGGGCCTCGGAAAACAGGGCGATGCCGATGCTGGCGCTGCTGGTGTAGCTGCGCCCCTGCAGCACGTAGGGTTCGGCCAGGACCTGGGTCAGCTTGCTCGCCACCGTTTCGATCTGGGCGATGGCCTCGGGGTGCTGCGGGTGCAACCCTTCGAGCATGAGCACGAATTCGTCGCCGCCGAGGCGGGCCAGGGTGTCCTCCTCGCGCACATGGCTGCTCAGGCGCTGGGCCACCTGTTGCAGCAGCTGGTCGCCCATGTCGTGGCCGAGGGTGTCGTTGAGATCCTTGAAGTTGTCCAGGTCGATGAACAGCAGGGCGCCGTCCAGCTGGTTGCGTCCGCGTTGCGCCAGGGCATGCTGCAGGCGGTCGAGCAGCAGGCGGCGGTTGGGCAGGCCGGTGAGCAGGTCGTAGAAGGCCAGGCGGTGGATCTGCGCGAGGTTCTTCTTGTGCTCGCTGATGTCGGTGGAGATGCCGCACAGGGCATAGATGCTGCCGTCGGGGTGGCGCAGCGGCAGCTTCACCGAGAGGTAGGTCTGTTCGCGGCTGCCGTCCGGGCTGCGGTTGATTTCCTCGGTCTCTACCCGCTCGCCGAGCAGCAGCACGCGGCGATCGTTGTCGTGCAGGTTGGCCACGGTGGTGGCGTCGAAGAAGCGTTCGTCGGTCTGCCCGACCACCTGTGCCAGCGGCAGGCCGAACAGTTCGCAGACCTTGCGGTTGGCGTACTGGTAACGCAGCCCGGGATCCTTGATGTAGATGTAGGCTTCGACGCTGTCGAGGATGGTGTTCAGGCGCTGTTCGCTGGCTTTCAGGTGACGGGTCTTCTCGGTGACCTGGCGGCGCAGCAGCAGGGCGCCGCCGAGCGCCGCCAGGAGCAGGCCGGCCAGGGCCGCCAGGCCCCACCAGACGGCGCTTGGCACCAGCAGCCGGGGGCGTTCGCCGCCCCAGCGCTGCAGGGTCTGGTAGTAATAGGATGAGGAGGAGTCTTGCCATTCGCGCAAATGCCGGTCGATGCTGCTCAGCAGGTCGGCGTTGGCGCCCTTGCGGGTGGCATAGAACAGCTGCGCGGGCTGGAACATGATCGGCGTGCCGCGTAGCCGGTAGTGCGGCGCATGGAAGTCGCCGAAGCGCTGGTTGGCCACCACCGCGTCGGCCTGCTGGCTGGCCACCAGCTCGAAGCCCTCGGCCAGGCTTTGCACGGGCAGCAAGCGGGCTTGCAGGCCAAAGCTGTCGAGCAGCGTCTGCAGGTAGTTCTGCTGGATGGAGCCGGCCAGTACGGCGATGCGTCGGCCTTCGAGATCGAGGACCGACTGCAGGTCGGTCTCCTCGCGGCTATACAGCTGCGACCAGCTATACAGCGAGGGCAGCTGGTGGAAGTCCAGGTGCAGGGCGCGCGCTTCGCTGAAGGCGACATCCGGCAGCAGGTCGATAGTGCCGTTTTGCGCGAGCTCCAGGCAGGCCTGCCAGTCGCAGGGCACCGGGGTCAGTTGCCAGTTTTCCCGGCGGGCGATTTCACCCAGCAACTCGCCGAGGATGCCGGAGATCTGTCCGTTCTGACCCAGCAGGATCTTCGGCTCGTTGGCGTAGACGCCCACCCGCACCTCGCGCGGTTGCGCCCAGCTCGGCGCGGTGCAGAGCATGCACAGTGCCAGTAAGCCACCCAGGCAGCCGTAGCGGATGCTGAGGGGGCGTGTCGAGGATGGCTTCATGCGCTAACCGCTTTCAATCCAATGAATTTATCCAGCAACCATCGACAGCATACGGCCTGATTGACTTGGGTAGAAGGCGCTCGTGATCCTGTACGGCGGGTTCAATGCGCCCAGCCGCGATAGACGAAGGTCATGGGGCGGGGCCCTTTCAGATAGCCGCTGTGCAGCTGGCCGATGCTGAAGCCGCCGGCCCGAATCAGCGCCGGGATGTCGCGATCGAGGTGGCAGCCGCCCGCCAAAGGCTTCCAGTAGGGCGTCAGGCGCTGCTGCCAGCGCACCACGGCGGCATCCGGGGCCAAACCGTGCTCGCAGAACAGCAGGCGGCCGCCGGGTTTCAGTACCCGGCGCATTTCCTTAAGTGCGGCCACGGCGTCCGCGATGGTGCACAGGGTGAAGGTGCAGACGATGCTGTCGAAGCTGGCGTCGGCGGCCTGGATCTGGCCCAGCTCCAGGGCGATCATCTGCACCGGTATGGGGCTTTGCGCGGCGCGGGTGCGGGCCAGGCGTTGCATCTCGGCCGAGGGATCGACGCCGACGATCGCACTGACGTTGGCGGCGTCGTAGAACGGCAGATTGAGGCCGCTGCCGATGCCGATCTCCAGCACCCGGCCCCGGGCCAGCGGGACGATCTGCGCGCGGGCCTGCATCACCTCGCCCATGGCGCAGGCGAAGTCGATCAGGTGCGGCAGGATGTAGCGGTCATACAGGTGCATGGCACGCTCCGCAGGTATCAGTCGTCGCTGTCGTCGTCGCTGTCGAGATTGTCGGCGCTGATCGCCGCGAAGCATTTGATCCGATGCTCGGCGCTGCCATCGCTCAGGCGCCAGCTGTCACTTTCGGCCTCGAAGCGCGCCGTGCTCACCGCGGCCAGGGAGAACTGCCAGTGGCGACGAGCGCTGCCGTCGACGCAGTCGATGCTCAGCAGCGGCTGATCCTGGCTGTCGGCACTGGCCGAGCCGGCGCTGACCCGGGCCAGCAGCTCCTTGTCCAGGTTGAATTGCCAGGCGTAGAGGTCGTCGATTTCGAGCATGTCGGCGGCTTCGAGGGCTTCGATCAGGCTGCTGTGGGTTGTGCTCATGGCTTGACTCGATAGGGGGGGATGGGGGTCAACGGCCTAGTCGGCGCAAGCAGTCGGATTCGATGACGCGCACGCCGTCGTCCTCTTCCAGGGCCAGGCGCCAGAGAGCACGGGCCAGCACTGTGGCTTCGATGCCGTGGTATTTGCCCGGCAACCAGCGCGCCAGCGGCGCGGCCAGGCGCTCGCCGAGGCGGAACTCGTTGCGCGGGCCGAGCAGCAGGGAGGGCCGTACCAGGGTCAGCTGCGGCCAGTCCTGGGCTTGCAGCGCTTGCTCCATCTCGCCCTTGACCCGGTTGTAGAACACCGCGGACCTGGCGTCGGCGCCGATGGCGCTGACCACCAGCAGATGACGGGCCCCGAGTTCGCGGGCACGCTGGGCGAAGGCCACGACCAGGTCATGGTCGACGGCGCGAAAGGCCTCCTGCGAGCCGGCTTGCCTGAGCGTGGTGCCCAGACAGCAGAAGGCGGTGTCGATGGGGCCGTTGAGCTGTGGCAACAGCTCCTGCAGTTCACCCACCGGGTTTTCCAGGTGCGGGTGCTCGGCCAGTGGCCGGCGGCTCGGCGCCAGCACGCGCGCGACCGTGGGCTCGTTGAGCAGGCGATCCAGCAGGTGTTCACCGGTCAGACCGGTGGCACCTGCGAGGAGGATGTGCTGGGGCGTCAAATACATGGTCGTGGGGTCTCCGCTGATATCCATCAGCTTAACAGGCCGTTGAAAAACTACTGCGCGTTGCGCTCGATACTTTGCTCGATGGCTGGGGCGGGGCGGGTGGCGGTGGCACTGTTCAGCGCTCGGCTGGCCTGCTGTTGGCGCAGGGCACGCCAGTGCTGCAGGACTGCCTTGGCTGGCCAGATTTGCGGTTCGGAGGCCTCGAAGCCGTCGGCCTGTTCGCGCTCGGCGATCGTTGCCCTGGCCAGCTCGAAGGCGCGCTGCAGGTCATCGGTCTGGTTGAGGGCTTCGGCGAACAGCGCGCGGCCGAAGTAGGTGAAGTCGTTTTCCTCCGAGCAGCCGAAGGATACCCGGTCGTCCCGCGCGGCGGTCATCACCAGGGTCTTGTCGTCTTGCAGCAGGGGAATGAAACCGCCGGAGTAGCAGGCCGAGATCACCACCACCTTGTGCCGCTCGCGCAGCGGCTGCAGCAGCACGGCCAGTTCGCTGGCCGGCAGATCGCTCAGCTGCAGGCGCGGTTGGTCGAGGTTCAGTTCATGCCGGCGGGAGCCGTGGCTGGTCAGGTAGATGAAGACCAGGTCCTCCGGCCCGCTGCGTTCGGCCAGCGCCTGCAGCGCGCGGCGCAGGTTTTCGCGGGTAGCCAGTGGGCGTTCGGCGATATGGTCGCGGTGATTGGTCAGGCTGATGCGGCCGTGGGCGGCGAAGCGTTCGTCGAGCAGCGTGGCGACGTAATCGGCTTCGCGCATGAACACGCTCTGCTTGCCGTCGCCCGCCAGGGTCAGGGCGTACAGCTCGATGGCGGGGGTGGAGGCGGGCAGGCCGGCGATCGCCTGGTCGAGCAGGCGGCCTTGCGCCAGCAGGCCGAGCTCCAGCGGGTCGGCCAGCAAGCGCCCCTGTTCGTCACGCAGGCGTTGGCCGCGCTGCCAGGTGCCGCTCTGCCGCTCGCCCGGAGCGAGAGTCAGGGTGCCGTTACCGGCGTATTCACCCTGCTCGAAGCGTCCCTGGTACAGGCTGCCATCGGCCAGCTGCAGGTGACCTTGACCGTGATAGCTCCAGTCGCGGAATTCGCCGCGGTAGCGCTCGCCCTCGGCGCTCTGGAGCTCGCCCGCGCCGGTGAGTGCGCCCTCGGCGAACTGTCCGTTCCAGACGTCGCCAGCGGCGCTCTGGTAGCGGCCTTTGCCGTGGAACCGGTTGTCGCGGAAGGCCCCGCTGTAGAGATCGCCGTCGGCGCTCTTGAAACTGCCGGGGCCTTGCAGCAGGCCCTTGGCGAACTCGCCGCTGAACTGGTTGCCGTACTCGTCGCTGTGCACGCCCTGGCCATGCGGCAGGCCTTTGCGGAACTGGCCGTGGAAACTGCTGCCATCGGCGCGTTCGAGGCTGCCCAGGCCATGGAACAGATCGTCTCTGAATGCGCCGCGATAAACCAGGCCGCCCTGCTTGAGCGTGCCTTCGCCGGCAAACCGCCCCGCGCTGAAGCCGCCCTGGTAGCTGCCGCCGTCAGGGTAGTGGAGTGTGCCCTGGCCATGAAAGGCGCCTTGCGCGAACTCGCCGACATAGTGCTCGCCGTTCGCGCCGCGCCATTCCCCGCTGCCATGCAGCTGGCCATCCTTGAACCTGCCGACGAACCAGCTGCCGTTGCGGTAATCCAGGCGGCCTGGGCCTTGCAACAAGCCGTCGATCACCTCGCCGCGATAGCGCGTGCCGTCGGGCAGGGTCGCGTTTGCGGGCAGCAGGGGTTCGCCATCGCCGCAGGCAGCAAGCAGCAGGGCAAGGCTCAGGGGGGCCAGGTGGGCGAGGCGGCGCATGGCAAGCATCCAGATCCGGGTGTTGCCGGAAGTATGCCGTAAACCATCGACCCTGCGCTGCCGCGCCGCACAGAGCCGCTGCATAACCGGCGTGCGCTCGGCCGAGCGAGCGCCGGTCATGCAGGAGCAGGTCAGACGAAGCAGAGGGTCAGGGGTTCGGCCACATAGGCCGGTTTGTCCTGGCCTTCGATTTCCAGTACCGCGCGGGCCTTGAGCAGCCATTGGCCGGGATTCTTTTCGCTGGCGTCGGTCAGGGTCACCACCAGGCGTACCCTGGAGTCGACCTTGACCGGCTGGATGAAGCGCACGCTGTCCAGGCCATAGTTGATGGCCATTTTCAGGCCCGCGGGCATGATCATGATGTCTTCCATCAGCATGGGGATCAGCGACAACGACAGGAAACCGTGGGCGATGGTGCTGCCGAAGGGGGTCTGCCTGGCTTTTTCCGGGTCGACGTGGATGAACTGGTGGTCGCCGGTGCATTCGGCGAATTGATTGATGCGTTGCTGGTCGATGGTCAGCCAGGCGGAGCGTCCCAGTTCCTTGCCTACATAGTCGTTGAGTTCTGCTACGGGTACTGACGGCATAGTTCCTCCTTGAGGAGACGGATGATTTGTTGTTCTTCGAGTTGCATCTCTCGGGCCCTAGATCATCACGCGGGCCGGTGCCGGGTCAAGTGTGCGCTGTGTTGCTGAATGGCAGGTTATAGACAGGCGCTTTGCCTGCCTATAATGGCCGCGGTTCGCCAAGGCCCTGTGCTATGCGCTCGCCGCTGTTCGCCATCGATTCGGAGATTCACTCATGCTGTTACGCGGCTTGTTCTGGCTGGTGCTATGCCAACTGCTAGGTACCGGACTCAACGTCCTGTTGCTGCCGATGTTGCCGGGGCCGATTATCGGCATGCTGTTGCTGTTGCTGTTTCTGCTGGTGCATGGCGAGGTCAACGAGCCCTTGCACCTGGCCGCCAGCAACCTGCTCAAGTACCTGCCGCTGTTGCTGGTGCCGCCTGCGGTCGGGGTGATGGCCTATGCCGATGCGATTGCCACGGACTTCTGGGCGGTGATCGGGGCACTGGTGCTGTCGCTGGTGCTGTCGGTGGTGTTCGCCGGCTGGATGATGCAGAAGTTGATCGAGCGCCAGCAGCGTCGCCGGGAGGACGTATGAGTCTCGACTGGTTCGGAGCCTGGCAGGCAGTCACCCACCACCCGCTGTTTGGCGCCGGGATCACCCTGGGCGCTTATCAGGTGGCTATTGCGGCTTACGATAAAACCCGCTGGATGTTCCTGCAGCCGGTGCTGGTGTCGACGGCGATGGTTATCGGCGTGCTGTTGCTGTGTGGCCTGGATTTCGCCGAGTACCGGGTCAGCGCCGAAGCCCTGACGTTGTTCCTGGGGCCGGCCACCGTGGCCCTGGCGGTGCCCTTGTTCCTCAATCTGCGGCGGATTCGCCAGTTGTTCTGGCCGACCGTGCTGACCCTGCTGATCGCCGGGGTGGTGGCGACGGTGCTGGGCGTGGCGCTGGCCTGGTGGTTCGGCGCCGACTCGATCATGTTGATGAGCGTGGCGCCGAAGTCGGTGACCTCGCCGATCGCCATGCTGGTGGCCAGCCAGATCGGTGGTATTGCCGCATTGGCCGCGGTATTCGTGATGATCACCGGCGTGGTCGGGGCCATGCTCGGCCCATCGTTGTTGCGCCTGTGTGGCGTGCGGCATCACGCGGCAATCGGCATGGCCCTGGGCATGACCGCGCATGCGGTGGGTACCGCGCGGGCCATGCAGGAAAGCGAAGAGTGCGGCGCGTTCGCCGCGCTGGCGATGAGCCTGATGGGCATGCTCACCGCAGTATTGCTGCCGCTGGCGATCATCTTCCTGGTTTGAGGACAACCCCATGAAACTCCCCCTGTTCCCGCTCAACACCGTGCTGTTTCCGCAGTGTCCGCTCGATTTGCAGATATTCGAGGCGCGCTACCTGGACATGATCAGCCGCTGCATGAAGCAGGGCGAAGGCTTCGGCGTGGTGTGCCTCCTCGAAGGGAGCGAGGTCGGCGAGGCCGCTGGGCGCTTCTCGGCGATTGGCTGCGAGGCGCGGATCTGCGACTTCCAGCAGCGGCCCAACGGCTTGCTGGGGATTCGCGTCGAAGGTGGCCGGCGCTTCAGGGTGCGCCACGCCCAGGTGTTGCCGGATCAACTGACCGTCGCCGAGGTCGATTGGCTGGAGGAGGCGGCAGAGCAATCCCTGGGGCTCGAGCATGCGGATCTGCTCGCGTTGCTCGAGGCCCTGGCCGAGCACCCGCTGATTGCCGCCCTGGGCATGTCCGGCGCGGTCAGCGATCAGGCGGCCCTGGCCAATCGGCTGGCCTATCTGCTGCCATTGGCGCTCGAGCAGAAACTCCAGCTGCTCGACCTCGACACGCCGCAGGCGCGCCTGGCCCAACTGCAAGTCTGGCTCGAGCAGCTGCAGGGCGAGAGTGGTGCCGCTCAATAGCGATAGAGCAGCAGCGCTTCCGACAGTCGCCAGGTGGCAATGGCGCCGAGCAGCCCCAGGCACGCCGGCAGGATCAACCACCACACCTTGGCGGGTAGCGCCGGCAGTGGCGTTCGCCATTGGCACAGGCTCAGGCTGAGCGCACACAGGCCACCCGCCAGCAGGGCGCCGGCGATGATATCGCTCGGCCAATGCACACCCAGATACACCCGCGACAGGGCAATGGCCATGGCCGGCAGGCTGGCCAGCAACAGCCAGGCCAGGCGCAGCCGCGCAGGCGCGCCGCGGCCGGCCAGTACGCCGAGCGCCAGAAACAAGGCGAACGCCGCCGAGCTGTGGCCGCTGGGCAGGCTGAAGCTGTTCAGGGGTTCGAGCAGTACCTCCGGGCGCTGGCGGGCCAGCAGGGCTTTCAGCGCGCCGTTGGCCAGGGCGGTCGCGAGCAGGGCGCCGCCGCCGAAGCACAGTGCCCGCCACTGCCGAGCCAGCAGCAGCAACAGGCAGAGCAGTGCGGCAACGGCCAGTTGGCTGTGGAAGTCGCCGAGGCGGGTGATCAGCACCATCAGGCTGTCGAGGCTGGCACTGCGCTGTTCCTGGATCAGGGCGAGCAGGCCGCGGTCGAGCTGGTCGAGGCGCGGCCAGCCGAGCAACAGGCCGAACAACAGCAGCAGGCTCAAGCCGGCGGCGATCCAGCTGGCGCGCCGGCGTTCGCCCAGGCTGGCATGCACGCTGAGCAGCAGCAAGACGGCCAGGCCGGCGGCAAGGACCGCGGCTTGCGGCCAGAAATTTTCGGGCAGGGGCAGGCGCAGCGCGGCGCCGGTGGCCCAGCCCGGCAGCAGGTAGGCGACCGCCCAGCCGGCCGAGGCGAGCAGGCTGACCAGCACAAAACGCCCGAACGGCATGTTGAGCATGCCGGCGATCATCGGCAGCATCGGCCGCAGCGGGCCGATAAAGCGGCCGACCAGCAGGCTGGCGATGCCGTAGCGCTGGAAGTAGAACTCCGCCCCCAGCATCCATTCGGGGTGGTGGCGCAGCCCCGGCAGGCGGCGGATGTCCTGGTGGAAGTAGCGCCCGGTGGCGTAGGACAGCAGGTCGCCGAGCAGCCCGCCGCAGTAGGCCAGGATCAGGGTCTGGCCGAGGCTCAGGGCGCCGCTGCCGGCCAGTACGGCGACGGCGAACAGCAAGAGGGTGCCGGGTACGATTATGCCGACAATCGCCAGGCATTCGGCGCAGGCGATCAGCAAGATCGCCAGGCCCAGCCACGCGGGGTTGGCCGTGAGCCAGAGGGTCAAGCTGTCGAGCCATTGGCTCATCGGTGTTCATCCTTGGGGTCGAGCAGATAAAAGTCCTGGCCTTCGACCTGGCCGCGGCGCAGTGGGTTGCGCGTGCAATGACGGGCATAGCCGGCGTCGACGAAGCGGTAAGGCAGATGCTCGTCGCGCCCGCTGGGAATGCCCAGGCGCGCCGCCTGCACGATCTGCGCCGGGCGTTCGCCAACATCCTCGACGAACAACCGCTGCGAATCGAAACGCCGCGCATCCCAGTCCGACACTTTCAGGCCGAGCGCGCGGCACAGCAGGGTCTGGCCGGCGCAGAGTTTTTCCAGCGGGCGTGGCCGGCCCTGGGCATCCGGGTTGTTGGCCTGCATGCGCGCCAGGCTGGCATCGGGCGAGTGCCGGTCGAGCCAGGGGTAGGCCGATTTGATCAGTACCGCGTTACCCGGGCCCTGGGCGCTGAAGTTCAGCGAGTCGCCGCCGCGGGCGTAATACATGTAGATGTGTCCGCCGCCCTGGAACAGGGCCTTGCGTTTCTCCGTGTAGCCGAGCGAGGCGTGGCTGCCTTTTTCCGCCAGGTAGTAGGCCTCGGTCTCGATGATCCGCGCGCTCAGCCAGAGTTCGCCGCAGCGGTGGCGAATCACCTTGCCGAGCAGCTCGCGGGCGAGCTGGCGCGCGTCGCGGTCGAAGAAGCTGTCGGCCAGGGGGCGGGCATGGGCCCAGGGCAGGCTGCGCACGGGTTCGTCAGGCATGTGAGTTCACTGGTAGAAGGCAGGTCTGGGGTTGGCTGCGATGATAGCAACAAGCATCTTGCCGATGTCCTGGCCAGCCCTGGCAGGCGGGCGATTGTCGCGGCTTGTCGACTATCCGCCCGGCGCCGCTGTGCGTGGGGCGGTGGCACCGCTATAATCAGCCGCTTTCCTTACTGCCAGGCCCCCAGAGACCATGACAGAGTCCGTGCTCGACTATATGACCCGCCTGGGCCGTGCCGCCCGCGCCGCCTCGCGCGTGGTCGCCAGCGCCAGCACCGCGCAGAAGAATCGTGCCCTGCACGCCGCCGCCGAGGCCCTGGATGCCGCACGCG
>RCUR01000370.1_pt1 | contig 16009 bp, 8 predicted proteins | sample 2166151 | NCBI WGS metagenome assembly RCUR01 (sample SAMN09932785, study PRJNA488358) | compost metagenome | isolation source: compost soil in an enriched community | place: Germany: Experimental Botanical Garden
AAAGATATAATGTACAGCCCTCCCGATAGCTATCGGGACTGTGGTCATGCCCAATTGAGAATAAATAGAACATCAATTCTTTCTTAACCATAATACATCATAGCCACTGATGAAGTTTTTTGCATGAATTTCTATATCGCTTTCCGTTATCAGGTCAAACAATTTATCATCGTATAAATCAACAAACAAACTCCTTTCAAAAATAGTATCAAACTCAGAGAAGTTCGCAATTACATAAATCGTCTCTCCATCATTAGCTGTTTTTGAATACACTAACAAATGGGTGTTTTCGCAATCAATGAATTGCAAATCATTATTATCTGCGAAAGCTGGAGTATGTTTTCGAATTTTTATTAAAGCTTTTAATTGTCTGTACACCTGCGCCTGCGCTGATGGAGACTTAGCAATATTTTCGACCAGACTCCAATCCATTTTGGAACGATGCAACCAACGGTTATCATGCTTTTTATTTTCGTCATTTAAATACTCATAATTGTTTGGCAGTGCCACCTCATCCCCGCTATAAATCATTGGCAAGCCACCTAGAGATAAAATAATGGCATGTTGTAAATTAATTCGTTTTATGGCCAGTTTAATTTCTCTTTCATTGTTCTCTTTCAATGCGCGTTCCAATCCGCATAATGCCCCCATCGATCCCGAAAGACGGGCATTCCCGGTTTCATGTTCAATCATAAAACGCTGTCCAAGAGCAAAACTACCGTTGAAACCATCACAATAGTGTTTTAAAATATACAGACGATGCTGCAAACTGTCTAGTCCGAGTTCTCCCACTAATCGGTCGTCAAATCCTAATCCGATATCATCATGACAACGGGCATAATTTATCCAGCTGGTATTTCGTGGTTTTGTTGGTACCGCACGCATTGATTTTTTCAGCAAACTGGTGCTTCGCGTAGCCAAAGCTTCCCAACTCAAAGCCATAAAATTAGCATTATAGGCAATGTCACATTCATCTCCCTGAGACAATCCTTCCCCAAAATATCTTATGATTTCAGCAGGCGCAACGATTGCTTCGGCGATATAGGCCACACCCGGCGCTACGATCTGTCCACACAATTTAAACAACTGCAATAAGGTATGTACTTCGGGTAGGTTTTGATTGAATTTTCCAATTTCTTTCCACATAAACGCCACCGCATCGAGACGGAAAATATCAATCCCTTTATTCGACCAAAATAACATGGTGTCTATCATTTCAACCAAAACCAATGGATTTTTATAATTCAAATCCCATTGATAGCCATAGAATAAAGTCATTACCCATTGATTGCTTTCGGGCAAATAGGTGAAATTTCCGGGAGAGGTATCCGGAAAAATTTCGACCATTGTTTTTTCGTATTCATTTGGCAGGGTTCTATCCGGGAAAAAGTAGAAAAAGTCTTTGTATTTAGGATGGCCTTTACGTCCTTCAACAGCCCATTGATGTTGATCTGCACAATGATTGAGAACAAAATCCATGATTAAATTCATATCGTTTTTTTGAAACTCTTTTACCAAAGCTTCAAAATCCTTCATCGTGCCGAATTTAGGATTCACTTCCCTGTAATTGCGAACGGCATATCCCCCATCATTTTCTAACTCGGGCACATCCAAAAAAGGCATTAAATGAACCGTATTCACGCCCAAATCCTTGAAGTACGGAATCTTTTCTTTCAATCCATTAAAATCGAGATTAAAGAGATCGACATACAACATCATTCCAACGATTTTCTCACTGGAATACCAATTCGGATTCGTCACCCGCGCTAAATCACGCTTCTTTTGCGAAGCGGAACGTTCTTCAAAATTTTTAACCAGTGATTGCATCAATGCATCAAAAGCCTCTGTTTTATAGGGACTATCGGCATATAATTGATGAAACAAATCTGTTACTATGGAATAATTTGCTCCCAATCGTAAATGAAAATCCTTGTCATTCACTTTTACATCTTCCAAGAAATTTCTCAATTTTGATAACTTTTCGGCTTGTTGCATATTTTTATAAATATTTACTTATTTATCACTAATTGTCTTAAAAACCTACAGACACATCTCTCAAAGATAAAAGATATTGAAATATAATAAAAAAATGAATGCCTGAAAAATCAATTCAAAACATAATCTTCAAAAAAGCACAAAAAAATATTTTAGCACTTTAAACAACAAAGGCCGCCCCTTTGGACAGCCTACTGCTTTATTCATTTAAAAAAATCTCGTTTTTACTGCACTCTATACAATCGGACAGCATCAATCATGGCACGATTCACATCCACATTCATATTGTTATTCCACTCTTCTAAAATCAATTCTAATTCGTTTTTACCTTTTACCAAATTGATTTTATGGGAATTAGACAAGCCCCAATCAGACCATTCATTAGTTCCTCTTTGTGGCAAGACCATCACACCGATATAGTCTTTATTCAAATACAAAGAACGGATGGCACATTTGTTATCGGTATTCCAAGGACCGCTTCCGTTAGAATATTTGATATCGATAAAGTATTCCCCTGCTTCCTCTACAACAATTGGAAGACTTAGTTTTCTATTCTTATCCGTAGATACCTCGACAAAGCCTTTACCTGAAAAATTCACGAAATTCAAATCAGATTGGGTTACAAAATCTTCCGCTTCGATCACCAACGGCTGGGATTTACTGTAAACCAATGGCTCACACATAAAAGACTCCTGCCCTGCCTGATCAACAGCAGTTATGGTATATTCCGCATACTTATTATCCGAAATTTGATAGACTACATCCGTTGTATTTTCTACCCGTTTTCCGTTTTTATAAACGTTATACCCTTTTGCATTGGCATCCTTATTCCAACTGATTTTATCTCCGCTAAGCGTCGCAATAGGATTAGCTAAGCTGAATTTATTTTCAACCAAATTAATTGCGTCTCCCGAAAAATCATTGTTTTTCATTTTAATATTTACAGTGTGTTTTCCCGTAAATGTTGCCGGAATAATTGCTTTATCCGCACTTTTTCCGTCAATGGTAACAGCCGCGATTTGATTACCAAATCCTTCTACCGTGATATCCAGATTGGCATTTCGGTATTTAAAATTATTCAGACTTCGGGTTCCACCATAATTTTTCGGAATTACAGGCATAAAAACCAATTGGTCTTCTTCAAAATGCATTCCCATGAAAACGCGGTACACCATCGAAAGGTTTCCAGCCATACTCCATAACATGCGGTGCGAATTAATTTCGGTTCCCTGATAATCCCCATTATCCGCAACCATATTTTCATAATTGGTCAGGAATAAACCGGCGGCCCTGTATATCGAAGCCAAGCCGTGATTCAAGGCTTTTTCGTTTCCAACTTTGGCTGCAGCCAAATTCCAATACGACTGAACAAAAGGCCAAATGGCATTGTTATGATACGGAGGAATTCCCGGGATTTGCGGATAAATACAAGTCGCCCCGTATTCTGTTAACGGACTTTGGGACACAATCATTTTGCTTTGCTTTTCATCGGCAACATCAAATAAAACAGCCAAGGCTTCTCCCAAAGCTTCGTATCGTTGAGATTGCACATAGAAATTTCTTCCATACAGGTATTGGGCATAATAGCCTTTGTCTTCCATCCACAACTGTTCGTTGATCGCTTTCTTAATTTGCGAAGCAATCAAATCATACTGCTCATGTGGTTCTCCTAGCAAGCTGGCCATCTTCGATAAGATTTGATGTGTTTGGTAATGCACGACATTCGTTCCTAAATTTTGCGAAACATAAATATCCATATTAGACATCCATTTGGGATAGGTTTGCTCCCTCCAATCTAAGAAAGAAGACTCCCCTGAATACAATTGAGTTTGGGAATTACGAATCGTTTTATAGTCATCTGCCGCTGAATTTTTGATAATCGTATAGGCTTTTTGCAACCATTCTTTGTCACCGGTTGTTTTGTAAACTTCCCATGCGGCCAATGCCCAAGTGGTTCTATCTGAAGAAACCGGCCAGGCACCACCGGAACCCGTATCCTGAATAATACGGTCTCGTTTTACTTTTTTCAACAAACTGATTTTCGCCACTTCCGGTTCTAAATAAGCAAATGACAACAGAATACTGTAACTGATATCTCTGGTCCAGACACCCGCCCATTTTGCTCCCGTTCTAAAAGTGCTGTCTGGTTCAATGGCTAATTTTGCTTCTTCCAACGAAAGATTGTATAAAGCATCCACAATTGGTTGTTGGGAAGTATATGTCGCTTTCGCAGCAATATCTTGGGTCAGATTCCATGTCTTCTCTTCCACTGGAATTAACGGATTCAGTCGTAAGGTGATTTCAAAAATTCCGTCGTTATTGGCATCGGTCATTTTAAGTCCGCGTCCTTCCAGATTTACAAAATCCCAGGTAAGCGGCAAAGAGCCTCCCGCGATGTAAACGCCTTTGAAATCCGCTTGGGCAATTTTGGATCCATCCTGACATTGATAAAATCCTTTCTCTTTGAATTGTTGAAAAACGGCTCGCATATCCAGTTTAAAAGTAAAATCAGTATCTGCCGGTAAAATCCCTTTTGCCGAATCTGTTTTCTCCAATTGCGGTTGCCCAAAAACATAGACCTCAGACTCTTTTTGATTCGTAATCAAAACATGACGGTTTACGCCTTGTCCCAAATCATTATCTTTCTCGTTGATACTGAATTTAAAAGTAATTAAATTAGAGTAGGTCTCATTTTCGGTACTTTTATAATTGGATTTAATAGCTGTGGGAGACAGTACCTCAGCTACATTTTGACCTTGAACCACTTTAGTAGTGTGTACACTGAAGTTTTTGGAATCATATAAAACAGACAATTCATTTTTACATGAAGTAACAATTGCGGCAGCAGCTATCACTGTTGTCACTAAAAAATTAATCTTTATTTTCATGATGTGTTATTGTGAGGTATTATTTTTTAATCTTTAAAAAAAGGGGCAACTAATTCGTATTAAAACATGTGTTAACAAAGATAAATCTAAAAACAAATCATCTGTTAATTTATAACCCAGATTCGGCAATAAAATTTATTAACGAATCTGGGTTTGATAAAAATAACTGCCTATCTCCAACTTTTCCAGTATTGAAAATAACACGATCTCAAATGCATATAGCAACTCCCCTCTTTAAATTTATTCAAACAAACTACTAACCAATTATTTTTTTGATAACGAGGCGTATATGTAAAAAGAATGCGACTCATCTACATAAAGGAGACAGGCAGTAAAAGAACAAAGGATTATTCTTATTGGTACTCCACTACTATCATTCCCCAATATTGCAGCGATGGGACTTTGAATACCAGATAACTACCCACTTGACTAAAACTAAGTTCTTTTGAAGCACCCCCATCCAAATCAGGAGAGGCGTACCATACTTTAGAAACCGTTTGATTATTTTGCAGATTCATTGTCAGATTCTTTTTTATTGCAGGCACGGCTTGCTCTCCATTTGTATCTCTCCAGTTCAGATTATTTGCATTTGAAAAGTTAATCAGATGAACAATTTGTTTATTCCCTAATTTTTTCCCCACAACAGAAACACTTGAAGCAACAGGAGGCCAACTGTTCAGGCTTACTTTACCGTCTCCCGAAATTAAAACTGGATTATTGAAGGTTCCTCCATCACGCAATAAATTTTGATATCCCACTAAGAAATCATAATATTTCGGAAGCGTTTTTTTCAACTCTCCATCCATTTGTAAATTGTTATTGGGAAAATATTCTTTAGCCAACATGTGCTCTCCTAATTCCAAATGAGAACCTCCAAAAGCAAAGATTACTGCATCTGCTAATAATATGCCTGGAGTATTAAAAAAACCTGTTCCGTTTGCTTTGTCATAATCCATATAAGCAGCCAGAACCGTATTCAATTTATTATCTGAAAGAGTATTATTTTCCTGGATAATTTCAGCCAAATCCTTGAAACCATCTCTTGGGCCCCAAACTTCGGTATAAGCTACATCAACCGGGGCACTTAAAATATTTGACTGTCCGTACTGTGCGACCGCATTGAGCATATTTTTCTTGTTAGGAAATCTCGCTTTCAGATTTTCTAAAAAAGGAGTGAAAGTTTCATTTACTGCCACTGCATTTCCATCATAACCATAAACACTTCCTCTGTCTCCCAACTGATCCAAATGCCAGCCATCAAAATTCAGATGCTGGTATATTACATTCGTTTTTTCGAAAATATAGTTTTGCCAATCAGTATTTCCCGGATTAGTCACCAAAATGTCACTTTGCCAAGAATCAGGTAAATCATGTTTATTGATGTTTGAATGGTTCTTGTCATTAAACAAAAACCATTGACTGGAAACACCATCAGCATTGTAATCATCCCAAGCTCCATAAAGCAAATTATAACTCATAGATGCCATATTGATTGTGTGCGCTTTGTCGATATAACTCTTAACCGTACTAAAAGCCATTTCCCTGCCTGCAATATCCAGCCAAGTTGTCGCAGGACTGGTGCCATTCATTTTCAAAGGCGAATGGTGTTTGTTACCCCAGTCATAATACTGCAATGCATTAATATGATAATTTTTAAGGTTGTCAATCACTGCAGTCATCTGACTTTCGCTGATAGAACCAAACTCGGATAAAAACCCATATCTCGGAAATTTAGTCCAATCAGAAGAAACATCAACGGCAACAGTTCCTACAATAACCTCAACACCATCAACTGTTTTATACAATTCCACCAAATATCCTTTATAATCATCGGATGGTGGAGTCCATGTCCAATTTTTACTTGTCAAAGGCTGTTCAGAAAGGACTGTGTTTAAATATTTGTATCTGATTATACTGTTTTCAGACAGTTGATCAATACTAAAAGCGATTGCATCACCGGGCGCATATTTTGCCTTATCGGTTTTAATTACTACTTGTGTTGTGGTCGTAATTTCTTCTGGAGTATAATCAAAACTCTTATCATTACTATCGCAATTGATAAAGAGCAAAGCCAACAACAGTGACTTTAATATACTTGCATTTTTCTGTTTCATCTTTAACTAATATTAAAATTTAGAGTAGACCGGATTATTGCTCTAACAACCCGGTCTGAAATTGTTTTATTGGCGTGTAATAGTCATCGATTGCGTATCTAGATTGATAGTCATCTGATACGAACCGGCATCACCTGCCTGTAATTTCCATTTATTATCAGGGCCATTACAACCATGAGTAATAATATAATTCCCATTCGATAATGATTGATTTGCTGAAGCTGCATTGATCCAATCACCATCACACCAATCACCATAGAATTTTGAAATTTTAAACTCTCCTGTAGCGTTACTGTCTCCTAAAGGCCCATTATACACATAATTACCATTGCTATATTCCATCGCTGCAGGGCTACCGATATTCCATCCGTTTGGACCACCATCACCTACAATGTATAAATTTACTTTTTGAATACTGATCGTGTTCGTTTGCGTATCTAAGGTTATTTTATACCTGCCTACATCAGAAGCTGTTATTTTCCATTTATTATCGGTATCACAACCTGAATTCTGGGCCACACTAGTTGATGACAAAGCCTGACCGTTTGTTAATGGTCTGAACCATTCGCCACACCAATTTCCTAAAGGCCCTGCAAAAATCTTGAACTCTCCTTGAACGAAGTTGGCTTCATAAGTAAACACAAATGGGTTATCCTGACTTTGTGTAAATGCCTGTGGAGAATCGACGGTCCAACCACTTGGAGAAGCATCTCCAACCATCCAGATTTGTGTAAATGAAGGACCTGTGATTGCTTCAATAGTAATGGTTAAACTCAATAAATCTGCTGTTACCTTGTACTGACCGCCTTGGGTAATCTGCCATTGCAAATCGTCTCCGCTTCCGCCGATATTGTGAACCATCATATTGTCCGCTGATGCACTTTTGGTATAGAAATCCTGACACCAGCAAGCATCTCTGCTAACCGGTAGCTTAAAAGATCCCGGACTTAAGATTCCTTGAAAAACGAATTTCCCGGGCGATGAAGTCGAAGGAGTTAACGCTATCGCATTGGACACATCCCAACCAGCCGAAGTAGCGCTACCCACCATATACAACTCTTTTGAAACAGGTAAATACGGCTTAACTGAAAAAGCGACTGTTGCTACCTGGGGTGCAGCCGTAGACTTAGCAACCGTGGCTATTACTCGTGCTTCAAAATTTTGAGTTTCTCCCGGCTGAACGCCAAATGTATTCAACATGATAAAGTTAAGAGTAGCCGCATTGATGGAAAACGAAAAATTGTTAGTTCCCATTTCATATTCTAAGGGAGTGGCAAAACTATTTCCTTCTTTATCTATTTGCAATACATAGCTAATAGCAGCACTTGTTCCGTAATTGGTCCCTGTTGTCCAGCTAAAAGTCAAATTTTCATTCGGGCTTCGCTCATCTAAAACCAGTTCCGAACTGGAAACAGTCAGTGTCAATTCATCATTATAATTCAGAATTGGATCACTTAATAAATCTTCACAGGATGTATTCATCAATGCTAAAAACAAAGCACCGAGAATAGATAGTGTTCTTATAAAATTATTTTTCATAATACTATTTTTTAGTACCCAGGATTTTGGGTTAATTTTGGATTTCTATCAATTTCTATTTGGGGAATTGGAAATAATAAATGTTTTTGAGTCGCATTTGTTTTTCCAATCGAATGAAGAAAATCGAGCCCGTATTGGCCTTTATTCACACGTATAAGATCAAACCATCTTTGTCCTTCAAACGCAAACTCCATTCTTCGTTCACGCAGAACAGCGTCCCTAAAATCAGCTTGACTTAAACCCGTTGCCACATCCGCTAAACCAGCTCTTTTTCTTACTCGGTTCAATGGAGCTTCAGCCTGTGCGGTTTGTCCCAGTTCATTCAACGCCTCAGCTTTCATTAACAAAATATCAGAAAATCGTATGATTGGAAAATTCAAGGGACTGTTATCATAAGAAGGAGAAACACTTAACGGTATCAAAAATTTTCTAACATTATAGCCCGTCAATGAATAGGAAGCGCTGTATGTTTTTCCGTCAAATGAAGGAGCTCCCTCATACAGCACCGTCACATCCTTTCTATTGTCATTGGATTCATATGAATCCATAAACTCTTGAGTAGGTTGATTCCAGCCGTAAGCACCACCTACAAAATTACTTCCTCTTGGCCCCATAAAAGTACTGGTCCAAGACGCCTGATTTTCATCACTCCAGAAACTATAACCACCATCACTTTCATATTGGACTTCAAAAAGGGATTCACGAGAATTTTCGGTAGCCGGATTAAAATTATCCGCATAATTAAGATTTAAATTAAATCCTAAACCTTCAACTTGCGTGGTTAAATCAACCACTTTTTGCCAATTTCCTAAAGTTAAATGAACTTCAGCCAATTCTCCCAAAGCTGCTCCTTTATTAGCTCTTCCGATATCATTCCCGGAATACTCGCTTTTGTTTGGCAGTAATTCAGCCGCCTTTTCTAAATCGGAAATAATTTGCTGGTAGATTAAATCTTTAGAAACTCGTACCGGAAATAAATCATCATCCGAACTCTGAGGAGATGTGATTAAAGGCAGATCACCAAAATAACGCACCAAAACAAAATAATAATGAGCTCTCAAAAAATGAGCTTCTCCCAAACTACGGTTTTTTATATTTTGATCTATCGCTAAATCCGGAGCTACTTTTAAAACGATATTCGACATTAATATTCCTGGCCATGGCCCTCTCCAAATATCTAATACTCCTGCATTATCAGTCGTGGTCACAAAGTTGGACATGTCCTGGGTTTCAATTCCGTCAGATCCTCCTCCGGCACCCACGATACTGTTACCCGCCATAATATCAGAAGTCCACATTCTCATATTGTATAATTTAGGCCTTTGCATTGGCTGATACGCTCCGTTTACCAATGTGATTAATTCTTCAGCATTGGTTGGATAATTTGAAGTGTTTATGGTATCCAATGGCGCTTTATCCAAAAAGTCATCGGAGCACTGTGTACAAGCAAAAATTACTAATACAAAAACTATTTTATTTATAAATTTCATGTTTTCTATTTATTAAAATCCAACATTTAAACCAAGAGAAATTGTTCTTGTCAATGGATATACATTATTATCAATTCCGTTAGTTGAAACCTCCGGGTCAAAACCGGTATAATCCGTGAATGTGTACAAATTCTGCCCTGACAGATAGACTTTTACATAATTAAAAATTTTCTTTCCTTGCATATCAAGTGGAATATTATAAGAAAGCGTCACATTTTTAATTCTCAAATAAGAACCATCTTCAATGTATCTTGATGAAGTCCTGTTGTTATTATTAGGGTCTCCATACACGGCTCTTGGCATACTGTTGCTGGTTCCCGGAGCAGTCCATCGATCTAAAACAGCGGTCGTTTGATTGGTTGTAATCGACATTGCTTCTGTATAAAGTCTGTTGGCATTGAATATCTCATTACCATACACCCCTTGTAAATAAATATCTAAACTAAGGCCTCCATATTTTAAAGTATTATTCAATGAGCCTGAAAAATCAGGATTAGGATCCCCAATAAAAGTTCTGTCAACATCAGTTATCAAACCATCATTATTCAAATCTTTAAATCGAACATCACCGGGAGAAGTACTGTTACTCGATGAGGTTCCTTGTACCTGAACCGCGTGATCATTAATTTCGGTTTGCGTTTGAAAAATTCCATCCTGAACAAAACCATAAAATACATTAACCGGATAACCTTCCTGAATTCTGGATACATTATAATTTAACCCTAGACTTCCGGTAATCAAAGGCACATCTCCATTTAAATCAATTACTTCATTTTTGTTCGCTGAAAAAACAAAATCGGTGGTCCATGAAAACTTTTCTTTCTGTATATTTTTAGTATTAATTATTACCTCAATACCCTTATTCTGAATTTTTCCTGCATTGATGTAAGGAACGTAGATGTCAGAATAACCGGAAGTAACCGGAACGGATTGCGGCACCAACATATCATTTGTGTTTTTTACATAAGCATCAAAAGTCAGGTTCACTCTATTGTCAAAAAGGCTGGCATCAAGACCCACATTAAACTGTTCCTGCTCTTCCCATTTCACATTAGAATTAGGCAAAACAGTTGGAATTGCTGCGCTAACATAAGAACCGTTAAAATTATACAGGTACGTATTGTAGTTAGAAGAAAAAGAATAATTCCCAATTTCCTGGTTTCCTGTAATTCCATACCCCAATCTTAATTTTAAATCGTTAACAGTTTTTGATTTAAAAAAACCTTCGTTTGAAATCCTCCATGCTAATGATCCTGACGGAAATGTTCCATATTTATTTCCTTCACCAAATCTCGAAGAACCATCTCTTCTTACTGTTGCCGTTGCGTAATACTTGCTTTTATAATCAAAATTACCTCTGGCGAAAAAAGAGAATATTGCCCATTCTGAACCACTTCCGTGTAATGTCGTTTGGTCGATTCCGTTATTTAAAGTTTGTGTGTTTTCACTTGGGAAATTTTGAATAGAGCCATTGATATATTCAAAATTGTTTTCTTGGGCACTTGTTCCTGCAACCCCTGTTACATTGATTCCGCTATCAAACTTTTTATGATAGGTTAAAGTATTGTCCCAAAGCAAAGTGATGGATTGGTTCGATGATTCATACAAATAAGCATTTTCACTTCCTTTACTATCCCATTGGTAAGATGGTGCCCAGGTTCTGTTTTTCCAAAAATTAGCTTCAGCCCCTAAAAGCGTTTTAAATTTTAAATCCTTCAAAAAGGTAAGTTCTCCAAATAAATTTCCTTGAATATTATACCCCTTGGTGTCGTTATCGACTATTGTAGCTTTTCCGATTGGGTTTTCAATATCACCTGAATAAATCGGCTGTCCAATTGGACCTGAAAAATCTCCGTCTTCTCTATAGATTGGTTGTGTCGGCAGGGATAGCAATGCATTTTGAATATTAAAATCCCCTTGATTTTTGACATCATGATTTAATTTAATACTGTTTCCAAACTTCAAATTATCAGATATTTTAGTATCACTATTGAACTGCAATATGTATCTTTTATAACCTGTATTTAGAATTACACCTTTCTGGTCGAAAACATTTAAAGAAGTATATACTTTTGACTGGTCATTTCCCGACATGTAGGATAATGTATAATTATTTTGAAATCCAGCATTGAAAAACGCATCCACCCAATCCGTTCCCGCACCCAAAGAAGCGGGGTTTTGAAAATCTGGATTAGGAGTTAGACCTGCATTGGACAGTATTTCATTATGCAGGCTGGCAAATTGTGAAGCATTCAATACCTGAAGCATTTCTGTAGTTTCAGATACTCCTGTAGACACATCAAAAGTTACGGCTGACTTCCCTACAGTTCCTCTTTTTGTCGTAATAATAACAACACCATTCGCACCTCTGGCTCCATAAATAGCCGTTGAAGAAGCATCTTTAAGCACTTGTAAGCTTTCGACATCATTCATATTCACTTGGTTCAACCCTCCATTCAAGGGCATTCCATCAACAACAATCAAGGGATCATTGTTCCCGATAGTTCCGGTTCCTCTGATTCGGAATATTGGGTTGCTTCCCGGCTGTCCAGAAGTAATTACCTGTACACCGGCCGCACGTCCTTGAATCGCTTCCCCAATATTAGCCACGGGTTGCTTGGTTAAATCGGCTACTTTTACTGTCGCAATCGATCCGGTGATGTCTTTCGACTTCAATTGTCCGTATCCGATGACCACCACATTGTTCAGGGTTGTTGATTCAGGTACCAATTTAATCTCCGATAGATTTTTCCCTACAGCCTTTACTTCTGCGGATTTATACCCCATATAAGAAATAATAAAAACAGGGTTTTCGTCAGACACTGAAAGAGTGAAACCTCCATCGAAATCCGTAATGGTACTCACATTAGTGTTTTTAAGCAAAACAGTTGCTCCGGGAAGAGGTTTATTGGTTTCGTCCACCACTTTACCGGATAGTTTAATTTTTCCGTTTTGAGCCATCATAAAAAATGGTGTGGTAAGAAAAATTAAGAGCAATAGAACAAATTTTGTCCTATCAAATGAAGTAATTTTCATAATACATTAATTTTGGGTTAGGTTAAAATAGCATTCGATTGTGTTAAGATGGAACACAAACAGTACAAAAATGCATAAATAAGCCAGCGGGAAAACCGCCCCAAAAAAGCATATAGAAAAATACGGTTTATTTCAAAGAAAAATAAACCGTAAAATATTGATTTAAAATGTTTTATTGTTTTTTACATCAAAAAAAGCATATAGAAAAAAGGGTGTTTTTCATAGCTTTAAATTGGTATTTTTGAGTAATTTTTGGTCAAAATCGTCCTTATTTATCACCGAATTATTGCGGATTTTAGTTTTATAGGCATAAATTGAATTAATAGAATACCCTAAAATTTGAGCAATTATTTCGTTATGTGTAATTCCTAATCTAATTAATGCGTAAATTCTTAATTCCTTAGTTAGAAATTGCTCCTTGCTTAACTTAATTTTATGTTCCTCTTTCATCAACAAATTAAATTCATGGATGAAATTGGGAAAAAGATTTATAAATGCCGTATCAAAATTCTCCAGTAACTTTTCTTTTTCACGCTTTAAATTATAACTGGAAATAGTACGCTTTACTTTTTCGTAGTTTTCTTCATCAATATGTTTTTTCATATTGGTCATAAAAGAATTAAACTTTTCAAAAATACCATCGTACTGTGTGAAAAATAATCCCAAATATTCTTCCTTAATTTTATTGGCTTCTAAAAGTTCTTTATTGACATGTTTTATCTCAACATTTTTCGATTTAATTTTCTCATTCACATTTCTTAATTGCTTGTTGATGCTTTCCAGATTTTGATGTGCATCAGCAATAATTTTCTTTGCCTTATTTAATTTTCGAAATTGTATATAGATAATGACAACAAAGCAAACAGCAAGCACTAAAAAACCACTTACAATAATGTACTGCCAATAAATTCGCTGCTTTTCTTTTTCTACAATTTGAAGAATCTCCTGCTCAATAAGCGGCAAAATTTCACCAACTTGTATTTTACGTTGCTGTGCTCCATAAAAAAAGGCATCTTCGTTTGCTTTCCGAATGAGTATGGAAGCATTTGCAAGATCCCCCTTTTTAAATAAAAGCTCAGAAAGTTTTATAATAGCCAAAGATTCTTTTGTGGATGTTGTAATATCAAAAATAACGGCTTCTTTGAAGTGGATAATAGCCTCGTCATTTTTTCCCAATTGCTTGTATAAATCCCCCAGCATATAATGGACTAAGGCTTGATCATGCGGCATATTCTTTTTCTTTAAAAGAATGTTGAATTCATCAATCGCCTCTGGTATTTGGTTGTTCTTCGATTTATTGAATGCTTTCAAGAAGTAGTGAAAAAAGTAACCATCCTCTGTTAGAGAGAGTGCTTTTTCGCGGTACTTACGTGCTAATTCAACATACTCTTTATAAAAATATGGCGTATTACTGTATTCGGCCATATCACCATAACAACGACCCAATACCCCATAATAAAGGCTTCCATACGTTTGATCGGATTCACTAATCTTTAGGGGTTCTAAAAAATCCAGAGCTTCTTTGTACATTCCGGATGAAACACAAATATCTGCCAGATTCATATTGGCATTGGCTATAAGTGACTTATCATTTATTTGATGTGCCAGATTTTTAGATTGAATGCCATAATAAAATGCTGAATCTCGTTTAAAAAATTTAAATTGATAAAACATTTGTTCATTCAAACGGTAGCGAGCTAATAAGTCACTTTTTTTAGTTTTGCTTAAAGCAGTTCTAAAACTATCAATCTCCGTTCTTTTTTTCTGATCGTATTTGGAGGAATTCTTAATGATTTGATTTAAATCCTTAAAACTATTTATTTCTTGACTCTTTCCAATTGCAGTTGTCAAGAAACAAAAAACAATTAAAAATCGGAGTGTTTTTAATGAATACGATTCTTTCATCACTAATATGTTTTGTATGCCGGGAACTTGATATGTTTAATCGTAGCCAAGATTATTGGGAATAAAAAAAAATTCAATCGTATCTATATCCTTTTTAAAAATAAGATATTGTTCAATCGTTGCGCCTGAAAATTTACCACCCCTGATGCAATTTTCAATACTTCCTCGTATCGGTCTTTGTCGAAACTATATAAGTTGGGTGCTTTATGCGCGACATTGCTTTTCTTTTCGTCCAGTTTTGTGAGTATTCCGATAGCCGTTATTTTGCGGAGAAAATTTCTGCGGTCCAGTTTTCTTCCTAATATGGTTTCATAAAGTCTTTGTAATTCTGGAATGGTGAATTTTTCAGGAAGCAAATTATAGCCTACCGGCATTAAATTTAATTCCATACGAAGGGTTTCCAATGCTTTATCCAAAATCTCTCTGTGATCTAAAATCAAGTCCGGTACCGCATTATGGTCAATCCATTCTACAATTTCATTTTTGCCTTTCGGTTTCGGAACGGTTTGCAAAAAATCTACCAAGGCATAATAGCCTATCGTTACAAAACGACTGGCATACCATTTACCTTCATCTAAAGGAATCCCATAAAAATTCAACACATTATTACTAACTTCAAGACTGTTTCTATTAACGGAACCAAAGGCGGCAAACTGTCTCAAAAAAATTCCATTTAATCCTGTTCTGTCATGTAGAACCGTAACCGCAGCATGATCGATATCTTCATGAACCGCCACAAAACCACCCGGCAATGCCCATTTATCGCTATACCTTGTTTTTATCAATAGTACTTTGAGTTGATTATCATGAAATCCGAAAATCACACAATCTATTGATAAACCTGGCTGATATTCTTCCTTTCTATCTAAAATATCCTTTAACATGTGATTAATTCTAGTGATTAATATACTCTTTAAAAGTCGCAATTTAGTTCATTTTTCCTAAGAAAATAAAGGAAACTAAAAAATTCAAAACTCCTCTTTCTTTACTATTTAGTTTAAAACAAAAAAAGATTCTAGTCGCAAACACAAATCTAATTTAT
>RCUR01000371.1_pt1 | contig 15983 bp, 12 predicted proteins | sample 2166151 | NCBI WGS metagenome assembly RCUR01 (sample SAMN09932785, study PRJNA488358) | compost metagenome | isolation source: compost soil in an enriched community | place: Germany: Experimental Botanical Garden
TTAGAATACGACGAATTCATAAAAGATATAGAATAATTGAAATCTACGAAATTAGATCTCCTTTATAGATTTTACATTACCGTCCTAAACAAAAAAGTCGCTAAATGCGACTTTTTTGTTTAGACATTAAAAATATTGTAGACTACAATTCTATCCTCATAATTAATGTACAATTGTTTCCTGTTATCCTGTTTTTTTCTTGTAATAATGGAAAGCATACAATCGACACCATCGTTATCCTTACAGGTAAATGAATACACAATATCGGTATCGTTTTCTGTTCTGCTCTGATACTCTACAATTTCAAACAACTGAATAATTTGAGAATAAACAACAATTCTGTTTTTATCTGTATCCAGGGAAACAACGATATTGACTAAATCCAAATCAGACCATTCCCCCCATTTACCTTTTTCGGTTTTTTCTAAAACACTGAAGCCTGATGTTTTAAACTTATAAACCTGACTGTATGAATTTTGAATACCCAATCCCAGAAAAAGTAATAGTATATATATATTTATTTTGCTCATTCTATATCGCTTATAAAATTAAAAATCAAATTTTGTTACCTCTTTTCTGGCAGTCTCAAAATCGGCAATCATTTCCTTTATAATATCTTCTGCGGTTTTTATCTCATGAATTAAACCGGCTATTTGTCCGATTTCTAATTCGCCTTCGACTAAATCTCCTTCAAACATACCGCGTTTTGCTCTTGCTCTTCCCAACAACTGAACCAATTCCTCTTTGGTCGGACATTTTTCATACAACTCTTGGACATCCTGATAAAATTTATTTTTAATCAACCGCACAGGAGCCAGTTCCTTTAAGGTCAGTTGGGTATCTCCTTCTTTTATATTGATGATGGTTTTTTTAAAATTTTCATGTGCCGAAGACTCAACCGATGCCGCAAAACGGCTTCCAACCTGTACACCATCTGCACCCAATACCATTGCAGCCAGCATACCGCGTCCAGTCGCAATTCCTCCCGCGCCTATCAAAGGAATTTCGATTTGTTCTTTGACCATTGGAATTAAAGTCAGGGTGGTGGTCTCCTCTCTTCCATTGTGTCCTCCCGCTTCAAAACCTTCGGCAACAACGGCATCAACACCGGCTTGCTGTGCTTTTAAAGCAAAAACAGAACTGCTCACCACATGCACAACCGTAATTCCGTTTTCCTTCAAAAAAGGAGTCCATGTTTTGGGATTTCCCGCTGATGTAAAAACAATTTTAACTCCTTCATCAACAATAATTTTCATGATTTCCTCAATGTTCGGATACAACATCGGAACATTAACACCAAAAGGTTTGGTTGTTGCTTTTTTACATTTTTGAATATGCTCTCTCAAAACTTCAGGATACATGGAACCCGCACCAATGAGTCCTAAACCTCCTGCATTACTGACTGCACTTGCCAATTTATAACCGCTGTTCCAAATCATCCCACCTTGAATAATAGGATATTTAATTTTAAAGAGTTGGGTAATTTTATTCATTTGAATTCGAATAATTAGTGTTTTATAATTTTTCCGCTTTTTGAAAAGGCCTGTGATTCCAATTTATAGAGATACATTCCCTGACTTAATACTTTCAACGAAATCCCAGACGACTGACTTGAGACTGCTTTTTCCAAAACTTTTTGACCTAGAATAGTAAAAATAGTAAGCGTTCCACTTTTAAAACTTTCTGGAAAAGAAATTGATAAGAAATCCTGAGTTGGATTGGGATAAATTTGAAAATCATTCTGAGAAAACTGTTCCTGAGATAATACATTCGTTACGGCCAACGCAAAATCAGGAATTCCGTAACCAAATTGATTATCTGGAATTGCAAACCTGTCTGATGATTCCAAAATCAGTTGTTTAATTTCTTGATTCGTTTTAGAGGGAAAAGCTTGCCACAAACAGGCAATCATTCCTGCCATTATCGGACTGGAAAATGAAGTTCCGCTTGAGGTGCCAATAGCACCTACTTCGTTGGATAAAAAAACCGTCTGCCCCTGAGCCATGACATCTGGTTTGATTCTGTTATCAAATGAAGGGCCTATAGAACTGAAAGTAGCCAATGTTTCCGTTGCAGTAACCGCACCAATGGCAACTACCCCGGCAGCATCCGCAGGAGCGCCAATATATGGATCAACAGTATTTCCTGAATTCCCTGCTGATGCCACAACAATCATCCCCCGGCTAAATGCTATATCAGCTCCGCGGGAAATAAAAGCTGTTGTGCCATTCATATCGCTATACGTATAATTGTAATTTGGATTATCAAAATCAAAATAACCTAAGGATGTATTGATAATATCAACCCCTAAACTATCCGCTCTCTCTGCAGCTTCTACCCATAATGATTCTTCGATGGGATTTTCAGAAGTATCATCTTCGGTAATAAATAAATAATAAGAAGCATCCGGAGCCGTTCCCACAAGTTGATTTTCTGTGTAGCCGCCCATACAGGAAAGTACGGAAGTCCCATGGGAATCCAATACATAAAAATCAGGGCTTCTTGATACAAAATCATAACCTCCCAAAATCTGATTATTATCTCTCAATCTTTGAAAAGGTTGTGCTGTATCAACACCTGGAAAACCAGCATCCATAATGGCTATAATTTTTCCTGCTCCTGTATAATTTTGCTGATGTAATTGATTACCGTTAAGCATCTGTATTTGATTACCGGATGTACCGTACGTATAATCTATTTTAGTATCCAGCTTTTTATCTACTTTACTTACTTTAGAAGAACTGGTTTTTTTCGCGACGAGATTAAGACTTTTATCTGCAAAATCAATTCTGTCAATAAAGGAAAAAGCTTTTAGTGAAGTAATAGCCGACTGAGTCCCTCGAATATGAATCGCATTCAACCATTTGGACTTGGCCATAACCGTAATTCCATTTGTGTTTTTTATTTGACTAATATAGGTTGATTCAATTGGAATATCTTTAAAATCCAACACTATATTCTGACTGGTTCTTCTGTCTAAAGCTCTCTGGGAAAGCATTTCTAAAGGAGAATCAAAATAAAATGCAGCGTTTGGTTTTGCGTTAAAATAGACCCAGGCGTCTTCCTGTGAAAATGCAGAAAATGAAATAAAAAAAAGAAATACTAATTGCAGGGATTTTTTCATATTCTTAAAGGAAGTAGTGTTTCAAAGATAATAAACTATTTAAAACTATAATCTATTATATACATTACAAATAAAAAAATATGCAATAAAAATATCCTTCCCCTAATCCTTTTTTACATTACTTACATTTAAAAAAATCGAGTGAATCGTAAAATTGCGAGAAAATAGCTTTCTCCCGGAAAATCTAACTTTAAATCAAGAAATCACACCCGAACCAACTAATTCATCTCCTGCATACCAAGCAACAAATTGTCCTTCGGTAATCGCTGACTGTGGTTCCTCAAAGGAAACATACATTCCGTTTTCAAATTGGTGGAGTGTTGCTTTTTGCAAAGGTTGTCTGTAACGGATTCTTGCCATTACTTCTCTGGTTTCACCATTGGCCAAAGCCAAATCTTCACGAACCCAATGCAGTTCAGATTCTTCGATAAACAATGCTTTTTTAAACAATCCCGGATGTTGGCTGGTTAATCCTGTATAAATGGTATTGGTTACCACATCAGTAGCGATAATAAATAATGGATCGGTTGTTCCTCCAACATTCAATCCTTTGCGTTGTCCAATAGTAAAATAATGAGCTCCCTGGTGTTTCCCCACTACTTTACCAATTGTTGGAGTATAGTTTAGTTTTTGAGCTTCCAATTTCAATTCGTCTTCAAGTGATAAACCTACTGGTTTTTCAAACGTATAAATCGGATCATTTTTATCAACCTGAACAATTTTACCTTCTTTGGGTTGCAATTTTTGTTGCAAGAATTCCGGTAAACGAACTTTTCCGATGAAACATAATCCTTGTGAATCTTTCTTTTCAGCAGTAATCAAATCCATTTGGGCAGCAATTTCACGAACTTCCGGTTTGGTCAATTCACCAATTGGAAATAAGGATTTGGCTAATTGTTCTTGAGACAATTGGCAAAGGAAATAGGATTGATCTTTATTCGTATCGGCACCCGCTTTTAATTGATAAACCGTTTGTCCATTCACTTCGATTTCACTTTTTTGACAATAGTGACCTGTAGCGACATAATCAGCTCCAAGACTCAGTGCAATTTTCATGAAAACATCAAATTTTATTTCGCGATTACAAAGTACATCAGGGTTTGGAGTTCGCCCTTTTTCATATTCGTTGAACATATAGTCCACGATTTTCTCTTTGTACTGTTCGCTTAAATCAACGGTTTGAAAAGGAATCCCAAGTTTCTCTGCTACCAATAAAGCATCATTACTGTCTTCTAGCCAAGGACATTCATTTGAAATAGTAACGGAATCATCATGCCAATTTTTCATAAAAAGACCGATAACTTCATACCCTTGTTGTTGCAACAAATAAGCAGCAACACTTGAATCTACACCTCCAGAAAGTCCTACAACAACACGTTTCATTTTCAAACCATTATAATTTTACAAGGGTGCAAAGGTACAAAAAAGATTTACAATACTTTTTGCGTAACCCAAGACTTACTTATTCTTGTTTTTTGTAGCATTTTCAGGAAAACTCATGTTCATTTCCTTAACTAGTTCCCCATTTTCAAAAAACTGCCAAATACCCGATTTCTTTCCGTTTAGAAACTGGCCGCTTGATACAATCTTACCTTCCGAATCTCTAAAAACAGCCTTACCGTTATATTCATTGTTTTTAAAGTTCGATTCTTCGAGTACAATTCCTTTTTCAGTATATTTCTTGTAAAGCCCTTCTTTTACATTATTCTTATAGCTCATTTCTTCAGCAATATTTCCATCAGGAAAGTAAACGGTTCGTACACCCTGCAATTTCCCTTTGCTGTAATTTTCAATGGTCATGATTTTATTTGAAGCATGATGATAATACTTCCATTGTCCTTCAAACAATTTATTGACAACTTTGCCTTCACTGACTTTATTTTTGTCCTGACTATAAAAAATGGTGTAAGCAGAATTATCTGTAGCATTAAATTCTCTCGTAGCGATTACAGCTCCTGCTTTTGTATCATCATAGAACTTAAAAACACCAACTTCTTTACCATGGGAGAAAGTGCCTTCGTATCTGGGTCTTTTTGATTCTTCATACAACCCTTTCCAAGGGCCATGCTTTCTTCCCTTTTCATCTAATTTATTACTATCGGTCTGGGATAATAAGGCCTGACTAAAAAGAATCATTATGAAAATTTTAAAAAAACAAAATTTATTTTTTTCCATTACTACTTCAAGTTTATTTATATGTATGTAACTGTTAAAGGCTGATTTTATTTTTACAAATTTACATTAAATATGAAACAACCTAATCCTAATACCAGTACTATTGTTCACTCTAAAGTTTAATTTGCATACTTCAGAACTACTAAACTAAGGATTCGAAGATTCTAGGTCATTGAATTAAAACCTCAAAATTACCCTTACTACTTTTGTTTATCAATACAACCAAAGGCATGAACAACAAAAAAAACACAAACATTATAAAATGTTCAACCTGAATTAACTTTTCGATTCAATAAAAATTACTTAAAAACAAGCTACAAACCATAATTAACTGATAAAAAACAATTTACACCCATATTTCATCTTTTTCCGCAACATTAAACAATTATAAAAGAAATGATAAATTTTTATTTTGTTTATCATTTTTATTAAATCATTAAACAAAATAAGAAATTGATTTATTAATTTCGTCTAAACAATTAAACAAAAAAATCATGAAAAATGTAATGAAAATTAAAAATCTAGCACTGATTGTATTATTTTCAGTCCTAGCCATATCATGTGATGATGATAATGACACTGCTCCAGTTGACAATTCAATAACTGGAATCGCATCGAATACTCCTGATTTAAGTATCTTAGTACAAGCATTAGAAAAGACAGAATTAACAACTACATTACAAGCCAGTGGATCTTATACCGTTTTTGCCCCAACCAATGCTGCTTTTTCAGCATTTCTTGCAACAACACCCTACGCGACAATAAATGATGTACCAAAAGCTGCTTTAACTGAAATTTTATTAAATCATGTTATTTCAACTACTTTGAAATCGACTGATTTAACCACAGGTTATATTAAAACATTAGCCAAGGGTCCTGCTTCCTCGACCAACACATTAAGTATGTATGTTAATACGGCTTCCAATATGGTGGTTCTTAATGGTGGTGCTATGGTAAGCACTGCAGATATTATGGCTTCCAATGGCGTAATACATATCGTAGACGAAGTAATCGGTTTACCGACTATTGTAACACATGCAACAGCAAATCCAAATTTCACTTCCTTAGTGGGGGCTTTAACCGGAGCTGGCCAGCCTGATTTTGTAAGCATTCTTTCAGGAACAGGACCATTTACCGTTTTTGCTCCCACAAATGACGCTTTTACAGCTTTAAATACCGAATTGGCCCCAGGTGGAATTGCAAGCGTTTCTGCAGCCAACTTAACTAAAGTATTACAATATCATGTAGTGGGTGAGGCAAATGTTTTGGCAGCAACATTAACTGAAGGACAAATAGTAACTCCAATTTTAACTCCAGCTCAGACTTTCACAATACAATTAAGCGGAGGGGCAAAAATTAAAGATGCTAATAACAGAATTTCCACTATTGTAGCGACTGATGTCCAATGTTCAAACGGAGTTATCCATGTATTAGACAAAGTCTTACTACCTATCTTATAATAATTTTCCAAAAAAAAAGCTCTCAGAAAATGAGAGCTTTTTTTGTTATTATTTTTTCTTTTGTTGTGCTTTTTGAGCTTCTGCTTGTTCCATAACTTCTTGAAGTTTTCTTTGGAACTTACCTTGCTTTTTAGGCTCCTTTAATTTATTCTCCTGAATTTGAGCGTGGATTTTATCGCTATCAATAAAATATCTTTTGATAACTATCATAATTCCAATCGTGATTAAATTTGAAATAAAGTTATACAAACTCAATCCAGCGCCATAACTATTGAAGAAAAACAACATCATTAATGGAGAAACATAAATCATGATTTTCATCATCTTAGCCATATCTGGCATACCTTCCTGCTGTGGAGTTGCCATTTGCTGATCTCCAGAAGTCATTTTCATATAGAAGAAAATAGCTATTGCCGCCAATATTGGGAACAAACTAATATGATCTCCGTATAAAGGAATATGAAACGGTAATTTTACAACTGAATCAAATGAAGACAAATCGTCTGCCCAAAGGAAACTCTTTTGTCTTAACTCAAAAGCTGACGGGAAAAATTGAAATGATGCCATCAAAAAAGGCATTTGAATCAAGGCCGGAATACAACCTGCCATAGGATTTACCCCTGCTTTATTGTACAACTTCATGGTCTCCTGTTGTTTCTTCATTGGGTCTTTTTTGAATTTTTCACCCAATTCCGCAATCTCAGGACGCAATACTTTCATCTTAGCTTGTGACAAGAAAGATTTAAATGTAATTGGCGACATGGCCAATTTTATCAAAATTGTAAAAATAATAATGGCAATACCATAGGCAATATAAGAACCAAGGAAACCAAATAAAGGAATAAAAATGAATCTATTAATCCAGCCAATAATTCCCCATCCCAAAGTGATAATTTGTTCCAGATTTTTGTCATACGATTTTAAAGTCTCGTAATCAGATGGCCCAAAATACCAACTCATTTTATAATCCACTTCTCCATTTGAAAAAGCTAAAGGAATATTTGCTTTAAATTGTTTGGTAAAAGTGCTGTCTACTTTTTCGTCAAGCACCAAATTATCAGACTGTAATTTAGCTGTTTCAAAAGGAGTGTTTGTTAAAAGAATAGAGGTGAAAAAGTGTTGCTTAAAGGCAACATAAGTAGCTTTTTCAAGAGTCTCTTCTTCTTTTTGACCTAGACCTGCATAATCCGTTTTACCGTCTTTGTGTTCAAAATAAATTTCGGTATACTTATTTTCATAAGAAATACTTTTTTCATTTCTGTACGATTTCAAATTCCATTCTAAATCCAATGGTTTTGAAGTGTTCAGTACTTTATTCAATCCTTGGGAACGAATATCAAAACCAACCATATAATCGTTTGGTTTCAAAATATATTTGTATTCCAGAAATTCATTAGCTCCCGCTTTCAATTTCATAGAAAGAATTTGATCCTCTCCTGATTTTGTAAGTGTTGGTTCAAAAAACAGGTCTTTCGTATTTAAAGTACGATTATCATTAGTCAGTAACTGTACATTTAAATCAGCATTATTGTCTTTAATCAATTCAACCAATTCTCCTGAACCTTTCTTGAATTTTTCAAACTTTTTCAAAGTAGCTTCAACAATATATCCTCCTTTATTGGCAATTTTCAACTTTACCAAATCATTCTCAATAGTTGTAAAATCAGCTTTTGCAGAAGGAAGCGTCGCTGAATAAGCAAAATTTCCTAAAGTTTTTTGCAATTGGGCCAATTGAGTAGAATCTCCTGTTGTTGCCACCGCTACAGTAGCTTTTGCCACAGCTTTATCAGCTAATTCTTTTGCTTTTGCTTGTTGAAGCGCCAACTCTTTTTTAGCTTTCTCAGCAGCAATCACTTTTGGATCAGGCTGATTTTGATACATGATCCAAATCAAAATACCAAAAATCAATACAAAACCTATAATCGAATTAAGGTCAAATTTTTTTTCTTCCATTATTTTATTTAAAAAAGTTTAATGTTTGAGTACAAAGTTTTTTGAATACCGTGGCTGACCACTGATTCTCAAAACTGAACACTATTTTTTCTTTGCCTGAACAGCTGCAGCTACAAAATTCACAAAAATTGGGTGTGGATTTGCAACAGTACTTTTATATTCAGGGTGGTATTGCACTCCAATAAAAAACGGATGGTCTTCTATTTCTATAATCTCTACCAAACCAGTATCCGGATTAACACCTGAAGCAATTAAACCAGCATTCTGTAATTGTGCAACATAATTACTATTGTACTCATAACGGTGACGGTGACGCTCAGAAATAGTTTCTTTTCCGTAGATTTTATAAGCCAATGAATCATGTTTTAAATCACACTTCCAAGCTCCAAGACGCATCGTTCCTCCCTTATCGGTAATTGTTTTTTGCTCTTCCATCAGATTTACCACCGGATGAGCAGTTTTATCATTCATTTCAGTAGAATTGGCATCAGCAAGACCAAGAATAGATCTTGAATATTCAATAACTGCCATTTGCATACCCAAGCAAATTCCAAAAAATGGAACTTTATTTTCCCTTGCGTAACGAACCGCAGCGATCTTTCCTTCAATTCCTCTTTCACCAAAACCTGGTGCTACAAGAATTCCGTCTAAACCGGCTAACTTTTCGTCAATATTTGTTTCGTCAATATATTCTGAATGGATAGAAATCACATTTACTTTAGTTTCATTAGCAGCACCTGAGTGAATGAAAGCTTCCAAAATAGATTTGTAACAATCCTGCATTTCTACATACTTCCCAATCAAACCGATATTCACAGTATGTTTAGGATTTTTTAATCTGCGTAAAAAAGTATTCCATGTCTTTAAATCCGGAGCTGCTTTTTTAGGCAAATCTAACTTTTTCAAAGCAACCACATCAAGTCCTTCTTCCAACATTAAATTAGGAACTTCATATATCGTCGAAGCATCGATAGATTGAATAACTGCTTCTCTTTTTACATTACAAAACAAAGCCAATTTATTACGGATTTCATCTGAAATTTCATGCTCTGTTCTACAAACTAAAATATCGGCTTTGATACCGCTTTCCATCAAGGTTTTTACCGAGTGTTGTGTTGGTTTTGTTTTCAATTCCCCTGCAGCAGCCAAATAAGGCACTAAAGTAAGATGAATCACAATTCCGTTATTTTCTCCCAATTCCCAAACCAATTGGCGAACAGATTCGATATAAGGTAAAGATTCGATATCCCCTACTGTTCCACCGATTTCGGTAATCACAATATCATAATCACCTGATTTACCAAGCAATTGCATTCTATCTTTGATTTCATTGGTGATATGAGGAACAACTTGAACCGTTTTTCCTAAAAACTCTCCTCTTCTTTCTTTTTCTATAACCGACAAATATATTCTACCGGTGGTCACGTTATTAGCCTGAGATGTCGGAACATTAAGAAAACGCTCATAATGTCCTAAATCTAAATCGGTTTCAGCTCCATCATCGGTTACATAACATTCTCCATGCTCATATGGATTTAATGTTCCCGGGTCAACATTGATATAGGGATCGAATTTCTGAATAGTGGTTCTATACCCTCTTGCCTGTAATAATTTCGCCAAAGATGCTGCTATAATTCCTTTTCCTAAAGAAGAAGTCACACCGCCTGTAACAAAAATATATTTCGTTTGATTCATTCTGTTGTTGTTTGTAATGTAGTTGTGTAAAAAACGTGGCAAAAGTACAAATTTAATTGGATTATTAGTTCAATCCATTGCTTGATTATTAGAAAAAAAAAGCTTTTCTAATAACCAAACAATTTAACCCTTTCTGTGCCTAATAATCTATTATGGTTTAGGATACCGTTTTTTTATATTTCGAATTAATTCTTCGAGTCCGTTTAGTTTTAACTCATAAATCAATTGTAGTTGCTGTCCTAATTCCCCTTTCGGAAACCCTTTATTACTGTACCACACGATGTAATATTCAGGAATATCAATAAGATACCAGCCTTCATATTTACCAAAAGGCATTTTAGTATGGGCTAGTTTAACGAGTTGTTTTTGGTTTTGTTCCAAAGTAAGTTTAAAGTTTAAGGTTTAAAGTTCCATCTGTAAACTAAAAACTGTTATCTGAATCAATTGTACTTATTTCCAGTTGAAAGTAATGCGCTTCTCTATTTCAGTACTCAAACTCAAAAAAACTGGACAAGTCATCGCGGTTCGCTCCAGAATAACCCTATTTTTTTCATCAGCAACACCTTGCATTTCAAAAACAACTTCTATCGCTCCAATACGTCTTGGTTCTGCATTCATAATTTTAGTTACTCCTGCTGTAGAACCTTTAAAATCAACATTCATATCACGTGCTTTTATCCCCATCACAGTCATCATGCATGTTGCTAAAGCATTGGCAACGGTATCTGTTGGAGAAAAAGCCTCTCCTTTTCCGTTATTATCCAAAGGTGCATCTGATACAATTTCAGTTCCTGATTGCAAATGAATGGACGATGTTCTCAAATCGCCTAAATAAATTACTTTTGATGTCATTACTTCGCTTCTTTTATGGTTAAATCAGTATCATAGTAAAGAACATAAACTCCTTTATTGGTATATCCTCCATCTTCTTTTTTATAATACTCAAATTTATTATCTACTTGCTCTGTCGCCACTGAATCAACCGTTTCCTGATAACTTTTATCTTGTGACAATCGCATCATGGTATCAAAAGTTACGTCAAATCCTCTGGTCGCAAAAGCACTTGGAAAAACTTTATTTTTCTTTCTGTATTCTTTTTCAAAAATCTTGGCCTCAGGAGACTCATTCTCACGTGTTATGGAAGGATAGGTTAACTTTAATTTTGTCAACCCCTGAAAATCAATTTCATCAGTATCCAAAGTTTCGTTAGACTCCAAAATAACCAACTGCACAGTATACATTGGCATAGAAGCCAACATGGCAGCCATTGTCGATTGTATCATCCAGGTATTCCCTGTTTCCATTACCACATAGTTCGTTTTATTTTTTACAAATAAGCTTTTCAGACTTTCTACAGATAAGCCACCGTTTTCTGCCAACGCCGCAAAACGAACATCTTTTTGATTTTCCTGAATATATTTTCTTATCGATTCTTTTTTCTTATCAATAACAGCAATAATATTTCCGTCTTTTGATCTCATAAAATCAAACATAGCACTTCTTATTGTTTCCGCCGTTGGAATCGTTTGATACAAATTAGGAAACGAAATTCCCACATCTTTTGACAAAGGAGAAATTACAGGCACTTGATCAGCAGCCAATAATTGGGCTGTTTTTTCAACATTAGCCTGGTAAAACGGACCAACTACAGCATCAACATTTTCAAGCTTGTTTTCCTGAATTAGAGAAGCAATATTTGAAGCATTTTTCGTTTCCTGTGAATCAAAAACACTTACATCTACTGTGAGCCCCAATTGCTTGGCTGAATCTATAGCCATCAAAGCACCCGAATAAAAGTCCAGCGTCATATTCAAAAACTTGTCTTTTTTCAGACGGGTAGCTGTCGAATTAACCGTATCATCTTGAATTTTTGACATATTAAAAGGTAAAAGTAAAACCAACTTTTTCCTTCCATTAGTATTACTTTTTTTAGCTAAAGAGGCATACGCTTTTTTACCTTCCGCTGAAACTGAAACTACAGAAGGTACTTTCAAAATCATTCCTTCTTCCACACCATTAGCTAAAGCTGGATTCGCTTTTATCAATTCCTCTTGACTTAAGCCAAACATTTTTGACAAACTGAATAAGGTTTCTTTTGGCTTCACCACATATTCAACAAGATCCGTTGAAGCAGTTACTTTTGTTGAATTGTCTATCGCAATTTCTTTTTTAGGTTCAGCTATTACAGCGTTCTTTTCTGCTTTTGGAGCATTGCCTTTAATTACCAATTTGTATCCTACAGGTAAATTCAAAACAACATCCGGATTCTTTCTCTCTAATTCTTCAACAGTAATTCCGTATTGTTTAGCAATCGAATACTTAGTTTCCTTTGGTTGTACCTCGTGATAAACTGCTTTTTCCTGACTTGAAGTAACGCTCTTCACAGCATTATTTGATGGAATAACCAATGTTTGCCCTATTTGCAATCCGTCTTTTTCAAGAAATGGATTTGCTTTTTTCAATGCCTCATCCGAAACTCCGTATTTCTTCTCAATACTATAAAGTGTCTCTTTAGGAATAACTTCATGCGTTCCTCCTTTCCCTGTGGTTTTAACCACTGAACTCGAAGGTTGTTTTCCAGAATTATTAGGAATCAACAAAACACTATTGGGCTTCAACCCACTTTGGGCATCAGGATTCAATTGGTAAATATCGTAAGGTGTAACCTTGTATTTTCTAGCAATCTCATTTATAGTTTCACCTTTGGAAACATCGTGTTTTATTATTTTATTTTGGGAATAACCCGAAAAAGAAATGCAAAAAACAATAACAAAGAGTGGTAAAAAATATTTCATGTGTAGGTATAATAAATTTAATTTTTATTGGAGCGTAAAATTAATATTCGTGCTTAAAAAGAACCGTTAATTCTTTGCCAAATAAACTATTCTTTTTTGATTTTAACAACAAACATTTTTTCATAGAGCGGTTTGTTTCTTTTTTGTTTGTATTCATAAAGCACTCCTTCTTCTGTTTCGGAAAAATTTGAATACACATAATAGGAAAGAATATTCACATTATAGAAAAAGCTTGCATTAAGCTCTCCGGAATCAATCAATTTCATAATCAATCTGTCTCTTTCTTCCGCCTCTCTATAATCGCCTAAAACAAGGTAATATCCTTCATTTACTTCTTTAAGATTATCCAATACTTCAATTCTTGCTTTATTTTCAGAACTGATTGAATCCTTGTTCAATTCCTCTTTCATTTCTTGTACAGTAGGCTGTTTACCATCTTGAGGAACTTGTTTTTCTTGAGATTCAATTGCTTTAGCCTGATACTTTTTTAATTTAACTAACGCTAATTTGTCATCATAATCCCTGGCCTCTCTGCTATAAAAAGTTGCTTTACTGATTTGGCGTTTTAACTCAATCTTCTTTTCGCTATCCAAGGAATCAATTTTAGCCAAAAGCTTATTATTCATTTCATCCCTTGTTTTTTGCTCCGCACTCATCTTTTCGAAAACAAGTATCGAAGATTTATCATTTATGGATTCGACAGGATTTACTTTTCCGTTTTCTCTAACTTTTTTCTTGTATTCTAAATTCTCCTCCACTGCAATTCGCTCCGCTTTATTCATCAAAGTAGCATATACCTTTCTATTCTCCGCTAAATCTTTTTTAAGCTCATGGGACAATTGGTTTGTTTTTGCAATATTCGCATAAGATTGTTTTTCAAGCCTTTTGGAATCATCCAGATCATTTATTTCAACATTTTTCAATTCGTCTAATTCTTCACTCATGGTGTATACCAACGAATCCAATTTAGAAATTAGAATATCCTGAATATTTTTATTTGCTTCCAAAACCAATTTAAGTCTCTCAACAGATCCTTCTTTTGAATCGTCAATCTCTTTTAGATTAACCTTTAAATCATTCACTTTAAGAACCTTTTGATTAATCTCTTTCTGCGCCGCTAATTTATCTTCTAAATTTTCGTATTCAACAGCTTTAGCTTTTGATTTTTCAATGACAACCTGCTTCTCTGCCAATGCAATCATCAGCTCTTCGTTCTCATTTGTAGCTTTAATTTCCTTAACATTAATAGCCAATTTATTCCCTTCAACCAATCCGTTTACAATTTCAGGATTTTGGGATTCCAATTGTTCTATCGTGATTCCGTATTTTTTAGATATCGAATATTTAGTTTCTTTAGGCAAAACAACATGAAAAATAGTTTCACCAGTAATTATTCTCGCCTTACCATCTAAGGTTTTCTTTTTGTTTGGAATAACTAAATTTTGATCGATCCGCAATCCGCCTTTAACAAGCTCCAAATTAGTCTGTTCCAAATCGTGTACAGAAACATTATACATTCTTGCAATACTGAACAAAGACTCTTTTGCCTTAACTTGATGAGTAATTTTTGAAGGGTTTATTATCGCCGTTTTTTGATCTGATTCTGCCTTGCTATTTTTTTGGCTGGACTCTTGAGGAATAATTAATTCCTGACCTATTTTTAATCCATCACTTAGAGTTGACGCATTCGTTTTTTGCAATTCTTCCACTTTAACATGATACTTTGTTGCTAATCCATATATGGTCTCTTTGGGTCCGACCACATGTATCATTTTACCTTTTTGTTGGGAAGCTATATCAGGAACAGTAAGAATTTGATTTTCCTTAATTCCATTTTGGGATTCTGAATTAAGTCTGTAAATATCAGTGGGGGTTGTTTTGTATTTTTGAGCAATTTGAGTTATTGTTTCCCCTTTTGCTACGGTATGCTTTAACAAAATTTCTTGTCCAAGGACTAAATTAGTAAATAATAAAATAGTAAATAAAACTCTTAAAAATTCTCTCATATATATATTTTTAAACAATTAAGTCATTACAAATGTAATGACTTAACGTTAAAAACGGTATTATTCCCATTCTATTGTGGCAGGTGGTTTTGAACTTATATCATATACTACCCTATTCACTCCTTTTACTTTATTTATGATATCGTTAGATATTTTCATCAAGAAATCATACGGTAAATGAACCCAGTCAGCAGTCATACCGTCAGTTGATTCTACGGCACGAAGCGCGATTACTTTTTCATAAGTACGCTCATCCCCCATAACACCAACACTATTTACAGGAAGCAAAATTGCTCCTGCCTGCCAAACTTTGTCATACAATCCCCAAGATTTCAATCCTTCGATAAAAACAGAATCAACCTCTTGCAAGATTCTAACTTTTTCTGGAGTAATATCCCCTAAAATTCTGATTGATAATCCAGGTCCCGGAAAAGGGTGTCTTCCTAACAATTCAGGATCTATTCCTAATGAAGCACCAACTCTTCGTACTTCATCTTTGAAAAGCATACGAAGTGGCTCAACAATTTTTAATTTCATATAATCAGGCAATCCACCCACATTATGATGTGATTTGATGGTTGCTGATGGTCCTTTTACCGAAACTGATTCAATAACATCAGGGTAGATTGTTCCTTGGGCTAACCATTTTACGTCTTCAATAAGGTGTGACTCGTCGTCGAAAACCTCGATAAAAACACGTCCAATAATTTTACGTTTGGCTTCAGGATCACTTACACCTGCAAGTTCTGAAAGAAAACGATCTCCAGCATCAACT
>RCUR01000372.1_pt1 | contig 15948 bp, 14 predicted proteins | sample 2166151 | NCBI WGS metagenome assembly RCUR01 (sample SAMN09932785, study PRJNA488358) | compost metagenome | isolation source: compost soil in an enriched community | place: Germany: Experimental Botanical Garden
GCAAGACCGGTGGCAGCATCGTCAACATGCTCGCCGACATGTGGGGCGGCATGCCCGGCATGGGCCATTCCGGGGCGGCGCGCGCCGGCATGGAGAACCTCACCAAGACCGCCGCTGTCGAGTGGGGCCATGCCGGGGTGCGGGTCAATGCCGTGGCGCCGGGCTGGATCGCCTCCAGCGGCATGGACACCTACGAGGGCGCGTTCAAGGCGGTGATTCCGACCCTGCGCGAGCATGTGCCGCTGAAACGCATCGGCAGCGAGTCGGAAGTCTCGGCCGCCATCGTCTTTCTGCTGTCGCCGGGCGCCGCCTTTATCAGCGGCACCACGGTGCGCATCGACGGCGCCGCCAGCCAGGGCAGCCGCGCCTTCCCGCTGGCCAAGGCCAAGCCGGGGCAGAGCCAGGCCTATAACGGCTTCCACCGCGCCTATTTGCCCGATGTGCTGAAAGAAGACCAAGGGGAATAACGCCATGCCGGTGATTCAGTCCGAGATCGATGTGCACGGCGAAGACTTCGCCAACAACCGCACCGCCATGCTCGCCGCGGTGGCGAGCTTTCGCCAGATCGAACAGAACTGCCTGAACAAGGCGCAGGCGGCCAAGGCCAAGTTCGAAAAACGCGGCCAGCTGCTGCCGCGCGAACGCCTGAACCTGCTGCTCGACCCCGGCGCCCCCTTTCTCGAACTCTGTTCCCTGGCCGGCTACAGGCTGCACGACGACAAGGACGGCAGCCAGGCCGGCGGCGGCATCATCTCCGGCATCGGCTATATCGCCGGGGTGCGTTGCCTGGTCAGCGCCAGCAACAGCGCGATCAAGGGCGGCACCATCTCCCCGACCGGTTTGAAGAAAACCCTGCGCCTGCAGCAGATCGCCGTGGAGAACAAACTGCCGCTGGTGGCCCTGACCGAAAGCGGCGGCGCCAACCTCAACTACGCCGCCGATATCTTCGTCGAGGGCGCACGCGGCTTCGCCAACCAGGCGCGCATGTCGGCCATGGGCCTGCCGCAGATCACCGTGGTGCACGGCTCTTCCACTGCCGGCGGCGCCTATCAGCCGGGCCTGTCGGACTATGTGGTGGTGGTGCGCGGCAAGGCCAAGCTGTTCCTCGCCGGCCCGCCGCTGCTGAAAGCCGCCACCGGCGAAATCGCCACCGACGAAGAGTTGGGCGGCGCCGAAATGCACGCCCAGGTCGCCGGCACCGCCGAATACCTGGCGGAAAACGATGCCGATGGCGTGCGCATCGCCCGCGAAATTCTCGCCATGCTGCCGTGGAACGCGCAGTTGCCGGCGCGGCCGCAGAAGAACTGGCGCGAACCCTTGTACCCGGTCGAGGAACTGCTCGGCCTGGTGCCCTTTGATGCGAAAAAGCCCTACGACGTGCGCGAAATCATCGCCCGCATCGCCGACGGCTCGGTGTTTCTCGACTTCAAGCACGAGTTCGACAACCAGACGGTCTGCGGCCATCTGCAGATCGAAGGCCAGCCCTGCGGCTTTATCGGCAACAACGGCCCGATCACCCCGCAAGGCGCGGCCAAGGCCGCGCAATTCATCCAGCTGTGCGAGCAGAGCAACACGCCGATCCTGTTCTTCCACAACACCACCGGCTTTATGGTCGGCACCGAGTCGGAACAGCTCGGCGTGATCAAGCATGGCTCGAAGATGATCCAGGCGGTGGCCAACGCCACCGTGCCCAAGCTGACCATCGTGGTCGGCGGCTCCTACGGCGCCGGCAACTACGCCATGTGCGGCCGCGGTCTCGACCCGCGCTTCATCCTCGCCTGGCCCAACAGCAAGACCGCGGTGATGGGCGGCGCCCAGGCCGGCAAGGTGCTGCGCATCGTCACCGAGGAAAAACACCTGAAGGAAGGCAAGGAAGCAGATCCTGCGATGCTCGACATGCTGGAAAGCGTCACCGCGCAGAAACTCGACAGCCAGTCCACCGCGCTCTACGGCACCGCCAGCCTGTGGGACGACGGCCTGATCGACCCGCGCGACACGCGCAAGCTGCTCGGCTACCTGCTGGATATCTGCGCCGAGGCCAATCTACGCCCCCTAAAACCCAACACCTTTGGTGTGGCCCGTTTCTAACCCGTAGGGTGTGCGTGGCCGCCTAGGCTGTGCGCACCATCCCAGATCGCGGTGCCCACAGCGCACCCTACCGGAGAACAACAATGATCTTCACCCAGGAACACGAAGAACTGCGCCGCACCGTGCGCAATTTTGTCGATCGGGAAATCAACCCGCATGTCGAGCAATGGGAAAAGGACGGCCGCTTCCCGATCCACGAGATTTTCAAGAAAGCCGGCGACCTGGGCCTGCTGGGTATCTCCAAGCCGGAGAAATTCGGCGGCATGGGCCTCGACTACAGCTATTCGATAGTCGCCGCCGAAGAGTTCGGCACCATCCATTGCGGTGGCATCCCGATGTCCATCGGCGTGCAGACCGACATGTGCACCCCGGCCCTGGCGCGCTTCGGCTCCGACGAGCTGCGCGAACAGTTCCTGCGCCCTGCGATCAGCGGCGAGAGGGTCGGCTGTATCGGCGTCTCCGAAGTCGGCGCCGGCTCCGATGTGGCCGGGTTGAAAACCAGCGCGCGCAAGGACGGCGACGACTATGTGATCAACGGCAGCAAGATGTGGATCACCAACTCGCCGAGCGCCGACTTTATCTGCCTGCTGGCCAATACCTCGGACGACAAGCCCCACGTCAACAAGTCGCTGATCATGCTGCCGATGAACACGCCCGGCATCAGCGTCAGCCCGCACCTGGACAAGCTCGGCATGCGCAGCTCGGAGACCGCCCAGGTGTTCTTCGACGATGTGCGCGTGCCGCAGCGCTACCGCATCGGCCACGAAGGCGCCGGCTTCATGATGCAGATGCTGCAGTTCCAGGAAGAACGCCTGTTCGGCGCAGCCAATATGATCAAGGGCCTGGAGCACTGCATCGAGGCCACCATCGCCTACTGCAAGGAGCGCAAGACCTTCGGCAACGCGCTGATCGACAACCAGGTCATCCACTTCCGCATGGCCGAGCTGCAGACCGAAGTCGAATGCCTGCGCGCCCTGGTCTACCAGGCCACCGAACAATACGTGCTTGGCCGCGATGTGACCAACCTGGCCTCCATGGCCAAGCTCAAGGCCGGCCGCCTCGGCCGTGAAGTCACCGACAGCTGCCTGCAGTACTGGGGCGGCATGGGCTACATGTGGGACAACCCGGTGGCCCGCGCCTACCGCGACGTGCGCCTGGTGTCGATTGGCGGCGGCGCCGACGAAATCATGCTCGGCATCATCTGCAAGCTGATGGGCATTCTGCCGGGCAAGCAGAAGGGCTAGAGCCAAGCGTCCGTAGGATGGGTTGAGCGTAGCGATACCCATCAACCCGGTCTCGATGGGTATCGGCGCTGCGCGCCTCAACCCATCCTACGTTCCAGCGCACCGCACGAGGAATACCGAATGTCCGCCCTACCCGATTGCGAAACCCTGCTGCTCAACCTCGAAGCCGGCGTGCTGCATATCACCCTCAACCGCCCGGACAACCGCAATGCCATGAACCTGGCCATGGTCGACGAACTGCGCGCAGTGCTGGCAGCGGTGCATGGCGATCCGAGCGTGCGCACCATCGTGTTGCGCGGCGCCGGCGGGCACTTCTGTGCCGGCGGCGACATCAAGGATATGGCCAGTGCCAGGGCCAGCGGAGCCGACGCCTACCGCACGCTCAACCGCGCCTTCGGCAGCTTGCTGGAACAAGCACAGCACACGCCCCAGGTGCTGATCGCCGTGCTCGAAGGCGCGGTGCTCGGCGGCGGTCTCGGCCTGGCCTGCGTCTGCGATATCGCCATCGCCCGGCAGGACGCCAGGTTCGGCCTACCGGAAACCAGCCTGGGGATTCTGCCGGCGCAGATCGCGCCCTTCGTGGTAGGGCGCATCGGCCTGACCCAGACCCGCCGCCTGGCCCTCACCGCCGCGCGTTTCGATGGCAGCGAGGCCGAGCGCCTGGGGCTGGTGCATTTCAGCGAGCCGGACGATGCGGCCCTCGAAGCGCGCTTGCAGCAGGTGCTCAGCCAGGTCCGCCAGTGCGCGCCCCAGGCCAATGCCGCGACCAAGGCGCTGCTGCTGGCAAGCGAGAACGCAGCACTAGGCCCACTGTTGGATAGCGCCGCCGAACAGTTCGCCGCGGCCGTGACCGGTGCCGAAGGTGTCGAAGGCACCCTGGCCTTTGTGCAGAAGCGCCCACCCAGGTGGGCCACAGAATAATTTTGTGGGAGGGGCTTTAGCCGCGAAACAGCGATAACCCATCGCGGCTAAAGCGGATCGCCGCCCGGCCCCTCCCACACAACCTGATCGCCAGGCTTCCGACCAGCAGGAGCACCGCATGCCCGCCTTCAACAAGATCCTGATCGCCAACCGCGGGGAAATCGCCTGCCGGGTGATGCGCACCGCCCAGGCCCTGGGCTACCGCAGCGTGGCGGTGTACTCCGAGGCCGATGCCGACGCGCGTCATGTGCAACTGGCCGACCAGGCCGTGTGCATAGGCCCGGCCCAGGTCAATCAGTCCTACCTGCGGATCGACGCCATCATCGCTGCGGCGCAGAAAACCGGGGCCGACGCCATCCACCCCGGCTACGGCTTCCTCTCGGAGAACGCCGACTTCGCCCGCGCCTGCGAGGCCGCCGGCATCGTGTTTATCGGCCCGACAGTTGCAGCCATCCAGCTGATGGGCAGCAAGCGTCTGTCGAAGATCGCCATGCTCAAGGCCGGCGTGCCCTGCGTCCCCGGCTACGAAGGTGTCGAGCAGGACGACCAGACCCTGAGCCGTGAGGCCGAGCGCATCGGCTACCCGCTGATGATCAAGGCCAGCGCCGGCGGCGGTGGTCGTGGCATGCGCCTGGTGCATGATGGGTCGGAACTGCTGGCGCAGATCAGCACCGCCCGTTCGGAAGCGCAGAACGCCTTCGGCTCCGGCGAGCTGATCCTGGAACGGGCGGTGATCCAGCCGCGCCATGTGGAAATCCAGGTGTTCGGCGACCAGCACGGCCATATCGTCTATCTGGGCGAACGCGACTGTTCGGTGCAGCGCCGCCACCAGAAGGTGGTCGAGGAAGCGCCCTGCCCGCTGATGACGCCGGAGCTGCGTCAGGCCATGGGCGAGGCCGCGGTCAAGGCGGCCGCCTCGGTCGACTATGTCGGCGCCGGCACCGTGGAGTTTTTGCTGGATAGCAGCGGCGAATTCTTCTTCCTGGAAATGAACACCCGCCTGCAGGTCGAGCACCCGGTCACCGAGCTGATCACCGGGCAGGACCTGGTGGCCTGGCAGATTCGCACAGCCTCCGGCCAACCGTTGCCGCTCAAGCAGGAGGAAATCCGCCTGACCGGCCACGCCATGGAAGTGCGTCTGTATGCCGAGGATTCGGCGCACAACTTCCTGCCGCAGACCGGCCGCGTACTGCGTTGGGAACCGGCCCTGCTCGACGGCATCCGCATCGACCACGGCCTGCTCGAAGGCCAGGCCATCGGCCCGTTCTACGATCCCATGCTGGCCAAGGTCATCGCCTATGGCGCGACCCGCGAGGAGGCCCGGCGCAAGCTGGTGCGCGCGGTCGAGGATTGCGTGCTGCTGGGCGTCAACGGCAACCAGCGCTTTCTCGCCAACCTGCTGCGGCACCCCGAGTTCGCCGCCGGCAACGCCACCACCGCCTTTATCGCCGAGCATTTCGCCGCCGACCCGAGTCTCAGCCCGCAACCGCCGGCGGCCGGCGAACTGGCGCTGGCCGCCGCCCTGCTCTACCAGCAATCGGCCAATGCCCGCGCCCACCAGGGCGGCCTGGCCGGCTGGCGCAATGCCGGCAGCGCGCCCTGGCGTTTTGTTCTGGAGCAAGGCGAGCAGCAGCATAGCGTCGAACTGGATGTGTTGGCGGACGGTGCACAACCCAGCCTGCTGGCCAAGGTCGGCGAGCAGTCGATCAGCCTCAGGCTGCTGACCTGTGACGGCCGCTGGGCCAGCCTGGAGCTGGACGGCATTCGCCAGCGCCTGGCCTATCACTTGGAAGGTGACAAGCTCTGGCTGTACGGCCACAACGGCAATCTGCAGTTCAGCGACATCACCCACCTGCCGGTCGGCAGCGTCGCAGGCAGCGGCAGCGGCAGCGTCAAGGCGCCAATGGATGGCGCCATAGTCGAAGTGCTGGTCGAGCAAGGCAGCCAGGTCAGCAAGGGCCAACTGCTGCTGGTGCTGGAAGCGATGAAGATGGAACACCCGCTCAAGGCCAGCATCGACGGCGTGGTCCGCCGGGTTGGCGTAAGCCGCGGCGATCAGGTGAAAAATCGGCAGTTGCTGGTGGAGATCGAAGCCTGACTCCGTAGGGTGCGCCGTGCGCACCAGAATCCCCGCGGTGCGCACAGCGCACCCTACGCCACAAGGAGCCTCACCATGTCACTGCAAGGCAAAACCCTGTTCATCACCGGCGCCAGCCGTGGCATCGGCCGCGAGATCGCCCTGCGCGCGGCGCGCGACGGCGCCAATATCGTCATCGCGGCGAAAAGCGCCGAGCCCCACGCCAAGCTGCCGGGCACCATCCATTCGGTGGCGGCCGAGGTCGAGCAAGCCGGCGGCAAGGCCCTGGCCCTGCAACTGGATGTACGCGACGAGGTGGCGGTAAAGGCCGCCATGCTCCGGGCCGCCGAGCACTTCGGCGGCATCGATGGGCTGGTCAATAACGCCGGCGCGATCAAGCTTATGGGTGTGGAAAAGCTCGAACCCAAGCGTTTCGACCTGATGTTCCAGATCAACACCCGCGCGGTGATGGTCTGCAGCCAGGCCGCGCTGCCGTACTTGAAAAGCAGCTCCGCTGCGGGCAAGCAAAACGGCGGACATATCCTCAACCTGTCGCCGCCGCTGAATATGCACAGCAAGTGGTTCGCCCAGCACGGCCCCTACAGCGTGACCAAATACGGCATGAGCATGCTGACCCTGGGCATGAGCGAGGAATTCAAGAAATACGCCATCAGCGTTAACTCGCTATGGCCCAAGACCATGATCGCCACCGCCGCCATCGAGTTCGAGCTGGGCAGCCGCGATGCCTTCAAGCGCGCCCGCACCCCGGCAATCATGGCCGATGCGGCCCACGCCATCCTGTCCAGCAGCGGGCGCAGTATCAGCGGTCGCCTGCTGATCGATGAGGAAATCCTGCGCGAACAGGGCCAGAGCGAATTCGAGCACTACCGTTTCGACCCGGACGGCGGCGCGCTGCTGGCCGATCTTTTCGTCGACTAGCGTGTCGCCGCTGGGTAAGCCCAACAAGCGCCGTCTACCGTTTGAACTCGAACTGCAATTCGGCGCCTTCCAGCGACTCCCAGTAGTCCTGATCGCCGCGCTCGTTGGTGATCAGCTTGCCCTGTAGCTGAAAGGGGCTGCCCGCAGGATTCTGCTCGTCGAACAAGGGCGGCAATAGCGTCGAAGGCAGTTCGCTGAAGGACTCGACCGACTCCGTCGGCTCCAGCAACTCGGTCGGCAGGCTCAGATCCAGCTCCAACCTGGGCGCCGGTACCGGCGCTTTGGCCACGCTGGCCTTAGGCTGGTCTTTGACCGGGGGTTTGCTGGCAACGGCCTCGGGCTGCGGGCCCGGTTTGGCCGGCTCGTTCGCTTGCTTGGCTGGTGGTGCGGCTGGTGGCTTGACAGCAGGCGCAACCACTGGCGCCGGGGCAACCGGAACGGCCGGGGCCGGCACCCGCGGCTTAGGCGGTTCGACCGGCACGATAGGCGGCGCCGGGTCGTTGTCGCAAGCAGCGAGCGCCAGCAGGGGTAAACACACACACAAACAACGGAAACTGATCATCAACGACACAAATGCGCCTGGGGAAAGCTTGCATGCTCCCCCCTCATCCGCGATCTAGCAAGCCTGCTCTGCACTGCGCCTGTTCCAGTCGCTACAAAACCCCTGGTTTGATTGAGCCTGTGCAGGCTTCATAGCGCCCCGCTAGCGGTTGTTTTCGAGGCGCTCCAGCTGTGCCTCTATATCCAGTTGCGGATAGTCGCGCTGCAAACGCTGCTGCAACGCTTTCGCCTCATCCACCTTGCCGGCGCGGCGTAGTTCCAGCAATTGCGCCAACAGTTGTTCCGACTGCGACTGAACCACCTTGCTCGCCTGCGGCGCGGCCCCCGCCGCCATGGACGGTGCGCCCTCTGGCGCCAGGGCATCCGACAAGGCTTCGCTGGCACTCGGCGCCTGTTTGCGCATTTCCTCCGGCGCCGACTCTTTCTTCTCGGCCTTTTGCCGCGTCTGCGAATAGCTCTGCATGGCCGGCGCCTGTTCGCGCAGCAGGTCTTGCGGCGCCTCGGCTTCGGCCACAGGGGCCGCTGGCGCCATCACCGCCCGCGGCATGACCGCGTCATACGTCTCCGGGGCTTGCTCCAGGGTGCGCCAGGTCAGGCTCACGCCTATGCCGACGCAGGCCAGCCCGGCCACCGCCAGCGACCAGCGCTGGCGGCCGCCCGCACCGAACAGCCAGGCATGCAGGCGCTGGCTCCAACTTGGCCTGCTCGACACCTGCGCGGCGCGTGCCGCGGCGAGGATGCGCGCGTCCAGCTCGGCGGAAGGCTCGGCCCGGCTATGGGCGCGAAAGTGCTCGAGCAACGCCTGCTCATGCGGGTCGTGTTGGTCGCGGTTCATACGGGCAACTCCTCGGCGGCCGGGTCAGCCAGCAGCCGACGTAATTTCTGCAACGCATAGCGCAAACGGCTTTTCACCGTTTCCGCCGGCGTGCGGGTCAGCTCGGCGATCTCGTGCAACTCCAGGTCGCCGTGGGCGCGCAGCAGGAAGACTTCGCGTTGTTCGGCCGGCAGATCGGCCAGCGCGGCCTGCAGGCGCTGCTGATCGCGACTCAAACTGAGCTGCTGCTCGGGATTGCTCGCGCTGCATGGCTGGTCATGCAGCTGCTCGTCGAACGCCTCATGCCGGCCCTGCTGGCGGCCGGTTTTGCGCCAGTGATCGATCAGCCGGTTGCGCGCGATCTGGTACAGCCAGGTCTTGAACAGCACCGCCTCGCGCTGCAGCGACTGGCTGCGGATCAGGCTCATCCAGGTGTCCTGGAACACCTCCTCGGCCAGCGTCGGGTCGCCGCACAGGCCACAGAGAAAACGGAACAAACCGAGGCGGTGGCGCTGATAGAGCAGCGCAAAGGCCTCGGCATCGCCCTGGCGATAACGCCGCAACAGGGCGGCGTCGTCGGGCGGTGGGGCAACGGGATGGGCAGTCACGCTAGTCGACCTTGGCAGCGCTGGGGGCGGGAAATGAAGACGGAGTTTGCAGGCTTTGCGCCAGTTCGACCAGTTGCACGAACTCGCCGCGCAGGCCGAAGCGGTCCTCGCCCTTGCCGCTGCGGGCCAACTCGGCGCTGGCGGCCAAGTCGAAGTCGCCGGTGTAGCGCGCGCCCTTCAGTTGTTGGGCAAAGGCGGCGACCGCGGCGGCGAAGCGCAAATCCTCGCTGGCCTGAGCAATCGCCGGGACATTGCGCTGCGCCTCGATGGGGATTTCCAGCAGGCGGCTGCTACTCTGCTGCGGCGCCTTGTAACGGATGCGCAGCAGCGCCAGTTCGCCCTGCTTGCCGGCGGCTTGTTCCGCCTGCCGGTAGCGCAGCGGCTCCAGCCAGCCCTTATTGCCCACCGGGACTATCTCGTAGAGCGCGGTCACGCTATGGCCGGCGCCGATCTCGCCGGCATCGACCTTGTCGTTGCTGAAGTCTTCACGCTTCAACGCGCGGTTTTCATAGCCGAGCAGGCGGTACTCGCTGACCTGCGCCGGGTTGAACTCGACCTGGACCTTCACATCCTTGGCCACCGTCGCCAGGGTCGAGGCGAGCTGATCGACCAGCACCTTGCGCGCCTCGCGCAGGTTGTCGATATAGGCGTAGTTGCCATCGCCGGCATCGGCCAACTGCTCCATCAATTGCTCGTTGTAGTTGTCGGTGCCGAAGCCCAGGGTGGTCAGGGAAATCCCGCTCTTGCGCTTGTCGGCCGCCAGTTGCTTGAGCGTCTCGAAGTCGCTGATACCGACGTTGAAATCGCCGTCGGTGGCCAGCAGGATGCGGTTGATGCCGTTCTTGATAAAACCCTGCTGCGCCTGCTGATAAGCGAGTTGGATACCCGACTCGCCGGCCGTCGAACCGCCAGCGCTGAGCTGATCGATGGCCGCGCGGAGCCTGGCCTTGTCGTTGCCCGCGGTCGGCTCCAGCACTACGCTGGATGTACCGGCATAGACCACCAGGGACACCTTGTCCTCGGCGCGCAATTGCTCGACCAGCAATTTCAGGGTGCTCTGCACCAGCGGCAAGCCCTCGCGCCTGTCCATCGAACCGGAGACATCCAGCAGAAACACCAGATTGGCCGGCGGCAGCTGTGCTACCTGCATATCGGATGCCTTGATCGCGATGCGCAGCAGCCGGCTCTGCGGGTTCCACGGCGTGACCGCCAACTCGGTGCCGACGCCAAAGGGCGTATCGCCGCTCGGCAGCGGGTAGGCATAGGGGAAGTAATTGACCAGTTCCTCCAGACGCACCGCCTCGGCCGGCGGCAACTGGCCCTGGTTGAGGAAACGGCGGACGTTGGCGTAGCTGCCGGTATCGACATCGATACTGAAGGTCGACACCGGGGTTTCGGCCACGGCATGCACCGGGTTGTCGGCGAGCTTCTGGTACTGCTCGCGGTATTGCTCGCGGTACGCCGGCAGCAGATGGTCCGCCACAGGCGCGCCAGGCCGTACCATTGCCGGCGGCGAAGCGACTGCGACCTGGCGCTGCAACTCGGCTTTTTTCGTCCGCGACGGCGCCTGGGATTGCTCGACGGCCGCGACTGCCTCTTGCTGATCGGCAACATGCGCCGGCGGCTCCGGTTGAGTGGCATTGCAGGCAGCCAGGGTCAGCAGCAGGCTACCGGCAAATCCCTGCAGCAACGGCTGCGGCTGTAACACAGGAATCTTCGACATGACGCCTCTCCTTGGGACGAAAAACCTCTTCGCCCCAGTAGACGCAATGCCTGAGCCATTCGGGTTAACCGAGCGAAGGCATGTTCACCCAGTGCTCGCCGCCTCCTGACACAGCTGACCGGCCAGCATGCCCAGGGTCATCAGCGCCCGCTCGGCCTCGCGGTTCCAGGGGATGCCGCAATTGATACGCACGCAGTGGTTGAACTGCTCGGTGTTGCTGAAGATCAGCCCCGGCGCGATGCTGATGCCCTGCTGCAACGCGCGCACGTGCAAGTCCTTGGTGTTGACCCGCACCGGCAGGCTGACCCAGAGGATGAAGCCGCCGTTGGGCCGGGTCATCTGCGTGCCTTCGGGGAAGTACTGCTGCACCGCCAACTGGAAGGCGCTGAGGTTCTTGCGGTATTCCTGGCGGATATAGCGCAGATGGCGGTCGTAACCGCCGTTCTCCAGGTAGGCGGCCACTGCCATCTGCGTGACGCTGCACGCCGAGTGGGTGCTGAAGGTCTGCAGGCGCTGGATTTCCTCTTGGTATTTGCCGGCGATGATCCAGCCGATGCGCACCCCGGGCGACAGGGTCTTGGAAAAGCTCGAGCAATACAACACCCGTCCTTCCCGGTCATGCGACTTGAGCGCCTTGATCGGGCCTTGCTCGAACATCAGTTCGCCGTAGATGTCGTCCTCGACGATCTGCATATCGAAATCCCCGGCCAGGCGCAGCAACTGCTTCTGCCGCGCCTCGGGGATGCTGCCGCCAAGCGGATTGCTCAAGCGTGCGGTCAAGACCAGTGCCTTGATCGGCCACTGACTGGCCGCCAGTTGCAACGCCTCGAGGCTGATCCCCGTGCCTGGATCGCTGGGAATCTCGATGACTTTCAAGCCCAGCAGATCGGCCAATTGCAGCAGGCCGTAATAGGTCGGCGACTCGGTGGCGATCAAATCCCCCGGTTTGGTCAACACCCGCAGCGACATCTGCAGCGCATCGACGCAACCATGGGTAATCACCACTTCTGCTGGGTCGACCAGCACACCGGCATCGCGCATACGGATCGCCACCTGGCGACGCAGCGGCTCGAAACCGGGGCTGAACATATAGCTGAAGGCGCGCGGACTCTGAAACCGGGTGACCTTGGCCAACTGCTGGTGCAAGGCGCGCACCGGCAAATAGTCGACATGCGGCACCGCCGCGCCCAGAGGAAACACCCCCTCGCGGCGCGACTCGGTGAGGATCTGATTGATGATGCTGCTGCGCGTCACCAGGCTGGGCCGCTCGACCCGGGCGATATCCGGGGTCGGCGCGGTCAGGGCCGGGGTCTGGTGCACGTAGAAACCGGATTGCGGGCGGGCGCGGATCAGGCCCTGGTCCTCCAGGTTGGCATAGGCCTGCAATACCGTGGCATGGCTGACGTTGAGCTGCGAGCTCATCTTGCGCACCGAAGGCACCCGCTCCCCTGGCTGATAGACGCCGCGGCGGATGTCTTCCGCCAATTGCTGGGCGATACGCTGATAGAGCAACAGACTGGTCATGGTCGCCTTCCCGCTTCATTGAACCCATACAGTAACCCGACACATTGCAAGTGCACCGGTACAGTTCCGTGAATTGTGGACGAAACAGCGGCGACCCGCCAGCGGCTGTATGGGAACAATTCGCCGACCAGTCAACTGTTACTGGAGAGATTCGCATCCCCCAGGCAGCCTCGATCGAGGCCACGGGCTGCGATATACCGAGCGGAGCATGAAGCCCCGGCGCGCCAGGGCTGCGGGTGACGCCCGGATCAGCGGGTAGCGCCCAGACGCCCCTGCGCATCGGAGAACACGATCTCGACCCGGCGGTTCTGCGCCCGCCCCCTGGCCGAGGCGTTCTCGGCCACCGGGAAACTTTCGCCGAGGCCCTGTGCCTCGATGCGTTTGCTATCGATGCCCAGATCGATCAAGACATCGGCGACGGTCTGCGCCCGTGCGCGGGACAGCTCAAGGTTCTCCAGCTTGTCGCCACGGCTGTCGGTGTAGCCTTCGATGCGCACGACACGGCGCGGGTTCAGCTGCAGGAACTGCACCAGTTTCAATACCGTACGATTGGCCGAGGCTTTCAGATTGGCCTGTCCGGCATCGAACAACACATCGCCCAGGGTCATTACCAGACCACGTTCGGTCTCGCTGGTTGCCAGGCTGACTATCTGCTCTTCCAGCCAGTTACTCTGCTCCTGCACGCTGAGCAGCTTGGCCTCACGCAGGGCGAGTTGCAGACGCTGGCGCTCCAGCTCGAGCTTGGCCGCCCGCTCCTGATTCAGGCTCAAGGCACTGTTTTGCCCAGCGATTTCGCTGTAACGCTGACTGAGGTAGGCGTAATGGTTAACGTCATCGGTACTGCCCCAATAGCTCGACAAGCGGTCTGCGCGGGCCAGGGATTCGCCAGCACGGATCACATCCTTGGGTGCGCTGCGCAGCACATCGGAGTTTTCCTTTACCGCCTGAAAACTCTTGTGGGCCACCTCTAGCGCCTCGCTACTGCTCAGTTGCCGCGAACCCGCGCAACCGCTCAGCAGCAACGCCAACAGAGCACCTCCCAACAGCCGGACCCGAGCATTCATCACAACGCCCCCAACTGCTTGCGCAGGCGATTGATCCGGTTATTCAGTTCGTTCAGTTGATCCTGACTTTTCTGCGTCAACACCCGGGCTTCCGCCAGACGGGCATCCAGCTCGGCCTGCTCGGCAAGTATGCGCGCCTCCTTGAAGGCATCCCGTTGCATGGCAGATTGAGCCTGCTGCAGCTTGGCTTCGGCCATTGCCAGTTCGGCTACTTGCTCATCGGCACCAACAGCCTTGGCTTGCGCCACAGCTTGCTCGGTGAGGCGCAATTGCTCGGTAGGCGCTGGATCACTGGCGCAACCGGTCAAACTCAGCGCCAGCATTGCGGCGCATGAAAATCGATTAATCACAAAAACTTCCTACGGATTCGGGGTGCTTGCGGGTTGCAACTGCTGCTCTTCCCAGCGCAATAGATTGTGCTGCAGCAAGGTTTCCGGCAGGCCGGCGGCGATCGATTCTGTCATTTTTTTCGCCAATTGTCCGCGCAGCCAGGGGTCGTTGCATGCCGAGTTGTGCGACAGGGTCAGGTACAAGCCCTCGCTGGAAACAGGCGGATCCAGCACCAGCAACTCGTCCTCGATGCCCTGCGCTTCGGCCAGCGCCAGACCGGGGAAACGCTCATAGAGCACGTAATCGCTACGTCCCAGCAACAGCTTCTGGAATGCCTGAGCCAGGCTGGACACACCCTCCAGGGTCAGGTTGGCCTTGGCATAGGCGTCGAACTGCTGACCGAAACTGTTATTCACCAACGTGCCGCCAGTGCGTCCATGCAGGTCGGCCCAACTGGCATAGGGAAACTCCGCACCTTTACGCACCCAGACCACGCTAGGGGTGAAGAAAAACGCCGGGTGCACATAGTCCATGCTTTCCAGACGCGGCAAGGTCAGAAAAGCACCGGCGAGCAAATCGACCCGCCCCGTGCGCACTTCGTCCTGGGCGCGAGACCAGGGCCCGGTGTAGATCACATCGATCACCAGATCCAACTCTTTGGCCAGATGCTTGAGCAGGTCGGCATTGGCCCCGATCAACTGCTGCGGGTTCTGCGGGTCACGCCACAAATAAGGCGGATACTCGGGATTACCGGTGGCAACCAGGCGCTCACACTTGCCGGCGGCAGCACTCAACCCTGGCAACAGAGCCACGCCAAGCAGCAGCAATATGGATTTCAACAAACCACCTTCGAGCATGGCAACTTCTCGGCTGAACTTTTGATGGACATTCACGGCATGCGAACACGGCTGAACGCCGACTGCATGTTAGCTTACAACCGGCTCAATAATAATTCGCGATAAGGGCGCGCCATGAAAAAACTGATTCTCGGCTTGATACTGTTGCTCGGCGGCTCGGCAGTGACGCTCTATCTATGCCCCCCAGCGCTGCTGGCCACGGTGCAACTGGTCGCACTGCAACAAGCGGACCTCGGTACCGAGCGCTTGACTGTCGGCGATCTTAGCATTCATTACTACCAGGGCGGCCCGAGTGACGGCGAAACCATTCTGATGGTTCACGGCTTCGGCGCGAGCAAGGACAACTGGCTGCGTCTTGCCCGCCACTTTACCCAGGACTACCGGGTGATCGCCCTCGACCTGCCCGGCTTTGGCGACAGCAGCAAGCCCTACGCCAGTTACGATGTCGGCACCCAGGTCGAGCGCCTCGCCGCTTTCACTCAAGCCTTGCAGGTCAAGAAACTGCACCTGATCGGCAGCTCTATGGGTGGCCATATCAGCGCCCTGTATGCCGCACGCTATCCCGAGCAAATCCTGTCGCTGGCACTGCTCGCCAATGCCGGCATCGACTCGCCACAGAAAAGCGAGCTGATCGAGCGTCTCGAACGCGGCGAAGCCAACCCACTGATCGTGAAAACCGCACAACAGTTCGAGCAGTTGCTGGCGTTCATCTTCGTCGAAGTGCCGAGCATGCCCGAGCGCCTGCAGCAGGCACTGGCCGAAAGAAGCATCGCCAACAGTGCGCATAACGAGCGGGTCTTCGCCCAACTGGTCAGTCGTTATATTCCGCTCGAACCCGTACTGCCGAAGATCCAGGCGCCGACTCTGCTGCTGTGGGGCGCCCAGGACAGGATTCTGCATGTTTCCAGCATCGAGGTCATGCAACCGCTGCTGCAGCGCCCCAGCGTGGTGATCATGCAGGACTGCGGGCACGCACCCATGCTCGAACGGCCCGAGGAAACCGCCGAACACTACCAGGCATTCCTCGACAGCGTCGCGGCGGAAGCTGAATAACACCAAATCGCCCACAAGAAAAAACCCGCACAAGGCGGGTTTTTCATGGAGCAAGGCAACCGGCTTACACCAGCTTCTCGAACTCCGGAATAGCTTCGAACAGATCCGCCACCAGGCCGTAATCGGCCACCTGGAAGATCGGCGC
>RCUR01000374.1_pt1 | contig 15865 bp, 19 predicted proteins | sample 2166151 | NCBI WGS metagenome assembly RCUR01 (sample SAMN09932785, study PRJNA488358) | compost metagenome | isolation source: compost soil in an enriched community | place: Germany: Experimental Botanical Garden
GTGCTGGATTGCAGCAAGCTGCGTGCAGCCCACGATATCGCCCAGGCAGACTGGCGCGAGGAGTTGGGGCTGGTGCTGCGCGAGCTGGCGTGATGGTTTTGGCGGGCCTGCGGCCCGCACCGCCGTGATCGACAGCTCCGGCAACCCGATCTCCATCATCAACCCATGCGGCAGGACGCCGCCGAAGTACCTCTCATGACAACTCTGACCTGCTTCAAAGCCTACGACATTCGCGGCCAGCTGGGCCGCGAGCTGAACGAGGACATCGCCTACCGCATCGCCCGCGCCTACGCCGAATGGCTCAAGCCCGGTACGGTGGTGCTCGGCGGCGATATCCGTGAAACCTCGCCGGCCCTCAAGAAGGCGCTGAGCCGCGGCCTCTGCGAAGCTGGCGTGAATGTGCTGGATCTGGGCATGACCGGCACCGAGGAGGTGTATTTCGCCACCTGGCACCTGGGCGCCGACGGCGGTATCGAGGTCACCGCCTCGCACAACCCGATCGACTACAACGGCTTCAAGCTGGTTCGCGAGGGCTCACAACCGATCAGTCGTGACACCGGTCTGGAACAGATCCGCCTGCTCGCCGAGAAGGCCGAGTTCGCTGCACCGGCGGCGGTGCAGGGCGAACTGCGTCAAGTGGATTGCCGCCAGGCGTTCGTCGAGCATCTGCTGTCCTACATCGACTGCAGCACGCTCAAGCCGCTGAAGCTGGTGGTCAATGCTGGCAACGGCGCCGCCGGTCCGGCACTGGATGCCATCGAGGCGGCGCTCAAGGCCCGCGGTGTGCCATTCGAACTCATCAAGATCAACCACCAGCCGGACGGCAGCTTCCCCAACGGCATTCCCAACCCGATGCTGGAGGACAACCGTGCCGCCACCCGCGACGCGGTACTGGCCCATGGCGCCGATCTGGGCATTGCCTGGGATGGCGACTTCGACCGTTGCTTCCTGTTCGATGAGCAGGGTCAGTTCATCGAGGGTTACTACATAGTCGGCCTGCTGGCCGAGGCCTTCCTGCACAAGGAAGCCGGCGCGCGCATCATCCACGACCCGCGTCTGACCTGGAATACCCTGGACATCGTCGAGGCCAACGGCGGCGAGCCGGTGCAGTGCAAGGCCGGCCATGCCTTCATCAAGCAGCGCATGCGCGAGGAGAACGCCATCTACGGTGGCGAGATGAGTGCGCACCACTACTTCCGCGACTTCGCCTACTGCGACAGCGGGATGATCCCCTGGCTGCTGGTGGCCGAGCTGATCTGTGTCCGTAACCAGTCGCTGTCCAGCCTGGTCGGCGAGCGGATCGCCGCCTTCCCCTCCTCCGGCGAGATCAACCTTAAGGTCGCCGATGCCGCCGCGGTCATCCAGCGCATCGAGTCGATCTATGTCGGCGATGCCGCGCAGGTCGACTACACCGACGGCCTCAGTGTGGAATTCGCCGAGTGGCGCTTCAACCTGCGCGCCTCCAACACCGAGCCGGTGATCCGCCTTAATGTGGAAAGCCGCGGCGATGCGCCACTGATGCAGGCCAGGACGGCCGAGCTGCTGGCCCAGATCGGCGGCGTTCCGGGTTGAGGCTGCTGCTGTTCGCTGTCTGCTCGGCGCTGCTGTCCTACGGCATATTCCGCGCCGAGTCGCCCCCCGAGCTGTTCGAACATTCGGACAAGGCCCTGCATCTGCTGGCCTTCGGTGCCCTGGCGCTGACCGCCCGCCTGGCCTTCCCCCAGGCTAGCGGTTGGCTGTTGTGGAGCGGGCTGCTGGCGCTGGCCCCCTTGCTTGAGTGGCTGCAGAAGTTTGTGCAGCCGGCCCGGCAGTTCAGCGAACTGGATATCGCCGCCAATCTGCTTGGCGTGCTGCTGGCCTGGTTGGCCTGGTATATCTGGCAGGCATCACGCCAACATCGGCTGCCCTCGCAGTAGGCAACCGTCCGGCTGCCTACTGCCCTCCCCGAATCCTTCCCGAACTCACTCGCCGAGGCTGTCCTTGCGCCGCGGATTGCTGTGCCGATTGGCCAGCACCGCGATGGCGCAGAGCACCACCAGGGTCGCCGCGTTGGCCGGGATCTGCAGGTTGAAGTCGGTCAATGAGTGAATGGCGATGGCGATGATGCCCACCGCCGCGCCGAAACCGACGCCGCTGCGATACAGCGATTCCCGCCGCCACAGCGCCTGCAGCGCCCGCCACAGGGCCAGCAGCACGAAAGCCAGCAGCGGCAGGCAGCCGAGCAGGCCGTACTCGATGGCGAACTGCAGGTAGTCGTTGTGCGCGTGGTCGAAATGCAGGCGGATGTCCTCGCCCGGGTATCTGGGGAACACCGACTCGAAGCTGCCGGCACCCTGCCCGGTCAGCGGCTTGTCCTGCGCCAACGGGATCGCGTAGCGGAACACGTCGTCGCGCACCTCGTTAGCCTGCTGCACCACCTCGCCGGCCACCACCACGTCGGTCAGGCGGGTGTTCAGCATGCGGTCCTTGAGCCGCTCCAGGCCGAAGTACTGGCTGATCACCAGCACGTCGATGAGCAGGATGCTGGCCAGGATCAGGCCATTGCGCAGTCGATTGTCCTTGTCGCGCAGGACGAAGATGCCGCCGATGACCATCAGCGCGGTGAAGAAGGCGGCGTTGCCACCGCGCGAATGGGTCATCACCAGGGCGATGACCATGACCACCAGAGCCAGGCGCAGCCGTGCCTTGGCACCCATGAGCATTTCCAGCAGGTTGACCCAGCGGAACGGCCGCCCATCGCGCAGCGCCAGCAGCAGGCCGATACCGCAGGCCAGGGTGATCTCCAGATAGCCTGCCAGGTGGTTGCGGTTGACGAAGGTGCCGGTGGCATCACCGGTGTAGCTGGTCTTGGCGGTGAGCAGATGCCATTCGATCCCCGACAGGGTCATGAATGCGCCATGGAAAGCCTGGAAGGTGCCACTGACCACTAGCGTGCCCAGCAGCCAGGTCAGGCGCTTGCGGGTATGGAACAGGCTGACGATCAGCAGGAACAGCAGGCTGTAGGCGATGCCCAGCATCAGGTATTGGAAGGTGGCGCCGACATCGACGGTCAGCCCACCCAGCCACTGCACCGCCACCCACGCCTGAGCAGCCAGCAACAGGCCGAACATCGGCAAGGCCGGCTGGAGCGCCTTGCTCTCGGACAGCCGATTGCGCAACAGCGCCAGGCTCCAGATGCCGGCCAGCACGCCGGTCAGCGCGACAAACAGCCCGACCGCCCACTCGCGGTTGCTGCCCAGCGGCAGCGGCAGCCACACCAGCAGGACAAGGACCGAAGCGATCAGGAATCGCTCGAGGCGATTGGAAGTCTGGTGCATTGTGCGGGATCATCCGTGCTTGGCCACCTCAACCTGTCGGTGGGCAGCTATCGTCTCAGAAAGGGACGGCAGTATAAGGAACATCCTTTTCCCCACCAACCGAATGGTACGCAATGCTCTATCGTATCCCCCGGACTTTCTGGCTATTGGCGTTCGTCATCTGCCTGGTGAGTGTCCTCACCTTGGCGCTGATGAAAGATCCGTCCAGCCTGCTCGACACCGGCTGGGACAAGGGCAACCACGTCCTGGCCTTCACCGTGCTCACCTTCCTTGGCCGAATGTCCTTCCCCGCCCAGCGTGTTCTGCTGCTCCTTGGCTTGCTGGCCTACGGTGCGCTGATCGAAAACCTGCAGTTCATGACTGGCTACCGCTTCAGTGAATACCAGGATCTGGCGGCAGATGTGGTCGGCATGGTGCTGGGCTATCTGCTGGCGGTACCGGTGATGCGTCGATTGCAGGAGCAGTCTTGAGCCATTGATGGCGGGCCTGCGGCTCGCATCGCCGCGAGGTCGCGCCTCCTACAGGTCTGGCGTGCCCCATGCTCTTGTGGGAGACCCGACCTCGGGGCGAAGCTCTTGGGCTGTTCCGACCACTGACCCAGGTCAATTCCCCAGCGCTGCACTCAGGCAAGATCAGCCACTTTCCGAAGAAAACTGGCGGAGTGCAGCCATGAACAACACCCCTTACCAACTGCTCGGCGGCGAAGATGGCGTGCGCCGTCTGTGCGAGGCCTTCTACGACTGCATGGAGCAACTGCCTGAGGCGGCGGACATTCGCCGCATGCATGGCGAGGATCTGTCGGGGATTCGCCAGAAGCTGTTCGAGTTCCTCTCCGGCTGGCTGGGTGGCCCGCATCTGTATGCGCAGAAGTACGGCTCGATCTGCATGACCGGCCCGCACCGCCCCTTTGCCATCGGCCCGAAGGAGCGCGACCAGTGGCTACTGTGCATGGACCGCGCGCTGGAGCAGGTCGGCGCCAGCGAGGAGGTCAAGACGATGCTCAAGCAGCCGCTGCAGGCCATCGCCGACATGATCCGCAACCGCGAGACATCCGCGTCCGCCTGATGGCGAGTGCCGGCCAAAGCCCCGCTCTATGCGGGGCTTTTTTTCGCACGCAGGAAAGCGCTCCTGTCATACAAAGTTCATCGAACTGCAGGCTTTTCCACGACATAGATCAACAAACCACTGACCTTGGCTGCCTAAGCTGGATCCACAAGTCGCAGCAAGATCCCGCCGAATGTGGCGAGATTGCCTCTGCCAACTTGCCGCCGCGCAAGCCCGCATACGCACTCCGCGACCGTGTTCCGCCATCGACAAGGAAGGCCCGCCATGAAGACTCGCCCCCTCTCCTCCCTCGCTCTCCTGCTGGCCGCCCTGGCCAATACCGCCATTGCCGGAAACACCATTGACGGCACCTACACCATGACCATGGAAGCCATGGGCGTCCAGGTCAGGAGCGCCACCGTCGAGCTGACCCCGCAGTACATCCGCGAGGGCGACAACACGACGGCGATCAGCACCTGGGAGCACAGCGGCGACTACGTGACCGCCCGCGACAAGCACGGCGCCACCCTGCTGCACGCGCGCATCGAGGATGGCGGCGACACCCTGATCCAGCAGATCGAAGGCATCGGCACCGCCACCTTCACCCGCATCGATTGAGACCGCTCAGCCCGCCACACTCGCTGACGGGCTGACAGCGGATAGCAAAAAAGGGGTTGCCTTGCGGCAACCCCTTTTTTCGTTACAGCCCGAACTTACACCATGGTCGGATCCGGCTCCAGCCCCATCAGTTCGCGGCCGAGGATCTGCGCGCAGACGTCGTAGTCGGTGTAGGCATGCGCGCCGGTCATGTGCGAGTCGCGGAACAGGCGCTGGATTTCGCTGTTATCGAACCAGCTGGTGGCGCCGGCAGCCTCGAACAGGCGGTCGACGGCGGCGATGCACATCTTCACGGCGTAGCCCTGGTTGGTACGCCAGTAGGCCAGCTCGGCACGGGTCGGGAACTGATGGCGCTCGCCAAATTCGGCGTGCTCTTCCCAGGTCTTCTCCATGAAGGCGCGGGCGGCGGCAACCTGATGGGTCGACTCTGCCAGACGCATCAGCGCCGGGATGGAAGCACCCACGTTGGCTCCGGTGTAGGCCCGCACGCGGTTCTGCTGCTTTTCCTTGAACGCGGCCAGCATGCGCTCGGCGACGCCGAGGCTGATGGCGGCGAAGCCGCAGGCAAAGTACGGACGGTACGGGGTGTGGAAGATCTTGCTGTCCGGGTACAGATCGCGGCCGGCGGAGCGGCCTTCCATCATGTCCTTGGCCGCCTGGATGCGGTAGTTGGGGATGAAGGCATTCTTGATCACCAGGGTCTTCGAGCCGCTGCTGCGCATGCCGACGGCGTACCAGTCGTCGCGGATCTCGTAGTCACTGCGCGGCAGTACGCCGAAGCTGTAGACCAGCTCGCCTTCGGCATTCTTGCGGCGCATGCCGACGATGGCCCACTCGGCGTGGTCGCAGCCGCTGCTCCAGCCCATCTCGCCGCTGAGCAGCACGCCGCCCTCGGTTTCCTCGATGGTGCTGAACGGTGCGATGCTGCTGCTGGCGGTGGCATCCGGGTTTTCGCCCCAGATCTCGTCCTGCAGTTGCTTGGGGAACATCGCCAGCTGGTGGCTGTGGGTGCACAGCAGGCTGAACGCCCAGGCAGTACCGCCGCAGGCGCCGGCCAAGGCAGCCACGCAGTCGGTGAACTCGGGCAGGGAGATTTCCAGACCGCCGTATGCCTTAGGCTGGAAAACACGATGCATACCGATGCTCTTCAGCAGGGCGATGTTCTCGTCCGGCACCTTGCGCTCAAGCTCTGCCCGGGCGGCGTTGGCTGCGATGGCCGGCAGAATGGTTTGCAGCTTCTCGAGCATGGGATTCGGTCGTTTCATGGCGATATGTCCAGGCAGATACTTATTGTGTGGGTACTGTCGATGCACGTAGTGGACCCGAGGCTCCGGGATGCATGGGCAACAGCAGCCACCCATTCAGTTTGGTCGACTTGCGGGCAATGCGCCCGACCGGCCAGCGGTCCGTGGGGGCATTATGGGGGCGTAATCCTGCGGACAGAATGCATCTTTCATGGACAAGATTGCATTTTTCATGGAAATCCATTGTTGCCACATGAGCCTTAATCGCCCCGAAAAAGCCAAGATGACCGCCCAACAAAACAATAAGTCATTGTTTTCTAAGAAATAATTTCCAAGCACAGGTTTAAGCCAGCAGCGCGCGATGTAATTTTCGTGGCCCAGCACCCAGGCAGGCACAATTCTCGACCAAGCCGTCCAGCGATGCCCCATCAGCGGACGAATGAGCACGCCGGCTGTAACGCCAGAAGGCGACGTCTGTCTAATCTTCGTACACCACCCATGCATGGGAGAGCGACCATGAAGCGACGACTTCTGCTCCAGGGGCTGGCCCTGTTGCCGGCCTGGGCGCTGCTCGGTAACCACGTGCGGACGGCGCTGGCGGCTTCATCCGCCACGCTGACACCACTGGCCAAGCCGGCCAGCGAATGGCGTCCGCTGCTCTCGGCGGCGGCGTGGCGCGTGCTGTTCGAGGGCGACACCGAACCGGCGGGCAGCAGCCCGCTGAACGACGAGCACCGCGACGGCACCTTCGTCTGCGCGGCCTGCTACCTGCCGCTGTTCGACAGCCGGCACAAGTACGACAGCAAAACCGGCTGGCCGAGCTTCACCCAGCCGCTCGACGAGGCGCATGTCGGCCGCAAGCGCGATTTCAAGCTGATCTGGCCACGCATCGAGTACCACTGTGTGCGCTGCGGCGGACACCAGGGTCACCTGTTCGACGACGGCCCGCCGCCACGGGGCGAGCGCTGGTGCAACAACGGTCTGGCACTGCGTTTCGTGCCACGCGCCGAACCTCTGCCCGAATTGAGGAGCTGACGATGATTCGCCCGATTGCCAGGCCGGTGCCATGCGCCGGCCGTTTGCACTCCCTGCTGCTGGCGCTGCTGGTGGCGGTAGCGATGGAAGCGGGCCTGCCCCAGGCCCTCGCGGCCGACAGCCCGGCAACGACCAGCACGGCCGACGCCCCGGCGGCCACGGCGATTTTCGCCGGCGGCTGCTTCTGGTGCATGGAGTCGGATTTCGACAAGGTACCGGGGGTGCTGTCCACCACCTCGGGGTATACCGGCGGCAGCCTGGCCAACCCGACCTACGAGCAGGTGTCGGCGGGCGGCAGTGGCCATATTGAGTCCGTGCTGGTGCGCTTCGACCCGGCGCAGACCAGCTATGCCAAGCTGCTGGCGGCCTTCTGGCCGAACATCGACCCGCTGACCGCCACCGGCCAGTTCTGCGACATCGGCTCGCAGTACCGCAGCGCGATCTTCTATCGCAGCCCCGAGCAGCAGCGCCTGGCCGAGGCGTCGAAGGCCCAACTGCAGGCCTCGGGACGCTTTGCCAAACCGGTCGTTACCGAGATCCTCCCCGCCGGCACTTTCTATCCGGCCGAGGAATACCATCAGGACTACTACCGCAAGAACCCGCTGCGCTACCACTTCTATCGCACCCGCTGCGGTCGCGATGCGCGCCTGGAGGAGCTGTGGGGGAAAAAGCCGTGAGCAGGCTCAGGGCAGCTCGATGCGCTCGTCGCGGATCACGATCAGCCCCTGCTTGTACAACCCGCCGATGGCCTTCTTGAAGTTGCCCTTGCTCACCCCGAACAGCTTGGCGATGAGTTCCGGCGGACTCTTGTCGCTTAGCGCCAGGCTGCCGCCCTCGGCGCGCAGTCTGGCGAGGATCTGCTCGCCCAGGCTGTCGGCGGCGCCCTGGCCGATGGGTTGCAGGCTCAGGCTGATCTTGCCGTCCGCACGGACTTCGCGGATGTAGCCGGTTTCCTGCATGCCCACGCGCAAGAACTTGAACAGCTCGTTCTTGTGGATCAGCCCCCAGTGCTTGCCGTTGACGATGGCCTTGAAGCCGAGGTCGGTGCGCTCGGCGACCAGCAGCTCGACCGCCTGCCCGGGCTTGTAGTTGGGCTGGGTGTTGTCGAGGTAGCGATCCAGCCGCGCGGTGGCGGTGATGCGCCGAGTGCGCGGGTCGAGGTAGACGTGCACCACGCAGTAGTCGCCAACCTGCAGCGGGCGCTTTTCCTCGGAGTGCGGCAGAAACAGGTCCTTGGGCAGGCCCCAGTCGAGGAACAGGCCGACATGGCTGATCTCCACCACCTTGAGGCTGGCGAAGCCACCGACCTGGACCTTGGGTTTCTGCGTGGTGGCGATGATGCGGTCTTCGCTGTCCAGATAGACGAACACGTTGAGCCAGTCGCCGATCTCGCACGGCTCGCCGGCGGGGATGTAGCGCCGCGGCAGGAGTATTTCGCCGTCCGGACCACCGTCCAGGTAGAGACCGAAGTCGGTGTGCTTGACCACCTGCAGAGAATTGAAACGCCCGATCAGTGCCATGTCGCTTACCTTGATTGCCAGGGTCGGCATTCTAGCCGAGATCGCCGGGCAAGCAGCGACCCGTCGACGGGCCAATCGCCGCCGGGGCAGGCGTTTTTTTCGCCAGATACCCCGGCGCGTCCTCGCCGTCGCGCCGAGCGATGGCAAGTCATTGATTGCAAAGAAAACACAGCGCACGGCAAGGTGAGACGCTCCCCCCGCCAGCCGCGCACAGCCGACGGGAGGCGCAGGCAGCCTGCAGAAAGGATTTGCACCGCGGGAAATTACCGCGTAGGTTATTCCCACTGTTTGCTTGTGTCATCGTAATCGACTGGTTTAGATCTTGATCCAATCATATTTCGGTTTTCCTGGCTCCTTGCACTCAGTCCTGACTTCGGGCAATTCCGCGGTCGTATCCATCACTGTTCAAGGAGACATCCATGTCTAATCGCCAAACCGGTACCGTCAAGTGGTTCAATGATGAAAAAGGCTTCGGCTTCATCACTCCCCAGAGCGGCCCGGACGTATTCGTTCACTTCCGCGCCATCAAATCCGACGGCTTCAAGAGCCTGAAAGAAGGTCAGGAAGTTTCCTTCCTGGTCGTGAATGGCCAGAAAGGTCTGCAAGCTGATGAGGTGCAGGTGATCTGATCACCCTGCCCTGATTGGCCAAAAGCCCCGCCACGTGCGGGGCTTTTGCATTCTGGCGCCCACTGCGCCCCTGCCGCTTGTTGCGAGACCCTGCCATGACGCTGAAACTCACCATCGTCGACCAGACGCCCGTCCACGGCGATCTGCCCGCCCGCGAGGCGCCCAACAGCTCCGTGGCCCTGGCCCGCGCCTGCGACGAGCTGGGCTACTACCGCTACTGGCTGGCCGAGCACCACAACAGCATCCAGTTCGCCAACCCCTGCCCGGAGATCATGGTCGCGCGCATCGCCAGCGCCACGCAGAACATGCGCATCGGCAGCGGCGGCGTGATGCTGACCCACTACAGCCCGTACAAGGTGGCCGAGGTGTTCCGCATGCTCGCCAGCCTGTTCCCCGAGCGCATCGACCTCGGCATCGGCCGCGCCCCCGGCGGCACGCCGCTGTCCTCCGCCGCCCTCGCCGCGCCCTATGAGCAGCTGGAAGAAGACACCTTCCCGCAACAGGCCGCCGAGCTATGTGCCTTTCTGCGCAACGAGTACCCCGAACGCCATCCCTACCGCAAGCTGCACTGCCTGCCGGATGATGAACCGGCACCGCAACTGTGGATGCTCGGCTCCGGCGGCGGCAGCTCGTCGCTGGCCGGCTACCTGGGCATGGGCCTGTCGGTGGCCAAGTTCATCTCTCCGCAGGCCTGCTCGCCGGCGATCTTCGACAACTACGAGCGCCACTTCCAGCAGGCCGGGCACCAGCACAAGCCGTCGCGCATGCTGGCGTTGGCGGTGATCTGCGCGGAAACCGAGGAAGAAGCCAAGCGCGTTGCCAGCACGGCCGCCTGGCGCAAGATGATGACCGGCCGCGGTGCCCGCGAGCCGCTGCTCAGCCCCGAGGAAATCGACCAGCGCCGCCGTCAGCTGAGCCCCAGCGACCTGGCCGAGCTGGATGCCACCCGCGACGCCATGGTGGTCGGCACGCCCGAGCAGTGCTGGGAACAGTTCCACGCCCACGCCCGCGACTACCAGCTCAACGAGCTGGGCCTGGTCACCGTCACCCACAGCTTCGAGAGCCGCCTGAACAGCTACCGCCTGCTGGCCCGGGAGCTCTGAGCAAAGGAGTCCCGAGCAAAGGAGCCCTGAGCAAAACCGGCGAAAATCGCGATTTCCGGGATTTTCGCCGGGCATTTCCCGGCAAATACTTTCCAGATCCTGCCGGACTGAGCAAAAAATGATCGCCATTTCATGTATAATGACTGGCCTTTTCACCTTTAGGCAGGAGAATCACCATGCAAAGCAAACCCAGCGCCTCCAAGCAGAAGGTTGCCCCCGTCCCCTCCGCCGAAGCCCGTCAGGCGCTCGAAGAGCAGATGGCGGCGTTCCTCAAGGCTGGCGGTGAAGTCCAGCAGATCCCCCGTGGCGTCAGCGGCCAGGTGTACGGCAGCACCCGCCAGATCACCATTGGCAAGAAGTGACCCCATGAGCGAACCCGTCCGCCTGTCCAAACGCCTCGCCGAACTGCTGCCCTGCTCGCGCCGCGAGGCCGAGCTGTACATCGAGGGCGGCTGGGTGACGGTGGATGGCGAGGTGGTCGAGGAGCCGCAGCTCAAGGTTCAGGAGCAGGCCGTCGCCCTGCGTCCCGGTGCCCGTGCGGAATCCCAGCCGCCGATCACCCTGATCCTGCACAAGCCGGCCGGTCATGACGCCGAGCAGGTCAGCGAGCTGGTCGAGGCCGCCAGTCGCGCGCCCGACGACGCCTCCGGCGTGCACCTGCTCAAGCGCCACCTGCAACGCCTGAGCGTGCCGCTGACGCTGGAGACCGAGGCCTCCGGCCTGCTGGTGCTGACCCAGAACTGGGGCGTGATCCGCAAGCTGACCGATGACTTCAGCAAGATCGAGCAGGAATACATCGTCGACGTCGCCGGCACCCTGACCCCGGAGCAGCTCAAGCAGCTGCAGTTCGGCCTCACCTACCGCGGCCGGCCACTTTCGCCGTGCAAGGTCAGCTGGCAGAGCGAAACCCGCCTGCGCTTCGCCCTCAAGGCACCGCAGCCGGGACAGATCGCCCACGTGTGCAGCGCCGTTGGCCTGCAGGTGCTCAACATCCGTCGCATCCGCATCGGCCGCGTGGCCATGGCCAAGCTGCAACCAGGTCAGTGGCGCTTCCTCGGCGCCAACGAGCGGTTTTGAACTACGGCCTGAAGAACTCCTAATTCGCCTGCAAACCGACTCGCAACAGCTTGCCGTTGCTCTCGTCGGTCAGCACGTACAGGTAGCCGTCCGGCCCCACTCGCACGTCGCGAATGCGCGCATCCAGCTCCTCCAGCAGGCGCTCCTCGCCCACCACCTGGTCACCCTCCAGTTGCAGGCGGATCAGCGCCTGCTGGACCAGTGCACCGATGAACAGGCTGTGTCGCCAGGCCGGAAAACGCTCGCCATCGTAGAAGGCCATGCCGCTGATCGCCGGTGATTTGGTCCACACGTGGTGCGGCGGCTCGGTGCCCGCCACCCGCTCGCCCTGTGCCTCGGGAATCGGCAGCCGACTGTAGTTGATGCCATGGGTGGCCAGCGGCCAGCCGTAGTTGCGCCCGGACTGTGGAATGTTGATTTCGTCGCCGCCGCGCGGACCATGCTCATGGACCCACAGTGCACCGGTCCACGGATTGAGCGCCGCGCCCTGCGGGTTGCGGTGCCCGTAGGACCAGATTTCCGCCCGCGCGCCGGCCTGGCCGACGAAGGGATTGTCCCCGGGAATACGCCCGTCCGCCTGCAGGCGCACCACCTTGCCCTGCAGCTTGTCGAGCTCCTGCGCGGTGGGCCGCTGACCGTTCTCGCCGAGGGTGACGAACAGGTAGCCGGCGCGATCGAACACCAGTCGCGAACCGAAATGGATACCGCTGGACAGCTTGGGCTGCTGGCGGAAGATCACCTGGAACCCCTCCAGGCTGTCCATCTCGTCGGACAGCCGGCCGCGGCCGACTGCACTACCGGCCCGGCCATCCACCCCCTGCTCGGCATAGCTCAGGTAGACCAGACGATCTTCGGCAAAGCGTGGCGACAGGGCGACATCCAGCAGGCCACCCTGCCCCCGGGCAAACACCTCCGGCACGCCGGCCAGTGGCGCGGACACTACGCCCTCGGCCGTCACCCGGCGCAGACGCCCGGGACGCTCGGTGACCAGCATGCCCTCACCGCCCGGCAGAAAAGCCAAGGCCCAGGGATGCTCCAGTCCGCTGGCGACTTCCTGCAACTCCAGCGGGCCATGCGCACTGCCTGGTCCGGGCGCGGCCTGGGCTGCGCTCAGCAGGCTGGCGATCAACAGAGCGCCACAGCGGCGCATCAGGATCGTCGCAGTCTTCATCGAGCCTCCCCGTGGCCGGCATCCGCCGGCGCCGCATCAGCCAGCTGCTCGCCGAGAAACTCGGCAAGCACGCGCGCGTTGTTGAACTGCTCGTCGTGGGCCGCATACAGCAGGGTCAGTGTGCCACGGCCAGCGCGCTCCAGCAGCGGCTGCCAGAGCGCTGGCTGGGCTGCCAGCTCGGCGCGATAAGCCGCGCGGAACTCGGCGAAACGGCTCGGCTCATGGGCGAAGGCCTGACGCACGCCATCCGAGGGCGCCAGTTCGCGCAGCCATTCATCCAGCGGCAGGCTGGCCTTGCTGCAACCGCGTGGCCACAACCGGTCCACCAGCACCCGATAACCGTCGTCCGCCGTCGCCGGCTGATAGACCCGCTTGCAGACAATCATTGTCCCGCCCTCGTCGCGCTGCTGGTCCAGGCAAGGATAGACCAGCGGCAGGACCTCACTCGGCCGGCGCGGCCTCGGGCAGGATGCAGCGCACCGCGCGCTTCTTGTTGTCCACCAGCACCCCGGTCAGCCCCTTCTGGTTGACGTCGAACAACACCAGCACGCCGTCGATGCAGTGGGCGACCTGGTCGGCCGGCTTGAGCGAGACCTTGTAGTCCTCGCCGGGAATGGTCTTGAGCATGGTGTAGTCGGCCAGCAGCAGCGCGTCCTCGGGCTTGGCGATGTGCAGGTAACCGTAGTAGCCGAGCAGCGCGACAGTCGCGGCGACGCTGCCGATGCCGGTGAGGATCAGCGGAATGGGATTGCGTTCGCTCATGGGAGTCCGAAAAAGTCAGGGGAAGGGACCAACGGGCCAAGGCCCGTCAGAGAATGTTGGCATAGTCGGCCTCGACGCGATCGAGGCTCAGATGGTTGAGGAAGTTGGAGAAGCACATCCAGGCCGACAGCGCGTTGAGGTCGCTGAACTGCGGCGGCAGGTACTTGGGCGGCACCACCAGCCCCTCGTCGACCAACTGACCCAGGGTGCGCATGTCCTCCAGGGTGGCCTTGCCGCAGAACAGCAGCGGAATCTGCTCCAGCTTGCCCTTGCGCACGGCGAGCTGGATGTAGTTGTAGATCAGGATGAAGCCCTTCAGGTAGGACAGGTCCTTGGTGAACGGCAGGCCGTCCGGGGTCGAGCCACGGAACACGCGGATGCTGTTGGAGTAGCTGTCCTCCGCCGTGTAGCCCTGCTCGCGATAGAACTGGAAGATCTGCAGGAAATCCGCGCCGTCCTCGGCCATGTGGATGGCGCGGGTGCGGTTGGTCAGCTTGCGCAGCCGGGTCGGATAGGAGGTGAAGGAAATCACCTCCATGAGGATGGCCAGCCCTTCCTGGGTGATGGTCGAGGACGGCGGGCCCTTGGCCAGGAAGGTGCAGACCGGCTGGTTCAGCCCGTTGAGCGTGGTGCCGACATGCACCAGGCCTTCGTGCACTGCCAGAGCGCGGATGTCGCGCTGGTTGAACAGGGCATCGGCGCGGATCTTGATGTAGTCGGCGCCCGCCGCCGCATCGGCGAGGATGCCGTCGGACTCGAACACCCGCACCACCGCCTCGTCGCCGAACACGCCGTTGAGCTGGCCCTGCAGCATGGCCACCGCATCGCTGGCATTGATGGTCTTGGGTTCGTCCTTGAGGTCGCTGCGGTCGGCGATGTTGTCCAGGTAGGTGGAGAACATCACGCCCAGATCGGCCAGGGTCGGGTCGCCGGCATGGAAGGCATCGGACGCCGAGCCATACAGCTCCTGGGAGATCAGCCCGAAATCGGCGGTGCCGCGCGCCTCGAGCATGCGGATCACCATGCGGTATTCCTTGCACATGCGCCGCATGATCTGCCCGACCGGGCTGAACTGGCCGAGCTGGCGGGTGATGTCGCGCTCGATCTGCTGGAACTGCTGCTTCTTGTCGTCGGGATCGAAGGACAGCGGGCGGCTCTGGTAGTAGGCCCGATCCACTGCCGGCAACTTGTGCCCGCGCCCCTTGAGGAAGCCCTCGCGGATGCCGTCATCCCACTTGATCGCATCCAGCACGCGGATCGGCGTCTGAGCCTCGACCAGGCGGTCGGACAGCGCACGGATGGTCTGGTGGTATTCGGTATTTGCCTTGCTGCGGCTCATCGCCCCGTCCTTGTCACTCGGTGACCCGCGTGAAACGGGCGACCTCGCTGAACACATCGCTGTTGGCCTGATCGTCGAGGAAGGCGTAGACCGTGGCCAGCGGACTGGAGATCAGCACGCCGTCGCCCTCGTCGGTCTCGACCGTCTGCCCCGCGAGCTGCCCCTTGGCCAGCACATCCTGCAGCTGCTCGATGTCCAGGCTGTAAAGCACCAGTTCGTCGTCATCGGTCAGCTCGAAGCCGCCGAAGGCGAAGTTGCCGCCGAGGCGCTCGGGCGCCGCCACCGACAGGTACCAGCGGCGGCCGTGACGGGCCACGGTGAAGGCGTAGTCGCGCGCCTTGGCACGATTGTCCAGACGCTCGCGCCAGGCCAGGGCGTGATAGCGGCCATCGGCCTGACGAGTGATCTCGAGGAAACGCTCCTCGCCCCACTCGTCCATGCCGGCCCAGGTGCCGAGCAGGTGTTTCGGTGCCGTTTCCCCGACGGGGATCGGCTCCTTGAAGGTGGCCAGGCAACCGCCCAGCAGCAGGAAGGACAGCACAACAAGCACACGCATTGCGTTCATCGAGCACTCCTTGTTTCGACTGAAAGTCCTGCAGCCAGAGCAGCGGCCAAAGCAGGTGGTGACGCAGCACGCGAGCGCCGCGCTACCGGGTTTGACCACGGCAGGCGGCGCCTGATTCACCGTGCGCTCACGGCAGCATCTTATTGCTCGGCACGCATGTGCGGGAACAGGATCACGTCACGAATCGAAGGTGCGTTGGTCAGCAGCATGACCAGACGGTCGATGCCGATGCCTTCGCCAGCGGTCGGCGGCATGCCGTACTCGAGGGCGCGCACGAAGTCGGCGTCGAAGTGCATGGCCTCGTCGTCGCCGGCGTCCTTGTCGCGCACCTGGGCGTGGAAGCGCTCGGCCTGGTCTTCGGCGTCGTTCAGCTCGGAGTAGGCGTTGGCGATCTCGCGGCCGCCGATGAACAGCTCGAAGCGGTCGGTGACGCTCGGGTCC